>Ga0163199_1000705_pt1 | contig 20989 bp, 30 predicted proteins | sample PL_2010_150m_FD_113537 | JGI IMG/M metagenome (GOLD analysis project Ga0163199, IMG submission 113537) | Freshwater microbial communities from Powell Lake, British Columbia, Canada to study Microbial Dark Matter (Phase II) - PL_2010_150m | ecosystem: Environmental > Aquatic > Freshwater > Lake ...
AAGGCTTCTTCCCAAACCCAGCAATTATTGGAGAAGAAGCGGGATCGGCTCAACGGGATCAAGGTGGACCTGACCACGGCCTGGAAAGACCAAGAGAATGCCCGCCAGGGGGTGGCCACCACCAAACAAACCGTGGCAACCAATGAAGAGGCCTACGCCAGCGCCCAGGCCCTTTATCGCCATGGCAAGGCCATTGGCCTGGACGTGCTCCAGGGCCAAGTGGACCTAACCGGCTCTCGCTTCCAACTCATCAGGTATGCCGTGGCCTATGAAATCGGGAAAGCGCGAATCAAGCAAATCATTGGCTCCAATCAATCGGAGCCTTATCAGCCAAGCAAGAGTGGGGGGCAAAAACCTTGAAATTACCTGGCGGTAAGAAAACCTTTGGGGTTGTCATCGGAATCTTCATCATAATCTTTTTGGGGTATCGCTTCTTCTGGTATCGCCCACCGGTGGCGGTGATGGTGGTAAAAAAAGTTGAGGTACAGGGCAAAGTTCATGGCCCCGGCACAGTGCAGTCCAAGGTGCCGGTGGCGGTGAGCTCCAAGATTACCGGAATATTGGAGAAACTAAATGCCGATCAAGGGGACAGGGTGAAAAAGGGGCAACTCCTGGCGGAACTGGACTCCATAGAATTGCGAGCCAGGGAGGCGGCGGCCCAGGCCGCCAAAAACCGCGCCCAGCGGGAGCTGGCCCGGGCCCAGGCCGACATGGTGAAAGCCCAGGCCAACCTGGGTCTGGCGCAGAGCAATTACCGGCGAGACATGGAGGTCTTCAAACCTGGCTATATCTCCCAGGCAGCCTTTGACACCACCAAGGCGCAACTTAAGGTGGCTGAAAGCGAAGTCAACGCCTTTCAAGCCACGGTTACAGCCTTACAGGCGGCAGTAAAGCAGGCCGAGTCGGAAACCCACGCCGCCGAGGCCCTCCATAACTATACCCGCATCCTGGCCCCCATGGATGGCCTCATCACCTCCCGCAAGGCCGAGGTGGGTACCATCGTGGCTCCCGGCACTCCCATTTTTCAGATGGTAGACCTGGACCAGGTCTGGGTAGCCGCGTGGATTGACCTGGCCCAGGTGGCCCAATTGCGGGAAGGCCAGCCGGCCCACATCACCCTGCGCTCCGGACGCGTATTCCAGGGACAGGTGGTCCGCATCAACAAGGAAGGGGACACGGTGACCCGGGAGCTGGAAGTGGATGTGAAGTTCGAGAAATTGCCCGAACCCTTGGTCATCGGCGAAGAAGCCGAGGTGAACATTGCCACCGGCCGGATTATGGCCCTGGCCGTACCTCTGACCGCCATCACGGAGCGGGACAACAAAACCGTTGTCCTGGTGGTGGAGCAAGGGCGCTTGGTCTTCCGCCCTATCAAAGCCGGACTAAATGACGGTAAAAGGATCGCTATCCTGGAAGGCCTCAAAGAGGGGGACCTGGTAGTGGCCCAGCCGGCGAATCTGAAGCCGGGAACGCGGGTCCAGCCTCAGGTTAAGACTCCTGAATCCAAGGGGAAATGATGGACCTGGCTGTCAAAGATCTGAAACGCCACCTTGGGCGATTTCTGACCACGGTGGTGGGGGTGGGGTTGCTCTTCGGCACCGTTCTGGCCATGAACGGCATCTACCGAGGGGTCGTCTTTGAGGGGATTTCCTTGATCGAATCTCTCAACCCGGACCTGTGGGTGGTGGAACGCTTCCGCGGCGGCCCCTTTAGCGAGCAGTCCACCCTGGCCGAGGACTTCCACTACAGCGTGGCCGCGGTGCCGGGGGTGGCCCAGGCCAGTCCTTATATCGCCTACCCCGTGGAGCGGGAGATTGGCGGCAAGAGCAAGCGCTTTACCATCATCGGCTACGATGTCTTCGGCGGAATGGGTGGGCCCACCAAACTCACGGTCGGCCGGGGCATCGGCCAGGGCCACTACGAGGCGGTGGTCCACAAGAAGCTGGGCGTTTCCCTGGGCGAGAAGATCCCTTTAGGCCTGCACCGCTACACGGTGGTGGGTTTGACCGACGACATCACCTCCCCGGACGGTGAACCGGTTGTCTTTCTCTCGCTCCCCGATGCCCAGGAGGTTCTGTTCCTCCGGGACAACGAAACGGTGCGGAACCAGCGGGAGCGCCTGCGTCGCACCCTGGCCCGGAATTCCAGTAATTCTCTGGAGGCTGCCAAGTTACTGACGGCGTTGCAGTCGGACACTCACACCATCAACGCCGTCCTGGTCAAACTGGCCCCGGGAGCCGATCGCCTGGAAGTGGCCCGGCATATTGAAGACTGGCTGTATTTCTCGGTCTATACCTCGCAGGAGGAGATTGACTTGATGCTCAGGGGTCGTCTGGCCAAGGCCCGGATGCAGCTTCTGATCTTCCGCACCATCCTTCTCATTGTCTCCATGGTCATCCTCACTCTGGTAATTTACACCTTCACCATGGAGAAGATCCGGAGCATCGCCATCATGAAGCTCATGGGCGCGGCCAACTGGGTGATCATTCGACTGGTGCTGGAGCAGTCCTTGCTCTTGACCCTCAGCAGTTTCATCATCGGCTGGCTGGTCATTCACAATACCCAATACTATTTCCCCCGGAAGATTTTCCTTACGCCCCTGGATGAGTCTGTCACCTTCGGCCTGGCCCTGTTGGGAGGCCTTTTCGCCAGCGGCCTGGGTATCTGGCAAGCCCTGAAAACCCAGCCAGCCCTAGCCCTGGGAGGCCATTGATGGAAGCCCTCAAGATTACTGGCCTGAGTAAGATCTTCGGGAGCGGCCGCCTGGAGGTGCGAGCCCTGGAAGATGTCAGCCTCAGCATCGCCGCCGGTGATCTGGTAGCGCTGATGGGCCCCAGCGGTTCCGGCAAGACCACTCTGCTGCTGTGCGTCAGCCTGATTTTGGAGCCTACCGCCGGCACCGTTGTCTTTGACGGGGACACCATTTATCAAGACGGCTGGACCGGCTTCGACGTGCGCCGCCTGCGCCGGGAAAAGATCGGCTTCATTTTTCAAACCTCCAACCTTATTCCCTTCCTCACCGCCCGGGAAAACGTGCTCTTGCCCCAGGATCTGGTGGGGGTGAAGGGCGAGGTGGCAGAAAACCGAGCTGAGGAACTGCTGGAATACATGGAGGTAGCCGAGCGGGCCGATTACCTGCCCCCCCTGCTCTCCGGGGGAGAGCAGCAGCGGGTGGCCATCGCCCGGGCCCTGGCCAACCGGCCCCGGCTGATCCTGGCCGATGAACCCACCGCCTCCCTGGACACGGCCCGGGGCAAGAGGGTTATGGACCTGTTAAAAAAAGTCGCCCGGGAAAACCAGACTGCGGTGATCGCCGTGACCCACGATGCCCGGATGATCGAAGGATTCGACCGGGTTTACCATCTCAAGGACGGTCGGCTAAATAATAGCAATAATCACGGCTGATAGGCGATGGGCTGCAGCTGAATACTGATGTTTGCAGTAATGAGGATATGTTCAGCATAACGATACTGGCCACTACGGTGTGGGAAACTTTTGGAGCAAGGGATTGAGGAAAGCGAGAACGTCGGTGATAACTGCAGGAAATTTTCAGCCGGATTCCATTAACTTTTAGGTAAAATTTAATGGAATCCTGTCCTGACTTCACCACCCTGTCTTGATGGGGCTTGGACCAAGCTTATAGGCCCGATCTGTCATTTCTTGGCAGATGGCCGCGAACCGGGGCCCTTCGGACGAGGAGAGATTAAACATTTCCAACCGTTCCGGTTCAATCCCCATTTGGGCCAGGTCTTTCTTCAGCTTGTTCACCCGCTTCTTAGCTCGGATATTACCGGTAAGGTAATGGCACTCGCCCTCCAGGCAGCCGGCCACAAAGACTGCGTCGAAGCCAGCCTCAAAGGCCTTGAGGAGATGGATGATATCTACCCGCCCCGAGCAGGGCATTAAAATGATTTCCACTTCCGGGGGGTACTGCAGACGCATCGAACCTGCCAGGTCCGCGGCGCTGTAAGCTCAGTAGCGGCAGCAAAAGGCCAAAATTTTTGGGATATAAGCACCGGTCATCTCTTTGCCCTCCTCAGGCTCGAACCCCCACCGTGGCAAGCCCTCCTCTGGGAGCCCGCGCCCTCAAACGAACACCGTTGAAAAAATAACCTTTTCGGACAGCTTGTTACCACACCTCGGGAAAGGCTACCGTATCGTAAATATTTTCCAGCTTTTCCTTGTGGCCTGACTCCGCTCGGGCCAGGTATTCCAGGCGGCGCCGGATCTCGCCCTCCGGTTGGAGTTCGAGCAGGGATTGGTAAAACCGGCAGAGCCCTTCGGAGCGCTTGATGGCCAACGCCAGGGCTTCTTTCGGGGACAACCCTTCCGTTACTTCCGGGACCTTCAAGTGCTCGACCAGAGGTAAATCGTGCACCGGCGGGACCACCGGGCATCCCTCCGGAGTCAGGCAGTGGTGCAACCGGTCCTTGTTCTCTTCCGCCTCTTTGGCCAAGTACTCGAACATCTCCCGGGTTTCCGCATGAGACACCCGGTGGGCCAGGCGATGATAAAAATCTCGGGCCAGTTCATGTTGCTCCATGGCCTCGTGAATGAGGTCGGCAATCTCTTTTCGCATGGGTTTCATGGCGTCTCCCTCATAATATTATCGCCAGGTTCATGGGTGTGGAAATTACCACACCTCTGGGAAGGCCACGTCGTCATATATGTATTCCAGCTTGTCTTTTTGCTCCAGTTTGATCAGAACCATTTCCTTCAATAAATTCCTGATCTCGCCTGGTGGTTGTATATTTTCCAAGTATTTATAAAATTTATGCAAGGTCTCTTCACGCTTTATGGCAAGAACCAGGGCTTCCTTTGGGGACATTTTTCTAGTTATGTGCGGGCATTTTAGGAATTCTGAGACGTGTGTATCCTCCAGCGGCACCTCCAGAGGACACACCGCCTCGTCCAGAATCTTTTGGAAAAACCTTTTATGACCCTCTTCATTCTTAGCCAGGTATTGCAAAGTCTCCTTGGTCTCAGGGCGTTCCACCAGGTTGGCCATAGTCAGGTAAATTTCGCGGGACGACTTGGCTAGATCAATAGCTTGCTGAATTAAAGCCTTAATTTTCCGTTCCATGATGTCTTCCCTCCTGCCGGCAATGATTGACGCTTTTCCTGGAATCTGGGCCGCGACCTATTAGCCGGCCTTTAACGCGGTTTTATTGACCCGCCGATGATGGGATGGCAAGTTCGCCGAATACCCGCATGATCAGGCGGGGCCGCTTTTCCGAAGTAGTAGACAGTTCAATTACTCCAGCATAATTGCCCGCTTCCTGCCGTTTATTGCGGACCTCCACCACGTAAATCCGTCCGGGCTCTTCCGCTTTTACGGTCACGTCGATGAACTGGGGGATATTGGTCTTAAATTCTTTGATCTCCCAGTGACCGGGAAGATGGGAAATAAAGCGGACCTGATCGCGCAGTTCCTCTCCCGGCTTGCCCCGGAAGCGAATGATGTGGCTGGGTTGGATTTCTATGAAAGGTTTGCCGTAACCTTTCATGGTCAAAACCACCTGGGAATGGTCCGGGTCGTTGAAGAACACCTTGGTTTTTTTGGTGAATTGCCGGAGCACCGAGTAAGGGGCGATGGTCAGGGTGATACGGCCTTGTCCGCCGGGGGGGATGCGGCGGTCCGAATCGGCGGCGGTGCAGGCGCAATCCGAATCGATATCCTTGATCTCCAGGAGGGCGTCGCCGATATTCTTGATGGTGAAGGTGTGGGTCAATTTTACGTCTTCGAAGACTTCGCCGAAATCAAAGGTCGTCTCGGGGACCTGGGCCTTCGGCCCTAAAGTGGCCGCAGCTGCCAGCGGTGCGCCAAGCAGCAACAATATCAAGATCAAAGCCCGGTAAACCGATTTATTGATGTGCATTGTTCTCCTTTCTCCTATTCTGCGTCCAGAGTACGCCAGCCGAAGCTTTCCAGGTATGTCTGGAGCTTTTCCCGTTTTTCCTGGCACTTCTCCTCCCACAATGGGGGGCAATCCTCCAACCTTATCTCCCCTTCCCGTAGGGCCGCGGCATAGGCCATACAGGTGGCGTAGCTGCAAGCCTTGCAGTTGGTCATGGGGAGCAGCCTCAAGATGTCCATGACCCTGAGCCCGGCCTGGCCGGTGTAGCGGGGGGTGATCTCCTCCCGGCGCTCATAGACCTGGTTGATCTGCCCCTTGATCCACGAAAGCAACGCGTGGGCTTCCTCGATGTCCCGTGCTCCCTTGATGGCGATCTCGTGCCGCTGCATAGTGAACCCTTTGCCGGCAGAGAGCTTGAGCATCAGCACCTGGTTGTCCCGGTCATAATCCCACCCGCCCAATTCGGCGTTCAGGTAAGGAAAAACCGGGGAGATATCCGTGTCAAAGGTGGCGATGCCGTGCAGGATTTCCTTGCTATAGTCGCACTTGGGCCGGAAGATCTCGTAGTTTTTAATCTGCTCCAGTAACATCTTGCCTCCCGGGGTTTTGGCCCCTGACTCAAGGGAGCTTTAAAATTCATCCAAGGCTCGCCAGCCGTAGCTCTGGAGATAGGCTTCGAGCTTTTCCCGCTTTTCCCGGTATTTTTCTTCCCACAGAGGCGTACAGGCCTGCAGGGAAATCTCGCCTTCCCGCAGGGCCGCGGCATAGGCCATGCAAGCTGCGTAGCCGCAGACCTTGCAGTTGGTCATGGGGAGTAGCCTCAAAATCTCGATGACCTTGAGGCCGGCTTGACTCACGTTACGAGGGGTGATGACTTCCCGGCGCGCATAGATGTCGTTGATCTGGGCCTGAATCCAGGCGAGCAGGGCCTTAGCCTCTTCGATGTCTCTGGCCCCCCGAATAGCGATTTTTTGGGGGTGCAGGGTGATCCATTTGCCGTCCGACAGCTTGAGCAGGAGCACTTCGTTGGTTTGATCATAGTCCCAGCCGCCTAATTCGGCATTCACATAGGGGAAGGAGGGGGAGATATCCGCCGTGAACGTGGCGATGGCGTGTAGGACTTCCTTGGTGGAGTCCATTTTAGGACGGAAGATTTCAAAGTTTTCGATCTTCTCCAGCAACATGAATCACCTTCCCCAGGCTATCGGAAACTTTTATCGACGAATTCTCTTAATTTCTCCCAGGCGCTTTTCCCATACTGCCACAAGCAGGCGAAAACGCCCCCCACCACGGCGGCCCCGCCGACACCCACCGGACAGCCCGGGGTGCCGCAAAAGGGACACACGGAAGAGGAGGCGTAGATGCCAAAAAAGGTCAGGAACCAGAGGACATGGCGTTTAAGAGCGGTCCACCGGCCCCCCTCCTGGAGTTCCGGCTCGTTCGCTAAAGCTCCGGCGGGGTTACCCAAAGGAGTCTCCGTTTCAGCCGCGTCATGGCTGCAGCAGTCGGGGTGGGCACAGGGGTGGCTGTGTTCAGTCTGAAGCGATTCCGGCAGCATCAACCCTTCTCCCGGCGCTCCCTGAGTTTCCCCCGCAAAAGATGACCCAGGCGCTCTCTCAGGCCGTCCCGCACCCAGCGGAACACGGTGAGAATTTCCGCTTCCGTGCCGGTGGCCTTGGCCGGGTCCGGAAAGCCGACGTGTATGACTTCGGTTTCCCCGGGAAAGATGGGACATTGCTGCTGGGCCTGGTCGCAGACCGTGATGACCAGGTCGAACTGCTCCCCGGCCAGATCGTCCACGGATTTGGAACGGTGATGACTGATATCGATCCCCAGCTCACTCATGACCTGAATGGCCCGGGAATTCACCTGGGTGGGCCGCACCCCGGCGGAGAAGGCCTTAACCTGTCCGGCCAGATCGTGATTCACCAGACCTTCGGCCATCTGGCTGCGGCAGGCGTTTTCAGTGCAGAGAAATAAAACCTTCAGCATCCGCATCTATCCTTCATGAGATCATCTTTTTGATTTCGTACACGCTGGGCACCTTGCCCACTACCTTCACCTGGCCATCCACCACCAGGGCCGGGGTCATGAAGATGCCAAAGGCCATGATCTTGTTGAGTTCGGTGACCTTTTCCACTTCAAACTCTCCGCCCACGGCTTTGGCGGCCTCGTCCGTGCGCTTGGCCAACTCGATGCACTTGGGGCACCCCGGCCCCAGTACCTGCAATTTTTTCATGGGAATCCTCCTTTGGTTTCATGCCAGGGGAGGGGCCGAAAGCCCTTCCCCGGAATTTTCTTATCCCACCAGCCAGCCGAACCCCATGCCAACGACGGTGGAAATCACCACGATAATGGTGCAGAAGACCGCAGTCTTTTTCCAGCCCATGACCCGGCCGATAACGATCATGCTGGGCAGCGACAGGGCCGGGCCGGCCAAAAGCAGGGCTAAAGCCGGACCCTGGTCCATGCCCATTCCCATGAGAGCCTGGACGATGGGCACCTCGGTCAGGGTGGCGAAGTACCAGAAGGCGCCGATGAGGGAGGCCAGGAAGTTGGCGCTCAGGCTGTTGTTTCCCACCAGGGAGGCTACATATTGGGCTGGGATGAGGGCGCTGACAAAACCCACCGCCAGGACGCCGCCGTAGAGGAGAGGCGCCAGGAGCTTGGTGAACTCCCAGGTGTTGTGCATCCACTCGCCGATCTCCTCCCGGGTGAACCAGCGCCAGAGCATCAACAGGATCGAAAGCAGGATAAATCCGGCGATATAAAACTTCATTTGCGATACCGCCAACACCCAGGTCTGCTCCCGTTCCAGGCGGGAGAGGCGCTCCTTGGGAATGACCACCTGGTCCTCTTTCTGTTTGCCGTCCCAATCCTGGGAGAGCTGGAAGATCATGTCGTGGGCCCGCTCCTCCAGGACCACCGCCTGGACCTGTTGCCCGTCTTGCAGGTGGATGGTGACGTCCCGGGGCGTGACCCAGGCGGCGAAGATGAGGAAGAACACCAAACTGAAGAAATAGATCGTGGTTTGCCACAGGGGCCGCCGGGGCGCTTCGACCGGCGGCAGTTGCATGGCCGCAGCCACCTTGACTTTTTCCTCCTTGCGGAAGACGAAGGCCATGAGCAACCCCACGATGAAGGCGAAGCCCACCGCGCCCACGGTCCGGGCGACTCCCATTTCCAGGCCCAAAACCCGGGCGGTGAGAAAGATGGCCAGGATGTTGATGCCCGGCCCGCTGTAAAGAAAGGCCGAAGCCGGTCCCAGGCCCGCCCCCATATTATAGATGCCGGCGAACATGGGAAGGACGCTGCACGAGCACACCGCCAGGATGGAGCCGGAGACCGAGGCCACGGTATAGGCCAAAAACTTGTTGGCCGTAGGCCCCAGGTAGCGCATCACCGCGGCCTGGGACAGAAAGGTGATAATGGCCCCGGCGATGAACAGGGCCGGCACCACGCAGGTGAGGGTGTGGTTGCGGGCATAGGACTGGAGCATTTTGAAGGCTTCAAGAATGGCCTCTTGGACCTTGGCGTTTCCCAGGGGCAGATAGTAGGCAAAGAGGAAGATGCCCGCAAAGAGGAGAAAGATTTTACCTTCCCGGCCAAACAGGACCCCGGTGCCTTTTTTCCAGGCGGTGATCCAGTATGACTCCTTGGGCTCCAGTTCCTGAGCCGCAACCTTTTCCGATGTATGATCCATGCTGAAATTTCCTCGCTCTCCCGGAATTACATCCCGAACTTGCCCAGTTGGGCGGTGATTTCTGGTTCGCTTAATTCCCCTGCTCTCATCCAGAGCAGGTTGCCCTGGGCATCCAAAAACAACAGGGCCGGCGCCTGGGTAACGCGGTATTTCTTGATATAAACCCTGGCGGCCTCCTTGTCGGTGGAATAATCGATGCGTTTCAGCAGGCTCTGCCTGGCGCCGTTAAACACATTCCCCACCACGATATCCCCGGCCTGACAAATGACTAAAGTACAGCCGCAGGCCTTGGTCAGGGTGATATAGACGATCTGAGTCAGCCTGGGCTGCTCTCCGTAGGAAACGGCTGGCCCGGCAATTCCCAAAAGCAGAGTTGCAACCAGAACGACCATTTTAGTCTTTAAACTTTCCATCAGCTTCTCCAATCGTCACTCCTGTAATCGGCTTCAACTACCGAATTGGGAGAGCTTAGCAGCTACGTCCTCTTTCGCCACCTCACCCACGGCCATCCAGAGCATGTGTTTCTGACCGTCCAGAAATATCAGGGCCGGCAGCAGGATGAGGCGGTACTCGCCGATATACGGCACCGCGGCTTGCCGGTCGGTGTCATAATCTATGCGCTTCAGCAACGCCTGCCGCGGCCCGGTAAAAGTCTGGTTCACCAACGCGTCCGCGTCGTGGAAGCTCTTGGCGCTGCAGCCGCAGACCTGGCTCCTGGTGATATACACCACCTGGCTCAGCTTGGTTGGTTCGGCGTGGGTCAGCACCGCCGCACCCAAGATCGCCAGGACTACGATACCAATAACACCGATTTTCCCCTTTGCCATTTCCCCTCCCCCAGTTATTATTTTTTCGTCATCCGCCTGAATCATTTAGCTTAAATGTAGTTCAGTGGTTCGGAGTCGAGCCTCCCGGCGCATTATTTCAATTGCCTAAAACCCGCAGTTTCTCCTGGATTTCATTTTCCGATAGTTCCCCCAAGGCCATCCACAGCAGCTTGCCCTGCGTGTCCAGAAACAGTAAGGCCGGCGCCTGGGTAATACCATACTGCTTGAGATACACCCTGGCGGCTTCTTTATCCGTGGAATATTCGAGGCGTTTTAGAAGCCCCTTTCTCTCGCTGCTAAAGACATTGCCCACGATAATGTCGCCTGCCTGACAGAGTTCCAAGGTGCAGCTGCAGGCCTTGCTCAGGGTGATATATACCACCTGGGCCAGCCGGCGCTGATCCGCCCGGGTAACCGTGACGTTGCTGATGGCTAACGCCAGGAGCAGACCGAACAAAAGAGCGGATTTACGAACCATTCTGAAAAATTCCCCCCTTACCATGCATTTTGCACCCGCTGGGTTTAAATCATCAATCTGCTTGCCGAGCGGTTTCATTAACTATCGAATTCTCCAAATTTCTGGAGGCTGGCCTCTCCTAAAAACTTCCCGCCAACCCCCTTGGGCCAAACCTCAGCGGCTGCCTCCCCTCTGACTCTCTGAAGGATTATTGGTGAAAAAATTAAGGGCAGGGGAGCAACAACTTTTACTTGGTCCATCCGGCTTCCCCAGGCTCAGAACTAACTGCAGCAATAATGCAGCCAAAGCCAGGAGGAAAAAGGCCATGACCTTGTTTTTCAGCATATTTCCCCCCGCTCAAGTTAGCGGCGCTGCAGCTTCCTGTAGCCATTTTTTCAGCGCTTCCCGGCTGGGCAACTGGCCCACAGCTTTAACCTCGTCTTTGATCAGGAGCGCCGGGGTGCCAAAGACCCCCAGAGCGGTGATGTCCTTCATATCCCGGACGTGCTCCACCTCTGCCGGGAGGCCCAGCTCCGCCAGCACTGCCATGACGGTTTGCTCCAGCCGCTCGCAAGCCGGGCAGCCGGGACCGAGAATCTTGATGCGCAGCCCGCTTCTCTCCTCTTCCACCTTCTCGCCCAGAGTTTTTTTGAATTCCCGCCAGAACGCCTGTTTATACTCCTCCTGGGCGGCGGCGGGGATGTAGTTCCTGGGCTTAACCCTGGCAAGCAAAGCCTGGGCGATCTCTTCCTCAGGACGCCCTCGCCAGGATTTCACTTCCTCGATGGCCGCTTTCAGGCCGGTAATACCGACCCGGAACCGGCCGAGGGAGATTTGGGTAAGGTCCTCGTCGGGCATGGATTCTTGTCGTCCTCCTGATTTGCCATGTCTTTGGCCAGGGTCCATTCTCCAGGCGTCAGTTCTCCCGGGGCAAACCTTATCCCCAGCGCCCGAGCGATGCCCTCTCGAATGGCTGCTTTCACTTCTTCCATCTCGGGTAGCCGTCCCAGGATCTCCTGGAGCGAGATGATTCGGCCCTCCAGCTTAGCTCGCAACTCTGCCGGGGAATCGGCGCTCCCCGGCCATAAACTCACCAACGCCTCGATCTGCGGCACTAAAATGATGGACCCGTGTTGCAACATGGAGGAGGCGTGCCAGGTCTGGGCGCTTCCCACGAACTTCCTCTCCCGATGCATAATGGAACCTAACGTCCCCCTCAGAAAGCATATCTCATGCTGCGGCGGTTTCATGACGCCGCGACCCATGCGGGCATCGATTCCCAGCAGGCGGAAGCCCTGCAGCAGACCGTCGCAGATCAGGCGGTAAGCCGCGGTGACCGCGGAGGGCATCCCATCGGCAGTGCCCGCGATAACCGCGTAAGTGAGATCTCCCATATGCAACACCGCCCGGCCGCCGCTGGGCCGTCTGACGACCTCAATACCCAGGCGCCGGCAGGCTGCCAGATCCAGGTTATGGCGCTTCTGGCAGAAACCCAGGGACACGGCGGGCGGACTCCATTGATAGAAACGCAGGGTCGGCGGCGATTTGCCGTTGGCATGGAGACCCAGGATAGCCTGATCGACGGCCATGTTGAGCGCGCCGGGCAGGGCCCCGGTATCCAGAAAACGCCAGGCGTTCATCGGATTTCCCCAAAAAAGACCGGCGCCTTGTAAGAACTGCGCACCAAGGGCCCGGCGGCCACGCTTTTGAAGCCGAGATCCAGAGCTTGCCGCTGCCAGGAAGCAAACTCCTCTGGGTTCACATAGCGGGCCACCGGGGCATGGTGGAGGGAGGGGGATAGATATTGTCCGAGGGTAAGCATGTCGCACTGCACTGCCCGCAAATCCTTGAGAACTTTTTCAACTTCTGCCGCGCCTTCCCCTAACCCCAGCATCAGGCCGGATTTGGTGATGATTTTCGGGGAAAGCTGCCTGGCCTGCTCCAGGACCTTGAGGGAACGCCCGTAATCAGCGCCCCGCCGTGCCGTGGGGTAAAGGCGGGGTACGGTTTCCAGGTTATGGGCCAGGATGTCCGGCCCGCTGGCCAGCACGGTGGTCAGCGCTTCCCTGGCACCCCGGAAATCCGGCACCAGGAGCTCCACCCGGACGCCGGGACAGTGCTGCCGTAAGGCTTCCACCACTCGGCCATAGTGGGCTGCACCGCCGTCAGGGAGATCGTCCCGGGTCACCGAGGTAATGACCACGTGGCGCAGGCCCAACTCAGTCACCGCTTGGGCCAGGCGCTGGGGTTCATCCTCTTCCACCGGCGTCGGTTTGCCCTTGGTCACGGCGCAAAAGGCGCAGCCCCGGGTGCAGACCTCGCCCAGAATCAGGAAGGTGGCGGTGTGATGAGAGAAGCACTCTCCCCGGTTGGGGCAGCGGGCGCGGTCGCACACCGTGGGCAAGTGCAGCCGGTCCAGCAGGTCGCGGGTTTGCGTCACCATCTCGGCCCCGGTACCCCGTTTGGCGCGGCGCACTTCGGCGATGAGCCACTCCGGCGCCGGCTGAGACATCAAGCGCCTCCTGGGGGCGGCAGGTGAATAGCCTGGCCGTGGAGGGCCTGGGCCACTTCCAGGATCGCTTCGGACAAGGTCGGGTGGGCGTGGATGGTCTCCATAATCACCCGGCTGGTGAGCCCCCCCCGCATGGCCAGGGCGATTTCGTGGATCAGGTCCGCGGCATGGGGGCCGATGATGTGGGCTCCCAGGATCTGGTCGGTCTGAGCATGGGCGATGATCTTCACCAGACCCTCCAGCTCCCCCAGGCACTGGCCCATCCCCAAAGATTTGAAGGGAAAGCGGGCCACCTTGACGGGGTATTTGGCCTCGGCTTCCTCTTCCGATACCCCCACGGCAGCATACTCCGGCAGGGTGAAGGTGCAGCGGGGCACAACTTCATAGTCCATTTTGCTTCCCAGACCCAAGGCGTGCTCCGCGGCGCAGATGCCTTCGGCAAAGGCTACGTGGGCCAGCAACCAGCCGCCAACAACGTCGCCGGCGGCATAAATGCCTGGAACATTGGTCATCATGTGCTCGTCTGCCACGATGCGCCCTTTTTCCATCAGGACGCCCAGTTCTTCCAGGCCCAGGCCCGCGGTGTTGAACTGCCTGCCGGTGGCCAGGAGAATGGTGTCCGGAGCCAGCTCGACGCAAAGTCCTGCCGGACGGCAGCTGTCGCCGAGCAACACGGTAAAACGTTCTCCCGCAGTAGTAGCTTCAGCAATCTGGACGCCGCACTTGACCGTGATCTTGCGCCTCTTGAGCACCCCGGCTAAATACTCAGCCATCTCCGCGTCGTCGTAGGGCAAGAGGCGGTCCATCACTTCCACCAGGGTCACTTGGCAGCCCAGTTCCCGAAAAATGGCGGCCATCTCCACCCCTACCGCGCCGCCGCCGACCACTAGCAGGTGTCCGGGCAGGTAGTCGATATTGAGGATTTCGTCGGCCAGGAAGACCCGGGGGCTCTGGGGAAACAGGGGCAGGCGGGCCGGCCGGGAGCCGGTGGCGATCACCACTTTGGCCGCTTCCACCAGGCTTGACTGCCCGTCCTTTTCCACTTCAATGCGAGTGGGGGCAATTAATCGGCCTCTGCCCTCCACCAGGGCGATACGCCGGGCCTGGAAAAGGCCCGCGATGCTGCGGCGCAGTCCCGAAACTACCCGCTCTTTCCGGGCGATGATGGCCTGGATGTCAGGGTTTACCTCCACGGCCTGAAAGCCATATTCCCGAGCCCGGCGCATGGCCCGGCCTACTTCGGCGGAGGCCCGCACCGTTTTGGTGGGGATGCAGCCCCAGTTGAGGCAGACGCCGCCTAAAAAGCTTGCCTCCACCACGGCCACCCGGGCTCCGAGCTGGGCCGCCCGGATAGCGCCCTGGTAGCCCGCCGCGCCGCCTCCCAGGCAGGCGATATCGTATGCTTCCGCCATGGGAGTTCCTTATTGGATCACGATTTCCGGCTTAATGATGACTTCGAACTTGAAAGACTGGCAAATGGTGGAGTATTTCAGAGCCATGTCCAGGGCCCGCTGGACCATCTCCTTGGGTTTCCCCTTAACGACGATTTTGGGGTAGAGGGTCACGGTCTTGAACCAGGAGGTGCGGTCCAGGTGTTCCTCCACCTCGCCCTCGGCGTCAATGGAAAGAGAGACCATATCCATCTTAAAGCGCTCCGCGGCCCAAACCACCATCATGAAGTAACAGGTGTTGGCCGCGGCCACAAAGGCGTCTTCGGGGGTGAGCACCCCCGCCTTGCCGAAGAGGTCCGGCGGCGCAGAAAACTCCATCTCCAAGCCGTTCTGCATCCAGGTGTAGCCCAGATGCTCGCCCCGCCACTCCACTTTATTTTTATAAATTGCCATAGTTGCTCCTTGGTTATTCTTCTTCCAAAACCTCGTCCACCGCCCTGGCGATTTCCTCCGCCACCGCCTTGACCGCCGCATCCTCCTCCGGCCCGAAATGGCGCAGCTTGGTCGGGGGGGTTAGGCCGTGCTTCTTGAGAATCTCGGGGATGGACAGCGATTTGCTGGGTTTGCCCGACAGCATTTCCGTGGCCTTGGCGGCGCAGAGTTTGTCGCAGCCGTCCACCGTGATGGTGGGGTAATTTTGAGCAAAGGTCCGCTCCTCCTCGCCGCCGGCAATAAACAAGGGCAGGCAGATGGTGACGGTCTCGCCGGGGCGCTCATCCAGCACCTTGCGACAGGCCAGGCGGCACAGGGTGCCCTCCGGGATCTCCTCGCCGCTGCAGGAGACGATGCCCACTTTCACAACCTGGATGTCCATCACTCACCCTCCCCGGCGGCCAGTTTGTCCACTTCCCGAGCCACTTCTGCTGCTGCCACCTGGGCCAGCTTCCGGCCGGTATCATTAACTTCCGCAATGCCTTCCGGCTTAAGGTCCTTGTGTTCTTTGTAAAACTTGATAGCCTCGTAGGCCTTGGCCACCCGGCCGCCCACTGCCTCCACGCTCTTTTTGGCGCAGTCCTTGGGGCAACCGTCGATGGTGATCACCGGGTTCTCCGTCACCAGGGCCACCGCCTCGGGATCGTTGATTACCAAGAGTGGCAGGCAGGTCAAGGTCGCCAGCCCGGGCCGGACCCGCTCCACCAATTCGTAAGCGGTCTCCCGGGCCAAAGCCCCAAAGGTCTTGCCGATGCCGCTGCAGGGGAGCACCACCACCTGTTTGGGTTTCTTACCCATAAAGTTTCTTCGCCTCCTGGGCGACCTTGTCTCTCATCAGCTCAAAGTATTCCTTGGCCTCCATGAGTTGGGCTTTGTCGGCCTCGGGGTCGCTGAGCTCAATGCGATAGATCCAGCCGGCGCCGTAGGGGTCGTGGTTGATCAGGTAAGGACTGGCGTCCATCTCCGGGTTGACCTCCACCACCTTGCCACTTACCGGCGACAGGATTCCGAAGGTGGCTTTAATCGTTTCGATCTTCCCGATCTCGCCGCCTTGCTTGACCTCGACGCCCGGCTCCACGGTCTCCAGAAAAGCCACGTCGCCCTTGGCCTTCTGCATGAAGTCGGTAAGCCCCACAGTGGCCGTGCCATTCTGAAAATTCGCCCAGAATTCTTCCTGGCTGTACAGATAACCTACCTTCACTTTGAAAATGAATTTCTCAAAGGTGGTTTCCAGGAACTCTTCCATCACTCTCTCCTTTTGCTTATCCTAAGATGGCGCCAACTTCCTTGACGATCTTCTTTACCTGGATGGACCCGGCAAACTTGGGCTCCCCGTCGATCACCACCAGGGGGCCGGGGTATTTCTTGGTGACCAGGAGTTGGCCGATCTCGCTCTCTCTTTCCTCCTGGTTTTCCTTGAGATTCACATGCGAAACCCCGGTCCTGCCGGGATAAGCTTCCTCCAGAGCTGCCCGCAGCGTGTCCACTTTTTGCTGAAACATGGCGGCCATTTCCGGAGAGCAGGGAAGACTGCCGCAGGAGCATCCCCCTGAGACACCCGGAAGTTCGAGAATTTTCACCAGAACCACATTATTTTCTGCCATTTTCATCATCTCCATTAAACAAAAACCCTTTTTATATTATAACCGCATATCCGGTTAACTCAATACCATGTTTCCTGGTAAGGGGAAAAAACCCCGCTTAATGGGCTGAAGATCACCAATTACCCCAGCCGTCATTGACCCTTAACCGCGCGCACCTTTACGCTGATTATTTGCCCTTGCAACCGCTCGTCCATCCCTGGGGCCTCATAGGGAGACTCGGAAACCACGGTTACTTCCGTAAACCCGGCGCTGCGGATGGTTTCCAGGTAGGCCTCCTTTGCCATGGCCCCGGCCAGGCAGTCGGCCCAGGCCGCGGCGCTGGCCCGCACGTCCGGCGGCAGTTCGCCGGCGGTCATTAGGTCGGCAATGAGGATGCGCCCGCCGGGCCTCAAGACCCGATGGATCTCTTTAAAGCTCGCCAGTTTGTCCGGGGTCAGGTTGATCACGCAATTGCTGATGATGACGTCCACGGTGGCCGAATCCACCGGAAGATGCTCAATATCACCCTGGCGAAACTCCACGTTGCCGAAGCCGTGCTCCTGGGCCAGTTGCCGTCCGCGGGCCACCATGTCCTCGGTCAGGTCCACGCCGATGCCCCGGCCGCCTTCCCCGACCTTTTTGGCCGCCAGGAAGACGTCGATGCCGGCGCCGGAGCCCAGGTCCAGGACGGTTTCACCAACTTTAAGGTCAGCCAGCGCCGTGGGGTTGCCGCAGCCCACTCCTAAAATCGCCATTTCAGGGACCAGGCGCAGGTCCTCTGCCGTATAGCCCACGGCCAGACATTGGTCAGTAGTAGTCGGCCCACAGGTGGGGCAGCAGAAAGTCTGTTCCCCCCGGGCGATCTTGCCGTAACGGTCCTTGATAACTTCCTTGATATTCTGATCTTTCATAGCCTGATTCCTTTTGATCCCCTCCGGGGATCACCAATTTCTGATTCCCTGGAACAAGATGTAGCAGCCGGCAAAGAAGATCAGGCCACCGGCCGCTTTTTGGATCATGGCGCCCACCTTGGCGCTTTTTGATTGCAAGTAACTCTCGATCACCCCGGTAAAGGTTCCGGCCACCAGGATCAGGGTCCCCTGTCCCAAGGCGTAGGCAAAGAGCAAAGTGCTGCCGTAAACCACCTCGCCCTTGACCGCGGCCAGGGTCAGGATCACCGCCAGCACCGGGGAGGCGCAGGGCGACAGCACCAGGCCGAACAGCGCCCCTAAAATCAAGGCGCCAATCAGGCCGGTGCGCTGGGGCAAGAATTTCTGCGAGGCCCCACCCATTTTCAGGTTGATGAGGCCGGACAATTGCAACCCCATGACGATGAGGATGACCGCCACCACGAAATACAAATAGGTCCCCACCTGGCCGAACATGGTGCCCATGAGGGCGGCCATAGCGCCCAGGATGGACATGACCACGGCTAACCCCACCACGAAGGTCAGGGAATAGAAAAAGGCCTGCTTTTTGTTGCCCCCGGCATAGCCGCCGACGAAGCCGATGACCAGGGGGATGCTGGCCAGGATACAGGGGCTGGCGGTGGCAATCACCCCGCCCAGATAGCTGGCGCCGTATGCCAGGATGGGACGGGTCTGCATGACCTGTCCCAAAGTTTCACTCCATGCCATAAATGGTCTCCTAACTTAGCGGATAAACTTCAATTCCTTGAGTTTTTTGATAACTTCTTCCTTGGGTAAAGCCCCGATATGCCGGTCCACCTCTTTGCCGGAAGCATCGAAAAAGACCTGGGTGGGGATGAGCATGATCTTGTATTGCTCAAACAGGGGCCTTTCTTCATCCGCATACACCATGCGAAATTCCACCTGGTCGCCATGGCTGGTTTTTAAAGCCGCCATCACCTCTTTCATCTCTCTGCAGGGGACGCACCACTTGGCGCCGAATTCGTAAAGGGCGGGCTTGCCTTTGGCCGGAACCGTCCCCTGCGCCTGGGTCGACCAGGGTTGCCAGAGGACCAGAACACCTACCACCAGACAAAACAAACCGATAAAAGTTCCACGCAATAATTTCATTGGTACCCTTCCTTTTTGAGTAATTAGGGTCAGACTCGCTGCCTTAATAATCGTGTATCCGGATTTCTAAATACTAAACCATTACAGGAGGAAAATCCGGCGCTCCCGGATGCCCTTTTTTCCCTGGAACCGAAATATTTTACCGATAATTCCGCCGGAATTAACGAGACGCCGGCGGGATCAAGAGCACCGGGCACATCGCTAACCGGGAAACATTATGGGCCACGCTGCCCAGGAAAATCTCCTTGATAAAGCCTTTCCCCTGGGTGCCCATGACGATCAGGGAGATGTCTTGGGATTCTAGAATCCGGATAATAGCGGGGAGAGGGTGGCCAGGATCAAAAACGGGATTCACTAAAGGTATATCGGCGCCGTTAAGACGCACCGTCCAGGCATTGAGGGAATCCATGGCTTTGGCTTCCGCCATGTCCTGATAACCCGGCGGGTAGGCCTCTCCTCCCGGCACATCCAGAGCGTTCAACACCGTGACTTGTTCTAATCCTTTTAAAGCCAAGCGCTCTACATACTCCAAGGCCCGGAACGAAATTTCCGAAAAGTCCGTGGGCAAGAGCACGTGGCGGAGAACCTCGGTGCGGGAGATTTCACATGAGCCCGGCTGTCCCGGCGTTTTCAATCTGATATTGAGCAACAACACTGGGTATTGGACGTTATGTAACACCGCACAGGTGAAGCACCCCAGCACCCCTTCCCGCCAGAGCGATTGGCCGTGGGAGCCCACCACGATGAGGTCAGCGCCATAGCGACAGGCAATGTCGTTTAAAGAATCAGCCGGCAGGCCTACGGGGGTCTCTACGGTCACTTGCAACCCTTGAGCTTCCAGTTGCTGCTGCTGGGCCTCCAGTTTGGGCCGGGCCGCGGCCTGGAGCATGCCTTCCATCCCCGCCATAAACTTGACGCTGATCACATAGGTCAAGATTACCTGGTTACACCCCAGGGCCTTAAATTCTCCGGCGCAGGCCACGACTTCATCCCAGGCGGGGGACAGGTCGGTGGCCAGGACAATGCGCTCGAACATCTCTCAACTCCTTCTTGGATGAAGCTTTATCCATCTCCTTGAGGTCAGCGCTGCGCCAACGGGATCAACAGCACCGGGCACGTCGCCAGCCGGGAAACATTATGGGCCACGCTTCCCAGAAAAAGCTCCTTGATAAAACCCTTCCCCTGGGTACCCATGATGATGAGCGAAATATCCTGAGATTCCAGGGCCTGGAGAATGGCAGGAAGGGGGTGCCCCGGATCGAAGCGGTTATGAACTACGGATACCCCGGCTTTCAAGAGGCGCTGCTTCCATTGCTCCTGCAGGTCTTGGACCGCTCCCTCGGCGATCTCCTGAAATCCCGGAGGATAAGCGTCTCCTCCCGGCACATCCAGGGCGGTAAGCAGGGTGACCTGTCCGATTCCCCTGGTCGCCAAAATCTCAACAGACTCACCGGCCCGCACCCCAATTTCGGAAAAATCGGTAGGGAAGAGGACATGGCGCAATAGTGAGCCGCAATGCAGGCGGCAGGGGTCCGCTTCCTGGTCCTTTTTAACCCGCACGTTAATGAGCAAGGTGGGATACTTGGTATGGTGCACCACCGCGGAGGTGAAGCACCCCAGCACCGCCTCCCGCCAAAGAGCGGTCCCGTGGGAGCCCAGCACAATGAGGTCGGCTTCATGGCGGGCGGCCACTTCATTCAGGGAATAGGCCGGCAACCCAACTGGCATTTCCACTTCTACCTGCAATCCCTGGGCTTCCAGTTGCCGCTGCTGCGCTTCCAGCTTGGGTCGGACATCGGCCCGCAGCATTTCTTCCAACCCCGATATGAATCTGGCAACGATTACGTTGGTCAGGATCACCCGGGAACACCCCAGGGCTTTAAATTCTCCGGCGCAGGCCACGATTTCATTCCAGGCGGGCGACAGGTCGGTGGCCAGGACAATAGTCTTAAACATGAGGATACCTCTTGAATTCCATGAGACTTCTTTCTCCCCTCGGATTAATCAGCCCGAGGGGGCGGATTCGCATGGGCGCAAGTGGGACAGACGTATAAGTCCTGATCCCCGCGCCGCCCCTTCAGGAGAGTGGCTTGAGTCGCCTCGATGCCACAATCCACACAGCAAAAG
>Ga0163199_1000707_pt1 | contig 20962 bp, 20 predicted proteins | sample PL_2010_150m_FD_113537 | JGI IMG/M metagenome (GOLD analysis project Ga0163199, IMG submission 113537) | Freshwater microbial communities from Powell Lake, British Columbia, Canada to study Microbial Dark Matter (Phase II) - PL_2010_150m | ecosystem: Environmental > Aquatic > Freshwater > Lake ...
CATTTGCCGCGCAGGTGTTGGCGGTGCTGAAAGGCTGGGACTGGAATGATCCCGACCGGCTCAACGTCAACGGCTCGGGCATCTCGCTCGGTCATCCGATCGGAGCGACCGGCGGACGCATTCTGGCGACACTGCTCTACGAACTGGAGCGTCGCAAGGGCCGCTATGGATTGGAAACGATGTGCGTCGGCAGTGGCCAGGGAGTGGCTGCGATATTTGAGCGCGCCTGAGGATCGGTGCATCGGGGCTGGTGCAATGCCGCGGCAGGAGGCATTTACCGGCGGCAAACATGGGCGGACACCCGGCGTCGTGTTCATAACAGCAATCAGGAGAAGGCATGTTTTTGCGTAACGCTTGGTACGTCGGCGCGTGGGACCATGAGGTCACGTCCGAAAAGCCTTTTGGCAGGATCCTCCTGAGCGAGCCGGTTGTTTTTTACCGCAAGCGCGACGGCGGCATCGTCGCGCTGGAGGACCGTTGCTGTCACCGGCACTACCCGCTGCATCGGGGCTGCGTTGCGGAGGATAAACTGGAGTGCGGCTACCATGGCCTCCAGTACGATTCGACCGGCAAGTGCGTTCGCATTCCCGGACAGGCACTGGTTCCGGATGGGGTGCACGTAAAAAGCTACCCGGTGGTCGAGAAGCACCACTGGATCTGGGTGTGGATGGGCGATCCCGAACTTGCCGATCCGGCCAAGATCACCGATTTCCACTGGATGGAGGACCCGGCCTGGCGCGCTAAGGGCACGGTGTTTCACGTCAAGAGCAATTACGAGCTGATCATTGAGAACCTGCTCGATCTGTCGCACTTGAGCTTTGTGCATCGTTCGACCATCGGCAATTACGCGACGGCCGAGCAGGCGGAGGTTGAGGTGACCCGGACCGATCGCGATGTCACGGTGACGCGCTGGATGATCGACACGCCGCCGCCGCCGACCTACGTCAAGGCAGGAGGCTTCAAAGGCAATGTCGACCGCTGGCAAATCATTCGTTTCACGCCACCGTGTTTTGTTCGTCTGGACGTGGGAGCCCTCGACACCGGCAAGGGGGCGCCGCAACTGAAGAATGCCGCGTTCGCGGCCGAAGGGCGCCTTCCCGGAGGCATAGAAATGCGGAACATGAACGCCATTACGCCGGAAACGGAAAAGACCTGCCATTATTTCTGGGCACAGGCACATAACTTCATGATCGACCGGCCCGAGGTCACCGAGATGTTGTTTGGGCAGATCAAGGAAGCGTTCCAGCAGGACTGGGAAGTATTCGAGAGCCAGCAGCAGTGGATCGATATCGACCCATCGGCACCACGCATCAACGTGAGCGCCGACGCGGGGCAAATCCAGAGCATCCGGCTGCTGCGAAAAATGATCCAGGAAGAGGCCGATCCCGCCAGAAATGCAGCCGCGCCGGCCCGGGTCTGAGCGAACGCGCCGCTCATCCATGATGCATGGGAGTCTGCTTGCGAGGAGGGATTGACCGATTCGATTGACGAAGATACTATCCAACCAGTATGCAATTAAAAACGACTCGCCAGGAGAACAGGACACCTATGGAAAGCCAGACTGCCGAGGATCGGCGAATTTTCAAAAAAAATGATCCCGCGATGCCCGAGGAGTTTCGGGAGCTGCTGATCCGGCTGCTGGGTGAGCACCTGGAGAACAACGGCAACCCGGAGTACCGGAGAGTTCTCGCCAACATCATTAACGCCGGTTTGCGGTTTGCGCCTCATGGACGCGCAATGGAGATCGAGGCCGAAATCATCAAGCAGGAGGTGGCGCATGGACAAGTGGTGGCTGACCTGCTCGAAGGGCTGGGCGTCGACCCCAACGGCGAGCGCCCAATCAAGCAGTACGCCTTCCACATACCGCTCGAAGACTGGATCGACCTCGCCTGGTTCCACGCCTTGATCGACCGGGTCGGCCTGTACGTCGGGGTCGAGTGGGTGGGGAGTCCCTACGAGCCGTTGGCCGAGGTTTCTCCGCAGCTCGAGGCGGACGAGGAATTTCATACCAAGGCGGGCTTTCTGCATCTGAGCGAAATCTGCGCGGCGCCGGAGGGCAAGGCGCAAGTACAGGAGCGGCTCAAGAAATGGTGGCCTGCGGCGCTGGACATGTTCGGCCGCTCCGGATCGGCGAATTCGCCGCTCTATGTGAAGTGGGGCATCAAGATGCACGGTAACGAGGAGCTACGCCAGAAATTCATCGCCGAGGCCATCCCCGAGATCAAGCGACTCGGACTCGATATCCCCGATAATCTGACCAACCGCCGCTTTCTCTAGGATTCGACCGCCATGGCAATCGATTTTGCACTTGAAGAGGGCGTCGCCGTCATCTCGCTCAACCGCGCGCCGGCCAACGCCTACGACATGCAGATGCTCCGTGATCTGACCGATGCAGTGCGCCGGGTCCGCGAAGACAGTGCGGTCAGGCTGGCGGTCGTCCGCAGCGCGCTACCGCGCTTTTTTTGCACCGGTGCCGATATCAGCACGCTGCAGGATTCCGACCGCGCCGGGTTCGCTAACTTCCTCACGGTCGCCCACGAGGCGGTCGACATGATCACCAAGACCCCGAAGCTGTTCATCGCCGCGATCTCGGGGCATTGCATCGGCGGCGGGCTCGAGATCGCACTTTCCTGCGATTTTCGCTTTGCAAGCGAAGGCAAGTACCGGTTCGGGCTTGCCGAGGTCAATCTGGGTCTGTCACCCGGCATGGGTGGTACGCAAAGACTGCCGCGGCTCATCCCCAAGAGCCGGGCACTGCATCTGATGGTGACGGGCGAAACACTGCCGCCTGAGGAGGCGCTTGCCGCAGGGATCGTGGATAGGGTTTATCCGGAGGCGACGTTCTGGGCCGATGTGATGGCGCAGGCGCGTAAGCTTGCGGCCGGTCCGACCATGGCGCAGGGCTACATCAAGCTGTCGGTCAACGCCGGGCTGGAAACCAGCCTTTCGGAAGGGCTATCCATCGAGCGCGCGCACCAGAACCAGCTCTTTGCTTCGGAGGACGTGGCCGAGGGGCTGAAGGCTTTCCTGGAAAAACGGCCGGCGAAATTCGCCGGCAAATAGCGGAGTCCCCAACATGTTTGCGTCCACCGGGAGCAATCGATAAATGGCGTACGAGTTCCTGAAGCTGGAGATGGACGGCGGGGTCGGCGTTCTGACGCTCAATCGTCCCGAGACCCTCAACTCCTGGAATCAGAAGATGCGCGACGAGTTGCGTGACGCAATGCGCGAGCTGGTCGCTGACGACTCGTTGCGCGTTCTCGTGATTACGGGAAGCGGACGCGCATTCTCCGCCGGCGAGGACGTGCGCGGCATGCAGGGGCTGGCCGACATCGGTACGCGCGGATTTCGACGCGTTGCGCGCGGCATCCATAATGTGTTCGATGAAATCGAGGCGATCGAGGTGCCGGTGATCGCGGCCATCAACGGCGTCGCCGCCGGGGGCGGCATGGAGCTGGCGCTCTCGTGTGATTTCCGGTTTGCTGCCGACACCGCAAAGATGGGTTTTCCGGAAAACAACGTCGGCTTGATTCCCGGTTCGGGCGGCTGTTCGCGGTTGGTGAAACTCGTCGGGCTTGCCCGGGCGAAACAACTGGTCATGGCCGGGGAGATGATCACCGCGCAGCGTGCACTCGACATTCAGCTGGTCGAGGAAGTGCTGCCGTCCGAGCAGCTCATTCCACGGGCGATGGCATGGGCGAAGCAGCTCGCGGGGAAGGCGCCGCAGGCGCTTGGATTGGCGAAAATCGTGCTCAACAGCTGCATGAACGTCGATCCGGAGACTGGAAGGAACCTGGAGCGGCTCGGGCAAAGCATTCTGAAGGAGACGGACGATCACCTGGAAGGCGCCAGAGCCTTCGTCGAGAAGCGTCGCCCCGACTTCAAGGGACGCTAGCGAAAACAGCGGTTCCCGAGAGCATTGCGCGGAGCAAGTCGAATGGTGGTCTGGCAGCCTGTGGTCGAACTCGAAGATATCATCGAAGGCGCGTTCAACAAGGCCAGCGCTGCCGGCTTCAAACTGATCCTGCTTCAACTCGATGGCGAACTCTTCGCCTACGAGGATGCCTGCCCGCATGAACGCCATCCGCTGAGTCTGGGCGAGCTCGAAGGCGACATCCTGACCTGCGCCAAGCATCTGTGGGAGTTCGAGATCAGAACCGGCAAACACATCAGCCGCATCAACCGGCCCAAGTGCGACCTGCGGTCGTTTGGTGTGCGTGTGGTCAACGGCTTCGTCGAGGTCGAGCTGCCGGCCGAGCGTTGACTTTGGCGGGGTTGCGCAACCCCGAGACCACGACGGAACGCAAGGCGCGCACAACGTCGGTCCCCCGCAACGAATCGGACCGCCGGTACCACTCGAGGAATGTGCCGTCGTGGTTTGCCATCACGATCGCTGCGAGTTCGCGGGCGGGCACGTCATTGCGGAACTCGCCGGATTTCTGTCCCGCGCGTATCAGGCGCGCTATCAGGGCGTGCGTGCGCTCGTAGATCCGGCCGACGCAATCCCGGACCTTGCCTTCGCGCTCCTTGAACTCCAGCGACATCAATATCAGCAGCAGCACCTCGTCTCGATGGGTGATCCCGAGTTTCGCGGCGTTGTGGAGGAACGCGACCAGCTTGTCGGTCAGGGTTGGGCCGGCCTGATTGACCGCTTTGATCGCCTTGTCGAACACGACCACCTGCACTCGATTCAGCAACTCGATCAGGACCGCTTCCTTGCTGCCGAAGTAGAAATACACCGCGCCTTTGGTCAGGTTCGCGGCTCCCGCGATCTGCTCCAGGTTGGTGGAGCGGTAGCCTTTGGAGACGAAAAGGTGAAGCGCGGCATCAAGCAATTTCTCGATGCTGGCTTGTCGCTGTTCGATCTTCTTCTTCATTCGCAAGTTGCCGGCAGGTCGGTTCCGGACGCCCTTTCGGGGATTGATCCGCGATCCATTCCCCCGGCGAGTTTCTGTGACTTGGCTCGATTGACGGGCGTGAACCTGATAGATACTATCCCTACAGTATCTTATTTTGCCGGCGGCATCCAGAGTTGGCGATAGCCATGCGCCGCTATCGGGCCGTGGCACCCGGGGTTGACGATAGCCGAGCGCTGCTACCACGTTGGAGGAGCAAGCCATGCGATTCGCTTCAGTTCTTCATTTGCTTGTCCTGGCGGGTGCGCTGGCGGTAGCGCGTCCCGGCATCGCGCAGGAAAGGGGTGACGACGCAAGCTACCCGAACAAGGCAGTCAAGATAGTGGTGCCTTACGCCCCGGGCGGATTTCCGGATGTCATTGCGCGCATCATCGGTCAACGGCTGGCCGAGACGCTCGGACAGCAGTTCATCGTCGAAAATCGGGGGGGTGCCGGCGGCATCGCCGGTTGCGAAGCGGTCGCCAAGGCAGCACCGGACGGGTACACACTGCTGATGGCCGATGTGGGGCAGATCGCAATCAACCCCGCGCTTTATCGCAAGCTGCCCTACGATTCGATTCGGGACTTCACGCCCATCAGCATGGTTGCCACCACGCCGCTGTTTCTCGCGGTCCATGCGTCCGTTCCGGTAAAGACCTTTCCGGAACTGGTTGCGCTGGTGAAATCGAAGCCTGGAGAACTGACCTACGGGTCATCGGGAACGGGAAGCATCCATCACCTGACGATGGAGGCAATGAAATCGGCGCTGGGCCTGGACATCATCCACGTTCCCTACAAAGGGTCGGGCCAGTCGGTCCCGGCGCTTATAGGCGGCCAGGTCTCGATGTCGGTCGCGGCGTTGCCCTCGCTTATGGCGCACATCAAGGCGGAGAGGGTGAGGCTGCTGGCGATCAACACGGCGACCCGGTCTTCACAAGCACCTGACGTTCCAAGTATTGCCGAGATGGGCACGCCCGGCTTCGACTATCCCTCGAAGATTGGCCTGCTCGGGCCTGCGGGCGTGTCCCGGGGCATTGTGCAAAAACTGTACGCGAACATCGTCAAGGCGGTGAATCACCCGGATACGTTGCAGCGATTCACCCCGCTCGGGGTCGATCCGGTCGGTGGAACTCCGGAGGCCTATGCTGCCGATAACAGCGCCGATATCGAAAGATACGCGAGAGTGGTGAAGGCGGCGGGAATCAAAGCCGATTAGCAGGGCGAGCAGCCATGGACTTTACTCTCAGCGGCGATCAGAAGCTTCTACAGGAAACCGCAAGTCGATTTGCCAGGCAGGAACTGCCGGGACTGGCCCGCGAACTCGAGGAGCGCGACGATTCGGTCAGCGACGACTGGATGCAGCGTTACGCCGAGATGGGTTTCTTCGGCATCAATGTTCCGGAGGAATATGGCGGCCAGGGAATGGGACATCTGGAAGCGGTGCTGGCGCTGGAGGAGTTCGCCAAGGTGTCCTCGGCCGTCGCCATGCCGGTCTTCGAAGCGAACTTCGGGCCGATGGCAGTGCTCGTTTATTTCGCCCCTGAGGAACTCAAGCGCCGTGTCCTGCCGCAGGTGTGCGCGGGCAAACTGATGGTGGCGGTGAGCATGTCGGAACCGGATGCCGGCACGGCGCTGACCGATCTGATAACACGCGCGGAGATTCGCGGAGACCGCGTCGTCCTGAACGGCGCCAAGCGCTGGTGCTCGGGCGCGGGGCACGCTCAGGGATACCTCGTCTACTGCCGCATGTCGGATGCGCCCGGCGCCGCCGGCATTGGTGCGGTCTACATCGAGAAGGGCACGAAGGGTTTCAGCTTCGGGAAGCGCGAGGAACTCATGGGTTTCCGCGGCATCATGACCGCCGACATGTTTTTCGACAATGTCGAGGTTCCGGCGGGCAATATCGTGTTGCCGGCCGGGAGCTTCGGCAAGCTGATGGCGGCCTTCAATCTGGAGCGGTGCGGCAATACCACGATGTCGCTCGGCATTGCCTCGGGAGCGCTGGATTACGTGATCGGTTACGTCCAAGAGCGTCGCCAGTTCGGCAAGGCGATCGTGGATTTCCAGGCGGTACAAATCAAGCTTGCCGAGATGGCGCTCAAGGTCGATGCGGCGCGCTTGCTGTTATATCGCGCCGTATCCAATGCGGTGCGAGGGTTGCCGTCGGTGCTTGAGAGCTCCATGGCCAAGTGCTTCGCGAATGAAATGGTTCGCGATGTTGCCGGCACGGCGATGCAGTTGATGGGCGGGTACGGCTATAGCAAGCAGTACGACATCGAGCGCCGCCTGCGGGATGCCTGGGGATGGGGCATCGCGGGGGGCACCATCGACGTGCAGAAGGTCAACATTGCCTCGGCGCTCATCGGCCGGCGATTCGATCAGCGCCGTTGATCGCTGGTGCGGTTGCCCGAGGCGTTGGTGCGGCTAAACTTACTGACGGGTCGCTTCACCTAACAGTTGTTCGAGCAGGCGGACTTCCGTTCTGAGCACTGAAGCTATTTCCTTCTGACGCTCCGCGGACATTCGGCTCGAGATGGCGCCTATGCTGATCGCCGCATAGGGAGGTCCGTAAGGGTTCAGGATAGCGAGTCCCAGCGACACGGCCCCGGGCGTTTCCTGGCGGTCGTTGAGTGCATACCCCAATTCCTTCGACCGTTTGATCCTGCTCATCAGGGTTGGTACGTTCAGGTTCCCATGCTCCTTCAGGTGGGTTGCGTTTCCGGCAACGATTTCCTCGATTTGATCCTCCGCCAGCGGGAGCAGCAGAGCCATTCCTGCGGCACCGACCCCGAGCGGCCGCCGCGTGCCGACCTCCAGCGTGAGTGCCTTGATGGGAAAGCTTCCTTCTTTGCGGTCGATGCAAACGGCGTCAAAACCGCTGCGGGCGATCAGGAACACCGTATCGCCGGTCTTTTCCGCGATGCGGCGCAGCGCCGGCTCGCAGATCTGCCGCAGATTGAATTGCGGCGCGGCGGCCAGTCCGAGTTCGAAGATGAGAGACCCGAGAAAATAGCGGTGTGACCCCGTATCCTGCGTCACGATGTTTTCTGCCATGAGGCATTTCAGCATGCGATGGACTGTCGGGCCCGACAGCTTGGAATGCTGTGCTAGGTCCACCAGCCGCGATCCGGTGTGGCCGCGCGACGCGATCGCGCGCAACAGGCCGATGGCGCGCTGAATGCTTTGTGTGCCCGAGACCTCGACGGCATTTCCGTGCTGTCGCGGTGAGCGCGCAACTCGCTTTTGCATGGTCAGGTCTGTGGTTCCACAATATGGAACATTATTTTAACTGACCTGACTTGTCAACTGTATCTGGCGGGAATACAGTCTATCAACTGAAAAGTTATCTATTTTAGACAATCCATATGATGGAATCCTATCTAAGGAGCAACATTGATGGCAGAGGTTACGCGAACCCGTACGCGAGAGCAGGAAGCGGTGCCGGGGCTGAAATACGACATCGCTTACGCGAAGCGGGGACAGTTCGTCGAGCACGCGAAGACGGGCGTCATCGTAGTAAAGGACGCCGAACGTGAGTGGGAGTTGTCGCGCCAGGGGTTCCTGAAGTGGTATCTGCTGGAGGACGAATATCCGGAAGTGGTCCTGCACGACTGGTGGGTGTTCATCCACGACATCAAGCGCCAGTCGGGCAAGCACCGTCACCAGGGCGGGCTCATCCTGTTCGTTATCGAGGGCAAGGGCACGACCGAGTGCAATGGCGAGATGATCGATTGGGAGGAAGGGGACTGCATCCTCTTGCCCTACCACCCCGATGGCCTGGAGCACCGGCATTTCAACCGGGGGGACACGCCGGCCAAGTGGCTCGCGTTCATACACATTCCAACCTGGAATCACGCCGCGAGCGAGCTCAGTCAGCTGGAAGTATCTCAGGAATTCAAGCAGCAGTCCGGCGGCTAGGTTCGGCCGGACTGCGGGTGACCGCTTCCCAGGTTGGATTCAGTAATGATGAGGAGAACAGGACATGAGTGCTTCCGAAAACCATCTCGGGCCCGAACGCATGCAGGGGATGCTCGATGAGATGAAGGGACGCAATCTCTGGGAGGAAATTCTCACCCTCAGGGATCAGCAGCGCAAGGAGCAGGAAAAAGCCGTGTGGCTGATCAAGGGAAAGGATCTGCCCTGGGAAAACAACAAGCAGGGAATCATGCGCTGGTACATGCATCCGCTGCTCAAGTCGATCTGCATCAACACGATGAAGGTATTCGTGCAGGAGATCCCCCCCGGCGGCCGCAGCGGAAGGCTGCATCACCCGGGCAATCAGGTGATTTTCATCCTCGAAGGCGAGGGTTACACGGTGCTGGACGGGCAGAAGCATCACTGGTCCAAGAACGACGTGGTGCAACTGCCGCTGCGGATCAAGGGCGTGACGGTCCAGCATTTCAATTCCAATCTGGACAAGCCCGCCCGTTTCGTGGCGTGCGAGCCGAATTCATTCCTGTCCGCCGGCGTGGATCGGGGCAGCGGCTTCGAGCAGATGGAAGTGTCTCCGGATTACAAGGGATAGGCCGCAGAGGAAACCGGTCCACAGGTGGACGAAACGGGGGCATGCGTGGCCCCGCCGCAGTTGGCACGAACAGGAGATTTATCGGTGTTCATCAAGCTCAGTGCCGATCGGCTGAAATCCGAACTGACCAACGTTGCAAGCAGGAGCCTGGTTCATGTCGACCCCGAAGTCATGGAAAAACATGGCTTGGCGGTTGGCGACGTGATCCAAATCGGCACCAGCTTGAGCAAGTATCCCGTTCCCGCACGTATCGGGGAATGTTTCGAGGAAGACCGCGGTTCAGGCGTGATCCGGCTGGACCGGTTTCTGCGCACGGCGACCAAGGCCAAAATAAACGAAGAGGTCGAAATCAAGGCGCTCGGCACGGTCGCGGAACTGGAAAGCGTTACGCTGATGCCGCCCATCGACGTGTCCACCGCCCATCATTTGATCGAACACCTGCAGGAAAACTTCATCGAGAACAAGACCCCTTTGGGGCGCGGATCGGTGGTTTATGCGACCTTTCACGATTCGACCGCCGGAACCACGTACCGGGTGACCAAGGTCGTTCCGGAAATAGGTATCGTCTCGCCCGCAACAAAGATCCACGTCGACGTTCCTTCCAGCGGCGGCATCAAGATGGACGAACAGATCACCTACGAAGACGTGGGGGGGATGCAGCAGGAGATCAAGCTGATCCGCGAACTGGTCCAGCTGCCGCTGCAGTTTCCGCAGGTCTACCGCCAATTGGGGATCGTTCCCCCGCGCGGCATCATTTTCTACGGTCCGCCGGGCAGCGGTAAGACCTATCTTGCCCGGGCGATCGCCAACGAAGTGCACGCCGGGTTCTATTACATCAACGGGCCGGACGTCGTAGGGACTTTGTACGGCGAAACCGAATCGAACCTGCGCAAGATCTTCGCCGAGGCCGCGCACCACGCGCCGTCGATCATCCTGATCGACGAGCTGGATGCGATTGCGCCCCATCGTGAAAAATCCGGGGCGCAGTCGGATGTTCGCATGGTCACCCAGTTGCTGTCGTTGCTCGACGGGCTGATGAAAGTCGACGGGCTGGTCGTGATTGGCACGACCAATCGCGTCGACGCGATCGATACCGCGCTGAGGCGCCCGGGCCGCTTCGACCGTGAAATATTCGTCGGCCCTCCCAGTGCGGAGGGACGCTTGGACATCCTCAAGATACACACCAGGGAAATGCCATTATCGGCCGATGCGGTGACGTCTCTTCCGCAGATCGCTTCGGTGACTCACGGGTTCGTGGGAGCGGATCTGATGGAACTCTGCCGGGAGGCCGGACTCAATTCGCTGCGGCGCAGTTCGTCCGCGCTGCTCGATCATCTGTCGGCGTTTCGTTTCCGGGAGGATCTGCTGGAGGTCGAGTCGAAAGATTTCGACGACGCATTGACCAAAGTGCGGCCCTCGGCGATTCGGGAAGCATTCGTGAGCATTTCCGACGTATCGTGGAACGACGTAGGCGGATTGGAGGAAGTGAAGGAGCAGCTCAAAAGCACCGTCGAGCAACCGCTGAAAAACCCGAAAATATTCCGGGACGCCGGCATCGCCGCCCCGAACGGAATTCTGCTGTATGGGCCGCCCGGCACCGGGAAAACGATGCTCGCGAAGGCGCTGGCCAAGGAATGCGGGGTGAATTTTCTGGCCATGGACGGGCCGGAGGTTTTCACCAAGTGGCTGGGTGAGTCGGAGGAAGCCATTCGGCACATCTTCAGGGTGGCGCGGCAACTTGCCCCGAGCATCATATTCTTCGACCAATTGGACGCGCTCGCGCCACTGCGCGGCACCGATTCCGGGTCGCGGACGACCGAGCGCGTGGTGAATCAGCTGCTTGCGGAAATGGATGGCACGGAGGTGCTGAAGAACAACGTGATCGTCCTCGCGGCAACCAATCGAATCGATCTTGTGGACTCGTCCGTGCTGCGGCTGGGGCGGCTGGGCATGCATCTTCATATTCCCCTTCCGGATGATGCGGATCGGGCCAAGATATTTGCCATCGAACTGCGCGGGATCGGTTTGCGCGGGGACACGGCGCCGTTGTTCGCACGTCTGGCCGAACAGACCGCCGGGTGGGCGGGTGCCGATATTCATGCCGCCTGCGTTCAGGCGAAAATGAATGCATTGAAACGCAACGGCTACAAGGGCCTTCCGGCCCTGTCCGAGGCTGACTTCTCGCTGGCGATCAAACAACTGGGTGCGACCAAGAAGGACGCAGATGCGCCCGCAAGAGCCGAAACGATGCGGTTGTTTACCGGACGGGGATGAAACGCTGCGTCTCTCATTCAACCGGGATGAATTCTCGCCGGATTGTAGTTTCAGAGGATACGGTAGCGGATGGTTTGTGTAAAAATCCGCGTGGACGAAGTGTTGTGAAGAGGAGAATGTCTCTATGACATCCAACCCGTTATCGGCTCTCGGAAAGGCTTCCCGGGAGAGCCTGTTCTGGAATCGGGCGACCGAGACCATGCCGCGCGCACGGCTTGATGCGCTGCATCTGCATCGGCTGCAGGCCATGGTCCGGTACGCGTACGACTACAGCCCGTTCTACCGGAAGAAATGGGATGCGATCGGGCTTAAGCCGCAGGATATCCGCACCATCGAGGACTACAAGCGCAAGGTGCCGATCACCGACAAGAGCGAGTTCATACAGCTGCAGCAGGAGAGTCCGCCCTACGGCCCGACGCTGGCTTTGCCGCAGGAATTCATCGTTCACCATTGCGAGACCTCGGGTACCACGGGTCTGCCGCTGGGTATCCCGTATTCCATGCTCGATACGGTGCGCTACGGCGAATCGTGGGTGTACGGGTGGTGGGGCCTGGGCATACGCCCTACCGACACCTTCTATTTTGCGTTCGGCTGGGGGAACTTCGCCGGATTCTGGAGCGCCTATTGGGGCGCGCGCCGGCTTGGTTGCCGGGTGATCTCCGGCGGAGGTCTGGACACCAAAGGTCACATCCAGGCCATACAGCGCCTGAAACCCACGGTCCTGATCTCCACACCGACTTTCGCGCTGAGAATGGCCGCGGTGGCGGCCGAAATGGGCGTCGATGTGGCCAAGTCCTCGATCAAGTTTACCTACCATGCCGGCGAGCCCGGGCCGACCGCGCTGCCTGCCATGCGCGCTGAGATCGAGCGCGCCTGGGGCGCCAAGGCGGGCGAACTGCTCGGCATTGCCGAGGTCGATGCCATGGCGCCAGGTTGCCCGAATGGGGATGGAGTGCACTTGAACGAAATGAACGTCTTTGCCTGGTCGATGGATCCGGGTACCGGTGCCGAAGCGGTCGACGGGGAGATCGCCGAGAACATTGTCACCGCGTACGCGCAAACGGGACAGCCGCTGCTTAATTACCGCACGCACGATCTGGTGCGGCGGCGCATGAACTGCAGTTGCGGGCGGACCTGGGTCAAATTCGAGGGCGCAGTGCTGGGCCGCACCGATTTCATGGTGACCGTGCGCGGTACCAACGTCTACCAGACGGCGGTGGAGAACATTCTGGCCGAAGTGCCCGAGGTCAGCATGCATTACGAGCTGATACTTACGCGCGAAGGCGACAACGACGTCATGACGGTGCGCTTCGAACCTGACAAGTCGATCGCCGACAAGCGCGAACTGTGGGAGAAGGCGGGCAAGGAGGCGGCCGATCGCATCCACAAGGCGTTGCACGTGCGCCTGAACGTGGCGCCGGTGGAACCCGGCAGCCTGCCGCGCTACGAGTTGAAGACCAAGCGCATTTTCGATCAGCGGCCCAAGGAATTCCGCCGCGCACTGGATCGCTAGGGAAGCTCCGATTGGGCGCTACGAAAAAGCAGAGCTTGGGAAATATACGGGGGCATCGCCCCAATGTACAAACAGCGCAGAAGAGGGAGTAGCGAATGAAAACCGAAGATCTTGCTGTGCGCATCAAGCAGGCCCGTGAGTTGATCATTTCGGCGATCGGCGACTGCGACTCGCCTCAGATCGAGACCATGTTGCGCAGCGCCGATATGGAGCTGCATCTGGCGCTGTGGAACCTGGGCGAGACCATCTCGATCAGGCCGGAACTCGATTACACGGCCGGCCATTGATCTGTCTTTTCAACGCGGAGACGTAGATGAGTTATGAAAACTACAAGACACTGAAGTTCGCCCGGCCGGCGCCAGGTGTGCTCGAGATCATGATGGGCGAGGAAGGAAAGCTCGCCACCGCCGGCAAGGACGGCCATCGGGAACTGGGCGAAGTCTGGCGCGACGTGGAGGCCGATCCCGAGACGCGGGTTGCCATTCTGCGCGGACTCGGCAAGGGTTTTTCCGGTGGCGGCGACTTTGACATGATCGAAGCCGTGATCCGCGATTTCGATACGCGTGCGCGGGTATGGCGCGAGTCGAAGGATCTTGTCTACAACCTCATCAACTGCAGCAAGATCGTCATCTCTGCGATGCACGGTCCGGCAGTGGGCGCGGGACTTGTGGCCGGGCTATTGGCCGATATCTCGATCGCGGCGAAGGGTGCTCGCATCATCGATGGCCACACGCGCCTGGGCGTCGCTGCCGGCGATCATTCTGCAATTATCTGGCCGCTGTTGTGCGGCATGGCGAAAGCGAAGTACTACCTGCTGCTATGCGAGTCCATGAGTGGCGAAGAGGCCGAGCGCATCGGTCTGGTATCGATGTGCGTGGACGATGACAAACTCGTCGAAACGGCGCGGGAGGTGGCGGTGAGGATCGCAGCCGGCGCGCAGACCGCAATACGCTGGACCAAGTACAGTTTAAACAACTGGCTGCGCGCCGCGGGTCCGGCGTTCGACAACTCTCTTGCGCTGGAGATGCTGAATTTCACCGGTCCGGACGCGCAGGAAGGCCTGGACTCGCACCGCGAAAAGCGCAAACCCAATTTCCGCACCGATTGCGCTATTTGACGCATTGGCCCATTTGACGAGGGCGTTTAGTAGCGCGCCGATCGAACCGCTGCATGGTGTTCTTGACGCAGCGGGATTGACAAACCAGGGGCTGCTTCTGATCCGATGCCAAACCTTAAGCTTACGATCGCGTGCGGAAATTACGACCGGACCCGGGCTCTAGCGGACGGTACGATTAGGCCCGAGGGGATCGAACTTAACTACATCCCGATGCGACCCGCCGAAATATTCTGGCGCATGCTCAACAACGAGGAGTTCGATGTCTCGGAAATGTCCTTGTCATCGTATTCGATCCTGCGTTCGCAAGGAGACACGCGGTTCATTGCGCTTCCTGTTTTTCCGTCACGCATTTTTCGTCAGTCATGCATGTATGTCAACTCGCGCTCCGGAATCAAGCGCCCCGAAGACCTGAAAGGCAAACGATTCGGGGCAGCCGACTATCAGATGACCGCCGCAGTCTGGGTGCGCGGGTTCCTGCAGCACGACTACGGCGTACTGCCCGAGGACATGAATTGGGTCGTGGGAGCCGCGGTTCGCTCCGGCGTCAATATTCCGGAACGAGTCCGGATCGAACACGCAGGCCGGGACCGGCCGCTGGACCAGATGCTGGAGAAGGGCGAGATCGACGCGCTTATAGGCGTCACCTTCCCGCGTCCGTTTCTCTCTGGCTCGAAGCAGGTGCGGCGGCTGTTCCCGAATTACAGAAAGGTGGAGGAAGACTACTACCGCCGAACCAGGATCTTTCCCATCATGCACACCTTGGTGATGAAAACCAGTCTCTTCGAGGCGGAGCCCTGGGTGGCGATCAGTCTCTACAAGGTGTTCGTGCGGGCCAAGCAGTCAAATTATGAACATCTCTACGACACCGATGCCTTGCATGCGAGCCTGCCCTGGCTGATCGACGAGATCGAGGCGTCGCGTCGCGTTTTCGGCAAGGACATCTGGAATTACTCGGTCGAAGGCAGCCGTCCGACGCTGGAAGCGCTGGTGCAGTACCTGGACGAACAGGGGCTCAGCGCCAGGCCGATGAGCGTGGAGGAACTATTCGTCCCGAACATTCAACCCCAATACGAATCCTACCTCGAGTCGTTCTATCACTAGGGCCTGATAACCTTCAGCACATGAGCGCGACGGGGGTGATTTGGGATGCAGCGCAAGGCGCGAGAAGCGCCGTTTGGTCATACCAAACAAGCGACGAGCAACGCCGCGATGCGCCCAAAGGACCCCCGTCCCTTCGGGTTGCCTCCCAATGCGGCGCCTGCATCGTTGCGCTCCTCGCCAAGGGCGCCACCCTTGGCTTCGTCGCGCGCCTTGCAGTCATCCGCATTGGGAGGCAACGCGTCTCATGCGGTGAAGGTTAACAGGCCCTAGGGCGCACCGATCAATGGATGTTGCGCCCCGTTTCCGAATTCGGCACGATCAGGCCGATTTTCTCTATCTGCGGGTCGATGTCCTGTCGCCACATCTGGCGCAGTTCTTCGTTGCCCCACCTGCGGATGCCGTAGCCGACGGCCAGCTCGCTGAATTTCGAGTTGGCCGAACCGAAGGTGTCCAGCGCATGCGGATACCACTTGTCGATGGCTTTCTGGGCCTCCGCGGGGCCTGCCTTGCACAGGCCTTGATAGCGCGAATCCTGCACTAGATCCTTGATGCGCCGCGCCCCAAAGGAGGCGTGAAAACGCTCTTCGCCGACCATCGTGGTCATTTCGCGCGCCAGCGGTGCGTAGCTGCAGTCTTCCATGGCACGCAAGTGATACCACGCGACCAGGTCCATGCAGAAGCAGAAACCAACCACTTCCACCCAGCTCTCCATGGGCACGTTGAACGCGGCGATCGGATGCTGGCCCATGCGCAGCGTCAACAGCCGGTCCGCCATGTCCTCGCCCTCCTGGCCGAAATGGCGCAGCATGCGGCAATCGATGAACCCCTGATGCGCCTCGTCTGCTGCGATCTGCGCCTGAATGAAGCGGTCTTCGGCGGTCGGTGCCTGGTTGATCCACGGCTGGTGCTGCTCGACCGATGCAAATTCGGTGGACGCCAGTGCATAGACGATCTTGATCAGCGTGGCCCGGTACTCCTCGGTCATCTGCTCAGGCGTTTCCACCTTTCGCATGCCGGTCAGCGAACCCCATTGCACAGCACGCGATACGCGCATGTATTTCTCTCCGAAGAAGTTTCGCAATTGTAAGCCGAGAACGTGGCGTGGCTCCACCACGGCATCGTACGTTGCAGCAGTCTTCCCGAGAGACATGGCTTCCGGGCTTTAGGATCGCCGGCAGGAGGTTGGCTGGCGACGTCAGACAGGTCTTTGGAATGCGGCGGATGACTGAAGTCGCGTTGACACACTACAACCACTCCTCTTAGGATGCCGGACATGTCCCGCCGACCAAAGGGCACGCCACTCGCGCCGCCGCCCGACGCTGCAAATGTGAAGCGGCGCGCCAGGGAGCTCGGCGCCGACCTCGTCGGCATTGCCAGTGCCGCGACCTTGAACGCTTTTCCTCCGGACCCGCGCTACCCGCAAACGCCCGATCGCATATCGCCCTACGTCAAGAGCGTGATCGTCATCGTGCAGCGGATTCCGGTCGGCGCGTTCCGCTGCAAACAGACCGTGCCGGTGCAATACCTGGACATGATGGTGCTGCGGCGAATGGATCGCGTGGGCTACCGTCTCGCCGACGAGTTGGATCGATGCGGCCATCCTTCATTCATACTCGCCGCGCAGGAAACGGACTGGAACCTGAAGCGCGCCAGCTACGGCAGCCTCTCGACGCGGCATCTCGGCGTTGAAGCGGGGCTGGGCACGCTCGGACTGGAAGTCAACATTCTTACCCCGGAGTTCGGCCCCAGACTCTATCTGACCGGTATTCTGACGGAGTTGGAACTCGAACCCGACTCACGCATGATCGAACAGGTCTGCATCGGCGAATCGTGCAGCCGTTGCCTGCACGCATGCCCGTCGGACGCGGTGCGCCATTTCGGCATCGACAAACCGGCCTGTGCGACTGAAGCGCAGGAATTCGGGTTTGCACAAATCACGCGATTTTTCTCAGACTTTCTAGCTCTTTCCGACCAGGAAAAGCCGGTTGCGATTCGCTCGCGCGACCTGTTCGGATTCTGGCAAGGATTGCTGAGGGTCGTCGGTTCCTTCGGCGACTGTCCCCGCTGCCTCGCGGTCTGCCCCGTAGGCAACGACTATCATGCGCATCTCGCGGAGGTGCAAAAGCAGATTCCTGAGAGGACGCTAGCCAAGGTGGACAAGGCGAAACAGTTCAAGGCGTCCCGTGCGGCCTGGGAACGCAGCGAGACGGACGTATCGGGTTTGAGCGAATGGAATCTGCGCTGGGTCGGGGAGCAGGGCTATCAGGGCATCGTCGCGCGCCAGCTGCAGGAATTCAAGCGCCTGCAGCGCGAACAGGCAGCCGAAGCCAGCCCGGCGGCAGGCAATTCAGACAGCGCTAAGAGAGGCTAGCTATGGTCGGCATATTCAAACGCATCCTCAGCGCGGCTGAGGTCAAGGCGAAGGCGAAGGAGGCCGGCGCCGATCTGGTCGGCATCGCCGATGGGAAGATGCTCGACGAATATCCCCCAGATCCTTCCTCGCCGCAGCGTCCGAGCGACATCACCGAACTGGACAGCGGCCGGGTGATCGTGCTCGCCAAACGCATTGCGAGCGGGACGTCGCGGATTCTGCGCTGGAACGATCGCAATAAATACTACAACGACGAACTCGCGTTGACCGAGTTGGAAGAAGCGTCGCTCGACCTCGTATATTGGTTGGAGGACGCCGGATACCCGGCGATCATCATTCCGCCCACCCATACCGATCCGTGGCGATATGAAGGCGACCCGGGCGTCCATCAGCGCACCTTGCTGTCGTTTCCTCATGCGGCGGTGGAGGCGGGATTGGGAACGCTGGGACTCAATGGCCAGCTGTTGACGCCGGAATTCGGACCACGGGTGATCTTGACCGCCGTGCTGTGCTCGGTCGAGGTCGAGTGCGACCGGAGAATGCAGCAGGCACTGTGTCAGGGGCCGTCCTGCGGCCGCTGCCTTAAAGCTTGCCCGGGTGATGTCATCGGCCACTGGGAACGCGACTGGAGCGCCTGCGACCGCTACCGCTCGCCGCACGGATTTGCAAGCCTGACCGACTACCTCACGCGCATGCTGGAGCAGGGCGATGTGGAGGCGCGCAAGACGATGTTGCGCTCCGAGGACAGCTTCAACCTGTGGCAGAGCATATTGCGCGGCTCCGGTGTTATTACGGGCTGCCGGCGATGCGCCGACGTATGCCCGGTGGGTGTGGATTACGCCACGATGCTCAAGGACGCGGTCGACGCCATTCCCGAATCGACGGCGGAAAAGGAAACCCGTCTTGAAAGCATGAAAAACACCGAGGCGGCTGGAATCCAGTCCCCCGCCTACCACCAACAGCAGCGCTGGATTGGTGCCCTGGCATCCCCTGGCAAGGGATAACCTGCTTCGTGCGGGCAGTGCTAAACTGCCCTAGGGCAGGACCAACAATTGGGGGAGAAGATGAGCGGAAAAGGGAAACTGATTGAGGGCCGCCGTAAATTTCTGCAGGACGGCGCGGCGCTGGGAAGCGCGGCAGCTTTGGCGGGTCTTGTGCCATCGATCGCGCTGGCGCAGGGCGCGGGCAAGATCAAGATCGGGCTGATGCTGCCATACAGCGGGACCTATGGAAAGATCGGTGTGGCAATCTCCGATGCTTTCAAGCTTGCGATCAATGAAAACGGCGGCAAGATCGCCGGGCGCGAGATCGAGTACGTCACTTTGGACGACGAATCCGAGCCCTCCAAGGCCGCAGACAACGCCAACCGGCTGGTAAACCGTGACAAGGTGGACGTGCTTATGGGCACGGTCCACTCCGGGGTGCAGATGGGCATGGTGAAGATCGCGCGCGAGTCCGGGGTCCTGAGCATCATCCCCAACGCCGGCGTGGGCGCGGCGACTGCGGAACTGTGCGCTCCGAATATCTTCCGCACGTCGTTTGCGAACGCACAGCCGGCGTATCCGATGGGCAAGATTGCCGTCGACAAGGGTATCAAGAGCGTGGTGACGCTGGCTTGGAAGTACGGCGCGGGGGAGGAATCAGTCGCCGGTTTCAAGGACAACTTCACCAAACACGGCGGCAAGATCGTGAAGGAACTGTGGCTGCCGTTCCCGAACGTGGAATTTCAGGCGCTGCTTACCGAGATCGCGTCGCTCAAACCCGATGGCGTGTTCGTATTCTTTGCCGGTGGCGGCGCTGCCAAGTTCCTCAGGGACTGGCAGGCAGCGGGACTGAAGGGCAAGATTACTCTCATGGGGGCCGGGTTTCTCACCGATGGTGTGCTGGAGGCGGTGGGCACTGCGGCCGAGGGGATTGAAACCACGCTGCACTATGGCGACGGGATCGAGACGCCCAAGAACAAGGCCTTTCGCCTCGCCTTTGCCAAGGCCTACAAGATGCAGCCCGATGTATACGCGATGCAGGGCTACGACGCAGGACTGCTGCTGATCGCTGGGCTGAACGCGGTCAAGGGTGACATCAGCAAGAAAAAGCAAATCATCGCGGCGATGGAAAAGGTCGAGATCGACAGCCCGCGCGGAAAGTGGCGCATGTCGGCGGCGCACAACCCGGTCCAGGACATCTACCTGCGCAGGGTGGTCGGTCTGGAGAACAAGGTCATCGGCGTGGCGCAGCGCGCGCTCGACTATCCGCCGGCATCGATGTGCAAGATGCCACGCTGATTCCGGCGATTAGACAACCGCAAGCCGACGGCCTCACGGCCGCCGGCTTGTTTTCATGTACGCAGTGAAATCGTTGCAGTGGCGCAGGACGGCGTTGGTATACCGCCGCATAGGCGGAGGATTGCCGGCACACCCGCTGGGCATGACCTAGATGGACTTCGGTACTTTCCTCATCCAGTTGCTGAACGGCGTGCAGTACGGGCTCCTGCTGTTCCTGGTCGCGAGCGGCCTGACGCTGGTGTTCGGCATCATGGGCATCATCAACCTTGCCCACGGCAGCTTCTACATGATCGGCGCCTATCTCGCCTGGTCGCTGTCGGAACGTTTCGGCAATCTCTGGACGGCGATCGTCGTCGGCGTGGTGCTCACGGTGCTCCTCGGCATGGCGCTCGAGTGGCTGCTGATCAGGAAACTCTACGCCCGCGACCACCTCTACCAGGTGCTTCTCACTTATGGCCTGATCTTGGTGTTCGAGGAACTGCGCAGCGTCCTCTGGGGTGATGATGTGCACGGCGTGGCGGTACCGTCTGCGCTCGGTGCTTCGATTCCGCTGACAGAGACGCTGTCGTATCCCGTCGTCCGCCTGTGGATTTCCGTGGTGTGCATCGTGCTCGCGGTCGCCATGTATTTCCTCATCCAGCGCACGCGCATCGGAATGATGATCCGTGCCGGTGCGTCCAACCGGGAAATGGTGCAGTCGCTCGGCATCAACATCCAGCTGGTCTACCGCGTGGTGTTCGCGCTCGGCATCGCGCTCGCCGCCTTCGCCGGCATGATCGCCTCGCCCGTGTCCTCGGTTTTCCCAGGCATGGGCAATCAGGTGCTCATCATCTGCTTCGTGGTGGTGGTGAGCGGTGGCATCGGCTCGGTGAAGGGGGCGATGG
>Ga0163199_1000708_pt1 | contig 20961 bp, 17 predicted proteins | sample PL_2010_150m_FD_113537 | JGI IMG/M metagenome (GOLD analysis project Ga0163199, IMG submission 113537) | Freshwater microbial communities from Powell Lake, British Columbia, Canada to study Microbial Dark Matter (Phase II) - PL_2010_150m | ecosystem: Environmental > Aquatic > Freshwater > Lake ...
CTCCCATGCCGCCGGATTGGTCGTGGGGCACCCTGCCAAAATTTGGTTCCTTCTTCCGCGGCTCGAAGAAAACCGTTTTCCTCGACGAACTCTCGAACAATCCCCGCCTCGTCAACAAGGAGGAGATGCAGGCGTTCAAGGAGTCCGGAATGCCCCCGGAAAAATATCCGCGCCTGCCGCAGAACGCACCGGATTCCGGCCCGATGCCGGAATGGATCCGTGCGATCAAGGGCGAGGGTCCGGAGCCCGGTTCGAACTTCGATTACTCGGCACGCCTGACCGAGGTCGCGTGCCTCGGGGCCTTGGCGCAGTTCTACGGCGGCCGCATCGAATGGGATTCCGCCGCCATGAAAATCACCAACCGCCCCGAGCTCAACGCATTCATCAAGGAGCCGGCACCCAAGGGGTGGGAATATGGAGAAGATCTCTGGAAATCATGAATGCCCCCCACATATCCAACATCCGTTTCGTGCTGTTCGCCACCGCGGTCACCGCCATCGGCGGTTTTCTCTTCGGCTATGACACTGCGGTCATCAACGGCGCGAATTCCTATCTGAAGGCGCACATGAACCTCAGTCCCGCACAGGTGGGGCTGGCCGCTGCGAGCGCAATTCTTGGATGCATACCCGGCGCGATGTGCGCCGGCTTTTTGAGCGACCGATTCGGACGGAAGAAAATGCTTTTTGTCTGCGCGCTGCTCTTCGCCATCTCCGGTGTGCTCTCCGCAATCCCGAACACCTTCAATCAGTTTCTTGTCGCCCGCATCATCAGCGGGCTCGGCATCGGGGCCTCCTCGATGATCTGCCCGATCTACATCGCGGAAATCGCGCCGGAGAAATGGCGCGGACGCCTCGGCACGCTTTTCCAACTCGGCATCGTCACGGGGATCTTCCTCACGCTCTTCATCAACAGCCTCATTCAGGGCATGGGCGACGAGGCATGGAACACCGCCTACGGATGGCGCTGGATGCTCGGCATGGAGGTTGTGCCAGCCCTCGCGTTCGTCGCCCTGCTGTTCACCGTGCCCGAAAGCCCGCGCTGGCTCGCGCAAAAAGGCCGCGATGAGGAAGCCCGCGAAATCCTCACCAAGGTGGATGGCGCGGAACACGCCGCGGCGGAAATGAGTGCCATCCGCGAATCCATGAGCCACGAGGAAGGGCGGATGTCCGAACTCCTGGTCGGCCCGTTCCGAAAGCCTCTCATCATAGCGGTTATATTGATGATGTGCTCGCAGTTCTGCGGCATCAACGCGATCATGTATTACTCCACCAAGATCTTCGCCACCGCCGGCGGCAGCACGAATGCTGCCTTTACCTCGTCCGTCTGGGTCGGCCTCATCAACCTGTTTTTCACATTCGTCGCCATCGGTTTCGTGGACAAGGCGGGTCGGCGTCCACTGCTGCTCATCGGCACAGCCGTGCAGACCGTCGCGCTCGGACTTGTCGGCTGGATGTTCCATACCGGCGTGAGCGGCCTGCCGCTGCTCCTGTGTGTGATCGGCTTCACAGCCGCCTATGCGATGGCCATGGGCCCTCTCGCCTGGCTGATCTGCTCGGAAATTTTTCCAAACAAGGTCCGCGGACGCGCGATGTCGGTGGCTGGGGTCACCATCTGGGTTTCCTGCTTCATCGTCGCACAGACTTTCCCCATGATGAATGACAACCCCGCCATCGGACCGGCGCTGACGTTTTGGATTTATGGGGCCGTCAGCCTTCTCTCGTTCCTGTTCGTCCTTGCCATGATCCCCGAAACCAAAGGCCGCACGCTCGAGCAGATCGAGAAAATGTGGATCGATCAATGACCTCCGAACCGAAGAAACCCCTTATGAAAAAACTCGCAATCCTCGCCATCGTCCCAGTTCTTCTGCACACCGGCTGGAGCGCGGAGTCCGCCAAGCCGGTGACGCCAAAATTCCAATTCCTTCCGGCGGGGGAAGTGAAGCCGCGCGGCTGGCTGCTTGAGCAGCTCCGCAACGATGTGAAAAACGGATTCACTCCCGTGCTCGACAAGCTCACTCCGGATTACTGCAACCTCTCCACATTCGACACCCGCAAAAAAGCGGATATGGAGCAGCCGAAAATCGGCGGCGTCTGGTGGGTCGGTGAAACCACCGGGAACTGGCTGGACAGCTTCATCCGGATGGCCTACCTGGCCGACGACCCACAGGCGAAGGCCCGTGTGGATGAACTGGTCTCCAAAGTCCTGGCCATGCAGGAGGATGACGGCTATCTGGGTGCCTATCCGCGTGGGCTGCGCTATCAAAGCCCGCTCGGCCAGCCGAACAACGGCGAGTTGTGGGATCAGGCCTGCCTGTTCCGAGGTTTGCTGGCCTATTACGAACTGACCGGCCGCAAGGATGTGCTGGCCGCAGTCCAGCGGGCGGTGGACCTGACGCTCTCGAAGTATGGCAAGGACCGTCCCTACTGGCCCGAGGCGATCCCCCGCGGAGGCCCGCCACACAGCCTGATGTTCGTTGACGTGTGCGAATACCTTTACCGGATCACGGGCGAGAAGCGCTACGTGGACTTCGCGCAGTTCCTCTACGACGGATACAACGTGCCGGAAAAAGTCTTCGATGCGGACATCCTTCTGAGGAATCTCGCCGATCCTGACAAGCTGTTTGCCGGGCATTGCGCGCATATCACGGAACACCTCCGCGTTCCGCTATTTGTTTACTACGCCACCGGCGACGACAAATACCGGGTGGCGGTGGAAAACGAATTCATGAAAACCGCCCGCCACACCGGTGCCAGCGGGGCCTGCATCGGCGACGAGGATATCCGCCAGAGGCTTTCATCCCCCTATCTCACCCACGAGCAATGCACGATGTTCGAGCTTCTCAACAGCCTTCAATCAGGCGTGGAAAAGACCGGGCGCGCCGATCTGGGTGACTGGATCGAATGGCTCGCCTACAGCGCCGCCCAGGGCGCGCGGATGCGCGACGGCAATCAGGCCACGTGCGGAATCCAATACGAGGGATACGACAACCAATTCCAGGCCACCCACAAGGAACGTGGCGGACGCTGCAAGTATTCGCCGACGCACGAGGACGTGGCCGTCTGCTGCCCGCCCACCGCGGGCAAGATGTATGCCTACCTCACCAATTATCTGTGGATGAAGGAGGCTCGCGGCAACGGCCTGGCCGCTGTGACCTACGCCCCGAACTCCTTGCAGACAAAAGTGGACGGGGTTCCTGTCACGATTGATACCGACACGAGCTATCCGTTCGAGGATGAAGTGAGGATGACGCTGAAAGCCGACAAGCCCGTCGAGTTCCCGATCTGGCTGAGGATCCCGGCCTGGCCGGGCAGTGTCCGCGTGGACGCCCCCGGCGCGGAAATCCGCGAGGAAAAGGGCTGGAAGATCGTGACGAAGAAATGGAATACGGGAGACAAGATCACGTTGTCTTTCGCCCCCGAGATCGTCCAGAAGAAGGCTCCGAACGGCGAGATCTTCTGGCGCCGGGGACCATTGGTTTTCGCGCTCCCGATTCCATCCGAGCAGACTCCGACGAAAAAGTATGCCGTGGAGGGATTCGCCGACTGGGACATCACGCCGAAGGAGGGTGCAATCTGGGATTATGCGGTGGACAAGGATAGCGGAGATTTCCAATTGGAACGCTCCCCGAAGGCATCCTCCGGTTTGCCCTGGTGTGCATCGCCCGTGGCGTTAAAGGGACGTCTTCTCAACCGGAAGACGAACAAGTTGGAGGAAGTCCGTCTCGTTCCCATCGGGACCAGCCTCCTGCGGCGCACAGCCTTCACCGACATGAAGTCGGTCGGGCTGATCAAGAAAAGCGACAATCTGGCCGCCAAAGCCAAGATCGAAGTGACCAGTACGAGCAAGGGGTTTTCGGATGCGGCACTCATCGACGGTGTGGCCGAAGGCTATCCCCAAAACCAGAAGGCGGAGTGGGCCAGCGATCACGCCACAACGGGAACCAAGGTAAAACTCACGTGGGACAAGCCCATCACCATTGAGGATGTCTGGTTCTTTGATCGCCCCAATGAGGCTGACCAGGTCCTGAGCGCCTGGGTGAACTTCAGCGACGGCTCGTCCGAAATGGTGGATCAACTTCCCAACGACGGCATCACCCCTTTCAAAATGAACTTCCCGGAAAAGACGATCACGTGGATGGAGGTCATCATCACCCGCGTGAGCCCGACCACCAGATCGGCCGGATTCTCAGAGATCGCTGTCTTCAAGAAGGCGCCCGGCGAATAAGCAGGCTCTTAGCCCACATCATGAAAAATCGCCTGTTCGACAAGAAATGGAAGATCGCGGGAATCAACTTCGACCACATGCATATGGGCGACCTGCTGCGGCAGGTGTTCGCGCATCCGGATGCCGAAATCGTCGGGATCAGCGACGCGAAACCCGCCCGCATGGTGGCAGCAGCCGAGGCATTGTCCATCCCGCAGGACCGGGTTTTTTCCGATTATTGCGAGTGCCTTGAAAAGACAAAGCCCGATCTCGTGATCCTGTGTCCGGCGACGGCAAGGCATGCTGAGTGGACGGAAAAGGTCGCCCCCTTCGGCTCTCACGTCATGGTGGAGAAGCCGTTCGCCGCATCTCTTGCGGAAGCCGACCGGATGATTGCTGCGCTGGCTGAAACCGGACGGGAACTCATCATCAACTGGCCGCTGCGCTGGTATCCGCCTCATGTCATGACCAAGCGGATGATCGATGAGGGCCGGATCGGCGATGTGCTCGAAGTCCATTACTATGACGGCAATCGCGGGCCGCTGCGGCATGGGGCGGACAAAGTGGAATCCGAGCCCGGAAAAAAATCCGAAAGCTGGTTTTACCAGAAAGACCAGGGCGGCGGTTCCTTGCTGGATTACCTTGGCTACGGCACGACGCTCGGAACCTGGTTCCACAGCGGCAGGCTCCCCATCGAGGTGACAGCCATGGTGGACGAACCTGAGGGGCTGGAGGTCGACGAACACTCGATCACCATCGCGCGCTATGCGGGCGGGCTCTCAAAATTTGAAACCCGCTGGGGAACCTTCACCGATCCCTGGACGCACCAACCCCAGCCGAAATGCGGGTTTGTCGTCGTCGGTACGGAGGGCACGATCTGCTCCTACGACTACGAGCCTTTCGTGAGCGTGCAGACGACAGGACAGCCGGAGCCCCTCAAACTCCCCGCCGAAAAGCTGGAGCCGCCTGCAAACAACCCGATCAACCATGTCCTGCACTGCTTGGAACACGGCGAAAAAATCGACGGTCCGCTCTCGCCGGAGATTTCCCGAATCGGACAGCAGATCGTGGACTCCGCCGTCCTGAGCGCGCGGGAAAAACGCACGGTGCCGCTGCTCGGTTGACTCCCCCGATGAACGACAAAGCGCCCGAAAAATCCTACGGCTTCACGGCGGCCCAAACGGGGGGGGCAATTCCCGCTACGGAAATGCCCTACCGTCCGCGTGACCCGAAAAACTACCGTCCGAACATCGGCCTGATTGCGTGCGGAGGAATTACCCGGACCCATCTCCAAGCTTACAAAGCCGCCGGATACCGGGTTGTCGCACTTTGCGATCCAGTCCGCGAAAAGGCGGAAGAGCGCCGGAAAGAGTTTTATCCTGAAGCGCTGATCCATACTGACTACCGCGAATTACTGTCACGCACCGACATCGAAGTCGTGGACATCGCAGCTCATCCGGTCGAACGCGAGGAGATCATTCCCGCCGCCCTGCACGCGCGCAAACACGTGCTGAGCCAGAAACCGTTTGTCGTCGATCTGGACCTCGGGCTCCGGTTCGCCGACCTTGCCGACGAGATGGGCGTGAAGCTGGCAATCAATCAGAACGCCCGCTGGGCACCTCACTTTTCCTATATCCGCCACGCGATTCAAGCAGGAGTCATCGGAGAACTGAGCAGCGTTAGTTTCGAGGTGAATTGGGATCACAACTGGACGGCAACGACTCCGTTCAACGATCTTCACCATCTCGTCCTGTATGACTTTGCGGTCCACTGGTTCGATCTGATCCAGATTTTTTTCACCGGTCACCAGGCAAGAAAAGTCTTCGCGTCGATCGAGCGCTCGGGCAGCCAGAAAGCAACGCCACCGCTCCTCGCCCACGTCACCGTTGATTTCGATGGAGCGCAGGCGACCATCGCGTTCAACGGGGATACCGTCATCGGACAGGAGGACCGCACCAGTGTGATCGGCAGCAGAGGAACCCTGCGAAGCATCGGGCCGGATTTGCAAAATCAAACCGTCACCCTTCACACAACTGCAGGGATTGCCAGCCCGAACCTTCAGGGGCAATGGGTTCCAGACGGAATGCACGGCACGATGGGGGAACTCCTCTGCGCGATCGAGGAGAACCGCGAGCCGATCAACTCGGCCCGGAACAATTTACGCAGTCTGGAAATCTGCTTCGCCGCCGTCGCCAGCGCCGATTCCGGAATACCAGTGACGCCGGGAGATGTGCGGCGACTGCCCGTGTCTTGCATCACCCGAAGCCGGTGAGAGTCTAACGGGTTTTGAGTCGCCATTGTTCTCTGGCGTCAATCCGGCTATGTTTCCGCAATGCGGGTGAACTTCCTTCTTGCAGGAGCGGCCATTGTTGCGGTCGCCGCATGGATGCGAACCGCCGATCTTTCCTCTGCGCCCCTCCACTTTGACGAGGCCACGCAGGCCCGCATCGTGGCCGCCCAATTCCCGGGCGATGCAAAAAGCGGAACCATGATGTTCAATCCACACCATTTTCACGGCCCACTTCCCATCGATGCAGCGGTCGTCTCCGCAAAGTTCGCTGGGGAGGAATCCTGGTTGAGCCTCACCAAGTTCACCCTGAGGATTGTTCCGGCGCTGTCCGGCATCACCGTCGTACTGCTCATTCTAGCCTCTGCTCCACTCATCGGACGAATCGCCGCGCTCGGGGCCGCAGCCTTCGCTGCAGTGTCTCCATTTCTAGTCTACTACAGCCGTCTGTTCATCCATGAGGATCTGTTGCTGCTGTGCATGGCTGGAGCGCTGCTGCTGTTGGGATATCACGTGCGATTCCGCATGCCTCTGTGGACGGCCGGAATCTGTCTCGGACTCGCTGCCACCACGAAAGAGACGTTTGTTCTCACTCCCGTGGCATGGGCGGTGGCGGCAGTATGGATTTACCGTCCGTCGATCGCCTCAATCCGACTGCTTCTCCCCCAGCTCCTGACTGTGGGAGCCGCATTCCTTGCCATAGTCGTGTTTTTCTATTCGGGGTTCGGCACCCATCCCGGCGGGGTCTGGGACTTTGTCTCGACGTATTGGAGTTACCAAACCGGTGAAGGACATGAAAAGTCCCTGCTCTATTACGCAAACCTGTTTCTTTTCCCCTCCCACCACGGACGGCTCTGGTGGTGGCAGGGCGGCATTTTTCTGCTGGCAATCATTTCCCTTTTCCAAAAACCGGACGCCACTCCTGTTCCCGCCGCCGCCAGATTTTGTTTCCTCGCAGGGGTGATCCAGGCGGGCGTGTATTCTCTCCTGCCCTACAAAACTCCGTGGCTCATGCTGGTGCCGTGGCTGCATATTCTCATCGCGGCCGGCATCGGTGCTGCCGCCCTTTTGCAACTTCGTCCGCTGGTCCGTGTGGCGGCTGGCATTGCACTCGCCGCTCTGCTCGCGTTCCAAGGGCTGCAAGCCTGGAGGGTTGCATTCAAATATCCCTCCGATGCCAGAAACCCTTTTGCCTATGTCCCGACCGCACCGGGGCTGGAAACATGGACGGCGCGATCGATCGGGTGGCTGAAGGATGGCGGCTGGATTGGCGAGACGGTGAGCGTGATTGGCCCGAGGTATTGGCCGCTTCCCTGGTATTTCCGCGGCCTGCCAAAAGCTGGCTACTGGCCGACCCCGCCGGACGGTCTCGCCTCACACGCACTGGTGGTGGCCATGCCGGAATTTGCACCCGCATTAAGCGAACAACTCGCTGACTCCCATGTGGCCATCCCCGAGGGCCTGCGCTCGGATACACCGGTCCTCCTTTTTGTCAGAAAAGACATCTGGGAAAAATCAACAGGCAATTCCCGATGAGTATTTCCCTGCCGGCCGGGCCGTGGCAGATGCACACGCACCCTGCAATGAACACACTCTTCGCCATCCGCCTGAAAATGGCGGATGAACGGAAATCGGCCGCTCTCGCCGGCGAGTGCTTCCGGCAGTTGGAAAATCTCGAGTCTCTTCTCAGCCGGTATCGGGAGGACAGCGATATTTCGGCCGTCAACAACCTGCGCGCGGGAGAATCCTTGTTGCTGCACGAGGAAACGTGGTCCTGCCTTCGGATCGCGCTGGAAGCGCATGCGATGACCGCAGGGCTTTTCGATGTCACGATCGGTTCGCTGACGGCTCCCGAACGCACAGCAGAACTTCACGGCCGCCTGAGCCTGAATCCGGATCGGCCGGAGATCACGTGCATCGAGCCGGGCCGCCAGATCGATCTTGGCGCAATCGGCAAGGGTTATGCGCTCGACCGCATGGCGGACACACTCCGCGAACTCGAAGTGGGGGATTTTCTTCTCTCCGCAGGAGCCAGCACTCACCTTGCGCTCGGGGATGCGACATGGCCGATGGAACTGATCGGAGACTCGGAATCCCGCACCATCGAACTGCAGAACAATTCCCTGAGTGCATCCGGAACCGGCATCCAGGGGAACCACATCATCCATCCATTCCTTAAACCGGAAGAGACTTCCTTCCCCCGCAGGGTGTGGGTCGTCGCGAATTCCGCCGCTCTTTCAGATGCCCTTTCGACAGCCTGCTTCCTTGCTACCAGCGAAGAACGGGAAAAGTTTCTTTCAGCGATCCCTGACCTCGCCGACATCATCGTCGAAGACAGGGATGGAAATATGATCCATCCGACACGCGGTTGAAGTCCCGCTCTACCGGACGCTGAAGCGATAGACGGTGGTGCTCTTGAACTCCTCTCCCGGACGGAGGATTGTGTTGGGAAAATCCGGGTGGTTCGGTGAGTCGGGAAAGTGCTGCGTCTCCAGCGCCAGTCCGCTCCGGCGGGCATACGGCTTCCCCTGCTTGCCGGTCAGGCTGCCGTCCAGAAAATTTCCGGCATAGAACTGGATGCCCGGCTCGGTCGTGAGGACCTCCATAACCCGTCCGGTGGTCGGCTCATAAACCGTGGCGGCCGGGGAGAGCTCCCCCGGTTTGCCATCGAGAACCCAATTGTGATCATAGCCGCCGCCGAACTGGATCTGGTCGTCCTTCGCATCGATCCGCTCCCCGATGGCATGCGGAGACGTGAAGTCAAACGGCGTGCCGGCGACGGGCCGCAGCTCGCCGGTCGGGATGAGTCCGGCCGTGACCGGCGTGAACCGGGATGAGTTGAGCGTGAGCTCGTGTCCGAGAATGTCGCCATTGCCCTCGCCCTTGAGGTTGAAGTAGCTGTGCTGGGTGATATTGACCGGAGTCGCCTTGTCCGTGGCGGCGGCGTAATCGATCTGCCACTCGTTGTCGTTCGTCAACCAGTAGGTCACGGTGACGTCGAGGTTGCCGGGATATCCCTCTTCTCCATCCTTGCTCCGATAGTCGAACCTGACACCCGTGGCACCAGGCTTCTCGACGCCAACGCCATCCCAGATCGCCTTGTCGAAGCCTTTCAGCCCGCCGTGCAGGGCACAGGGAATTCCTCCCGGTTCGTTGTTGGTGGCCAGCGTGTAGGTGGTTCCATCCAAAGTAAACTTGCCGTTCGCAATGCGGTTGCCATACCGTCCAACAACAGCGCCAAAATAGGGGGTGTCCTTGATATACTCCGCCAGCGTCTTGTATCCGAGCGCGATGTCTCCTGACTTCCCGTTGCGGTCCGGAACCTCAATGCTCAGCACGATGGCACCGAAGTTCATCACCCGCAGCTTCGCGCCATGGGAATTGGTCAGGGTGAAGATTTTCACGGGAATTCCGTCGGGGGTTTTCCCGAAGTCGTCAGGCAGCGGCAAGGCGACGTCAGAAAACATAATGGAGGGGGATGGCTTCGAGCATGGCTGCAGATTTTACAGCGCGGAGCCAGCGCTTGCAAAGCGCAAAGGAAAACGCCGCGAGAGGATTCAGCCCTAACCGGCTACTTGGCCTTCAGCACATCCATGCTTTCTCCAAACCAATCCATTCGCCCCTGACATTGTTTTTCTCTCGAACCTGCCTGCCGCGAACAAAATCAGGGCTGGGTGGCCTTTTCTACCTCCGTCTTGATATCATTCTTTATGCCCAGCCCCGTGTAGGAATCCACATGCCCATCGGCAAAGAGGATGTTCTTGCTGCTTCGCGGATGCACGGAATCATAATCGCCGGCGATGGGAAAACGCGACAGCGGGAGAACAAGCGTTCCCTCGCTGATGTAGATTTTTGCGCTGGCGGCACTTTCTCCATCGATAAAGGAATACCACTCGTAGCTGCTCCCCTTGTTTGTCGGGAGATAGTTTTTAGCCATTGTGTCCGATGGGCACCGGAGCGATTTGTCGGTTTTGTCCCCCGTGTCGGTGAATCCGTATTCTTTCAATGTCGCCGCCAGACTCTTCGCTTCGCTCTCATGTGTCGTCCCCGTATACACCTTGGCCGAGTTGTCTCCCTCGACATACGGGTAGATATTCCCGTTGTCCTGCACCTTCTGCATGACAGCCAAACCGATCTGACGCAGGTTGTTTGCGCAGACCGTCCTCTCCGCCCGCTTGCGGATAGTCCCGACGGCGGGAAATACAAGCCCAGCCAGCAGGGCGATCAGCGCAATAACCAACAGGAGTTCCAGAAGGGTGAACGCATTACTGAGACTGCTTTTGTTTGTCTTTGGATTGCACATATTTTTTCAAAACTTCATGCCTCTGTTCGGGGGTCATGCCTGCAAGCATCTTCATCCGCTCGGCCGCCCAGTCGGACTGGATACCGGGATCGTTCATCAGAGTTTCGATTCGCTCCCGGACCTTTGCCTTCCGCTCCTCGCGGGGAAGGAACTGGGCCTCGACGAAAAAACGGGTCTCTTCCTTGAGTCGCGCCTCGGATTTTGCGCGCTCCTCCGGTGGAAGGGTGGCAAGGCGCGCCTCCCACTGTTTGCCCATAGCGCGAAGGTTGGAGACCGATGGCAGAATGTTTTCGGGCGCCCAGATCTCGGCGGTGCTCATCGAGTCAGCGGATGCCGGCTTTGCGGAGGAGCCGGAGGGCATTCTCCACAAAATGTTGGCGACAATGGCGAGGGCCACTGCAAGAATCAAAAGAGACCGGAGCGAAAAGAGTTTCATGGCTATTACAGACAGACAGCACGGGCCGGCGGTTGGTTACAAAAAAGTTTTTGTAACCGCAGGCAGGCTGCCGCGGTCTTTCTTCTAATGTGGACGAATTGCCATGGGTGATGAGATCGGCGGGGAATTGCTGCAACGGGTTCGCTCCGGAGACGAGGATGCGGCAAGGCAGTTTTTCCACCTCCTGTATCCGGCGGTTTTCAAGATCGTCCGGAACCACCTTCCCGCGCCGCACACTGAGGAGGATCTCTGCCAGATGATTTTCGCAAAAGTCTTTTCCAAGCTGGACCAGTATTCCGGCCGGATGCCGGTCTCACACTGGGTCTCCCGTATTGCGGTCAACACCTGCCTGAACGAGATCAAGAGGCAAAGGAGCCGCCACGAGCTCCGGGAGGCGGATCTGGGGGAGGAGGAACGCGATCTCCTGGCCCGTGTGGCGGATGTGACCCGGGACAGGACCGAAGCCGCTGCCGATGCGCGCGAACTCGTGGGCAAACTGCTGACCGCGCTTTCACCCGCCGACCGACTCGTCATTTCCCTCCTCCACATCGAGGAACACCCTGTCGCCGAAGTCAGCGCGCTGACGGGATTCCCTCAGGCTGTCGTAAAAATCCGCGCGTTCCGCGCCCGCCGGAAATTGAACCTTGCGCTCCAGAGACTCACTGAAAACCAAAAGGCATGAAACATCCTCACCTTGACCGCATCTTTTCGCTGGCGGGGTCCCCTGCTCCCGCTCCGTCCCAACGCCTCGAGGCCCGCGTGATCTCGGCATGGCGCAGCCGTAATGCCGCCGAGCCCGCGCCGAACTACCGCGCGGCTCTGGCATTTGCCTGCGCAGCGCTCATCCTGGCCTCGGCGGTGTCTTTCGGTCCGCTTTTCGAGCCGGCAAGCCCAACGATCCTTCTCGCGAATGCAGCCCTCTACGAAGCCATCCAACCATGAACCGGAAAACCTACCTCTATCTTGCAGCGATCTTCCTCGTGGGCGCGCTGACCGGCGGCCTGCTCGGGGCCACATTGACGAAACAGTATCTCGTGAAGGCCCTGCATCCCAAAGCACTGGCTTCCCGGATTGAGAAGGAACTCACACAAAAACTCGGCCTTGATGACGCCCAGCAGAAGACCACGCGCCTCCTTGTCGACCGCTCGATGGCCCGGATCATGGGGATCTATGCCGAGACGATCCAAAAAGTTGATGCGGAATTGCTCGACGCCCAAAAGGAACTGACTTCCGAGCTGACCCCCGAGCAGAGAATCAAACTTAAAGATCTGGCCGCGAGCCGCCAGGATTTCCTGCGCAAACACGCCCCGGTCGCACCCACGGGATTGTAGGCAGCATCGGGCGGGATTCCGGCGGGATCATATTTGTTTACAAACGCGGCCCGAAAAAACATTTTATGTCCTCCCATTGATCTATTCATGAAATTCCCCCTCGTTCTTTCGATAATCGTCACAGCAGCATCGCTTTCCGCCCGCGCGGAAACCACACCGAAAAAGCCGAACATCGTCTTCATCCTCTCCGACGACCATTCCCTCCAAACAATCGGCGCCTACGGGGCGCGGCTGTCGGAATTCTGCAAGCAGAACAACATCACTCCGAACATTGACAAGCTGGCGGAGCAAGGAGGGCTTTTTGTGAACAGCTTTTGCGGCAACTCGATTTGTTCGCCGAGCCGGGCGGCCATCTTCACCGGGCTACACGGCCATGCGAACGGAGTGATGTCGATCATCGGCCAGCCGGCGATCCCGAAGGAAATGTGGAGCTACCCGCTGGGCCTGCGCGAAGCCGGCTACCAGACGTTTCTGCTGGGAAAATGGCATCTGGAGAAAACCACACCCACATTCGATGAATGGATGATTCTCCCGGGGCAGGGCATATATTTCAACCCGAGCTTCAATAACTCAAAGGGCGAGAAGATTCAAACTCAGGGGTATGTCACCGACGTCATCACCGACATGGCCCTCGAATGGCTGAGAAACCGGGACACTTCAAAGCCGTTCTTCCTGGCAATTCACCACAAGGCCCCGCATCGCCCATGGGAACCCTCGCCGAAATACGCCACATGGCTTGACGACGTGAAAGTCCCCGAACCGGAAACCCTCTTTGACGACTACGCGGACCAAGCCTCGCCTGCCCGGGAACAGAAGATGAGCATCGAAAAGGATATGACCATGGCTGGCGACGTGAAGGTCGGTGGAAAGAACGGAAAAAATCCGAACTACGCGGCGCGCAACGCCGACTTTGAAAAGAACAAGCCCGAAGGCCGCGAGCTGACGCAGTGGAAATACCAGCAATACATGAAGGACTACCTGCGGTGCGTCAAATCGGTGGACGACAGCGTGGGACGGATCGTCGAGGAATTGAAAAAACTCGGCCTCGAAGACAACACGATCGTCATTTACTCATCCGACCAGGGCTTCTTCAACGGCGAGCACGGCTGGTTTGACAAGCGCTGGATCTACGACGAATCCATCCACATGCCATTCATCGTCCGCTGGCCGGGAGTGGTCAAGCCGGACACCCGCTTCACCCCGTTCATCCAGAACATCGACTATGCCGAAACATTTGTGGACATGGCGGGCGGCAAAGTGCCCGAAGGACTCCACGGTCATTCTCTGGTCCCGATCCTCCGCGGAAAAACCCCGGATGACTGGAGGAAGAGCGTCTATTACCACTACTATGGGGAAAACAGCCACCACGTCGCGAAACACTACGGCGTACGCACAGACCGCTACACGCTCGCCTTTTTTTACGACAAGAACGAGTGGGAGCTTTTCGACAACCAGAAGGACCCCCTCCAGCTTCACAACGTGTATGCCGACCCCGCCTACGCAAAAACCGTGGAGGAGCTCAAGGCCGAACTGACCCGCCTGCGCGCGCTCTACAAGGACTCCGACGCCATCGTGCCCGCGAACGAGAAAAAGCAGGCAACCCCGGGAGCGGAGTGAAATCTCTCGACAAACGGGAAGGAATTCCGCCAGTTTTCGTGGAATGAAAACGCTCTCCCCGGACCGGTTTTTCCGCAGCGGAATCCGTATTGCACTACCAATTCTGTCTGCGCTGACACTCGCGGCGCCCGCCTTGGAAGCAGGAACCTGGTCCGCTGCCAAGTGGACCGGCGATCAGTATCTTCCAAAAGCCGCTCCTGACTCGGTCACCCATGCGGTGGTATTCGGAATTGAAACCGAGCCCGCTCCGCCTCCGCCGTTCGAGATCACCAAACGCATTGCCGGAGACAACTGGTCGGTCTGGACGTATCCGGAACATGCCGCCTCGGTGGAGGTCACCCGGCGGCCGGAAAAATTGCTGGACTCCGTAAAAATGGAGGGAAGCAGCGCAGCGCTTCTCCAGGGAAGAATCGTTCCGAAAGGAAAAAACAAAGGGCTTTCACTGGAACTGACAGGGTTGCAGCCGGGGAAAAATTACAATCTGGTATTATTCGGACCGCAGATCCTGATACCCGACTCGACCCCCGGGGGGAAAAAAATCACGGCGACGGCAAGTGATACTCCTGACAAGCCGGAAGTCCTGACGGTGACGGGCGATAGCGGGAAATACTTCGTTTACGCCTACACGGCGCCAGACGATGGACAGCTGAAAATCGATTTGGAAAACGCCAATACGGAACACGAAATCGGAATCGCCCGCCTTTGCGCGTTTATGAATTATTCTGTTCCTTGAACCCGAAAACGTCCTTTGGAGGGGAAGAGATGGTGCAAAATGCTGGCCGATAGGGCCTGCGGAGGCGCGAGGCGTATCCGCTGTGATCCGGTAAGTGCTGACAAAGGCCCTTTGCGGCCAGCAGATTGTGCCAGGTCGCCCCGAAGCAAAGGAGGTTTTCGGGTTGAGCCTTCCGCTTACTTTTGGTGGGTCTCTCCGGTTGAGAGCGTAATCGTGAGAGGTTGATCAGCCGGATAATCCGAAATGGAGATTTCTGCAATGGGGCCGGCTTTATTTCCCGGAACCGCTCCCTGCCCCAGGAACGGGAAGGCGCGTGTTTCTCCGGGTTTGAGCATCGTGACACGGAGGCTCCTCTCCTCCGTTTGACCGGGTTTCAGGCCTTTGCCATTCACGCTGACCGCCGGCACCGGAGATCCGGCGGGCACATGGAAGCGGAACGTCCAGGTGCGGCGGAAGCCCGCCGGGAGAATCCCGCCCGATGTTGGCTCAACCCGAAGGGTGGTTTTGCCACTTTCTGTATTCATGGACATGCGGGTCCGGCTGAATTTATCCTGGAGATAGCCATTCGAGAGTCCGTCATCCTCATAAATATCCCGCTGGTCGGTTCCTCGATCGGAACGCACAAAGGCATCGACCACGAGGTTGTCCCAAACCGGAATGCCGGAATGCATGCGCAGGGGCGTGGTGACAATCATTCCACCCTCGCGCACATACATCGGGGTGTGCTCGAGGTCGGATGTGACGGTGATCGGCTTCGGCCCCTCCAACGCTTCGCCGGTCCATGCATCCTGCCAGCGTCCCGGCGGGATCCAGAGCGCGCGGGTCTGGTGTTCCTTGTCGTCGGTCTTGTTGGCGGCACCAAAGAACAAATTGCACTCGCCTCCGTCCTTCGCGAAGAACTCCACCTTGATCGGATAGGTCTTTCCCGCTTCCAGCTTGATGCGGGCTTTTGTCATCTCGATCTTCTGCCGGTTCTGCAAAACTTCCGTCTTGCTGATGAGTTCGGTATCCCCGATCCAGAATTTCGCGCCGTCCTTCGAAGTCAGTCCGAATTCATACTCGGCGGTTTCCGCGACCGGGCCGAGCGAGCCGGTCCAACGCACGGACGTATTCTTCATGGCCAAGCCGTCGGGACGCACTTTCCAGTCGAAGAATAGCTTTTTGTCCGTGCGCACCACCTTCGGCTTTCCCTCGAATTTTTCGTTGTCAAAATACTCGGCGCGCAGCCCCGGCTTTCCCTCCGGGGCCTGGAGCAAAGCCAGAGGAATCGGATCCAGCCCGCTGTAACATTGGGGAGCGACCAGGAGGTCCTCGCCGAAAAGATACTGGAGCCCGTCGGCGGCTTCGGGAAATTGCGGCCACTGGAGATCGCAGCGCTGCAGGAGCGGAATCCCGTCTTCGTAAGCGCGGCGGACTGCCGTGTAGATCGTAGGCAGCAGGCGGTATCGCAGTTGCGCGTATTCGCGGCAGATCTTCTCCGCCTCTTCGCCGAATGCCCATGGAAAATGCACGGTCGGATAGCTGTGCGGGCGGGGCAGCGGCGAAAAAACGCCGAACTGGAACCAGCGGGTGAACAACTCGGGCGTGTCCACAAGCATATGTCCGCCCAAATCCTCATTGACATACGGCATCATCCGGTCAATCCCGCTGCCGACGCCGTTTTCGATTCCCGACCTCAGCTCCTCCCAGAAAGCCAGCGTGTCGCCAGTCCACCAGAGCGGATACCTGTGGGCCGCCGGATTGCTCGGGACCAGGCGCATCCCGCCCCAGATCCCGTCCACATTCGACATGATCAGCGGCCTCCGGTCCGGGCGGTTCCGAAGCGTCATGTCGTGATAGACGACCATCCCCCAGAACTCGATGGTCAGGCCATCCGGGGCCTTCAGGTGCTTGCCCCAGTTTTTATCATACCACCAGACATCGGCCCCGATGTTCAGCAGGCTGTCGAGCCCCTCCTGGCGATAGGCCATTTCCTTGGGATCCAGTGCGCCGGGAGATTGAGCCTCCGGATGGTCGTTATACATCGTCCGCACGTTTTTCTCATGCGCCCTGGCGATATAGCGCGCCATGTCGGGGAACAGCTTTTGATTGACCCCGTAACCGCTGGAGGCTCCCACGCGCCAGTCGGTATCGCTGACCATCAGATCCAGCGGAAACCCGCGCGTCCGAAACTCGTCCATAATCGCCAGCGACTCGTCCTCCGAATACGGCCAGTAGCGGCTGAACCAAAGGCCGAACGCAAAGAGCGGCGGCATCGGGACCGGACCGGTCAGACTCAAAAACTCCTGCCGGAATGCGGCGTAATCGCCCGGCTTCGGCAGGAAAAGATAGACGTCCTGCGCCTGGTTCGCCATGTCCCAGCCGGAGGTCTCCTGGTTTTCGGTGCAGGTGGCGGGAGCCGGCGAGGCCCCACACGCCGGGGGGACAAGACGCGGGGAATCCGGCATGACCCAGACCAAGGGCATCGCAGAGGGGGCCGGCAAAAAGCCGCACTTCATATCGGACTTCGCAATGGTATGAAGCACCTCACCCGAACCGGAGCGGACTTTGACTCCAAAAATATTCTTCGAGTCCACCGGAATCTCCACCTGATAGAACGACGACGACAACAGAACATGGCCTTCCTGTTTTTCGACCTTCAACGGCACACCCGGCCACTCACGGTTCACCACAGTCAAAGTCTTGCGATCCTCGAACCCTTGGGGGCCCTTTTGCTCGATGCGAACCAGTGTCGGGGAAAGTGCCTGAACCCTGACATTGCCTTCAATCACTTCACTGGATGGGGCGGCGCAAGCCGGAAGGACAACCGCCGGAATGCTGAAAAGCCAACCGGATAAAATCAGAGCGGGGGCGCTCCGCGGGCACGCGCACGACAGAGATCGGAGGAGAATGTTTTTCATGAATGGAAAAGTGGGCGATGAGGGGCGTTGAACACCGATCCGGGAGGACAAACTAAGGGAGGACGGGCTTGCAGAGCTTTTCCTGAAGCCTCCGGTTGCCTTCGGCAATGATGTTCACCAGTTCGGGATTCAGGTCCAATGACACATCGAACCTACCCGGCTTGTCCTTCTCATACTTCCGGTCGGACTGGTAACACCACCAGTAGGTGATCGGGATGCCCGCCTCGATGATGTCGTCAACGGCCTTTTGGAACCATGGGATGGCGAGATCCTTTTCCTCGTAGCTTTCAAACCAGCCTGGCGGGAGAGGCTTGTCCGTGTGCTCGATCGCGTCAGGATCCGAGACGTGCGGAAGCGGTCCGTATTCGCCGAATATGACGGGCTTTCCGATCTGCTGCCCGATTTTCATGTAGGCCGCAGGGTTGAGACGGACCTCCCCCCCGCTGCTGTCCTGGATGATGAAGCCGTCCGTCGGCACCGCGTAATAATGAATGTCCGCCACATCGAGCGCCGTGTCGCCAAGGGCGAGTCTGTAGGCGCCGACATGCTCGTCCAGAGTGTCCTTTTTCCACCCGTTCCCGGAGTAAAGATTCCATGCGGATTCCCGCAGATGGGATCCGCCGTTTCCGACGAGGCGGAGGGGATCGATGGCCTTGATGCGGGCGGTGACATCGTTGTAAAACGAGCCGACATCCTTGAGAGTGGGCATCCGGCGCCCCTTGGCAACGTGCGTTCCCGGCATGATGTCGGCCTGGTTGGTCAGTTCGTTGGTGATCTCCCACATCACGACCGTCTTCCGGTCCTTGTAGCGGGCGACCACGGCGTCGAGGTATTCATAGAGAAGCTGGCGGCTCTTCGACTGCGGGTCTGCGACCAGCTCGCGAAGATGCTCGGCGGCGGGATCTGGGTTTTTCTCGATTGCTGGAATCTCCGAAAAATCCCCGCAACCGAGGGAGGCATAGACGAGTATGCCATTCTGGTCGCAGAGGTCATACGTCTTGTCCAAGGCCTGAAAGAAGGCCTCCCGCTTCTGCGGGTTCTCAAAAAACTCCCTTCCGCCCCATGGGGAGGCGAAGATGCGGATCGTGCGGAAACCCAGGTCGTGGAGATCCTTCAGCGCACTGTTCTGGCGGATGACCGCCTCGTTTCCGTCATCGAGGTCCCTCCCCTTGACAGCCTCTTCCCAGAGGTTCCAGAAAAGATCGAACTTATTAAAGCTGATCTCAGCGAACGGTTTTCCATCCAGAAAAAAGCGTCCGTCCTTCAGAGACAGGACATCGTTTTGTGTCAGGGCGGGCTGCTGGGCGGAAGTAGAACCCGCCAGCGCGACGAGCAGGGCGCAGGCGACCGGGCGGAGCAGGCAGGGCATTCCTTTCATGTTATGTTTTTTTCACGTTCAATTTTTTCTTAAGAGCTTCAACGGCCTTCAGAATCTGATCCGGCGTGCCGAACAGGATGAACGTCTCATTTTGCAGGGCCTCCAGGACATTCGGCTTCCCGTGCCCGGGAGCCAGCATGCCGGTGAGGAAGTATCGGTTGCGCATGTCCACCTGGGCGGGAATGGCGCGTGAGAAAAGAATTTTCCCCTGGGTGCGGCGGTCTTCCTTGTAAATGACTCGGCCGGTGGCTTTGTCGAGACCGAGGATCTGGTTCGTGTTGATGTCACTGGAGGGCGAATACAATGCGATCGCGGGAGAGTTGGCGGGATCATTGCCTTTGGCCAGAACCAGAAATTCCGAATCCATCGTGACGGGCGGGGATTTCCCCGCCTCGGCCGGTCCCGGAAGACAGAATTCCATTTCCTTGCCGCGTCCGCTTTCCAGTTCGGGGAGGATTTTCCAAGTCTCCTTCTCCCGCCACATGGGAACGGTATAGCCGGAATCAGCCAGAAGCCGGGCGCCGTAGGCGGTGAAGATGACACCGGAAAGGTCGTCATCCGCGGCGGGCTGATTGCCAGTCATCGCGGGGGAAACATCCTTCACCCGGGCGGTTTCATTGATCACCGGCTTCCCGTCGGACAAAAGCGCGGTCTTGCCGAACTGCCGGATCGCCGCAGGCGGGCGGGCATAAGTATAGAGAGAGTAAAACCGCAGAACCGGAATTTTCCCTCCGGCGAGATCCGTCGCGTCCTCGTAAATCCCCTCGAAATCGAACTCGCTGCGCACCTCGTCATCCTGCGTTAGGTTCGATTCCTCGATCCCGTCGGTATCGGAGTTCCCGTTGTCCTTGTAGCCCTTGAAATCGGGAGCAATATCCTCGTGCTCAGTAAAATCAAAAACCGGATCTCCGTAGAGCGGGAGATTGAATTTCGGGATCTTGATGGAGTGCTCGGTCGCAACCACCGTCACCGGTGCACCGACGTCGTCCCGGAAGCCAGCCTGGGTGGGATTGTAGCGTCCGCCATGAAGCTGGTCGCGCACGGACCCCTGCCATCCGCGCCCATAGTTCCCCGAGACGATGTTCTTCCCGTCACCGAGATCGATAAAGTTGAGATAGCCGCCTCCGAGATCGCTGACGCCGATGGTGATCTCGCCAATCATGAACTTGTGGGTCACCGCGAAGGGATCGCTTGGCTTCACAACCGGCGATGGCCCGGCCGCCGGACACCGCATCGAAACGCATATGAGAGCAAGAAGGAATGCGACCCTCATTCCTTTGTCAGCGAGATGGATTTGATCAGCGGCTGGATCGGCCCCGGGCCAATGTTGAATCCGGTGAAATCCACGCGAAGGAGATTGAAAACCGGCGGAAGGGGCAGTGTTCCCTTCAGTGATTTGACGCTCCCGGATTCCGGATCCGACAACTCCCCCTGAAACGAATGATTGGAAGGATCGTAAACCAGCGTCATCCGATAGGTTGCGTCCGGCCGCATGGGAACCTTGGGACCCGCCGCGCCGCCAGTTTCCCCGCTGACGCCGGTTTCCGCCCGGAGGCACCAATTGACGGGGTCCGGAGCCGCGGCGTAGCGCAGGACCACATGATCCCCCGTCGCGTTGATATTTGCGAGAAGCTCCTTTTTCGCGGAACTGGAATTTGCGAATCCCAGCCAGATCCCGGGAATCCCGGTGGGTTCGACCCAGGCGTCCCCGGGGACAAACTCGATTTCCGCCCTGACAGGAGATCCGCTTTCAAACAGCCCGGGGTCCACCTC
>Ga0163199_1000710_pt1 | contig 20918 bp, 19 predicted proteins | sample PL_2010_150m_FD_113537 | JGI IMG/M metagenome (GOLD analysis project Ga0163199, IMG submission 113537) | Freshwater microbial communities from Powell Lake, British Columbia, Canada to study Microbial Dark Matter (Phase II) - PL_2010_150m | ecosystem: Environmental > Aquatic > Freshwater > Lake ...
CGGCCGCATTTAAAGTTTGCGCCGCGTATTGAGTCGGCTTGGTTTTCATCTCGCCGATGGACTTCGGGATCGGCAGATAACTTACCAAAACAAGCGCGACATCATTGGGATTCTTGAGTTTCAATATCCGAATGGCTTCCAGAAAGAGAATATTCTGATACTCGCCTACCGTGCCTCCGATTTCAACAACGACTATCTCGGCTTTGGTTTTGTGGACGGCTATATTAATCCTGCGGATTATCTCGTTTGGGATATCGGGAACAACTTCGACGTCTTCCCCTTCGTACCCGAAACTGCGCTCCTTATCGATTACGGCCTGATAAACCTGTCCGGTCGTGATGTAGTTGTCTTTCGTAGTGGTGACGCCGCCGAAGCGTTCATAATTCCCAAGGTCCTGGTCAGCCTCGATGCCGTCCTCTCCCACGAATACTTCGCCGTGTTCGGTCGGACGCATAGTGCCGGCGTCTATGTTCACGTACATATCGCATTTCACCATCGTTATTGAATAACCACGGCTTTGGAGAATCCTGCCAATTGAAGCGGTTGACACGCCCTTTCCAACACTCGACATAACTCCGCCGACTACGAAAATGTATTTGATTCCTTTTTTCGTCATTTTTGAAAATTTATTTTAATTATTTTTATCGCACATTAACAAAACTCCACCTGCCTATTGGCAGGTAAGTATTCCATGAATTACTTCTGACATCTTGGACAAAAATAGGTTGAACGTCCGCCTGTCTTAACTCTCTCTATTTTGCTCCTACAACGGAAACAAGGCAACCCCTCCCGGCCATAGGCCTTGCGGAATTTCTGATAGCTGCCTTCTTTGCCGCTTGGTTTACGGTAGTCGCGGAGGGTAAAGCCCCCTCTTTTTATGGCCTCTCGGAGAACTTTCTTTATAGATGACGCCAGATGCTGGATTTCGGCCGATGAGAGCGAATCGCTTGCCCGCCGCGGGTTTATTTTGGAATACCACAGACTTTCGTCGGCATATATGTTCCCAAGCCCGGCGACAAGTTTCTGGTCTAAAAGGAGGCTCTTCAACGCCCGGGAACGCGAATACAGGATATCCCGGAATTTTTCCCGATCGAATCCTGATGAAAGCGGATTCAGCCCAATTTCCGGCAAATCGCCCTTGCGCCATTCGAGCGTTCCGAATCTCCGCGGGTCAAAAAATCTCAAAACCGAGCCATCGGCGAAAATAAACGCGGCACGCTCGCTCTTGTATGTTTTCTCCGCCGCGCCGGTCTTCGAAAAATGTAATCGTCCGCTCATCCGCAGATGGAGAAGAATTTTTCCCGACCCGGAATGGATAACTATGTACTTTCCGTGCCGGTCCACGGAATGTATTTTCAGTGGCAGTGGCAAATGCAGCCGGTCTATTCGTTTATCAAAGACCAAGAGTGTCCGGAGTTTTTTGCCGGAAATTTTCTTTCTCAACTCGCGGACGATCGTTTCTACTTCCGGAAGTTCAGGCATGGTTTTGGCAAATGGCTTATGGCTAATTGCAAATAGTTATAACTTACAAAACTATACAGAACAACTGCCATCTGCCATTCGCTATAAGCTATGCGCCGTGAATTATGCTTCAATCGGCACTTCCCTCTGCGGAACCAAAGCCTGGTCGGTTGGCAGGGTGAAATAAAAAGTCGTGCCGCGGTTCAATTCCGACTCGACGCGAACTTCTCCGCCGTGAGCCTCGATTATATTTTTTGATATGTAAAGTCCCAGGCCCGTTCCTTCGGTCTGGGATTTTATGGCATTGTCAGCGCGGAAGAATTTTACGAAAAGTTTTTTGATTTCCTCCAGTGGAATTCCTATTCCGGTGTCTTTGATGCTGATTTGAATGAATGGCTTTCCCTCCACCTGAACCGCGCCGACGATAACATCTCCGTTTTTGACGTTGTATCTTATGCCGTTATCGAGAAGGTTGGAAATAGCCAGCGAAAGTCTCTGCGGGTCTATGAATACTTTCGGGAGCTGGACCGCGGGTTTTTCGAAATAGAGCCTTACGCCGGCGCGGGTTGCTTCCGGCATCGCCCGTTCAAGAATTTGTCCGAGGAATTCAGAGATGTCGGCGGGCTCAAATTTATATCCGAAACGCCCCTCTTCAATCCTCGCTATGTCGAGAAGACTTTCGACTATCTCCGACAAAAGCTTGCTCGCCTTGAGCGCGCCGTCAACGATTTCTTTGTTTGGGTCGCTTAGTGTTTGGTCGCCGGCAAGCGCTTCGAGCCCCCAATCAATGTACGTCAGGGGCGTTTTCAATTGGTGCGAAGCAACGGACACGAAATCGCTTTTGGTTTTCAGAAGAGCCACCTCATGGGTGCGGTTTTGTATAACTTTCAGGAATCTGGCCGGCTTGCCCGGAATCTGGCTCAACTGGGAAGTGTTCACGCGCAGTTCAAGCTGCGGCTCGGAGAAAGAAAGGTCAACTATTTGCGGCCAGGTGCCGCCCTGCGACCGCGGAATCATAACCGGAGCGAGAGTCGGGAAAACAATCTGCGCCATAAGACGAAGCCTCGGGTCGTTTACCGCCTCCGGCTTTATGGTGACGCCCATTATTTCGCCCGCATTAATCATAAAAAGTTTTTCTCCCGCGTTATTGAAAAAGAGCACGCGGAAGTTATCATCATAAATAATAATGGCGTCGCCGAAATTGTTGAGAATAGATTCCATCTCCGGTTCGCTTACTTCGGCGCCGGCCGAAAGTTTCGTCTGTTGCGCGGAAGCTGCAGCTTTTATGTTCATGTAAAACAGGCCGAGCACGGATGATACAAACAACACGACTGCCAACGCCCATAAAATCGGGGTGAAAAAGAATACTATTAGAACAACAGCCACAGCCGGAATTAACGAAAAAAGTAAAAATTTCAGGTTAGCCATCGATTAGTTTTTGAGCTTTTTTACATTATATCACAAGGAGCGCGTTGCGGAACTTCACAAAAATTTGCCCTGCTGCGAACCGGAATCTTCTTTGGGAGTTTTCGCGGGCTTTTTGACAGGGGTTTTTTGGACGCCGTTGTCCATTCTGTTAAGTAATGCCCTGAAGCCGAATTTCTCGAAATAGTCCCTGATATCCTCCGTTTTCATTTCGGCCTTCATGTCTTCCAGTGTGATATCGCCCATAGGAACGTTCTTTTCCAGGGTGACCAACTTTTTGGAAAGCTCTGCCTGCTCTTTGGACTCCAGAAGTTTTTCTCTGACTTTTTCTGGAAGTAGCGCCGGATTGGCGTAGGCGTTTTCCAAAGTTCCCGCCTTGTGGAGAATGCCCGCGGCGGTTTTCGGACCGATGCCGGAAACTCCCTTAATGTTGTCGGATGCGTCGCCGACCAACGCTTTGTAATCCAAAAGTTGTTTTGGCTCGAGTCCGTATTTGTCTTTTACGGCGGCTTCATCGTAATCGACTGTTTCGCTGATTCCTTTTTTGAAAGTGCGCACGATTATTTTGCCGTCGTTGACCATCTGGAGCGTGTCCATGTCCCCGGTCATTATTATGACCTGAATTTCGTCTTTGAATTTCTCAGCGAGTGTCGCTATCAGGTCGTCGGCCTCGAAACCGGCTTTGTCGAACGGCCTGACTCCGAATTTTTCAAAAAGTCTCGGCGCTTCGATAAGCTGGGAAATAAGAATGTCTTCTGTCGGCGGGCGCTGGGCTTTGTATTCTTTGTACATCTTGTCACGGAAGGTTGGCTCAGGACGGTCAAAAAGAGCCGCGGCGTAATCAGGCGGTGTCTCGCGGAAAATCTTAAGAAGCACGCTTGCCAGACCGTAAAGCGCGCCGCTCGGCTTGCCGTCAGGCGTCGTAAATTTGGGCAAGGCGTGAAAACAGCGGTGGATTATGGAATTGGCGTCGATGAGTATAAGGGTTTTCATTTTGTGTTACGCAACCTCGCTATTGTAGCACGACTCGCAATAAATGATTTCCGGTCTGCCCGGAGAATACGATGTTTCGAATTCGTTGAGGCAATGCGCGTCACCGTGTCCGTGTTTAACCTGGTTTTCATAAATTCCGTTTTCAGATTTTACTCCACCGCACTTGCATTTGCCGTGCCATAGCTTGATAGGATTTTTTTGTTTTGCCCTCTGGTAATGCCTGCAATTCGGGCAGAGTCTTGGCAAAGGGATATTCATCTGGCGGTAAAACTGCAATTCCTGGGATATTATCTTGAAAGCGGATGTGCATTGTTCTTTGCATTTACCTTGATGCAGACATTCTATTATCTGACTTAAAATATCGTCTTTAACATCTTTAATGTTATCCGATATTTGTTCTGTTTTTAGTGTTATCTCATAATTTCTGGGTTCCGGCTCTTTCCATTTAAAGCCTTTGTTTATGATTTCTTCTTTGGTCAACGGAAAATACTCTTGGACTATGGTTTCGTTGTAAGCAAATGGTGAAAATTCCGGAGGGAAGAATTCTCCGTATTTATAAACTACCTGCTCTTTGCCATTCGCTCTTTGCGATATATATGGCATATCGCTCATGTGCTTTATTATCTTCGGCACCAATTCTTCGTATTCTTTTTTTGTGTATTGCTTGTTCAGGATGCAATACTGCTTGTTGCGGATACCAATGCAGCCGAAAAGATTGGACGAAGCCGTGCCGATATACCAACAGTATTCCAAATTGGAAGAAGTGCTCCAGGAATTGAAACAGAATCTGATATTGCGTTGTCCGCCGCCAGCACCCATACATTCGTATACCCTCTCCGCCCCCCCGCCCCACATAGTAAAATCGTAGGAATCGGACGTTAGGATTGCAACTGTTATAAATTGGCAATATTTGCAATCCTGCACGCTGACAACTTCGTAGCAGTGCGAAGAATTTTTTGACCAAAAAATGAAATCTCCCGTTACGTTGGAATTTCGCGAATCTATAATATATTTATACGGATGTAACAGTGCTCCTTCTTTCAGTTTCTTTTCTATTTCCAGGCGGGTTGAATAAGAACCGTTATTCCATTCGGCAAGTTTTCTTTTGTATTCCTCTTCAGTAAGCGGCTGATTGAAAAAATAGTATTTCTTTCCTTTGAGCTCCACGCACCCGAAACAATCTGAACAGCCGGTAAGACCGCGGGAGAAATGAACATTAACGCATTCTTCGCAATCAAATATATGCGTACTTCCGTAGCATTTATAACAATTTATTGCTTCATAACATCTCTCGCAGGAAAGAGCGTGAGAAATATCTATACATGATTTGCTCTGCTCCAAAAATTCGCCGTAGGAACAGTCATCATTGTAATCCGAATTCAAAATTAGATAACAATCCTTAAGATTACTACTCAAATTTGAATAGTCGCTTCTGACAAGAGTGCTTTCTGAAACGAGGCGCGCAAATTCCGGAACATCGGCGGCCAACTCCGCGAACTGTTTAAAAAACGGTTTTGAGAAATTATACGGCCTGCCGTACTGCTCTGCGCCCCAATCGTCCGCCCACCAGCATGGCGAACAGTAAACTTTCCGCGGGCTCGCCGGAAACATTGAGATGACATTCTTGCCGCACTTGTCGCAATCCCTTTTGTAAAATGTCCGTTCGTTCATAAAAAGAAGTCTTCTTTGCAAACGGCAATCCGGACACCAGGTCGGCGGCGGGACTTTTATTTTTTCGTAGAAAATAAAATCTTCGGGTTCGATTACGAAATCTTGCTTACAGCTCTGGCAAATTTTAATTTCTTGTTCCATTTTTCAACTTTATAACTTTATGAACTTTTAACTTCCTTGATTGTCCTCTCGTTCTCTTTTTTCCCGTGTCCCAATTTCAGCCATAGCGCCGATTTGGGTATTAGCTTTTTCAGCCTGTCAGCCCATTCTACCAAAATTATATTCTTCGGGTCAGCCGCAATTTTTTTGAAGCCCAATTTCAAAAAATCCGCCGCAGTCGCCCGGTAAGCATCGATATGAACGAAGTTTGCAAATTTAGAATTGCTCAATTGCGGCAATTTTGTATTCCTCATCAAAATAAACGTGGGGCTTGGCGCCCCTTTAATTCCAAGCCCAGAAGCGAATCCTTGCACGAATGTCGTTTTGCCGGCGCCGAGTTCTCCGGTAAGCGCCACAATAGCCGCCCTTGAAGCGAGTTTCGATTTTAGAATGTTTTTCGCCAGCTTTTTAGCGAACCGCTTAGTCGCGGCCGAAGAAGAGCTTTGATAAGTAGACATTTCTTTTGAAAATCGCGATTATTAAAAAAGGATAGAGTAGTCCGACGAATAGCGCCAGCCCAACGGCGTCGAGCGAGCCGAAAGGTTTGTTAAGCGGCTGATTCAATGGATAAGTTTGTGCCGATAAAAATTCTTTGACTATTTTATTTTGCGCGCCCGGAGTTGGTTCCGCGAAAATAAAAGCCGGCCCCTGCCCCGCAGCGTCTCCTGTACGGCTGAATGTTTTTCCTTCCGGAGCGGAACCGGAAAAAGACGATTGTGAAACAAGTTTTCCTTGATTGTCATAAAGCGAAAGCGATTCGTTCTGATTTCTTAATGTCAGTTTTGTTTCCGGCTGTTTCAGAACCAGATACCCGCCTGCGTCAATATTTTTTCCGCTTAAAATAAATTTCTTGCCATTTCCGGAAACAAGCGTCCAGTTCTGTAAAAAAACTTTTTCGCTACCGCTATTGAAAAGCTCCACCAATTCGGTGCCGCTGTCGGCACCAACCGGATTCGAAAGCCATTCGTTTATGTAAACCATAAAAAATAATTTACAATTGCCAATTTACAAATTTCAATAAATTAAAGCAATTCTCCTCTGCGATTGAGCCCCAAGTGTTCGTAAGCCGCGGGCAAAGCCAGCCTGCCGCTTGATGTTCTTTTCAAAAAACCGAGCGTCATCAGATATGGCTCGTAAATATCTTCAATCGCTCCCCTGTCTTCGTTAAGCGCGGCCGCCAAAGTCCCTACTCCTACCGGTCCACCGCCGAATTTGTTGATTATTACCTCCAAAAGACGCTTGTCCTGGGGCTCCAGTCCTGCCTCGTCGATATCAAGAAATTCCAGGGTTTTTCTGGCGATTTTGTCATCAACAACCGGAACTCCGTGCACTTCGGAATAATCCCTCGCGCGCCTCAAAAGACGATTGACCACGCGCGGCGTTGCCCGCGATGCCTTGGAAAGAATTTCAACCGCCTCAGGGGACATTTTTACTCCGAGAATTTCAGCCGAGCGTTTCAGAATCGCTTTTATGTCTTCGAGGCCGTAGTAGTCCAGGCGGAAAATCGCGCCGAAGCGAGAGCGGAGCGGCTGCGACAAAAGATTTTCTCTCGTGGTCGCGGCAATAAGAGTGAAGGGCGGCAGGTCGATACTGAAACTCCGTGCGGTCGGCCCCTTGCCGACAATCAAATGTAGTTTTCTGCTTTCCATTGCCGGATACAAAACTTCTTCGATGAGCCTGTTGATACGGTGCGCTTCATCTATGAAAAGAACTTCACCAGCTTCAAGGTTGGAAAGAATCGCTGCCATATCGCCGAGTTTCTCGAGCGCCGGACCGGAAGTAGTTTTTACGTTCGCTCCCATTTCTTTTCCGACAAGATAAGCGAGTGTCGTTTTGCCGAGTCCCGCCTGTCCGCAAAGAAGTATGTGGTCCATCGCTTCGCTTCTTTTTTGCGCGGCTTCGATTATTATCCGGAGATTTTTCTTGATTTTGTCCTGCCCGAAATATTCTTCCCAGCGCAAAGGACGAAGCGCCTGGTCTACTGTTATGTCTTCTTTGTTTATTTCGCTCATTTTCGTTATTTATTTCCGCCTACTTGTTATACGCCTGAAATTTATTAAATGATAGCCCAACTGTCCAAAAAAGCGCTAATTGAAGGGGTTTTGGGGCTGGGCAAACCCGGTCTTGACAAAAGAAAAATCTTGTGCTAACATATTACAACTTTAATTGATGATTTGACGGTCGTCGATGCAAGTCGCCTCAGACCTGGGGGCGGGAACTATTTTGCGATAGGACGGTTTGGCTCCGGCGAAACCTATCCTCGCAGGTAATTCTAAACTCTTTTAATTTTATTAAACAGAGTCTCTACTTCCCTCCAGGGAAAAGCCCCCAGATCTGAGGCGATTTTTATTTCAAAAAACTTTATTGCCACTCTATCGGCCCGGTGACGTTTTCGACTTCATCAAATGTCGTCGCTCCTTCAAGGACTTTAAGAATCCCGTCCTCCTGCATAGTCACCATTCCCTGTTTTTTCGCGAGCCCTTTCAGGGAAACCCTTGAAGCATCCTTCAAAACGGCCTCCTCGAATTCCGGCTTGCTTTCCATGAATTCGAAAATTCCGACCCGATCTTTATAGCCGAAGTTGTTGCACTTGGCGCAGCCGACAGGTTCATAAATTGCGAATTTTTCGTACGGCGTTTTATCGATTTTGTCCGGCAGGTTCTTCAAAAATTTTTCTATTTTGGTTTTCAGCTTGTCGTCCGCAGCGACGGCTTTTTTGCATTCCGGGCAAAGCCGCCTGACCAGGCGCTGGGCGATGACGAGCGAAAGCGCGGAACTGATTGATGCCGGCTTCACCCCCAGGTCAACCAGGCGCGGCACCGCGCCGACCGCGTCGTTGGCGTGTAGCGTCGAAAAAACGAGATGTCCGGTCAAAGATGCCTGCAGGGCGATGTCGGCCGTGTCGCGGTCGCGGATTTCGCCGACAAGAATTATGTCCGGGTCCTGCCGCATTATGGAGCGGAGACCGTCGGCAAAATTGTACCCGGCTTCCGGGTCAACCTGCGTCTGTTCTATTCCTTCGACGCGGTATTCTATCGGGTCCTCAATGGTGATTATTTTCACTTCCGGATTGGCAACGCTCTGGAGAAAAGCATACAGGGTGGTTGTTTTTCCGGAACCGGTTGGTCCCGTGTTCAGAATGAGCCCGTTGGGCATTTTGAGTTTCCGCCCCACTATAAGAAGGTCGTCTTTGCGCAAACCAAGCTGATTCATACTGACATGAATCGCGTCCGGGTCTAGAAGACGCATCACTATCGTTTCGCCGAATTCCGACGGGATGGAAGAAACTCTGACCTCCACTTCCTTCTTTGTCATTCCGATGGTAAAGCGTCCGTCCTGCGCCTGATCGCGGACATTCATTTTGAGATTCGACAGAAGCTTTATTCTGGAAATAAGATGTTCGTAATTTTTAAGCGGCAGGTTTCCGAAAATGTCGTGAAGAATTCCGTCCAGGCGGAAGCGGACTTTAGCTTTTTCTTCTTCGGCCTCGAAGTGGATATCCGACGCGTGAATGGACAATCCGCCGGCAAGCACGATCTCCAAAAGAGATGTCGTGCTTACGTCGTTGAAATCCAGCCCTTTAACCTTGTCCTGCACTTCCTGTAAATTTGTCAGCTTCTTGGCGAGCTCTTCAAGCTCAGCCGGTGATATTTCCACCTTGCCCGTAATCTCTTTGGATTCTTTCGGGGCGAACGAATACGATTCCCAAATTTTTTCTATGCCGCTTTTGGAAGCGATGAAAATCTTGGGTTCAAATCCGCCCGTTTTAAGTTTTTCACTTACTTTCAATAGCGATAAAGACTTGGGGTCGACAACAGCCACTGCCACGTCATTGTTCTTTATTTCGATTGCGACAGCGCCGGCTTCTTTGGCGTCGGCCTCCTGAATAAGTTTCAGCGCGTCAATGCTTACCGGGGATTTTCTCAGGTCGATATAGCGGAGGCCCAGTTTTTCCGCGCGCCGTTCCGCGTCGCGTTCCTCGGCTTCGCGGCGCATCTGGCCGATTTTTTTATTAAGGGCGTCTTGTTGTTTGGCACCGAACATTAACTCCAGTCTAAGACTTAAAAGGTCTCTAAACAAGCTGATTTTTCAACTTTAATCATAAAATTGACAAAATACATATAATAAGGTACAATTTAGGCAGTTAACTTGACTTAACTCCTGAAGTTCGGGAGTCCCATAAATGCTTTAATCTTATACAAGAGAGGTCACCATGAACATTTTGCTGAGAGGTATTCTGGTTGGTGTGCTGTTCGGTTTTCTTCTGGCCGGTTGCGCAAGCGACCCGGCAAAACCCCGGAACGAAGCAGAAATGTTCCCGGCCCGCAATCAGGACTCGCGTGCCGGGGTAGTCGTTAATCGCGGCACCGCACCGATGAATTTTGTCATCTACGACCAAGCTAATCGCATGGTCGAAAATGACTATTTGTCAGGCGCCGACAGGGTTTTTGTGTCGGCAAGCGGACAAGTATATCCACAAGAGTGGATAAGGTTGCTTGAAAAAGGTTGTTATCGCATAGAAATGTATCCGTTTTTTTTAGCGCAACGGTGGGTACCGCCACGGAAAGTTCGGATTGATTTGCCGAAACAGACGACCTCTGTTTGTGTCGGCGACAACCCAACAAATCAGTATTACGGCGGGCGGCACTGGGGATGGGTACTCTATGTCGGTATGGACATTCCTAACGAAGCAACGGGTCTCCCATTGCTTCAAATCCTCAATCCATTTAGCCTTAGCCGTTGAAAGGAGGCTGCGATGAAAAGATTCTTTTTTGTAGTTGCCATGCTACTCCCCGGCTTCTTGCTGGAAGGATGCGGAAACATGACCATCGGCGGCCATCCTGCAATCGGTTTTGAAAGCGAGAAGGACAAAGAGGGTAAAACGGTTCCTGCTTTTGGAACTGTGATTACCGTACACCAGTATGGTGTTCAAACCCAACCGTCGCCCGCACCGCCCGGTACGCCGCCGACACCACCAGTGGTAGATCCTAAAACCGGCATTGCTGTTCCACCAGCGCCGGCGTCCTACCCGACGATTTACAGAAAGGGAAACGATCCGACGATACGGGTCTTCACTAACCAGTCGCCTAACGCCGTCCGTATGCAAATAGACGGCGAGAAGGAAATTCGGCTGGAACCGTACCAGTCAACCGCCGATATGTCATTCAAGCCCGGGGAACATCGGGTGAGAGCAACAAGCGAACGGCAAACGGCGCACTTCGGAACGCTCGAGGTTGTCAGGTCGCTGACTTTCGTCATACGGCCGGAAGACACTGGATGGCAGCAAATTTATATCGGCTATTAGCCGCCCCGCTCCTGCCAAGTAAATCAGCATAAACGGCTGCTAACCGCCCGGTTAGCAGCCGAAGAAACAAACCCCCCGGCCGAACGCAATGTCTGTTCCGGGGTTTTTTATTTTTAAAAATTCCATTATTCTTTAGTTAATAATTACGATTGTTATGCTCTCAACACTTTCAACTTTCAACATTTAACTTTAAACTTCTATCATGTCAGGACACAGCCATTGGTCAGGTATAAAACACAAAAAGGAAATAACCGACAAAAAGCGCGGGAAGGTTTTTTCAAAACTATTGAAAGCGATTACGGCCGCGGCCGGAGACGAACCGAACCCCGACTTCAATCCACGGCTGCGGACAACGATTCAAAAAGCCAAAGATGTCAGTGTTCCGCTGGACAACATAGAACGCGCCATCAAAAGAGCGTCCGAACCGGGCGCCGCAATGGAAGAATTGACTATGGAGGCTTACGGTCCGGGCGGCTCGGCGCTTTTGATAGAAGCTCTGACCGACAGCAAGAACAGAACCATACCCGAGGTCAAAAAAATCTTGAACAACCACGGCGCCAAGTGGGCCGAACCGGGAAGCGTTCTTTGGGCATTCGCCCAAAACGCAGACCAGCGCGGACAATGGATTGCTAAATTCCCGCAGGAACTAAGCAAGGAAGACGGCGAGAAACTTTCAGGGTTGATCGACGTGCTGGGAGAACACGAGGATATCCAGGAGATTTATACGAACGCAAAATAAGAAAATGATAATTTTAGGAATCGACCCCGGAACGGCACGCATGGGTTACGGGGTAATAAAAAAAGAAGGTGGCAAAACTTTATTTTTGGATGCCGGGATCTTGAAGATCAAAAAATCCGACAGCCGGCATATTTTTATACAAATAAAAAACGGCTTGGAGGAAATAATAAAAAAATGGAAACCTGAAATCATGGCGATCGAAAGGGTTTATTTTTCAAAGAACCAGAAAACGGCTATGTCCGTAGCAGAAGCGCGCGGCGTTGCCATTTTGACTGGGCTTGAAGACGGCCTGGGGATAAGGGAGTATTCGCCGAACGAAATCAAATCCGGATTGACCGGCTATGGTCATGCCGACAAGCGAGGTGTCGCCAAAATGGTAAACTTGGCGCTCGGAACGCCAAAGCTGAAAATCATAGATGATGCAAGCGATGCGCTGGCCATAGCCATATTCGCTGCTGGCGCACTGAGAATCGAAAAAAGGCAGTGAAGGGCTTGACACAAAAACTTTTTGCCATATACTTTTTTAGATTGATAAGCCGCTACGGCGGAAAAGGTCGCGAAGACAATTCTCGGCATAAAATTATTAAAGCCGAAGATTTGCCAATATGGTAACTGATCTCGAATTACTGCAAAAATTAACTCTTCAGGAAGAAGGCATCGATGTCGATGATGAAGATGATGAAGGCATAGATGAAGGAAGTGACGATGATGATGATGAGGACGACGAAGAAGAAGAGATATCACCCGAAAACCTCTATGGAGATTTGGAGCAATCTGAAGAATCTTACGAGTAAAGAAGGATAAAACGAGAAAAACGCTTCATCTTACCTGCGCAAGCAGGTAGACAAATGAAGCGTTTTTTGTTAATTCTAATGGGTAATCGCAAAACATGAAACATGAAGCAAGAAAAAAAGGGGGGGTAAATTATGGAAAGATAATCAGACTGACAGCGCTCTCCGCGGCTGTTGTTTTTGTTTTGGCGGTCGTTGCAATTATGGTTCTTGCGAAGGATTTGCCGTCCGTCGACGAGTTAACCAGCCAGAAAATGAGCCAGTCGACAAAAATATACGACCGCACCGGACAAGTTTTACTTTATGAAGTAAGTTCTGGAGAAAAAAGAACTGTCGTTCCGTTTGATCAAATTCCGGAGTCGCTGAAAGACGCGACAATAAGCATTGAGGATGAAAATTTTTACAATGAGCCGGCTTTTGACTGGAAAGGGATAGCAAGGGCCGTCTTTGTGAACATAACCCGCGGTGGAGTGGTACAGGGCGGTTCTACCATCACGCAGCAGCTCGCCCGTAACGCCTTTTTGACGATAGACAGAACTTATTCGAGAAAAATAAAAGAGCTTTTTTTGGCCATAAAACTCAATGGGCGATATTCAAAGAACGACATACTCGGACTATATCTTAACCAGATACCTTACGGGCCGACGATTTACGGGGTCGAAACAGCCAGCGAAGCATATTTCGGCAAACCGGTAAGCGAAATAAATCTGTCGGAGGCGGCGATACTGGCCGCGTTACCCAAGGCCCCAAGTTACTATTCTCCATGGGGCAACCACACGAAAGAGCTTATAAACAGGCAGAAGCTTGTCCTCAAAAAAATGTATGAGCTCGGCAAGATAACCGAAAAGCAATTCAAGGAAGCGACGGCCTACAAAATAAATTTTCAGCCGAAATCCTCTGGCGGAATCAAGGCACCGCATTTCGTGATGGCGGTTCAGGATTATCTGATTCAGAAATACGGCGACGACACAGTAAGCCGCGGAGGACTGAAGGTTATTACCACGCTTGACTGGAATCTCCAGGACGCCGCCGAAAAAGCCGTAGAAGCGGGGGTTAAAAGAAACGTGGAGCTTTATCAAAGCAAAAACGCTGCGTTGGTCGCCCAGGACACGGGCACCGGACAAATCCTTGCAATGGTCGGCTCAAGAAATTATTTCGATAAAGAGAATGACGGTAATTTCAACGTAGCCACGCAGGGATTGCGACAGCCGGGTTCCGCACTCAAGCCATTTGCCTATGTGACGCTTTTTGAAAAAGGATATTCTCCGAACACTGTTTTATTCGATGTCCCTACGGAATTCGTTCCCAATAATCCTTCATGCCCGGCAACCGTGGATTTCAACAACACCGACACCCAATGTTTTCATCCGCAAGATTTCAATAACTTCTCCGGACCGGTAAATCTTAGGAATGCTCTGGCGCAATCCATAAACGTGCCAGCCGTAAAAGTGCTTTACCTTGCCGGCATGTCAAACGTATTGGACACGTTGCACAACTTCGGCATAACGACGCTCAACGACCCCACCAGATACGGGTTGTCTTTAGTTCTCGGTGGTGGTGAAGTTAAACTTGCGGACCTAGTTGGAGCCTATTCGGTTCTCGCCGACGAGGGAATGAAACACCAGCAGTCCATGGTGCTTGAAGTGCGCGACAGTACCGGGAACATTCTGGAAACCTATCAGGACAAAAAAGAAACCGTTGTTGACGCGCAATACCCGCGCCTTGTGAATGATATACTTTCCGATATCAACGCCCGCGCCGGCTTGCTTCATTCTAGTCTGCCGCTGACCGTTTTCCCCGATTACGATGTTGCGTTAAAAACAGGTACTACGAACGATTATCGCGACGCCTGGGCGATTGGCTATACGCCGACTCTCGCAGTTGGTGTCTGGGCAGGGAACAACGACAATACACCGATGCAAAAATACGGCGGCAGTATTTTGGCGGCGGTTCCCATCTGGCACGATTTTATGACCGAGGCGCTGAAAACGCAGCCCAAACAAACGTTCAGTCGCCCTGAGACGGTTTCGGAATCAAAGCCGATGCTCAACGGCGATTATCTGTTTGGGCAACAAGCACATTCCATTCTTTTTTACATCGATAAGTCGGATCCGCTCGGGGCGTCCCCCGAAAACCCGGCGAAGGATCCTCAATTCAACAATTGGGAAGCTTCAGTTACTGACTGGGCGAAAAATAATCTGAAAGATTTTACCGACTACAATCGTTTTCCCGCAGCGGCGGGCGCCCAAACAGATTTTTCTTCACCGTCGGTGAAAATAATAAGCCCGCAGGCCGGAGATTTTGTAAGCTCTCCGATAAATGTCGCGGCCGATATAAGTTCCGGCTCGGAGATAAAAAGAATAACCGTTTATTTGAACGGCGGCGCTGTCGGAAATTTCTCCGGAGGCTTCGGAACGAATTACCATTTTAATTGGTCGTTTTCTCCCTCGTCTCTCGGCTCGCAAAACTCGTTGATAGTGGAAGTTGCCAACGACAGAAATCTTGAATCCAAATCGGAAATAATAGTTTACAAGTAAGAACTCTTATCAGGCTTTGAGTATTGGCATCACTATGTAGAAATAAGAGGCGTCCTTCGGGGACTTCACTACGGATGGTTTGTTATCGTCGTTTACTCCGAAAAGAACTTCTTCGGATTTCAACGCCCTGAGTCCGTCGCTGAGATATTTCCAGTTAAAGCATATTTCTTTCGCTGAGCCGTCTATCTTCGCCGGCAAAAGATAGCTGTTGTCGCCGACCGATTGGTCTGACGAAGATATTTCTATCGCTTTTTTGCTTTCAAGAATTTTTATTTTTATTTCGTTGCTTTTCACGCTGAAAATGCCCGACAGTTTCAGGCTGTTTATGAATTCTTCTCTGGAAACAATAATTTCGGCGGCGTATTTTTTCGGAACTACCTGCTTATAGTCCGGAAAGGATCCTTCCATTAATCTTGAAAAAAGTTCCCATTGCTCGGTTTTGAAAAGAACCTGATTCTCGTCACGATATATTCTTACCTTCCCTTCGTCGCCGAGAATTCTCAACAGTTCATGGCTGCTCGGTATCGGCAAAAGAAAGCTGAACGGTTCCGGGATGGTTGAAGAAAACTGGGAGCCGCTAATGTTTTTTTCCGCGAGCCTGGAGCTGTCCGTAGCGGCCATTCTGAGATTATCAACTGAGTATTCCATAAAAATACAGTTCAGCTCGGGACGAAGTTCCGAAATCTGCGAGGCTGCCGCCACCTGGCCGAATGCGTCTTTAAGAACGCTTGATTCCAACTCAAGGTAGTTTTCGTTGTTTTTTATTCTGGGTATGAGCGGGAACTCGTCACTCGGGGAAGAATTTATCGTCGCCTGATAATTGTCGGTTTTTATTTCAACCGCTCCTTTTTTGCTTTCCAGGTTAAGCCTCTCGCTCGGAATGCTGGAAATTATGTTCGAAAGAATTGTCACGGGAATGGCCGTGGAGCCGTTTTCTATCACTTTTCCGGAAACGGCGAACTTAATTGCTATTTCAAGATTTGTTGCCGTCAAAACTATCTTATTCTCAAGCGCCTCCAGAAGCACGTTCTTCAAAATGGGCAATTGCAAATTTTCTCCGGCGATTCTTCCGACTGCGGACAATCCGTCTTTTAAATTATTTTTTATAACAACTATTTTCATGGTGTACGGCGCGTAGTAATAATAACTAATATAATACTTATTGTTATTACTGTTATAGGAGCGGTTCTTATTAGCGAAACCGCATTTTCTCCTTAATTAGCGACATTTTTTGTGTTAATAGCCTGTTCACTGTGACTTATAAATCAATTCTTTAATGGTTATTATTTTCTGGAACAACGAGGAGTTCTTGTTAATCTCCCTGTTGATCTTTCTCACCGCATGGATGGCTGTGGTATGGTCTTTCCCCAGCTTTTCTCCAATATATGGGTAGGACATATCCAGGATATCCCGAAGAAGATACATGGCCACCTGCCTCGGCTCCACAATCTCCTTTTTCCTTATCTTGCCGACGATATCGGTTGCTGAAATGCCATAAAATTCAACAACCGACTTTATTATCTGCGCATCACTTACCCGCCTGCTAAAATTCTGAACCGTTTTTTCTATTATTTCCTCGACAACTTTTTCAGTTACCGCCCCGCTTTTCATATCCTGATAGAAAATCAGCTTGTTTATAACCCCCTCCAACTCCCTGACGTTTTTCCTTATTTTATTGGCTACGATGTTTATTATCTGATCACTTAGCTCCCTGTTGCTTTCCTGCAGCTTGCTCTTGATTATGGCGACCCTCATTTCATATTCGGGATAGACTATGTCGGCTATCAGCCCCCCCTCAAACCTGGAGCGTAGTCTTTCTTCAAGCGTCGGGATGGATTGCGGCGGCCTGTCGGACGATATTATTATTTGTTTGTTGTTTTCGTACAAAGCGTTGAAAGTGTGGAAAAATTCTTCCTCCGTTTTTTCCTTGCCGCCGATAAACTGAATGTCGTCTATTATCAAAACATCCACGTCGCGGTATTTCTTCTTGATATCTTCCATTCTCTTGTTCCTTATGGCCCAGACGATGTCGCTCGTGAATTTTTCGGAAGACACGTATTTCGGTCTTATCTTGCCGCCATATTTTGCTTTTATCGCGTTGCCCATCGATTGGATGAGGTGTGTTTTCCCGAGCCCCACGCCGCCGTATATGAAAAGAGGATTGTATTTCGTGCCCACCGTCTGTATTACGGCGTTCGCGGCGCTGAAGGCCAGCTCGTTGGACGAACCGACGACAAAAGAATTCAGGGTATATCTCGGGTTAAGATTGCTTTCGGGGTCGATCCGGAACTCAAGGTTCATTTTATTTTCAAATCTTGGCTCTTCGGCCTGCTTGGACTTCTTTTGCGCGAATTCCTGTTTTTGGCCGGAAACCATAAACTCAAGCTTTCTCACCGAATCGTCGAAATTTCTTGCTATACCGAGTATATTTTTATTATATTTGTTTTCCACCCACTCTTTCGCGAAATTATTGGGCAAAGTAATGAAAAGCGTTCCGTCCCGCTCGTCGGCCAACTGGCTGTTTTTAAGCCAGGTGGCAAAATTCGCTCTTGAAAGCTGAGTCTCCATTTCTCCCAAGACGGACTGCCATAGCTTTTCGAGGTTTTTTTCCATAAGTTTCTGATGTTTAAAAATTTTTTACCTGCGAATTAAGAGGTAGCTCCATTAAAGAGCATAAAAGAAAACAATACAAGGCCATGGGCAATCTAACATTATTTTTATTCCAAATCCGCGGAAAAATGCAACAGCGAAATTGTGGATTATCTGTTGAAAACGATTTTTTAAAATATGCCCCGGAGGGGTTGTCTGGGGCGGTTTTTGTGGTAGACTTAGAAAATGTCACAAACGTATAATCCAAAAAAGAAAAAACGCAGGAAGACTCATGGTTTCTTAAAAAGAATGCGTTCTCCGGGCGGCAGGAAGGTTTTGAGTCGTCGCAGGCAGAAAGGCAGGGGCCGGACCGCCCTCTGATTCGGCGGCGCGCCGTATATTTGGGTAAATGATAGCCAAAAAATTTCGCGTGCCCGCAGAGTTGTTTTTCAAAAGGCCGCAAAGAAACGCAATGTCGGCGCATTTTCAAATCAAGGCGTTTTCAAGCGACTGCGGATACAACAGGTTCGGTGCGGTTGTAAGCGTTAAAGTTGACAAGCGCTCCGTCGGCCGCCATATTTGGAAAAGATTTATTTTAGATACCCTTGCGGTGCAGGCCAATCTGGGAAGAGATTTTATAGTTGTCGCTAAGCCCGGCTTGAGCGGTATTTCAAAAAAAGAAGCGGAAAAAGAACTCAAAGAAATTTTTCTGAAAGTTAACCAACAAAAATGATATATTCAATTTATCACGCCTTGATCTACCAGCCGATTTTAAATGTCCTGGTTGGGTTTTATAAAACAATAGCTTTCTACGATTTCGGCTTGGCGGTAATCTTCTGCACTATTTTTATACGCCTTATCCTCTACCCCATCTTCCACAAAAGCGCGAAACACCAGCTGGTAATGCAGAAAATCCAGCCGAAGGTTGAAAAAATAAAAGAGCTTCATAAAGAGGATAAAGAGAAACAATTGAAAGCAACGATGGATTTATACCGTGAGCACGGAATAAACCCGATGTCGGGGATATTTCTTCTCCTTCTTCAGCTTCCTGTTTTAATCGCTCTTTATCAGATTTTTTTCAACAAGCTTGCTCCGCAGGTTTTGTCCAATCTCTATTCTTTCATAACCCCGCCCGCGAACTTCAATACAACCTTTTTGGGCTTGATAAATTTGGAACAGCCGTATATTCTAATAGTTGGCTTGGCAGCCATTCTTCAGTATTTCCAAGGGAAGATGATGTTGCCGAAGATTGAGAAAGGCAGAAAGCTGAGCACGGCAGAGTCGGTCGGCCGCCAGATGGTTTATATGGCGCCAATACTTACTCTTTTGATTTTCATGAACATGCCGGCGGCCATAAGTCTTTACTGGGCAGTCAGCGTTGCCTTCACTATATTTCAACAGAAGATAATCAGCCGCCAACTCAACTCAAATGAAGAATCTGGAGACATTCGTAAAAAAATTAATTGAATTAATGGGATTCGATGATTACGCGATTGAGATAGACGAGGAACACCGTCACGGAAAAATTCTCATACGCAACAACCCGACACTTGTAAAAGAAAATCTACAGTCCATACTCGACTCAATAAATCATCTCGCCCAGCTTATCGCCAAAAAGGAAAATCAGCCGCCCGCCTTTTTCGACATAAACAACTACAGGCGCGAACGGGAAACCATAATCACGGAGCTCGCGCGGGCGGCGGCAAGAAAAGCCGCAGCCACCAAAGAAGAAATATCTCTGCCGGCGATGAATTCTTACGAGCGCCGCATAATTCATGTTGAGCTTGCCAGCCGGCCGGATGTTTCGACCGAGAGCATGGGCGTCGGCCGCGGACGCTATGTCATAGTAAGGCCCATTGATGAAAACAATCCCCAGCCGAAAAGGGAAGTTCTTTCCGCCGAAGACGGATCCGCCTCTGGCGGAGAAGAAAACGACAGCGAGTAAGAAATAAAAAACGCCCCGATAATCGTCGGGGCGTTTTTTATTTGGCACAGGAATTTATTTTGGCAAGCCAACCGAATAAACTTTTTTGTCGTAGCGGTTTACGAAGAAAACCGATTGGTTGAATACTTTTATGTTATCGGCGTCCAGATTCTTGGAAGAATCCGAGAAAACACTTTTGATTTCCCCGGTCGAAACGTTTATTTCAAAGAAATCGTCCGATGTGAATAAAGCTTTTTTGAGATAAGCGTCCGGCAGTGGATTATTATTAAGCACGTCGCCGTCCCTCGGTATCGCGCAGACCAGCGTTAAAAAAGATTTTGGAGTAGACGTAGCTGTTTTTGATGAAGTGGAAGTCGCCGACTTTGATGAAGAAGTTGCCGTCATAGATGGTTTTATTGAATCCTGCGAAACAGGCTTGTCATAAAAAGCGCATTTTGAAGGGAAAGTTATAAAGTCAAAGGTCTGAATTTTTTTGCCGTCGGTATTTACAAGCTGCAGCCGGCCTCCGTTTCCGTTGGCGCCGGAAGAAAATGCCAGGCCCAATGGCTGTGTAGTGGAAGAATTCCAGGACGTTTCCAGTCCGGGCAGGTCGCTCAATATCGGAGATAAGGTTTTCTTTGAAACATTAAGAGACCAAAGTGAAGAATTCCAGGCACCGTTCGGCTTGTCGCCTAAAAAAACGGTTGACGGAATCGGCCAGGAAACAGTTATATCTTCTCCGCGCAGCCTGATAATTTCGCTTGGCTTGACGGGCGAGATATCAACGTCGGCTGTATAAACAATATTCGTGCCGCCTGACAGCAAAAGATAGACAATCTTGTGGCTATCCGGAGACCAGGAAAAACTTTTGGCGGCGTTCGGGAAAAGACTCCAAATTTTCTTTTCCGTGTCGAAAATATGGATTTTATTTCCCGACAGACTGTCGCTGGTATACGCGGCTATCCTTTTTCCGTCATACGAAAAAGAAGCGCTTGTTATGCCTGCCAAAGGAGTATTGCTCAATGACTCCGCTTTCCCGCCGGACATTTTTACAACCTGGCCGTCCAGCTGCAATATAAAAGCGTTGCTCGCTTTGTCGACGAAATAACCAAGTGCCTGGCTTTGGGAAATTATGTTCAATTTGGAACCTCCGATGGCGCCAACCGGCTGATTTTGAGTTGATGTTTGTTGTGTCGTGCTCTGATTTCCTGCGGTCTGTGCGGGCGGCAGGGTGTTTGTTGTTTGCGCCGGAGCGGTTATAGCTTCCTGCCGGCTGCGTAGATAATATCCGCCAACTCCAAGCGCGACGATAACTATAATGAAC
>Ga0163199_1000715_pt1 | contig 20838 bp, 23 predicted proteins | sample PL_2010_150m_FD_113537 | JGI IMG/M metagenome (GOLD analysis project Ga0163199, IMG submission 113537) | Freshwater microbial communities from Powell Lake, British Columbia, Canada to study Microbial Dark Matter (Phase II) - PL_2010_150m | ecosystem: Environmental > Aquatic > Freshwater > Lake ...
AAGTAAACCTCTGCGTAGTCCTTCTTAGAATCAGCATATAGCGGTCCCTGTAAAAATAATACTAAACACATCATCGGGTTTAAAATTATAAATATAAAAAAATATTTCCAATTCATTTTCATTAACACCTCATTTTTTTAATTATAACACTCCATTTTTAAAATTGTAGGCAATTTAGTGAGCGGGCTTATGGTTATAACAAGGGGTGGCTGGGTAGGTGTATATGGGGGATGGTAGGGTAAAACTAATGTAAAGTAGCCACCAATTTCCACTCAAATGTTGGATTGCGTTCATAACATCCTGATAAAAAGAAACAGGTAAATTTAACGGGGATTTTTATAATTTTTTGAACGAACTATGGGTAGAATTGGCCTTCAACTTATCTCTATGTATCTGGCTTTTTTCTCTTAATAATCTGGGGACACTCTTCTGCCTTCTTGTAACCCTATCTTTAGACACTATCTAAACTGCTCCTTTACTTTGGAGAATTGTGTTAAAAACAAAAAATTAAAAGAGTTTTGTTCCTGGAATTCTTACTGGTTGCTGACTATCCCTTGGGCTTCCACTTTCTCCTGATGGGGCCTGTTCGCTCTGCATTTGAGCCACAATTTGTTTAATTTTAGGGTAAAATTTTATCATTAAATGTATGGTAATAAGTATCGATAAAAAAGCTAAAATTATCCCCGCCCTAGCAAGCTTAACACCAGATAGATTACCGTCTTTCTCCATTCTTTTTAAAGCCAGGGTTCCAAAAATTATAGCTAAAATAGCCTTTTCCATGCCCGCCAAGCTAATAAATGAAATAGCGGCTATCGCTAAACTTGCTATGGCAAACTCACTTATAATATTTTTTTGCTCATTCATGGGTATCGTATCTTTTCCACAACCTTTCGTTTCTTTTTCCTCTCTCTTTTAATTATACCACTTCATTTCCAAAATTGTAAGCAATTTAGTAAGCGGGTTTAAAATTAAAAAGACAGGTGGACTGGGAATGGTATGAATGTTTTGAAGAAAATTAACGCGGGAGAAGGTAGTATAGAATCCTATTTTCAAAAAATTGGTAGCGGCGTGAGAGACGGATTTATCTATCACCTATACACCCCCCTACCCCACATTTGGTGTCCAAAAATTATCTAATTTATATCCATCTCCTAAATCAAGCTCCCCCTGTATTAAAAGATTTCTCAATTAAATAAAATCGGAACTCAAAGATATTTTAGATATAAATTTTAGAGAGATGGTTGACACAGACAAATCATATCTTTCCAAAGACAAGGACACCTACCCGAAAAAAAGAACTTTAAATTTGTAAATCCTTGAGCCTTAAGCAGATTTTTGAGAGATTTTACCGAAAAGAATTTCACATGACCAGTATCCCAGTCAACAGAAAAATGCCAATCCCAAAGATTTAATGCGGATAAAATCAAATTCTTAAGATAGCCGTGATACTGTGTAGCTACAAGAAAATAACCGTTAGGATTCAAATACCTTTTGGCTTGTCTTAACAATTCTCTGGGGTTTGTTAAGTGTTCTATTACGCCCATTGATGTCACAATATCAAATTTTCCATATAAATCAGGTTCATCAAAATCATAAATACTATTATTATAAAAACGGATGTTGGGTAAATTTGTCCTCGCAATATCTATTCCACTCATTGAATTATCTAATCCAACAACCTCAAAACTAAGTGAATGTAAAAAGTTGCAAAATCCCCCGCTTCCACAACCTATATCTAAAACGTATTGCTTTTTATTGGGATTTTTTATTTCAACTAATATTTTTTTCAGCACAGGCATAAGACAAGCATACACAAAAATATAATGATTGTATGGATAGTGGTAATTTGGGTTCTCTGTCATTTCCTTAGCTATTTTTATTATTCAATTATTATATTCCACACTGCATTTATTATGTCTTAGAATTTTCCATCTAGATTTTTTGCATTTAGTTTGCATCGTCTCTTCCTCTTTCTTTCTAATTATACCACTTCCATTTCAAAATGGTAGGGAATTTGGGGTGTTTTAGAAATAGATTAGGTGGTGAGTGTGGATGTTGGATTAATTTATGGCAAACTCGCTACCAATTCATATTCAAATGTTGCATTGCGTTCCCATCGTCCTGATGATGGTTGACAATTCAAGGGTCGCATCTCTTCCTATAGAGGCGACAATGATATTAATAGAAAACAGAAAGTGGCAAAATCTAACGGGGGTTTATAGGGAGTATAATAGGGGGGCAAGGGGCTTATTTCTGCTTAAAGGTTTTCAGTTTCTCCCTATATACTTGTTTCTTTTCTCTTAGCAACCTTGATATATTTTTCTGTCTTCTTGTGATTCTTTCTCTTGGCATTGTTTAAAATTACCCCTCTATTTGGATTTATAATATAACCACAATCACACTTCAACGTTCTACCAAATTCAAATAGGGTTATATCGTATTGACTTTTGCATTTCGGACAGATTATTGCCATTTTAGAATTGACTGGGTGAAATCCTGTAATCTTAAAATTTCTGAAACAATATCTGATAATATCTGCTTATAGACTTCAAAGAATTAACAAAGGCTATTCCTAAATAATAAGTCAAAATAATAACGATAATACTTATGATTACCTTGCTTCTTTTACTGAAACGGGGATTAAACCAAAGCAACGGTAAAGCAAATGGACCAACGCATAGAAAAGCGATAATCAATGCGGAAGGTTTAAAATACCACTTAACTTGCTGTTTCGTTTCTATCATACTGCCGCAATGTTTGCACTTTATGGCTTCATCTTGTATTTCTTCTGCACAATAAGGACATTTTTTCATTGTTCTCTTTCTCCGTTAGTATATACCCAAATCTTTTAAACGCTGGTCAGATATTCCAAAATGGTGCGCGATCTCATGCTGTATAACATGCCTTACCTCTTCCTGGATGTCTAAACCTCTTACCTTACATTCAAGCTCGATATTTTGTTTGTAGAGAGTAATCTTATCAGGCATCACTATACCGTAATAATGAGTCCTGTCTTTCAAAGGAACGCCTTGATAAAGTCCCAAGAATCGTCCTTTCGCGCCCAGGCCAAGCGTCTTTACCGTGTCCATATCAAGATCCTCTTCTATGACGACATCTACATTTTTAAGTTTATCTTTAAACTCTCTTGGAAGTTCCTTCAAGGCGTCTTTGACTAACGCTTCAAATTCATTGTGAGTCATATCTTTGAACACCTCGTTCTACGCCCAAATATTCTTTACTCCGTTAGAAAGCCCCATGTTTCAACACGGGGTAAAATATCCAGAGTTCACGCGGGGTATAAAGCCCCGCGTGAACTTTCTAACGGAGTTTACTTATTGCAATCTTGACAGTTAAGATTTCTTATATTCAGCTCTGCGCCCAAGATGTGTCCATTGGTTCTTATGATTTATATATTACTGCTCATATTTTACCACTTCCAATATCAAACTCAAGGATTTCATCATCCCACAACAAACTCCAGGTGTATACCTTATAGTCCACCACTCCCTTAAATATTCAACGGATGCCTATCTACTGCCTGTTTTAGCTGCTTTTCATCACAACCAAGATAGAATCTGGCTGTAGTAGATATATCTGAATGCCCTGCCAATAGCTGAATATCCCTTAAATTAACCCCATTCCTAAACATTAGGGTGCAGAAGGTATGCCTTAATATCTGCGGAGATACTTTCTTCTGGAATTTTACTATTTTTCGTAATTCCCTAAAGACATCAGCTAATCCTTGTTCTGTTAGTGCCGAATCACTTCTATTAGATGAAACAAATACATTATCTACCTTCCTAATTGGTCTTACCTTTAAATAGTCAACTAAGAAATCTCTCGCTGTCTCGTTTAGAGGCACTATCCTCTCCTTGTTCTTAGCTGAGACTTTAATATATCCTTTCTCAAGATTTAAATCCTTGAGTTTAAGGTTTAACAGCTCCTTTCTTCTGATGCCTGTGAATAGAAATAGAGCTACAATGGCTATGTTCCTTATTTTGGCGGTCTTATATTGGAGTTTCATATCAATACAAGCCCTAAGAAGCTCTCTCGTTTCTTCTTCATCCAGAAACCCTGGCAACCTTCTCTTCAACTTTGGCTTCTCTAAATTTTCAGTTGGGTTGGCGGGTAGATAATTCTTCTTCACAAGGTAAGTGCAAAATGACCTTAAAGACTGCAGTTTACCGAGAATCGTCTTAGATGCATTGCCTTGCTGCCTACGGCTCGCAAGGAAGTCCCTAATGTTTTCTATAGTCAATGACTCAATCGTAGTAGGTAATAACTTGTGCCTTAGATACTTAGAAAATGATTGAAACCCTTCTTTATACCATTTAATTGTGTTAGGTTCTAAGCATCTTTCCAGCGTTGCGTAGGCGACAAACTCATCAAATAATTGATTTAATCTCATTTTCTCGGCTATAAGGGTAAGCGTTTGTAGTCAGCCGAGTTTTAGGTAGGTTTTCTGCTTTATCTCGTAATCTTGATTTAGTGACGAGAAAAACAAAAAAACCAAAACTCATAACTCTGGGAATCTTGGCTTTCTATATTTTATTGCGGGGCTGAGATTTGAACTCAGGACCTCGAGGTTATGAGCCTCGCGAGCTACCAGGCTGCTCCACCCCGCTATATCTTATTCGTGTGGAATCCCGAGCTTGCCGAGGGGCTCCACTCCGCTATATCTTTCAAATAAGTAGAGCCATCAATCTTAATCGGAAGACTCTAGCTTAAATCGATCTATATTATAACATACTCAATACTACTGGTCAACCCACTTAAACTTATTTTTACCTACTTTTTCTCCTCGGGAACTATCTTAAAGGGGATTTCACCCTTGCGCACTACACCCATCCTCTCCCGGGCAATCTTCTCCTGGTACAGCGGATCATTCTCCAAACGCAAGATCTCCCCCTGCAGCAGGAAATTTTCTATATTTAATTTTTTGATATTTATTTCCAGTTCCTGGTTCTTATTCCTTAGTTCCTGTAACTTGGTGTAACCCGGCAAAAAAAGAATCAACAGAAAAACCGTAAGACCAAAAAGCCAGAATGCCTTTCTAAATAACAAAAACATTATTTTTTCCAGAGCTTCCCGGCATAAACCGCCTGCGCCCCTAATTCCTCTTCAATCCTTAATAGTTCATTATATTTACAAATCCTATCAGTGCGCGATAGCGACCCTGTCTTAATCTGGCCCACCCCGGTAGCTACGGCCAAGTGGGCGATAGTAGTATCTTCGGTTTCTCCGGAACGATGAGAAATAATCGCGCGGTAATTATTCTTCTTGGCTATCTCGATTACCTCTAATGTCTCGGAAAGAGTGCCGATCTGGTTCACCTTTACTAAAATCGCATTGGCTATTCCCTCTTTAATACCCTCTCTAAAAATCTTCGGATTAGTCACGAATATATCATCCCCGACTAATTGCAGGCTATCACCGAGCTTCTTAGTCAGCTCCTGCCAGCCTAGAGAATCATGCTCGGAGAGCCCATCCTCGATAGAAAGAATCGGGTATTTGCTCTTCCAACTATCGTATATCTTAATTAAATCTAAGTAACCTTTCTGAGAATTTTCGAACTGATACGCCCCGTCTTTATAGAAAGAGCTAGCCGCGCAATCAAGCGCCAGATATACCTCTTGACCAGGTTTATATCCTGCTTTTTCGATTGCCTGGATAATTAAGTTTAAAGCCTCTTCGTTATTATCTAAACTGGGAGCAAAACCTCCTTCATCGCCTACGGAAGTGGATAATTTCTTGGCTTTTAAAATTGTCTTCAGATTATGAAAAACCTCATCTGCCATACGTAGCGCTTCTTTAAAGGTCGGCGCACCTAAGGGCATAATCATAAACTCCTGGAGGTCAAGGTTATTATCTGCGTGTAAACCGCCATTTAAGATATTCATCAATGGGATCGGCAGGATGTTCGCAGCTGAACCGCCAAGATACTTATATAAAGGCTGGTTTTCGTTTAATGCCGCGGCTTTGGCTACGGCCAAAGAAACCCCTAAAATAGCATTAGCCCCTAAAGAAGATTTACTTTCCGAAGCATCCAAATCAATAAGCAATTGATCTATTTTTCTAAAATCCGGCTCCCTGCCTTTTATTTTGGAGGCAATCAGAGTATTGACATTACTGACCGCCTTTAATACCCCTTTACCCAAATACCTTTTCTTATCCTTATCCCTTAACTCTAAGGCCTCATTATCGCCTGTTGAGGCGCCCGAAGGCACAGCTGCCCTGCCAAGGATCCCATTATCCAGGATAACATCCACTTCTACGGTAGGGTTACCCCGAGAATCCAGAATCTCACGAGCTAACACCCTTCGAATCTTAGACATTTCTTATCCCCCTTGGCAATTAAATTTTGACAGATGTGAACCTATATTATACATACTAAGGAAAACCAGTCAAGAAAAATGATTACAGTTATCGGGGACGGTTCTTGAGTCATTCGGAAAGTACCCCTTTTTTTTCTTCCTTAGGGGACACTTTCCCTTTGAGTTGAGAACCGTCCCTAAAAAAGGATTGACTAAAATATCCCCGTATGTTATTTTAGATACACATAAGGAGCAATGATGGATTGGAAAAAAATCAGATTTTTCTGGAAATTGTACTGGATCAGGATAGTAGTGATTAGCGGCATAAGCCTGCTGGGAATATCCCTCATTTTTTTCGTCGTAAAAGGGCTCCAGGCCTGGAATCAATCAGAATCCTACCTTAGGCAGTCCCAAATGGCGATGATCCCCTTACAGCTATACTTACAGATAATTATGGCGCTGATCTTCGGCGTAGTTTATACCTTTATGATGTATTGGCTGTATTTTAAAAAAGGCGCGCAGTCTTTTAGCCAAACTAACAAGAAATCTGTTGCCGGAGCAGAAATCGGAATTACCTGGAATGATGTTATTGGTATGGATGAAGCTAAACAGGAAGCGCTGGAAGTAGTTAAGCTAATCAAAGACCGCGCAGAACTACAGCGTATCGGAGGAAAGATCTTAAAAGGCATACTTTTGCTCGGGCCTCCGGGATGCGGTAAGACCTATCTGGCAAAAGCGATTGCCACAGAAGCGAAATTACCTTTTATTTCCATGTCCGGGTCTGAATTTGTAGAGATGTTTGTGGGAGTCGGGGCAGGGAGAATAAGGAGCTTGTTTAAAAAAGCTCAGCAGCTTGCTGAATTAAGCGGCGGATGTTTAATTTTTATCGATGAGATAGACGCAGTGGGCGCCCAAAGATCCACTGATGGCGGTTTCGGCGGCCAGACTGAGACCAATACGACTTTAAACCAATTATTGGTAGAGATGGATGGCCTTAAGGAAAAAGATTTGAATATCGTGATTATCGGAGCGACTAATATGCCGGAGCTATTTCTTGACTCGGCGCTCTTAAGGCCGGGTAGGTTTGACCGCAAGATTTACGTTGATAAGCCCAGCCTGGAAGACCGGGAGAAATTATTTGCTTATTATCTGAATAAAGTCAAATATGATAGTAATGACGTAAAGATCGACCGGCTGGCACGCATCACAGTAGGAAATACCCCTGCAGACATCGCTAATATTGTCAGGGAAGCTGCTCTCATTACTGTCCGCTATGCTCGGCCGCTTATTACCATGAAAGATATTGATGATGCCCGGGAGAGGATTACGCTAGGAATCAAGCGCAGGGTCAAAATGAGTGATAAAGAAAAGTGGCAGACTGCTTACCATGAGGCAGGACATGCTATTGTTACCTATCTATTAGTAGCGTCTAAAGATGTCTTTAAGATTACGATTACCCCGCGCGGGCATACTGGGGGAGCAACCTGGGTGCCGGAACGCGAAGAGACATTAATCGAAGATCAAAAGCAACTTTTAAACGAAATCAAGATTGCCCTGGGCTCTTATGCCGCGGAAAAAATAAAACTGGGCTTTACCACTTCCGGCGTTGGGGGGGATTTTGCCATTGCTTTATATACGGCGCATAATATGGTCTGGCGGATGGGTATGGGTAACTCCGGGCTGATAGGCGATTTCCATAGCCTTAATCACTATATGCGCTTAGCAGGGAATACTACGCCTATATCGGAAGAAACCAAGAGCCGCCTGGATAAAGATACCCAGGAAATCATGCATGCCTGCCTGAAAGAGGTCAGCGAATTATTAAAAAAAGAAGAACCGCTCATTGACCGCCTCGCTAAAGAACTTATCGCTAAAGAAGAACTTAATTACGATGAAATCGAAGTTATCTTCAGGGAATTTGGTAAGACGCGGCCGACTCTTTAGCCTCTTTACGTTCTGTTTGATTATTATGGGCTGCTCCTCCTCCCTCGAACCCACTTATCTGCAGGAAAATATTACCAACGCTATCCAGGATATTGCCAAGAATGAATATAAAATGGAAGTTAAGGCAAGGCTGGTCGGCCAGACACTCTGGATTTACTTGCCGCTGGAAGATATTTTTGTCAAGTCCGATAAGCATGAAAAATATCTGGAGCACTTTAACATCGAGACAAATAATGAGAGTTTTAAGGGTAAAACGCTAAAACTGGAATACCTGATTAAGGCTATCCCTGAACAGGAAAAATACCAAGAATACAAATACGATAAGCAAGCCCTTGAAAAGATGAATAATGTCTGGAAGATCTTGCGCCGGGTAATCTTCAGTATGGACCATTCCAAATCTAATCAACCTAAGTTCTTCTGCCTGGTTACCGCGGATATCAAAAACGGCTTTGCGATCAGGGATTTATTTTATCAGTTGGATTTAAAAAAGGTCAGCTATGAATTTATCTCCTGGGGGGAATACCAGCACCGCTCTATCCAGGATTCAGATATGTCAGCATCGATCATCGGAGATAAGGAAGGAAATCACCTAGACTACCAAGATATCACAATGGAAGATTTTATCAGCCAGCAGATTCAACACCGCATCAAGCTAAAATTTCAAAAACCGGAAGTAGATAAAAACGCTGATATCGATAAGGAGATCATCAAGGCAATTGTTAGTACCGTCAGGATTTACGGATTTAAAGATTTTGACGAGGTAGAACTGAACAACCTTTTGACTAAGAACAAGATTAGCTTAAATCAAGCGGCGATTTGGGGCAAACCTATCGAGTAATAATTTTTACCTTCCGGCCTTTAACCTTCAGCCTTCTTTCCACAAATAGATTGATTGCCTGCGCGTAAAGCCTATGTTCAGCCCGGTGGATTTTCTTCTCTAAACTGATAAGCGTATCATCTTCCGTTATTGTCACGGGTGCCTGTAAAATTATCGGGCCGTGGTCCATATTCTGATCAACAAAATGCACAGTAACACCCGTAACCTTTACCCCATAACTAAAGGCGCCTTGAATGCCTTCTGCGCCCTTAAAAGAGGGTAGCAGCGCCGGGTGGATATTAATAATCTTGTTTTTATATTTTCTTACAAAAAAGGGGCTTAAGAGACGCATAAAACCGGCGAGGACAATTAAATCAACCTTCTGAGCTACTAAATGCTTAATAATGCCTGATTCAAAATCTTTTTTCCTGGCAAACGCTTCTCTTCTGACCAGCGCTACTTTTATTCCGAGCTTTTCTGCCCGCTTAATCACTAGCCCTTGAGGATTATCGCAGAGCAAAAGGGCAATCCTGGCCTTAATCTTTCTTTTCTTTAATGCTTCGGCAATCGCGCTGAAATTTGTCCCTCGCCCCGACGCAAATATTGCCAAATTCATTTTTATCTCCCCATATTCGGCCTCGGGATAAACCCTATAATAAAAACAAGGGGTTTAATACCTCGTCCAGAAGCAAAAACCGCTATATTCATAGCCAAATCTCCGATTGCTTATTAAACTTTACCCAAAACCTAACAGCAAATACCTAGGCTCTAGCTTGTATCGTTTTCGTCGGACAGACCTTAACACAGTCTCCGCAGGAGGTACATTTGTTATAATCGATTACTGCCAGATTGTCAAGTAGATGTATAGCGTCACTGGGACAAATCTGCTCGCACTTACGGCAGGCAATACACCCTACGGAGCAGGCTGAGCGCGTATCTTTTCCCAAGTCCAGCGAACTGCAGGCAACGTATACCCCGTTAGAAAAATCAGCTGAATTGGTATCTTTTCTAACGGGGTAGATATTCTGTTTTATTAGCACCAGCTCAAATAATTTCCTAGGACAGATTAGGACGCATTTACTGCAAGCCCGGCATTTATCCTTATCCACTACAGGCAAATCCTCGTCGGACATCCTAATAGCATCAAAAGGGCAGGCCCTAACACAGCTGGCGAATCCAAGGCACCCATAAACACAAGCCTTGTGGCCTGACATAACTATACTCGCAGCCAAGCAATCCTTTACGCCTGAATAAATAAACTTATCTTTAGCTCTTTTATTGCCGCCATAACAATGCGCCACTGCCACAGTTTTTATTTTGGCTTTATAGCCTTGCTTTAAACTGAGGATATCGGCGATCTCCTGGCGTGCTTGTTCTTTTGCGACAACGCAAACTTCCGGCGTGCACTTTCCTTCAATCAATGCTTCGGCAAAACCTAGGCAACCTGGCATACCGCATGCCCCGCAATTTGCTCCCGGTAATTTTTCTACTATTTTCTCCAAACGCAGATCAGTTACTACGCAAAACTTCTTGGAAGCTACTGCCAGCCCTGCCCCGAAAAATACCCCTAACCCGGTTAATGTTAAAATAGAAGTTGTAATACCCATACACTCTTCTTCCTAATCAGAATTTAAAACCGCTGAATCCCATAAATGCCAGGCTCATCAGCGATGCGACAATAAAAGCGATTGGAACGCCCCGGAAACTAAGCGGCACATCGCTTAGCTCAAGGCGCTCCCTAATCCCCGACATAAGTAACAAAGCCAGAAGAAAACCCACTCCGGCGAAAAAAGCTTGAAAAGTAGAATAGATAAAACTGCCTTTGACTGCCCGAGCAGCAAAAAAGAAATTATCAACATTTAATATCGTGACCCCTAAAACCGCGCAGTTAGTCGTAATCAACGGTAGATATATACCTAAACTCCTGTATAAGGCGATGGAGTATTTACGGATAGCCATCTCGACCAGCTGCACAAAGGCGGCAATCACCAAGATAAAGGTAATCGTTCTCAGATATTCGATTTTAAAAGGTATGAGCAGATAATTATAGATAATCCAAGTCAGTATAGCCGAACAGGTCATTACGAATATCACGGCAACCCCCATAGAGAGCGCGGGCTTGGTCTCTTTGGATACCCCTAAGAAAGGACAAAGCCCCAAAAACTTAGATAGGATAAAATTATTGATAAAAATCATACTGATAGCAATAGTCAATACTTTACTTAACTCCATATCTAACAACAGCCTCCCTTTCTATTTAAAGCCGAGTTGCCCCTCTTAAGCCTGAGAAAGTTTGTTAAAGCAATTAATAAACCCAGGGTTAATAACGCTCCCGGGGCAAGAATCATAACAGTCACCGGCTCCAGCCCGGGAATTAACTTAAAACCGGCGATACTACCTGCTCCTAAGGCTTCGCGTACTATGGCAATAATACTCAAACCGATAGTAAAACCAATCCCCATCCCCAGACCGTCGAATATCGAAGGTAATACCGGATTTCGGGAAGCAAACGCCTCTGCCCTGGCCATTATAATGCAGTTAACCACAATCAAAGGGACAAATATACCCAAATTGGCGTTCAATGCCGGCAGATATGCCTCAAGCATCAGTTCGCAGATGGTGACAAAGGTGGCGATGATAACAATAAAGGCAGGCAAGCGGATACGGTCAGGAATAAAACGGCGTAGCGAAGAGATGATCGCGTTTGAATTAACCAGAACAAAGGTCGCAGTCATCCCCATACCGATGGCATTAGTAAGAGATGTGGAAACTGCCAGCGTCGGACATAACCCTAACACCAGCGCGAAAGTAGGATTTTCTATAGTAATACCCTTAGTAAATTCTTTTATAAGTTTATTCATTAGTAACTTGCTATCCGCAACTCATTTTGTCCCGTAAATCCTGGGCCGCACAAATCTATCTATCAGGGGCACAAAGGCGTTCATCATAAGAATAGAATAAGATACGCCTTCTGGATAGCCTCCGAATCTACGGATAAGAAAAGTAACTACGCCGCAGCCTACCCCGAATATTAATTGACCTTTTTTGGTGATCGGACTGGTTACATAATCCGTGGCCATAAAGAAAGCTCCCAAAATCAAGCCGCCGGACATCACGCTAAATAAAATATCTCCTCTAAATAGGCCCTGCGCGCTAAAACTCCAGCTTAGTCCGGCAAAAGTCAGAATATAAGCAATCGGAGTTTGCCACCATATATACCCTTTATATAACAGATAAATAGCCCCGATAAGCAGGGCTAATATGCTGACCTCCCCTAAACATCCTCCGCGCCTGCCTAAAAATAAATCCCAATAAGACAAGCCTAATTGAGAGATAGCCTGGATCTTGGCTTCTTTAAACATCATCAACGGCGTAGCTGTTGTTATAGCATCAGGGCTTAATGGTTTGACAAAAATAGTCATATATTTCGGCCAAGAGGCAAGTAAGAATGCCCGCGCTGCCAAGGCAGGATTAAAAATATTCGCCCCTAAACCACCGAAAGCCTGTTTACAGATAGCTATCGCAAAAATTCCCCCGATTATAGGAATCCAGAATGGTATATTTGAAGGAAGGTTAAATGCCAAAAGAAGGCCGGTTAAAAAAGCAGAGCCATCATCAATGGTAATTTCCTTATGGCTTAACTTCTGAATCAGGGCTTCGGTAAATATACAGCTCAATACTGAGATGGAAATTATCTTCAGCGCTGGTAACCCAAAAATAATAACCGAGGCTATTAAAGAAGGGAAGAGTGCCCCTACTACCGACCAGATCAGCCGAGAAGTCAATTGGCGGCTATGAAGATGAGGGGAACTGCTTACCAATAACTTATCTGGCACTGTCGGCCTCGCGCATTAACTGCTCTTTAAGATCACCTGTTTTTGCCTTGATGGAATCTATAACAGCCCTGGAGGAGATAGTTGCCCCGGTTATAGCCTGAACCTGGTCAAGAGAATCGAGGCTTCTTCCTTGAAACTGCTTCCTAAAGGAAGATTCGGAAATCCTACTACCCAAGCCGGGAGTTTCATTCTGGTAGAGGATCTTAATCTCGCCTATCTCCAAATCCCTGCTTAACCCAGTCAGCACTTCGATATTAGAAGAATAACCTTTACCTTCTGACTTTATTACGAAACCGATAATATTGCCACTTTTGTCACGGGCAACGTAATAATCGATCCTGCCGTTGCCGGGATGCGGCTTAAAAGAGGCGGCTTCAGGTAAAACTTCACTAAGTGCCTTATTTTCAGCTTCCTCTTTCTGCAGTTTGATCTTTGGTTCAGTAACGCTATCAACCGCAGCCAATACTGCGCTTGCAACCAAACAAATAATCCCTAAGATAAATCCGTAGCGTATAGTTTCTTTCATTTAAGGCACCTTGCCTTGGCTCGTCTGATTATCTGTAGAATATTTATTTTCTGGGGACAGACATAATCACATAAACCGCATTCCATGCAATCCAAGCACCCATAGGACTGGGCCAAATCCAATTTATTTTTTCTGTCGGCCAAATTTATCATGCAGGGCTCCAACCCTACGGGGCAATATTCCACGCAACGGCCGCAACGAATACAGCTTGCCTCTTCTATTGGTTTTAGTTCGGGCTCTGATAATAATACAATACCGTTTGAGCTTTTAATAATCGGCGTATCCAAACTGTACTGCGCCAGGCCCATCATCGGCCCGCCGATAATAACCTTGACCGGCTGCTCTTTCAGCGGCCCGCAGAATTCAATCAATTCCTTAATCGGCGTACCCAGGCGCGCTAATATATTCTTAGGGCGGGATAAACAATCCCCGGTTACTGTTACTATCCGCTCATAAAGCGGCTTACCCGAATATACGGCCTCATAAACCGCAAAAAGCGTAGCTACATTATGTACCACTATCCCGATATCAAAAGGCAATTTACCCCGAGGGATTTCTCTACCCAAGATATTCTTAACTAATTGTTTTTCTCCGCCTTGAGGATATGCCGTAGGTAAAATGTGTAATGTGTAATGTGTAATGTGTAATGCTGCTAGTTCATTACGAAATGCTTTGATTGCTGCGGGCTTATTATCTTCGATAGCAATATAAACATTTTTAACACCCAGGCAGCGCGCAACTATTTTTATCCCTTGAATAATCTCTTTGGTTTTTTCGACCATCAAACGGTAATCACCGGTCAGGTATGGCTCACATTCTGCTCCGTTAACAATCAGGGTATCCACTGACTTGGGCGGATTAAGCTTGATATGCGTAGGGAAAGCCGCTCCCCCCATCCCCACGATACCTGCCGTAAAGATAATATCACGGGTTTGTTCGGGGGTTAACTTATCTACCACAGCTTCACTTCTGGACTCCATAGAAATACTTTTATCTAAACCATCGCTCTCAATAACTACGGCCTTAGCCCTGCCTAAAGTTGGATGCGGCCAATCCTGAATAGCTATAATCTTACCACAGACAGAGGAATGAATCGGCGCATAGACATGGGCCTCTAGCGAAGCAATCCTTTGCCCCTTAAGCACACTATCGCCTATCTTAACCTCAGGAATACAACTTTTTCCTAAATGCTGGCTTAAAGGAATATATACCTTCCGGGAAAAAGGTATTTTTTCTATCGAGCTATTCTCGGTAAGATGTTTATGTTCTTCTAGTCTAACCATGGAATCTTTCGGTGCCAGATAAGGTTTATTACCCCGAGTATACTTACCAATCCTCCGACTACGATTAAGATGTAAAGATGGGAAAACCTTTCTGCCAATAAACTGCTCACAAACATAAATAATAAAAATCCTACGTGCATAATAATCTCCAGCGAGCTAAAAATCTTGCCTAACATAGTATTTTCGCTTGCCTTATGCACGATCGTATTGGAGGCAATCATAATCGGGGCAATCAAAAATCCTAATGTAACGGAAAGCAGCGCTGCCACAAAAAAACGCGGATAATTATAGATACCCACCGCAAAAATTACCAGCATTATACCGACAAGGATCAAAGAAGTAAATATTATCTTGTAATGCGAAAACCTCTGGCCAAAACGGCCGTAGGCAAGCGAACCCAAAAATAAACCTATACCTAAGAACATCGCCACCAACCCCAGATCCTTGGTGGCGGAATGCAAGGTATTTTGTACGAACACTATTACCACCACATAAACCGCCCCTAATGCCGACCAGAGCACAAAAATCACTCCTGCGGTAAATCTAATGCTCTTATTCTTTATAAAATATAAAACCCCCTCTTTGATTTCTTGTAAAACCGATTTTTTCACTACCTCGACTATCTCTTGGCCGACTTTTCTAAGATCGAGCGGCACGCTGGCTTTTTTAGCAATCAGAAAAATAAGGGTACCTGAAACCAAGAAACTCAGAGAATCCAGATAGAACCCGCTCTTTGCCCCCAACCATTCAACTACTAGGCCGCTAATACCAAAACCTAATATCGCAGCAATCATCCCCGTAGTATTAACCAGGGAATTAGCTATAAGTAGATCTTTTTTCTCAACTATTTCGGGAATAATTGACAGTTTCGCAGGCACAAAAAAACGGCCAATACAGAAAACTAAGAAAACAACAAGATAAATGGACGTCAGATTCCTGGTATAAAACAGAAATAGCGGGATGGTCAATACCAAGGCTGCCCTTACCAGGTCGCAGACATACATCGTCCTGCGCCTATCCCATCTATCCACATAGACCCCGGCGATAGGCCCGATCAAGAAAACGGGAATAATGGTAAAAGAGAGTATTTTCGCAATCTCGATTGTCGAACCAGGGGCCCTTAAGTAAACGAATCCGATTAAAGCCATCTGGTCCAACCTATCCCCAAGCTGAGAAATAATCTGGCCGAACAATAAAAAGCAAAAATTACGCTTCTTTAAGATCTCTGTAAATTTGGACATAAAAACACCCTTTACTAACCGGGAATCTATAAATTCAGACCTTGATCATCCCGCAGAAAAACTTTAACGCTTAACCGAATATTTATCCTTCTATTTCTCCCGAAGTTCCCTCTTGAGATATTTTTTATGGAGCCGATGATTCCGACAGATATATCCAAAGCCAACGAAGGGAGTTGAACTTAAAATTTCCCCTATTCAACTCGCTGAAATTTTAATCCTGAGGCCCTAAGGCCGAAGGACCTCCCGCAAAACCTTCCTTTATTCTTTGTAGTTCTATATACTCTAAACCAAAGCCGGCGAAGGGAGTTGAACCACCCGGCCCGTCGCTCCTATCGTCGCTCCCCATAGGGGCTTCTAGCCCCTATGGCGCTCCTCACTGCGTTCGTCGCTGTCACCCCAGAAGCCTGCCTGCCGGCAGGCAGGTGTGGGGGAATTTTTCCCCCACACCCCTTTCGGGTCGGTGATCTATCATCCAAAGCCGGCGAAGGGAGTTGAACCCCCGACCCGCGCTTTACGAAAGCGCTGCTCTACCAACTGAGCTACGCCGGCAAATAATTTTTTTGTCGGGACAACCCAAGCTTTATCCTTCGATATTACCCAAGACGCTTCGCTGAAGAACGCTCAAGCGAAGTCGAAACGCGAAAACCTTGCTCTACCATTAAAGCTACATCGGTATTTAAAATTAAACCGATAGGCTGCTATTAATTATACCAATTTTATCCTAATAGTCAATCTGCCTTTCTGGTTGCTAAGCAGATATACAAACTGATATCGTGATTAATGGATCGATATTCTCTCTCAAAAAATAGGTTGACAAAATAAAAAAAAGAGTTACAATCATTTACGTTACAGCAAGTTAAGGAGAATAAGATTTTGAGTCTTAAACCGTAAAGCAAAAATCAGCAAAATAACCTGCTTTACGGTTTTTTTATTGTGAAGGAGGTGTGAAAGAGTAAAGATGGCAAAAGGTAAAGTAAAGTGGTTTAGCAATCAAAAAGGTTATGGATTTATTACTTCCGATACCGGCAAAGACGTATTCGTACATTATAGCGCCATTGGCGGTGAAGGCTATAAAACCTTAGAGGAAGGCCAAGAGGTTGAATTTGAAATCACCCAAGGACCAAAGGGTGAACAGGCAACTAACGTTACCAGAGCATAACTTCTAGGACAAAAAAATAAAAAGCCGTTGCAAACTCATAAAGCAACGGCTTTTTTATTGCATCTTCTTAATAACTTCGCATTCACAACAGGGATACCGCAAAACCATACCTGGTTTTCTGGTTTTTAAACACTTCCTAAGGGTTAAGAAATCATGATTGTTCCAGACCTGGCGCAATGGCTGCTTGAGGATATTGCCAAAGATATCTTTTTCCCTGAAAGAAGAACAACAGGGCAATACCGAGCCATCAGGATAAACAAACAGGCTATCCCAAAAAGCGTTACAATCAGTAACCGATGAATTGATAATCCTGCGGCTCTTTAGATCATAATATTTGACCCTGCCGAAAGTCGCCAGACTATCCAGGTTCGCCGGAAAAACCTCGAAGGTATCTACTCCGAGCTCCCTTGCTATTCCTCTGGCTAATTCAATCTGGTGGGCATTATGCGGAAACACCAGGTATTTCCAAGTTAAAAGTGGCAACCTGCTTTTTAGCTGCCTCTTCTTAGCCACCATAAGTTTAACATTCTCAAAAACTCTCTTTAAATCTCCCCCTGCCCTGTATTTCTCATAAACTTCTTGAGTCGCCCCATCTACAGATAAATAAATATGGGTCAATCCCTTTTTTATCGCTTCTTCAGCCATCCCCTGGCTGAAGATATTAAAATTACTATGCAGCGTAGTCCCGCACCGGTTACTAGAAGCGTAGGCAACCATAGTAAAGATATCCGGGATCAAAAATGGTTCCCCCCAGTTGTATAAAGAGACACTAAAGACGTAATCCTTAATTTGGTCAAATATAGCCTTAAATCCTGCGAAGCTAAGTGTAAACCCGGGGATAGAATCCGGATGCCTTACGCCGGTTACGCAGCCCGAACAACGCAAGTTGCATATATTCCCCGGTTCAATGATTAGATTAACCGGTAAGCTGCTAAGATAAATCTTTTTGAACTTTTTTTCTCCGAAATTTAAGCAATAATTGAGAGTTTTCTTAGGGCTATTAAAGTTTAGGAAATAATAAAGATATTTAGAATAGGTAGCTGCTGTGCGCATTAATATTAAAAATTAAACTGGTTTTTGGAATAAACCGGATATCTCTTCTCCATTATCCGTAATTTTCATCCAAAAATTAAATATATGTTTTATTAAACTGCCAAGAAAAACTTTACTTCCAGTCGGTAGAAAATTTATTGTCCTGTACTCTACTAATTTTAAACCGAATGATTCACAGCTTGATTTTAAAGATTTTTTGGTAAAATACCATATATGCTGGCCCGGGATGAATCCTATCCAACGGATGCCTTCGATCAAACGAACTAAATGGCATCCATAATTCGGAACGATAACCAATAAGTAACCACCTGCCCTCAAAAGTTTCCGGATACGTTTTAGGGTTTCCCCCAGGTCCGGCATATGCTCTAAGATATGGGACATCACAATCAAATCAAAAGAGTTATCTGCGAAAGGCGCTTGGTTAAACGGTTTATTTATAACTTCCAAACCTTGGGAAGTGGCAAATTTGGCCATCTCTGTATTCATCTCAATGCCGATGCCTGACCATCCATGATCCCTAAGAAGAGAAAGAAGGCTACCATCGTTACAGCCAACATCAAGAATCCTGCCGCTACCTCCTATATAAGGCTGTAAAAACTCTAAATAGCGTTTCCATACTAAAATCTCCTCTTGAAAAGCAGTGCTATCCGAAGGGTGGTAAATGTTCGCTTGGTCGGTATAGAGAAAATTATAGTCGTATTCTTTTATATCTCTATTTAATCCGCAGTTCAGACAAGAGGCGATGGTTATCGGCCCATACTTAGTAGCATGAGTTTTAGTATGCTTATGCCTGGTTTCGCCGCAAACACAGATATTCATATCTGATAAAATAAAAATTCAGCCTGCCTATATGATCGGCCTTTTCGCTTTTTTCTTCAGGCACCGATAAGTGTTAGATCTATGATTTATTATTATACCACCGAAATTCAAAGCCAATAAATAAAAAGAAGGGGGGACAGTTTATCTGCGTACCTTAACCCACAATCATACCGCAGGAATTGACATAATTTGATCATTTCATTCTCACACATTTAAATTTTATCTTGCATATATAGCAAAAATAATTATAATTGTAACTATGGATAAGAAATCAATGCTGCAGATAGTCAAAGATTTGGATTTCGACTTCAGAAATACGGTTTATAAGGAAAGAGAAACCGAGGTGCAGATCTTCCGTCCTTCTCTGCTTTCCAAACGTTTCCAAGACTATGATGTAAAAAAGAATTTTCAGATATGGTTAAAGGATGGGAAAAGAGAATTCCGACCTAATCATCTGCGTGTAATGATCGACCTGAACTTAAGAATGAGAAGTAACCCTGAGCTAAAAAAACAATTACTACTTGCCTTTGATAATATATTTTATGGGAAAGACCCTGAGATAGAGCTTAAAGAGTTGACAAGAAAAAAGTTTGAGCATTACCTTAATCCACTCATGGTAATAGGGGTCCTACATCAACTTTTCATCATTGAACAAGAATATGCCTATCATAAAGAAAGTAACTTTGAGCCACCTACTCTATTCTATCAAGGATGGGTAAGAGAGTTTATAGACAACCCAAAGGAAATTGATAATCTCTGTATGAGCGTATGTAGTAAACAACCTCCTATAGCTAAGTATGTTAACTTGGAAAATAAGAAATGTAAGAAGTGCAGAAAAGATTTGAAACCTTTGTGGTATTTGAACGAAGAATAATGTGGGTTAGTGCGTATTCCCTATTGAGATAAGTTGCTTCTCTATATCTTTTTCAACATTCTGTATCTCTAACTTAACATTCTGTTTCTTACGTTGCTCGAAATTCAGCCTCCTTACAGACAAATCCAGATACTCCTTGTTGCTATCTATCCCAAGAAAGTGCCTTCCTAATCTATAAGCTGCAATCCCTGTAGTTGATGACCCTGTAAAAGGATCTAACACAATGTCTTTCTCTTTAGTGGATGCTAAGATTATCCTCTCTAAGAGTGCTATCGGCTTTTGGGTAGGATGTTTTCCATAAATCTTTTCCTCTGGTTTAGGGGCTGTAATAGACCATAACGACTGCATTTGTTTATTATTATTCATCTTACGCATTAGAGCATAATTGAAATAATGCTTACTATTTTTGTTCTTTGCAGCCCAGATAATTGTCTCAGTGGCGTGAGTAAAGTATCGACACGATAGGTTAGGCGGGGGATTTATCTTATACCAAGCTATATCATTAAGAATCTTAAACCCCAGTTGTTGCATAGCGAATCCGATAGAATAAATAATATGTAATGTACCACTAACCCATACGCTCCCATTAGGAGTAAGAATGTTTTGGCACTTTCTTAACCATTCTATGTTAAACTTGTGTGTTTCTTCTATGCCTTTTGATTTATCCCACTCCCCCTTATTAACAGACACTCTTTTACCTGCGTGGCACGACATACCACCATTAGAAAGAAAGTAGGGTGGGTCAGCAAAAATCATATCAATCGAATCAGCAGGAATTGAATCCATAATATCAAGACAATTGGCTTTAAACAAAACGCTATTTTCGTCTTTGTTGGTATAGGAGGGGGTTACGCCAACAGCTGAAATGATATGTTTAAAGGAATGCGCCATATTAGATTCTAGAGTTATATAATTAGCTGGTAGATTGCTGTGTGATTCATTCATATTTTACCTCGCAAACAAATCATAATC
>Ga0163199_1000716_pt1 | contig 20824 bp, 15 predicted proteins | sample PL_2010_150m_FD_113537 | JGI IMG/M metagenome (GOLD analysis project Ga0163199, IMG submission 113537) | Freshwater microbial communities from Powell Lake, British Columbia, Canada to study Microbial Dark Matter (Phase II) - PL_2010_150m | ecosystem: Environmental > Aquatic > Freshwater > Lake ...
CCCATCGGCTGAATATTTGAATACCATGGATAGACCGTATTATTGCTATGGCAATCGTAACAGGAATTTTTTAATATAGCATTTACACTATCAGGAATGTTTACTATTTTTAAAATATCAGTTGACAATGCGTGATCACTTTTGTTATGGGCAGGTTGTACAAATTGAATGGCTATAAATGCAATGCCTATTGCTAACAATAACTTTTTTGTAAAGCTCATGGCTATTTTAATTCTTCTTTAATTTCACCGCAGGTAGGCATTGCTTTACCCAAATAGGGATTTTTAATTTCCTTTGTTTCGCTTATCCAAAAAGCACCTTTCCCATTATTGTACATTGGACAAAAAACTTTATACAAAACTTGCCCACCACCAAATGTTTTTACTAAATCGTAAATGTCATTGCTCAATATTACAAAATGCTCCCGTTGATGTACAATATTTCCGCCGTTTTTGCCTATGTGCTCTGCATGTTCTCTTGCATCGTCTTCCACATCTTCAAATGTTTTCTTTTGAGCTGCTGTTAAAGCGGTTTTATCGAAATTTTTAAATGCGGCTTCCAATGTTGTTCCAGCGGTTGCAGCATCGGTGGTATTGTCTCTGGTGAGGGCATTTTTTAATTGTAAATAAGTGCTTACAATTTCTTTAATTGAAATTGTGTTCTTTGCATCCGCAACTGATGATGTTGTTATAGTTGCATTATCAGTTTGTGATTTGGCCTGTGTATCTTTACTCCTGTTTTGGCTTTCTGTTGATTTGTTGCTGTTGCTATTGCAGGCTGCCAAAGTTGTGGCTGCTATTGCTAAGCCGAAAATTATTTTTTTCATCATTTTATTTTTAAATTACTACTTTACTACGTCTTAATATACATCTACAACTGCTCAATTACTTTTTGTAACCTGGCTCTTATTTCAGTGGCTATAACATGCAAATCTTTATTTTCTATTGATTGCATCGAGGCTGATGGATCAATGGCAGAAACCTCCACCTGGCCTGCTACTTTTTCCTGAACTATCACATTACAAGGCAACATGGTCCCAATTTTATCCTCTGCCAGTAAGGCTTTGTAGGCAAATGGCGGATTACAGGCGCCCAGAATTTTATAGTTATAAAAGTCCACATCAAGCTTTGTCTTTAATGTTGCTTGTATGTCAATTTCTGTCAATACGCCAAAGCCTTCAGCTTTGAGAGCTTCTGTAACTTTTTGAACAGCGTTGTCGAAGCTTTCGTCAATTGTTTTGCTGAAATAGTATTTCATTACTTTTTCATTTTTAGGTTAACAAAATTAACAAAATTAATGGAGTGATTTATTGGTGATTTATTTCTTTCAGAGTGATTTTCTTACAATAATAATAATAACAATAATAAGAACCTAATATCATGTTTAAGGATTGTTGCTACATGACCTTGTGGGCATGCTTCAGGGAGGTTGTGTCGGTCATCATCATATGGTCTTTTTTCAAATTATTAGAATCATGCATCATTTTTTTATAATCATGTTTCCTTGTTATGGAATCATGCGCCGGATGCATGTCTCCTTTGGGCTTTTCCTTTTTTTCAACCAGGTTCATCCCGCATTTGGGACATTTACCAGGATGATCCTGAACTACTTCAGAATGCATTGGACATGTGTACTTTACGATTTCCAGCTTAGCCGGTATTTTTTTTTGGGTTTGTCCACAAACTTGGTTAACTGAAAGATCGACAAACATTAATCCTGCAATGAGGATTATCAAATACAACGCTTTACTTTTCATGACTATTTTTTTAATGGTTTTTAATTTGATTTCATAACACGCCGGGCACCAACTGCCCGAATATATTAGGCTGTTTGCCGATGCATACCATTTATGCCCTCTTTCGCATAGCCACAAAAGCTTTTGATTTTGCGAATTATAATTGAGCGACAAACATTGCCCTCCTCTACTTTGGGCTAATTGACGAAGTCTAAGTAACATAACCTGTTTTTAATAGTGGTTCTTACTTTCTCTGATTTTTAAATACTCCACTGTTTCCATCGTGTTCAGCGGCTTTGTAATATTCCCTATTCGGAGATAAAAGATAGTGTTTCCACCTTCATGTACATAAACCGGTCGATGAGCTTTCTCAACATAAACACTGCATATTTCCCAATATGTAATCTGGTGAAAGGCAATATGTACAAAGGGGCATAAATCTGTGCCTAATCTGTCAGCCATAACCTGCATAAGTTTTTGTTCAAAACCATCACTGTTCTGTTTGACCAAACTACTATAATCATTAGCAAGGCCCACCGGATAACCCTTATCATCTATACCTATTATTAAAATTCCACCGCTTGCATTCATAAAGCCTGCTATGGCCTTCATTATTACTTCTTCCAGTGTTTTATCAGGCTGGTCTTTCTTTAAATCATAACGGAATGATGATTTGAATTCCACTGTTTCGTTTTCCCCATTTCGTATAATGGATTGAATGCTCTCTGTAAGCTGGTAGCTTTGTGATTGTATTTTCCCGAACTGATTCCGGATTTTTTTGAGATACAATCCCGAACCCAGCCCCATAAGCCCGCCGATGATTATAAAAACCAGCGACATGGGCATCATGTGAAGATAGAAAGCATGTACGAACGCCTTGTCAAAAGCATCAGTTGCATTTTGAAGCGTTAAACCGATATCGTTGGTTTCGAACCAATAAATAACCATAGTGATTGGATGCAACAGGAAATAGCCAATTGCTATCCCAATCACGGTATGAATAGCCACATGGTTATCCTTAAGTCCTCTAATTATTATACCCAATCTGGCATTCATGAAATAATCCCTTCAACTTTATTTTCTAAAATTAAAAACTAAAATTGAAAACATTACCGTTTGTCCAGTGTTTTGCCATTCTTCAACCATCTTTTTTTTGCCATCTTTCGATAGGCAATGTTTTGAACTTCCCTACCGGTTGTGTATCAGATAGTTTAATGGTGCATCCCATTATGTCCGCGGTTATGCATTCGATCATTGGAATACTGTGAATTCCCATGTTGGTGTCCATGCATCATCATCGGCATGCAGGAAGACAATAATGAGCCTAATACTAAGGCTAACAAAACAATACGAATTTTTTTCATGATAATGATTTTTATTATTTACCTGATTACTATTCCGTTAGGCTTCATGCCTACCGGTATCTTTTTCATTTCTTTGTGCTGTTCCACATTGACAACAGAAACTGTACCTTCCTCCTGATTGGTCACATAACATAAACTACTATCTCTGTTAAACCCCAGGGCATGAGCTCCCCAGCCAACTTCAAATGAACCGTCGAGGGTATAATTAGTGCCTTCAATTGTCCAATAATGAACGAGTCCCTGATCCGGATCGGTCACCCACAATTCATTATGTTTTGAGCAAAACGCTGCCATTCCGGGTGTAAACCCAAGAGAAATTGAATCCATCATGTTCATGTCCATACTCATGCTGTTAATCATGTGAATGGACATCCCGCCTTCATCAGCAACATACATCATTCCGTTCATACCTGACCAGGCACCTACCGGGCCATCTCCTACCTGAATGGTATCTATAACCTGTTTTGTTGCAGCATCAATAACCGTCACATTATCAGACATTCCATTAGTAACATAAACTTTGGTACCATCATTCGAGAAAGTAACCTCGTTAGGCATTCCTCCAACCGAAATAGTTTTGATGATCTGGTACGAAATGGCATCGAAAACCTGAACCTTTCCGCCGGTCATCATCAGGGCTGTCCAGATTTCCTTACCATCAGGGGAAAATATGGCATTATGGGCCATCCCCTGGGTAAGAATGATTTTTAGCGTTTCTCCGGTAATCGCATCTATTATATAAATCCTTCCTGTTATGGTCATATCGAAACCGCTTCCGGTGGAAGTGGAGTCCCCGCCGTGATGACCGAGATGCCCGCCACCTGTATTGCCGGTTGAAGTTGAATCGTCCCACATGTTATGACCACCGCTGAAATCCATTCCGGGCATGGCAAGGGCCAATTGACTCTTGTCGGGTGATAGATAAATATGGTGCGGCCACATCGTACTTCCATTGCCCATGTTCATTCCTTCCTGCATCATGGTGACGTCATGCATGATGCTACTGCTGTCATTTAAATAAATCGTCCTGGCAACCTCTTCCTTAGTCAGGTCGATAACCGAAATGGAATTACTCTGCCCGTTAACCACATAGGCAGCAGGAAAGTCGATATTTGCCACATCATTGCTGTTGTTAATCTCCTTTTTGCAGGACACAAATAGTACAGCTACCATTGCCACAACAGACAAGCTAAAAATCATTTTTTTCATATTTAATATTTTATAAATTAATCATTTAGGTAAAAGGAAAATTCAATTATCAGGATATGGTAATTGTTTTAACAGCCGTTAAATGGACAGGATAAAAATCAGAGGCTAAATAAGATACTGTTGCAGCATGGCAAGCCGCAAACTAACCGGGGGTGGTGGTGATTCCTCTGGAAATTTTTGCAAGTAAACCTCAACAGGTTGAATATCCTCAAAATCAGTGGTGACAATAGGCAATTCTATCCCGGAAACCGATAAATCAGGGTAATCTGCCACGAAAAGGTAATCAGTCTTAATCTGAAAGGTAACTGCCTTATCGCTGCAGCAATCCTTCGGATGTTCGCAGCACGGTTTGGGGGTGTGAAGTATTGAAAACTTAACCAGTGTATCGCAGCAATAGTGATAATGGTAGGTGATACCTGTTGTTGTTAGTAACAGCACCAAAACCAACACACTATTTGTAATTTTCCTTATCATTCATCAGATTAACGATACACGGCAAAGATAATTGTATAAAAATCAGGAACTGTCAAATATTTGTTAAAAATCTAATAGGCAGTTGCAGAAAACATTTGAACAAACATCTCCGCCGTTTAAGTTTGACTGGTATAGATCCCATGGATTTTTTGCCAAACAACTGCTTCCATTTTTTGGTTTATCGCGATGCACTTAATAGTGGCTGATTATTGATTATATTCATACCATAATTAAAAGTATCTATTACCATGGCAGATAATCTTTTAGACAAGGCCAATGAAATTCTTGATAAGGCGCAATTGGCGGCAGCCGAGTTCCACCAGTTTAATCAGGAGCAAACCGACCGGATTGTTGAGGCAGTTTTCAAAACGGGCTTTAATAACCGTGTAAAACTGGCAAAAATGGCGCAGGAAGAAATCGGAATGGGCGTTTGGGAGCACAAAGTGATCAAAAATGTATTGGGAATCCAACTGGTTTATGAAAGTATCAGGAATGAAAAAACCGTTTGGGTGATCTCTACCTCTACGGTGATGTTCAAAATCCTAATTTGTTTGAAATCCCGGAACCCCATCATCATCAGTTCCCACCGTGGTGCAGCTACATCATGCACCGAAGCGGTGCGGATCTGCTATGAGTCCGTTTGTTGTTGGCCAACCGGTTTCAGTCATTGCTCAGAAAGCCGGGATTACAGTTCCTGAAGGAACAAAAATTCTTATAGCCAAGCTAGATGGGATTGGGAAAGAATATCCCCTCTCAGTGGAGGTGCTGGCACCCATTCCGGCCTTTTACAGTGCAAAAGATTACAATACCCCGATTAATTATTGCAACGACCTGAATTACCTTGGAGGAATCGGTCATAGTGCCTGTATTTATGCCAACGATGAGAAGCGCGTTATGGAGTATTCCGAATTGCTTAATGCAGGGCGCATCCTGGTAAATACCCCTACTTCCCAGGGCGCAGTGGGATATTTTTATAATCACCTTGCCACAACACTCACTCTGGGTTGCGGTACCGGCGGGAAAAATATCACTACCGGCGATGTTAAAATGGCATACCGTACTATTGGAGAGGGATATCCTCTTCTTTTGTGCATGGGATATACCGGGGTCATGGACATGTGGCCTGCGGTGGCATTGCAAAAATTAGCCGGCAGTTACCAAGTGATTCTTTTCGAAAATCGCGGGATGGGGTATTCTACCATCATAAACGACACCTCCGCCTTTTCCATGAAACTTTTTGCAAAGGATGCCGCGAATCTGATGAATGCTTTAAACATCCCAAAGGCACACGTCATGGGCTGGTCGATGGGGACTTACACCGCCCGGGAACTTGCGCTGAGTTATCCCGAAAAAGTGGACAAAGTGATCCTTTATGCTGCCGACTGCGGCGATGATATCACGATCCAGCCCGATTCTGCTCTACTGGCCAGCCTTAATGACCCCAATGCCTCTTTGGAAACCATATTGTTGGCATTATTCCCTGCGGAATGGCTGAAACGATCCGATGCATCGGACTATTTTCCCTTGGATATAATAGAGGCAGATCCCAATATCTGTGAAAGACAGGATGTTGCATTAAATAACTGGTTCAAGGAGGGTGGCGGGACACGTGACAGGCTCAGCAGTTTCGGGAAAAAGAGACACTGCTGATTACCGGCGACCAGGATATTTGCACCCCATGGCAAAATACACTGATCATGCAACCGCTGATCGACAGCTGCAAGATTCTGATCCTGCCCGGTGGTGGCCATGGGGTAATTTTTCAATATCCCTATGATTTTGCCGATCATGTACTGACTTTTCTAAAAGAGAAATAGTTCCCTGCATTGGCGCTACCTATTGAGGGGAATGTGTTATTCTGCGGATTGTCCCTTAAAATTATTGGCCAGGTTCCGGATGTGATCACCCTATTGATTGAAGGTAACTTCGACTTGGCGATCAAGGCTATGTTGCCCGCCACTCCTGGGCCACCATCGCCAAACGGAGGCTGTTTTTGGAGGGATTATTTGCAAAGGTGTCCAATTTGTCACCCCCGTTTCAAATTTCTAATGAAGACATTGGGATAAACAGTTAAGATTTGATGTATTATGAATAATATTCCACAAACTTCATCAATTTTGATTTTCTATTTTTGATTATTAATGGTTAACTTTTTATAAAAGATCTGAATGAAATTGAACCTAGTATTTTTAATAAAAACTTATGCTTTAACCTATGAAAAAAATGATTTTACAAATGCTTCTCCTGGGGGTATTTGTTCTTTTTGCGGGCAACGTCTATTCACAAAATAAAGTGAGCGGGGTTGTTAAAAGCACCACCGGGGAATTATTGCCAGGTGTAAATGTCCGGATAAAAGGCACTTATACAGGTGTTATTGCCGATCTCAATGGGAGATACAACATTACAGTTCCTGGCACTCAGTCAATTCTGCTTTTTTCTTTTATCGGTTTTGAAAGTCAGGAAATTGCAGTAAACGGTAAATCTGTAATTGATGTTACAATGTCTGAATCAAGTATCGCCATTGATGAAGTTGTTGTGACTGCATTGGGTATTTCCAGATCGAAGAAGTCACTGGCTTATTCTGTCAGTGAAGTGAAATCTGAAGATTTGGTCAAGGGCGGAAACACCAACGTGATGAAATCGCTGGATGGTAAAATAAGCGGCGTCAACCTGACCAATTTAAGCAGTGACCCAACTTCATCCGTGTTAGTGAATATCCGGGGTACTACAGTGATACCATCAACCAGCGATGCCAACGTTTCGGTCAAAGGGCAGCCTTTATATGTAATTGATGGCATACCCGTTGGAAATCAAACATTTACCAACAAAAACGGTGTCGACTTCGGTAACATCCTTTCGCAATTGAACCCTGAAGATATTGAAAACATCACCATTCTTAAAGGGGGTAGCGCCGGTGCATTATATGGTTCCGAAGGTGGTAACGGCGTAGTTATGATCACTACCAAATCAGGCAAAGGTGGCAGGAAAGGGATCGGTGTTTCAGTTTCTGAAACAGCAACAATGGAATCAGCGTACCAGTTTATGCAAGAGCAACAGGAATTTGGACAGGGTGAGCGTGCATACGAATGGCAATATGACAATACCGACACCTGGGGCCCGAAGCTCGATGGATCGTATGTGGATAATTTCTGGAACGTAAAGAACCAAAAGTGGGAAACCGGCCCGATGGTTTCTTCCAAAGAAAACAGGATACAGGAATACCTGCAAACCGGTAGCACCAAAACCACCAATATCAATATTAACGGTAATTACGAAAAGGGATCTTTCCGTTTGTCACTGACTAACATGGGTAATATTGGAGTAATGCCCAATACAAAAACAAACCAGAATTCGGTGACGTTCAATTCGGAATATAATTTGACAGATAAAATAAGGATTACGGCCAATGCAAATTATACGCGTACATCTTCACCGAATAAAGCCAATGTGGCCGGTTCAAACAGTATTTTAAACAGCCTGCTGTTCAATTTCCCGACTAACCTCCAACCACTTTCTGATATGAAAGATTATTGGCTGACCGGATATGACGGTGTCCTGATGAACGGGGCAATCATGAGAGATAACGGGATTGATGTGGCTGAAGATAACCCATGGTGGAGAACCTACCAAATGACCAACCGGTTCGATCGTGACAATGTCTTTGGAAAACTGCAGTTAGATTGGAAATTAAATAATGATTTTACTCTGGTTTTGCGCTCCGGGATGGATAATATAATGGAAAATTATGAATACCGGCAATCCTTTGGCAAACAGAAATTATCCAGCAGGGGTGCCAGTGGTGACGGCGCTTTTGCTACCAATACAGATCATTACATGGTCGTCAACTCCGATGCTATTCTCAACTTTAATAAAACAGTTGGAAAATTCGATATTTCGGCTGTTGGAGGGGTTAACTATTCTTACCGCAATTCAAACGCCTATTCGGTTTCTGCTGGCTCTCTTTCTGTTCCGTCACTATTTACCATCGCCAATGTCTTCCCGGGAAGGCTTACTGGAAATTATGGCTGGGGCGCAGATCACTCCTACAGTGTTTATGCTACAGCTGATGTAGGTTGGAATAAACAGGTTTATGTAGGCGTTACCGGTCGTAATGACTGGAAAGGAAACCTGGCTGAAGAAAAAATCAGCTATTTCTACCCATCTGTTTCTGCAGCCTGGGTGGTCAGTGAAACCTTCGCTCTTCCTAAAATGTTTGACCTGTTAAAAGTTCGAATGGGTCTGGCTAATGTGGGTAATGGTTTGACAAAATTGAGGCCTATAGATACTTATGCCTTTGAATCTCCTGACTGGTCCTCCACTGTAAAAACAGCAAATATTAATGCTTCCTTGGTTGATCCGAATATTCAACCGATGCATTCAATCACGAAAGAAGCAGGTATTGATGCCTGGATGTTTAACAAAAGAGTGCAACTTGATTTCACCTATTTTATCAAAGACCAGAACAACCAGCTCGGTGGAATTCCGTTGGTACAAGGAACCGGATTTACATCAATGATAACAAATGTCGGTGATGTAAGGAGTAAAGGTTTTGAGTGGGGGTTAACCGTAGTTCCTCTTCGGACGAAAGACTGGAACTGGGATATTACTGCCAGTTTTACCCATTACAAAGCGCATATCATTCGATTATCTCCTCAATTTGCTCCAAATGGTTATGTATTTGCTCCTTACGCTAACAAGAATAAAGTGAAGATTGCTGAAGGGGAAGAAATCGGAAATATTTATGAGGAAAACCCAATCCTGAGGGTAAAAACAGGCAAATATGCAGGGTTACCACTTCTGGATGGCGATGCCGGTGAATTTCAAAAATCATCGGACGAAAAAGACCGTGCTCAACTGGGAAATTACAATCCCGATTTCATTCTTGGTTTAAACTCTAACTTGAGATACAAAAGATTTTCGCTTAATGTAGTAGGTAGTTTACGTGTGGGCGGCGATTATATATCTATTAACCAGATGTATATGGAATCAAACGGCAGGTCTTTTACTACTTTAGGTTCAGGCCCGGACAACCCCTGGTGGAATGGTGGTCGTGATGCTGAACATGGTGGCATGGCCTGGCCTGCTGAAGGTTCAAGTATCTACGAAAATATCAACGCCAATAACGATGGCCAACGTTCTGAATTCCACGATGCCAGCTATGCGAAGGGTGTATTCCTGAATCCGAATTATACGGGAGATCCGGCAGATGCTACTGATGCCGATTACATCGTCAATGGTGCCGACCCGAATAATACATTTTATCAGTTCCCCTACAATAGTTATGGTGACGTTATTTGGAATTTCTCATCTACCAGAACCTTTGATGCGACCAACTTCAAATTGAGAGAAGTTTCTCTTACTTACACGCTGCCCAATTCCCTTACGAGTAAAATCAGGATCAATAATGTGAACATGTCATTGATTGGCAGAAACGTCTTCCAATGGAATGCTTCAGGCCGCAACGAAGACCCCGAATCTGCATTCGCCGGAGTAGGTACAGATCAGGGTGTTCTCAGGGCAACAATGCCAAGTATCCGTTCTCTTGGATTCAGACTTGTTTTTGATTTTTAATTCCTGACATTCCTAATAAAAAAAAATAAATAATATGAAATCATATCTGACAAAAACATTCGCAATCATTTTGTTTACAGGCATTGTTTCCTGTAGCAAAGATGATTTACGGCAAAACGATTTAAAGCAGCAAAAAGATGCTGTGGAGTCGTTGAATGATCCTTACCTGTTATCGTCGATTATTAAGCAAACCACTCTCTTTTATCAAGATAGGGGTTGGGGTTCCACTAAGCTTCCCGGTGCAGTTCAGTTCACCATGCGGAATTTTCAGGGTGGAGACAATTATTATTCGGGATTTAAAAGTCTTGATGATGGCATGTATGGCGCTATGAATATTCTGAAATTGGTTGATGCTTCAATTAAATTAGCCGATGCAAGAGGTTCACAAACTCATGTTGGAATCTTTACCACATTCAGGGTTCTGCTGTTTTCGTTTATGACCGATTTCTACGGAGATGTATATTACAGTGAAGCCTTAAAAGGTCGCGAAGGAATCCTTTACCCTGTTTATGACAAACAATCTGACATCTATACTGGTCTTTTAAAAGAACTTGACGATGCCAGTGCATTGATTTCGAGTGGAACAGAAACAGTTAGCCCTACTTATGACCTGATGTTCAGCGGAGATAAAACTCAATGGCTGAAATTCTGCAACTCACTAAAACTTCGTTTGTTAATGCGTGCTTCGGTAAAAATGTCCGATGCCGGTTCAAAAATTGCTGCTGTGGCTGCATTACCAATATTTTCAGATGATGCGGATAAGGATGCATCAATCGCTTATGTTGGGACCACTTCTGTCAACTCCTGGGTAGGCGGTTCTAATAATTGGGGCAGTGGTGGTGAATTCGAAAGAAGAAGACCTTGCAAATCCTTAGTCGATAGAATGACAACATTAAACGATCCGCGTATGAAGGTATGGTTTGCTCCTATTGAATTTCCCTGGACTTATGATGCTGAAAAAAATGGCGTTACTTTTGAAACAACCGATCCGAATGGATTCACTTATTCCTCCACTTGGGAATATGTTGATCTGACCAACCCGGTTATGGCTGCCCAGGTTCCGAATATTCTTGACGTAGATAAGGTGTATGCCGGTTTTATTGCTGGTATGAATGGTGATTTTAAAAATGGGAATGGTCATTGGAATACTTCGGCCGGAGGTACTTATGGTAATTTTAAAGTATCAATGTATTCGAAATTGTTCCAGAAAAACGCTCATGCCTTGCTTAGAGCTCAGATTATGAACAAAGATGAAGTACAGTTTATCCTTGCTGAAGCAGCAGCTAAAGGATTAATTTCCGGGAATGCTGACACCTATTACAGAACTGGTATCAAATTTTCTATGGCACGCTGGGGAGTGAGTGATGAGGATATTTCTGCCTATTTAGCACAGTCAGTTATTGCTTTACCAGGTGATGCTGCTGGTAAACTGGCTAAAATTGCTGAACAGAAATGGATAGCACTCTTTTCAGTCGCCACGGAAGCTTACCTGGATCTGCGCAGAACTAAGCTACCGGATATTTTCAAAAATGGGCTATTAAGCACTTACACATTCCCCCTGCGCTTTCGTTATCCGGGAAATGAGCTGGGTCAGAATAAAAATGCTTATGATAAGGGTGTTGCTACTTTGACACCTGCTGTTGATGATGAATTTTCTAAAATGTGGTTGTTGCAATAATTATTTTATAGAACTAATATAGCATTGCAAAGGGTGCTGTTGTTTTATCTGACAGCACCCTTTTTGTTGATATAAACCGGTCATGGAACAAAAATGTTGGGATATTAAAACAATTACAATGAAAAATACATTACAATGGATTGCCCGTTTGGCGTTGGTATTCTCAGTTATTTCGTGTGCGACTGAAAATGACAGGCAAGTTACACAGCAGCATCAGGACAAATCATTTATCCAGGATTATAGCATAAAGTACAATGTTTCTGATGCAAGTGTTAAACTAAATACGGTTGTCTCCGACAGAAACGGCTATATACAGATATTTTCATCAAAAGGATTATTACGGTTACGCGATGGGCAGTTTTTGTTTCCCGGAACACTTGTTACGGATGTCCAGGACAGACAAACATCGGATAAGAAAATATCCGGAATTGGAGTTTATCAGAATCAGTTGGTTTATATCGATGATAAAGCTGTGTTTAGCAATGCCTGGGCCGGTAAACTGTATTCAAGGCACACGATGCCCGGTGCAAAAATCTTTGCCGGGGGAAAAGATTTCGTGTTTCTGATTTCCGACGGAATGAAACTCAATCTTTTGAAAAATTCAGAGATATTATGGGAAGGAGCCGGCCCGGGAGATGAGATAAAAGAAATCAAATTCGATACATCGAATAATGTTTTCTGGATTCTTGGTAAAGAAACAATCACTGTTTTTTCTCCAGGGAAAAAGGAGCTTGAAAAAATTGTGTATAACAAGACCCTCACTTGCATGGGAATTACATCCGATAAATTGATTGCAGGAACTTCGGACGGATATTTCGAAATTGATTTAAAAACTAAAAAGCAGATCGGCAATATTCACAGAAAAATGCCCTGGACTGAATTAACTGCAATCAGTGAAATCGATGGCAATATTTGGTTCGGCTCTACCTGGGGGGCAATGATGCTTCGCAAAGACGGAAAATTTGACTATTACGCCTCGCAACGATGGATCCCTTCTGACACAGTTGTCCATATCTCCAAAGGGCCCGAAAACTCTGTAATAATTCTGACGAATAAGGGGTTGGGAAAAATCTGTTTTAAAGAGGTGACGTTACTTGAAAAGGCCATGTTTTTTGAAAAGCAGGTTCGCGATCGTCATATCCGGACCGGTTTTAATGCCACTGTTTCAAATATGGTAAACGGAGATGTGACCACGGGAAGCATGGAAGATTCGGATAATGACGGATTATGGACATCGATGTATCTGGCAGGGGAAACATTCCGTTATGCCGTGACCAAATCAGACGAAGCATTGCAAAACATCCGCGAATCGCTTGATGCTATGGAACGGCTATATTCCATTAATTCGATACCGGGTTTTCCGTCACGGTCATTCGAAAGGCGGGGGTATAAATTTGCTGACAAAGCCTGGCGAAGGGCTGATGATCCGGAATGGGATTGGAAATCAACTACAAGCAGCGATGAAGCTATTGGCCATATTTTTGCTTTTGGGGCGATTGCTGAACTCGTTGAAGAACCTGAAACACGTAATAAGGCAATTATGCTGATTGACACATTGATGTCACATGTAGTTAAAAACAACTTTTACATGATTGACTGGAACGGGAAACCAACTTTGTGGGGAAAATGGCACCCTGATTATGTGAATGCCCGTCCTAAAATGGTTGGCGACCGCAAAATTAATTCATCCAATATTATAGCCATGTTACAAACCGCTTATCATTTTACGAAAAAAGAAAAATACAAAGAGGCGGCATTTTACCTTATGATTAAGCATGGTTATCTTGAAAATCTGATGCGGCCAATGAAAGAAATCGGTCGTGCTCCTGAAGATGCCGATGATTGGAGTAAAATGTTGTCAGAAGGATGGAACCATTCTGATGATGAAATGTACTACTGCGGCTATTGGGGTTTGTACCGTTATGCATTTAACGATACCTTGAAAGCAAAATTTAAGGAAGCGATTATTGACCATTGGGAAATAGAAAGACCTGAGAAAGAAGGCGCCTGGAATATTATGACTGCTCTAACAGGTGCAAAAGAAATTGATTTGAAAGAAGCCATAGGATACCTGCAAGAGTATCCGCTGGATTTGATCAACTGGACCGTAAAAAATAGTCAACGAAAAGATATTGAAATGATTGAACCGAATTTCAGGCACCAAACCATTAAAGAAGTTCTGCCGCCGGATGAACTGCGGATTGCCCGGCATAATTCAAACCTGTTCGATCTGGATGGCAACGACGGCGGAACTTCTGAGAATAGTGCAGGAGATATCTGGCTGTTGCCTTACTGGATCGGTCGCTATTTGGGAGTGATCAGTGAGCCGGTAGTTGGAAAGTAGGTACATATTTTGCCTACCACCCAGGGATCGCAAGGAAGACCTGTGCATAAAAGTTCTTTAATCATATTATGATTCAGACAACTAAACTTAATCCAATCTTCCGAACAGGATCTGTATTCCTGATCGGCCTGTCTCTTTCCATTGGCTGGGGTATCAGGGGCAATTTTGGCCATGAGTATGGAGCCGCATTTGCCGGCTGCCTTGCAGCAATCACGGTAGCACTCCTTTCAGGCAGGGAAGACTGGCGGCAAAGAGTTCCCTATTTCGCTTTTTTCGGCGCCCTGGGATGGGGTTTTGGAGGTTCGCAATCATATATGCAGGTTCTCTCTTACTCAGAAAGCGGGCATGCTATATCACAATGGTTTGGTTACGCCTCGATTTTTTATATCGGATTTTTATGGGCTGCGCTGGGCGGGGCAGGTACCGCATTTGCTGCTGCAGCTAACCGGCAACAAATCATGAATATTTTTAAGCCTCTCTTGTTTATATTTGGTGCCTGGCTGTTATTAAACCTCATAGAAGATCCTATAGCAAGGTTGTTGCAGGAAGGTGCAAATTTTGATGATACCTTATCCCGTCATAAAAACCCGCTATTCTGGTTCGACGCTGACTATCTGCCAGCCTTTTTTGCACTTTTAGGAGCAGGAGTGTACGACCTGTATGAGCGTCGTGGAATAAGAGACCGAATATATCTTCCTGTTTTTGCGGTTGGCGGAGCTATTTCTGGCTGGACAATTCAGTTACTTCTCAGAACTGTTGGGCTCGAAAATAAACTTGCGTCGGCTTTAACTTATCTGCAGGGCGATCCTATGTATATTGACCCTGAAACGGGTCGTCAAGCCTTTGAGGCATCGAATTTGCTCAATAACTGGCCTCAGTGGTTCGGCGATTATCCTCAACATATTGGCTGGGTTATCGGATTAATACTTGGAATCACTGCTTATTTCTTATTCTTCGGAAAATTCAGAAACGGCGCTTCATTATTCGTTTATATGGGCGGCGGATGGCTTTTGGCATTTTTAGTATTCCCTGTTCTGGGCAGCCTTTTGTTTGCACAATATGGCGGAATTCGCATGACACCGCCCCGATCCGACGACTGGGCAGGTATTACCGGGGTACTTGTTGGAACCAGTATGTGGTTGTGGCGAAATAATCTTCGCCCCGTTGCGGTAGCATCTCTCATTAGCGGAACAATAGGCGGACTTGGATTCGCAGGAATGCAGTGGCTTAAACAATTCATGATGTCGTTTGGAAGCTCCGGAATAATAGAAGCTAAAGGGATTTTGCCCGGAAGTGCGGAGTTTAATGCAATTACATCAACCTGGGCAAATTGGCAAGGACAGAACTGGCACAGTTTTCTTGAGCAAACCTATGGATTTGTTAACGGCATTGGCATTGCTGTTGCACTCGGATTTTTAGCCTCAAGAATCAAATTACAACCTGATAACGATCACATTTCGATCCAAACAAAAGGCAGATGGACCAGGGCTTTTTCCGTTTTGTTTATTTTACTTGGATTAACCTATTTCAATGTATTTAAAAACGTGGATGTCTGGAGCGGGCAATTGAATCCAACGGTATGGAAAACTACAATTACTCAGGCTGACGGAACAACGGTAACAGCTCCGGCTGCATGGGATCTTCCTTTACTGGGCAGGCTGCCGGGTTTTGACTTCCTGCACATGACCCCATCAGGATGGTTTAACCTCACATGGGCCCTGTTAGTGATTATTTGCATCATTATCACGGTGCGCCACTATCGATCGCCACTTTCCATTATTCCCAAAAGCCCGCTGGCCAAAGGACAGCTTATCTTCCTGATCCTCCTTTGGATAATGGTTGTCGCCAATTTCGAAAGGGCTTTAACAGGGTGGCATCCCAGTCGTTTACTAACCGAATGGGTGATTTTTGTCAATGCAATTATCGCAACAGCACTGGTTCTCTTGCTGCCCCGGGATGAGGAAACGGTTATTACCACTGAAGATCCTAACTACAAGCCGCTATACAAACGATTATGGATCACCGCAATTGCAACTTTGGTGATTTCCAGCGTATTGTTTCTGGTGACAAACCGGATGATCTATCATTATCCGGAATACAACAAACTGGATCATAAGCAATATCATACCCGATTTGGACCGGATGCTAGTTGGAAGACAAAGCCAAATCTAAAAAATACGGATAAAACGGTAAAATCTGTAATGGACAAGGTCATTGAAAATTTGTATAAGACAATGAATGTCAAAGAGTTGTCGGAATTGGATGATGTTAAGGTAATGTCGTTGTTTTCAAAAGATGAGTTGCAGATTCTCTCCTCGAAGCACTGGATGTTCGATGTAAATGTTCCGGTGGTTGTTTCGGTAATGCGTAGCAATGAACAAAAAAAAATGCCGTTCTGGCTTACCGGAAAAGGCTTCATTAAAACGGACCTGATTGTGAAGAACGAACAAACCTCATACGAGGTGTGGCAAAAATCGTTTGAAGCAGGAAGAGTCGGATTGGGAATCAATGGTTTTGAAAATTTCGGACTTCACTATTTTGTATCTGTAGCACCCAGGAATAAAAGTGATCAATTAAAACTCAGCAATTTCTTTCCTGAAAATCAATATGTGGGTGTTATGAATATTGGCGCTTTCACTTATCACGACTGGGACGAATTAATATTGACCGAGGTTCCGGATGAATTGAGAGGGCAAAAACTGTTGACCACTGTCAGGGGGCGGGCGGTTGAAACCCATTTAATCGGTGCTTTCCGGACAACTTCTTATCCATCATCCCAAACGCCTGATCAAGCTCTGTTAACCTGGAGTTCCGATCCTTCAACGGGAATTGATATCCAGTGGCGTACAGATACAACTGTTGCAAACGGAATGGTAAAATACAGGAAAAAAAGGGGTACACAGGAGTATACTGTTAAAGCCGGGAAATACAGGATGGAAGATCGTGTTTTGATGAACGATCGTTTTATAAATCGATTTACCGCCGAACTCAGAGATTTAAAACCCGGAACCACTTATGAGTACCAGATTGTCCCGCAAACAGATTGGCCTGAAAAGTACACTTTTACCACTCAGGCTGATAATGATCAATTTTCATTCATCTGGTTTGGCGATACTCATTATTCCTCCAAATTTGGAGAATTATTTATTAAAGCTGAAAAGTCTCATCCTGATGCCGCATTTTATTCTATTGCCGGAGACATGGTTAGCGATGGCTTGCATCGTGATCAGTGGGACGATCTTTTTGAATACTCTAAAGAGGTTATTTGCCGTAAGCCGCTCATGTCAGTACTTGGAAATCATGACAACAGGAGTGGTTTAGGAGCATTGATGTACCGGGAGCTATTTAGTTATCCGAAGAATGGGCCTGACAGTGTAGAAAAAGAACACACTTATTCCTTCAGGTATAAAAATGCATTGTTCCTGATGATCGACGCTACGTCACCTATTGAAGCGCAATCTTCATGGATCGAAGCGCAACTCGCCAATACAGATGCTACCTGGAAGTTTACGATGTTCCATTTTCCTCCTTACAACTGGGAAGAACCCTATTTGAATATTCAAAAAGCCTGGGTGCCCATCTTCGATAAATACCATGTGGATATGGTACTTGGAGGTCATATCCATTACTACATGCGCTCAAAACCAATGAAGGGTGGACAGGTTGTTTCTTCGTACAATGATGGAACCGCTTATGTCATCTCGGTGGGAATTCCAACAAATAATCATGAGATTACAGACGAACCTTATGCTGCAATCCGGAATACAGAAGGTCATCTTTACCAATATTTGCAAATCAATGGTAATGGGTTGACCTATAAAGCAACTAATTTTGAGAATAAACTCATTGATTCATTCAGTTTGAAAAAATAGAACTTGAAGATTCTTTGCTCAATCCTGATTTTTCTGTACTATTTGAATTTGCAGACTTTGAATTAATTGATACAAATTAACATTATGAGAAGTTTATTCATCCGGTTATTTATCCTATGCTTTGTGTTTGGAATGGGAATGCACAACTCAGCAAGTGCGCAATCCGGAAATCCGGTAGATTATGTAAACCCATTTATCGGGACCGATTTTTTTGGTCATACTTTTCCCGGGGCATCCCTTCCATTTGCAATGGTTCATTTAAGTCCTGATATAAACACGGAGGGTTGGACTTATTGTGCCGGATATATTTATTCCGAAAGTTCTATCATGGGTTTCAGCCATACGCACTGGAGTGGTACCGGAATGGTGAGCGGGGGAGATGTCCTGCTAATGCCAACGGTTGGAAATAAACTGCAAACTCTTCCCGGGTCATTGGAAAATCCGGAGGAAGGGTACCGGTCAAGATTTAACCATGCCGACGAGATTGCTACTCCGGGGTACTATTCAGTCCTGTTAAAAGACGATAACATTAAAGTTGAACTGACATCAACCCTAAGAGCAGGATTTCATCGTTATACTTTTCCGAAAGCTGAAAATTCCAGAGTCATCTTAGACTTGGGACATCAGATCGGGGCCAATTCCTCCGAGGATCTCTCGGAGCTAAAGATTTTAAATAATTACCGGATTGAAGGAGTAAAAAGCGCCGGACTGGGGAAAGTATACTTTGTTGCCGAATTCAATAAACCGTTTGCCTATTATGGCACATTCGACAACGATTATAAAACTCCTGAATCGGGGGGGGGTATATGGCCTTATAAGAATGGTGAGACTGGTAAAAGTATCGGGGCATTTGTCACTTTCAGAACTGCTGAAAATGAACAGATATTGGTAAAGGTTGGGATGTCATATACAAGTGTCGAAGGTGCCCGAAAGAATTTGAATGCAGAGATCCCTCACTGGGATTTTGATCGGGTAAGAAATGATGCACGTGAGTTATGGAACAAAGAGTTGTCGAGGATTAAAATTGATGGAGCCACCGATGACCAGAAAGAGATTTTTTATACGGCCATGTATCACTCCTTGCTTGCACAATACATTTCGCAGGATGTGGATGGTAAATACTTTGGATCAGACAAAAAAGTGCATGAAGCTAAGGGGTACGATTTTTACGGCTCATTCTCTTGCTGGGATACTTACAGAACGCAGCATCCTCTTTTAACATTAATTGCACCTGATCATGTTAATGATTTTATCAAGTCGATTGTTGCAAAAACGCAAGATTATGGTTGGCTTCCGGCGCAGCATTTTCTCAATGTTTATGGTCAGACAATGGTTGGCGATCACCTTATCCCGATTATCGTTGATGCATACCTGAAAGGGTACAGAGATTTCGATATGAAATTTCTCTACGAAGCCATGCGAAAAAAAGCACTTGAAGAGCCGAAACCTCCCCTCCCCCATTCTGCCGGGAGATCCGGCCTCATGTATTACATGGAACTTGGATATACCCCTGTTGATAAGGTAACTGAATCGGTCCCAAACACATTGGAATTGGCTTATGACGATTGGTGCATCGCCCAGTTGGCCAAAGATCTTGGTAAAAATGAAGATTACGAGCTGTTTATGAAACGGGCACTTAATTACCAGAATTTATGGGATACCAAAACTCAGTTCATGCGTCCAAAAAAGTTCGATGGCTCATGGCTTGAAGAATTGAACGGACGTGAACAGGAAATCGTGAAAGTAGGAGAGCATTCCTATTACAGGTATTTCGATCCGCTTCTGGTTGGCAGACGCCCGAACCGCCACTATACAGAGTCAAATGCCTGGCAATATATTTGGTCAGTCCAGCATGACGTTCAAGGGCTTATCAACCTATTTGGCGGAAATAAAGCATTTACCGCAAAATTGGACACATTTTTTGAGATGAGCCCAAATATAACTCCTCCGAAATATGTAGGAGTGGTAGGCACTATAGGACAATATGTGCATGGCAACCAACCCTCACATCATGTTGTTTATTTGTATAATTATGCCGGAGAGCCATGGAAAACACAACAACGGGCCAGGCAGGTAACCGAAGAACTATATAGGATTGGGCCGGGAGGTTTGTGTGGGAACGAAGATATGGGATCGCTTTCATCGTGGTATGTTTTGAGCGCTATGGGGTTTTATCCGGTAACGCCCGGGAGTCCTTCCTATGCCATCGGAAGTCCTCTGTTCGGAAATGTGTCGATTGCTCTTGGCAATGGTAAAATATTTACAATAAAGGCTCTGAATAATTCCCAAAAGAATAAATACATTCAATCGGCAAGCTTAAACGGTAACCCAATCACCAGGACCTGGCTCTCTCAAAAGGAAATTACTGATGGTGGAATAATTATCTTCGAGATGGGCCCGGAGCCGAATAAAAAATGGGGAGCCAAACCGGAAGATGCACCGCCATCGATGAGTAAGCATGGGCGGATGGGTCAATGATAACATAATTGATAGTACTTCATTATTAAGCGGAGCTGGATGATTTTGCATTTTTCCTAAAGCGCTCGAACAATTGGAAAACTGACAACAATAGATGGG
>Ga0163199_1000717_pt1 | contig 20806 bp, 19 predicted proteins | sample PL_2010_150m_FD_113537 | JGI IMG/M metagenome (GOLD analysis project Ga0163199, IMG submission 113537) | Freshwater microbial communities from Powell Lake, British Columbia, Canada to study Microbial Dark Matter (Phase II) - PL_2010_150m | ecosystem: Environmental > Aquatic > Freshwater > Lake ...
GGATGACGGCGCGGTGTTTGTTGGCGGCGCAGAAGAACCGCTGCGCCGGCGGCACGAGGCCGTCGAGACGCTCGGCGGCGATTTGCAGGAGGCTCTTGCCGCCAATGAAAGGGATGAGTTGTTTGGGCAGCGCCTCGCGGCTCATCGGCCAGAGCCGCGTGCCCGAGCCGCCCGCTATGATCATTGCGTGTCGCATGGCCGCATCTTGTAGCTGACCGCTGGAAAGCGCGCAAGTTTCGGTTCTATAAGTTCACCGCGGCACATGATTAGTCCGCCTTCGGCGCTGCTGTTGTGGTAACGAAACGGGTAAGGATTTCGTCACTCGTTGAAGACAGGTTGACGGTCCAAGTCGTGTTGGGCGGTATTCTAAGATGGCGCGCCCACCGGTTCATTATCTTTCGCGAACGATAAAGGAGCTTCTCGGTAACAGCGTCGAGAAGGGCGTGGAAGTCGGCGACGGTTGATTTGGCAGGGATAATAGAGACTATGCCATACATGAATCCTGCCTCGGTGGCGAAAACCGTGAGCAGCTCCTCGGGCTTAGAAACAAAGGGGTTCGTCGGAAAGTCGAGGTCACTGTGAGCAAAATGCTTATCTCGCATTGTAATTATGTGAAAATGCGTGTCTCGATGTTCCGGTGGTATGATGTCATCGGGCAATCGCAAGCCAAAGCCTTTGCTCTTGTCGCGGGCTTGCCGAAATGGTTTGGCATAGTTGACGTAAAAGGCGGTCCAGACGATCTCACGAAAAAAGGCGACGTTCTTGAACTCGTCAACCCGTTCGGCTAGCTGGAGAGCGGCGCCAGCATGCGCCAAATGCAACTCTGCGGTCTTGTATCGAACGAAGTCTATCCGTTCAGCTAGAGGTGCAGTGTGCATAATGGCCGTGCGTTAAGGTTCGACTGACACTGTTTAGACGACCTGCGACTACGACAGTTGCTGACAAAATCACACGTGCAGCCTGAGACCGCTTGAGTCGGCAATCCACCGCAATGCTCTGGTTGGTTATTTTTTGCGCGGTCGTGACAAAACACGATCCCAAAAGACACCATATTCAGCAAAATTAGAAAACGTGCAGCGAAGCCGCAATCGAGTCGCGGCTTTCCGGTAAGAGTTGCGACCGAATCCATCATACCCGATCTCTTTAGTTGCAGTGTTTGCAAGAAGTTGACACCACTTTCGAATTTGGTTCACGTAATGGAACAAATCCTCACGACTTAATGACTGGTCAGTCACTTGGCCGTGAAAAACCTTATTGCGAATGGCAATTGCCTCATCAAGTGCCTTGCGAAGATCTGTGTAATCAGCCCCAACAAGCTGATCGACAGGAACGGGAGAGATTTCATTGAATCCGCGAAGAAACCCCTCGAAGTAAATCGCTTTCTTCTTGGCCAGCGTGTTGCGCAATTCGGCGACACTTTCTCTGTCAAAGGCTGAATTTTGGAATATCAGAAACGTGAAGAGTTTCCTGAGTTGCCGCTCCGCCTTGATAAGCGCGAGAGCAAATGCATCTACAGCGCGGGTTTCAGCTTGTGATTTCTCCAAAAGCTCGATGGTCTGAAACTCACTTGAATAGCTCATGGTGCGTGATGACGCCCAACAGTATTACTCACCTGAACTCGCCGGAAAAGACAAAAGGATTCAGAATCCGCGCAAGTTCGTGCTGCTCCGTCGCGTCAGGCCTTCCTTCGGGATGCGCTTGAGGACGAGGTATTGGATGCCGTGTTTCGCGCAGAAATCGCGCTTCTCCGGCTTGTCGCCGTCTTCGTTGACGGCGTAGATGTCGGGCTTGATCCGCTCGATCTCCGGCACGGCGTCGAGCCAGCCCATGCCGGTGGAGATGAGCGCCTGATGCACATAGCGGATGGAGCCGCAGAGATAACGCCGCTCGTCCTCCTTGAACAGCGGATGGTCCGGGCCTTTCAGCACGCCGATGGTCTTGTCGTTGCCGGCGATAACGTAGAGGTCGCCAAGCTCCGAGACCTCCTCGAAGAAGCGGACGTGGCCGGAGTGGAACCAGTCGTAGCAGCCTGTGACGACGACTTTCTTGCGGCCTGGCGTCGGCGGCGCGATGGCGAGGTCTGGCTTCGGGAAATCGGCGAAGCTCCTGCTGGTGACGACGTGATACGCGAGACGGTGCACCTCGCAGAACGCGCGCTTGGCGGGCGTGTCGTGCGGTTCGTCCACGGCCCAGATGTCGGGCCGCGCGTCGCTGAGTGGCAAGGTGGGGCGAGACTCCGTCGAGCCGCCTTGGATGTGGATGGAAGCAACCGAACCAGGCTCGACGGAGTCTCGCCCCACCTTGAACTGGTCGCTTGGCAGCACGTCGGGATTGAGCGCGCCGTTGACGATCCTGACCTCGCGCACGTAACGGATGGCTTCGAGCAAGTAGAGCCGTTCGGTCTGCGGGAACTTCGGGTCTTTGCCGGTCACGGAGCGGACGGTTTCGTCGGACCAGAGCAGCACGGAGACATCGCCAAGCCTGGCGGCTTCTTCCAGGAAGCGGACCTGCGGCGAGCGCAGGTCGTCGAAACTGGCGGAGACGGCTATTTGTTTCATGTTCATTTGCGTAGAGCAGACACTCTTGTCTGCTCGTTGTTGCCGATGGAAGGGCAGACAAGAGTGTCTGCCCTACGTTTTCGCGATGCGGACGTTGACGCGGAATGCGCCGGGCACCGGCTCCTCGGACAGCACGTAGAGATAGCCGCCGCCGCAGCCGGAATACATCGCGCCGGGATATTTTGATTGGTAGTGCTTCATGAGCGCCACGAGGTCCACCTTGAGCGTCGGGTGCCGGACGACGTGCGGCAGCAACGCCTCCCAACACGCCATGCACTCGTTCATGGACGCGCCGAGCGCCTTGATGTTGCGCGCGACGATGGCGGCGTAGCAATATTTGCCCGACTGGCCAAGCCGGCGGATCCATTCGCGGTCGAGGCGCTTCACGCCGAGCGGGCTGTAGCCTTCGGGCCGCGGCTCGACCGGCAGCACGTTGATCACCTTCTCCAGCCAGCGCGCAATCTTCGGGTCGTTGTTGGACTCGATGTGAACGGGAAAGATGCCGCCGGCGTGCGTGAACTCATAGTCGAGCCGGTTCACGCCGGGATAGATCAAGCCGATCATGTCCTGGCTGCCCGACGGCTCGGCCTTGCCTTTGTTTTCCTCGGCGTAGAGTTCCTCGACAAGCTCCGCCGGTTTGCCGGCTGGCAGACGACCGCCCCACAACTTCAACGCGATCTTGCGCGTGCCGGTAGCCATGCCGGCGCGTTCCATCCAGCGGAACGTCGGTTCCAGACCAATGACCACCATTGAGCCGGGCGGCGTCGGATTGAGTTTCGAGACGAACGGCTGGTCAATCCAACCGCCCGCCAGTGCGATGCGATACGGAATCCCGCCGATCACGTCCGTGATCTTGCCGGTGGTTTTCCTTCTCATTTGACTTGGCAATGTCTGTTCAGTCGCGAAGCTCCTCACCAAGCCCCCTGACTGGGAGCGGCGGTTTTCCAACCGCCGCGCGGTTCGCACGCTGAAAACGGTGCGGCGGTTGGAAAACCGCCGCTCCCAGTCGCGGCTTCGCCGTGCGAACGGAAGCTCATGCAGAGGAGCGGTTCTTCAGATGACGTCTCTGACGGTGTCCTTGCCGGCCTTGCGGTCGCGATACTGCTGCTCGATCCACTTGTAGGTGATGCGCAGACCCTTGCTGAACGGCATGTTTGGCTCCCAGTTGAGCATCTTCTTGATGAAGGTGTTGTCGCTGTTGCGGCCGGCGACGCCTCGCGGCGCACCGAGGTCGTATTTTCGTTTCAGTTTGATGCCACCGATTTCCTCCGCGACGCTGACGAGGTCGTTGATGGAAATCAACTCGCTGGTGCCGAGGTTGATCGGCGTGGCGATGAGCTTGTCGTTGTGCATGATCATGTCAATGCCCTTGAGGCAGTCGTCAATATACATGAAGCTGCGGGTCTGGTGGCCGTCGCCCCAGATGACGATCTCCTTCTTGCCGGTGTCCTTGGCCTCGATGACCTTGCGGGAGATGGCGGCGGGCGCCTTCTCGCGACCGCCGTCCCACGTGCCCCACGGTCCATAGACGTTGTGGAAGCGGGCGATGGCGGTCTTCATCTTCCGCTCGGCCCAGTATTCCTGGCAGAACATTTCCGAGAGCAGCTTCTCCCAGCCGTAGCCGCGCTCGGCCATCGCCGGATACGCGTCGCTCTCCTTCAGCGCGCGGCAGTTCGGGTCTTCCTGCAACGTGACGTTGTAGGCGCAGGCCGAGCTGGCGTAGAAGTAACGCTCGCAACCGGCGCGGTTGGCGGCCTCAATGAGGTGGGTGTTGATGAGGATGCTGCGCAGGCACTCGATGCGAAACCGTTCGATGAAGCCCATGCCGCCCATGTCGGCGGCGAGGTTATAGACCTCCACCGCGTCCTTGACGGCGACTTTGCAGTTGGCCTCGTCGCTGAGGTCCATGCACCAGCTTTCAACGTCCGGCGTGCGCTGATACCACAGCGGCAGCGGCTTCTTGTCCACCGCGCGGATGCGGGTGTAGCCTTTGTCGTGAAAATACCGCACCAGCGAGCCGCCGATGAAACCACCGGCGCCGCCCACGAGGATCAGATCGTTTTTGTTCATATTTGTGCTTCCTTTCTACTTCAAAACTCTCGCTGCTTTCAAACCACAACTTCGTCCCAGAAACTGCGCGCACGATACGCTTGATTGCCGCAACTGCAAATGGATAGGGTTGACCATCCGATGGATATTATTGACCGCAAATCCAAACCGGTTTTCCAGCCGAAGTTCATCTCCACGCAAGTCTCCGACGTGCGCTACTACTATCTGGATCTGCGCCCCGCGCCGACCGCCGGCATTGCCGTCGTCTGCGGTGGCCGCGAGCGGTGCAATCCCGAATACGTCATCAGTCGGCGCGAGTTTCCGTTCCTCTCCATCGAATACGTCTCGCAAGGCCGCGGCGAAGTGAAAGTCGCGGGCCGGACGTTCCGCTTGCAAGCCGGCTCCGTGTTCTCCTACGCGCCCGGCGTGGCGCACACGATCCGCAACGACGCGAAGGACCCGATGGTAAAATACTTCGTGGACTTCACCGGCAAGGAAGCGGCGCGGCTGCTGCGCGACAGCCCGCTGCGGCACGGCGTCGTCCAGCTTTCCGCGCCCGGCGAAATCCTCGACATCTTCGAGGACCTCCAACGCCAAGGCAGCCGCGACGCGCCCGGCTGCGCGGCCATCTGTGCGGCGCTCGCGCGGTTGCTCGTCCTGAAGATCACCGCGCTCGCCGTGCCGGAGCGTGAAGCCGACGCGCGGGCGCTGGCCACCTACCAGCGTTGCAAGCGGCAGATCGAGCAGCACTTCCTCGGCCTGCGCTCGTTGGCGCAGGCGGCGCGCGCGTGCCACGTGGACCAAGCCTATCTTTGCCGGCTCTTCCGGCGCTTCGACCACCAGACGCCCTATCGTTACCTGGTGCGCTTGAAGATGAACCGCGCCGCCGAGTTGCTGCTCGGCCCCGGCAAGCTGATCAAGCAAGTGGCGGAAGAACTCGGCTTCACCGATCCCTACCACTTCTCCCGCGTTTTCAAGTCCGTCCACCGCGTTTCGCCGGCGCAGTTCATCCTAGCCGGCCACCGCCGGATGGATCGGCGATGACGGCATGGTGAGCGGCGTCACTGCTGGGAGCGCGGGCATCTTGCCCGCCGTCGTTGTCGAGGCTGCGCGGGCTGAGGCGGGCAGGATGCCCGCGCTTCCAGCGACAACGAAAACCGCTTGCCCCCGCCAGCCGCAGAGAGGACTATGCCCGGCGAAGGCGAAGTGGATGCGAACGCATAGAGCGAAGCAACTGTTTGGAGGCCAAATGAACAAAGCATCGAAATGTTTGATCCTCTGGGTGTCGCTGACAGTCCTTGCGCTCCCACCCCTGCTCCAAGCCGCGCCCACGCCGTATCCAAAGCCTGCGCAGTCTGTGGACCAAGCCATCAAAATCGTTACCGAGCATTTCTTCGCCAAGTATGAGAAGGGCAAAGGCGAGCGAGCGCTCTGGCAAGTGACGAATGTCCAATATACAAATCAGTTCGATGGCGAAAAGCTTCGCGAATGGTCGTGGATTATTTTCGTTCGTTCCATCCACAGCTTTTCGAGGAGCTACATCTTTATTCTTGCCAGAGACGGTTCGGTCACGTTGCTGGCATCTTTTGTCTAAGCGCTAAGAAATCGCTTTCCCCTGCGCCCCTCTGCGTCTCTGCGTTGAGATGTCGCCATCCCAACGCAGAGACGTCGAGAAGGCGGGCGGTCAGACCCAAGCCAAGGTGGATCGCGGCCTCCGGACGCGATTCTTTTTCCATGCACCAGCCAGAGCGCGCCCGGAGGTCGCGCTCCACCATCTCGCGTCTATCCTCGCTGGACGTGATCGAGGAGTTCGTTGCCGGGGCCGAGCAGCTCGATGCGCAGCGGCATCTGGCCGAGGGCGTGCGTGGAGCAGCTCAGGCAGGGGTCGAAGCAGCGGATGAGGGCCTCGACGCGGTTGAGCGCGCCTTCCTTGAGCTTGCTGCCCTTGACGTAGTGTTTGGCCACCTGCGCAACGCCGCGGTTCATGGCGAGGTTGTTGTGGCCGGTGGCGATGATCATGTTCACCCACGTGATGAGACCGTTGTCGTCAATCTTGTAGTGGTGCATGAGCGTGCCGCGCGGGGCCTCGGAGACGCCGACGCCTTCGTGCTTGTTCGGCTTGGCGAAGGCGCGGACGTGTTTGCTGAGGATGTCCGGCTCGTTCAGGAGCTGCTCGATCTTCTCGATGCCGTAGAGGATTTCCACGAGCCGCGCGTAGTGCTGGTGGAAGGAGCTGAGGATGACGCCGCGCCGCAACGCGCGGAACTCGGTCCACTCCTGGTCGGCCTTGGGCGTGCCGGGGCGGTCAATGATGTTCAGCCGCGCCAGCGGGCCGACGCGGTAGATGCCATTCGGGTAGCCGAGCGGCTTGAAGTAGGGCGACTTGAGGTAGGAGAACGGCTCGACCGCCTCCGCGATGTGGTCGAGGTAGCGCGCCGGGTCCACGTTGTCGAGGACGACGTTGCCGCTGGCGTCAATGAACCGCAGCACGCCGTCGTAGTGCTCCAGCAGCGCGTTGTGCTCGTCCTCCTCGTGGGGCGTGACGAGGCCCATGAACATGCTGGGGAAGTTGCCGAACGTGCGGATCTCGGTGCGGAACTGTTCGAACGCGCCTTTATACCAGTCGAGCGTGCGCTGGATGATGGCCATCGCGTCGGGAATCATCGCGACGATCTTCTCACGCTTCTCGGCGGTGAGCGGCTCGGCAACGCCGCCGGCGACGACCCACGCGGGGTGGATGCGTTTGCCGCCGAGCATCTCGATGATCTGCTGGCCGAACTTGCGCAATGCGACGCCGTCGCGCGCCATCTGCGGCTGCTGCGACAAGACGCCAAAGATGTTGCGCGTGGCTGGATCGCTGTCCATGCCGAGCAACAGGTCGGGCGAACTCAGGTGGAAAAAGCTCAGCGCGTGCGACTGCACGACTTGTGCCAGATTCATGATGCGGCGCAGGTTCGCCGCCGTGCGCGGAATCTGCACCGCCATCAATGCGTCGCAAGCCTTCGACGACGCCATCAGGTGGCTGACCGGGCAGATGCCGCAGGTGCGCGCGGTAAGCGCGGGCATTTCCGTGAACGGCCGCCCTTCGGCGAACTTCTCGAACCCGCGGAACTGCGTGACGTGGAACTGCGCATCCTGCACCTCGCCCTTGTCGTCGAGAAAGATGGTGATCTTCGAGTGGCCCTCGATGCGCGTGACCGGATCAATGACAATCTGTTTGCCCATAAAAAGTTTCTCCTAAGCGCCGAACCGCGTCTTGGAGGCGGTATCGGGCATCCGTCCCGCCAGAAGTTCGCTCACGACGTAATAAATGACGTCGGCCGACGGCGGGCAGCCCGGCACGAACACGTCCACCTTGACGCACTCGTGGATCGGCCGCGCGTTCTTCAACAGCGGCGGAATGACTTGTTTCGGAATCTGTTGGTTGAGCTGCGCGTTCTCGATGTAGGCGCGATGGCAGACGGCCTCGACGCCGAACGGGTTTCTCATGCTGGGAACGTTGGAGTTCACCGCGCAGTCGCCGAGCGACACCAGAATCCTGGTGTGCGCGCGGACTTTCTGGATTTTGCGCAGGTCTTCCTCGTTGCTGACAGCGCCTTCGCAGAGGCAAACATCCACGTTTTCCGGATACTCCTTCGCGTCCACCAACGGGCTGTAAACCAGCTCGATTTTGTCGGCCAGTTCAATCAGCCGCTCGTCCATGTCCAGGAAGGACATGTGACAGCCGGAACATCCATCCAGCCAGATCGTCGCGACTCGTGCTTTGCTCATACTCGCTCCTCTCGCATCAAAGTCAGGTAGGGCAGGAACTCGCGCTTGGTCATCTCACCGGAGGACCGGCCCTTCTCGAACAACGTGCCCGTCGGGCAGACCTGCACGCACTTGCCGCAACTGGTGCAGGTTTCCGACGTGCCCCACGGCTGGTTCAGATCGGTGATCACCAGCGACGCCGTGCCGCGGCCCAGCACGTCCAGCGTGTGCGCGCCTTCGATCTCGTCGCAGACGCGCACGCAACGCTGGCAGAGAATGCAGCGGTTGTGGTCCACGGCGAACCGGTCGTGCGACGCGTCCACCGCCAGCTTCGGGTAAAGATACGGATAGCGGATGTGGTCCACGCCGAGCTTCTGCGCCATGGCTTGCAGTTCGCAGTGGCCGTTGGAAACGCAGACCGAGCAAACGTGGTTGCGCTCCGCAAAGAGCAGTTCCAGGATCATCTTGCGGTATTTCACCAGCGTCTCGCTGTTGGTGGACACCTCCATATTGTCCTGGACTTGCGTGATGCACGCGGGCAGTAACCGCCGCGCGCCCTTGACCTCCACGAGACAGAGGCGGCACGCGCCGACAGGCGTCAGGCCGTCGAGATTGCAGAGCGTCGGGATGAAGATGCCGTTCTCGCGCGCGACATCGAGGATCGTCTGGTCCTCGCGGGCGCTGACGTCCTTGCCGTTGATTTGCAGCGTCCTGACGCTGAGAGTCTTTTGAGCTGAAAGGTTCATACGGTCGCCAACTGCTCCTTTCCGATTTTGCAGACGCCGGCGGGACAACGCTTGTCGTGGATATGCGCCATGTATTCGTCCTTGAAGTAACGCAGCGTGCTGACGACAGGATTGGGCGCGGTCATGCCGAGGCCGCAGAGACTGCTGTTTTTGACGACGTCGCACAGCTCTTCGAGCATCGCCAGGTTTTCGTCGGTCGCGGTGCCGGCGGTGATCTTGCTCAGCAGCTCGTGCATCTGCTTGGTGCCGACGCGGCACGGCACGCACTTGCCGCAGCTCTCGGTCATGCAGAACTCCATGAAGAACTTCGCCACGTCCACCATGCACGAGGTCTCGTCCATCACGATCATGCCGCCGCTGCCCATGATGGAGCCGACCTTCGCCAGTGAATCGTAATCCACCGGCATGTCGAGGAACTGTTCCGGGATGCAGCCGCCGGAGGGGCCGCCGGTCTGCACAGCTTTGAACTTCTTGCCGTCGGGAATGCCACCGCCGATCTCGAAAATGATCTCGCGCAAGGAGATGCCCATCGGCACCTCGATGAGGCCGGTGTTCTTCACCGCGCCCGCAAGCGCAAACACCTTCGTGCCTTTGCCCTTTTCGGTGCCGATGCCGGCGAACCACTCGCCGCCGTTGCGGATGATCGGCGGGATGTTCGCGAAGGTTTCGACGTTATTGATCAGCGTCGGGCAGTCCCACAACCCACGCTCGGCCGGGAACGGCGGACGAGGACGCGGCTGGCCGCGCTTGCCTTCGACGGACGCGATGAGCGCCGTCTCCTCGCCGCAGACGAACGCGCCCGCGCCGAGCCGGACCTCGATGTTGAAGCTGAACGTCGTGCCGAAGATGTTGTGGCCGAGCAGGCCGAGCCGCTCCGCCTGTTTGATGGCGTCCTTGAGCCGCTTGACCGCCAGCGGATACTCCGCGCGGACGTAGATGTAGCCCTGGCTGGCGCCGACCGCGTAGCCGGCGATGGCCATGCCTTCCAGCACGCGATGCGGGTCGCTCTCCAGCACGCTGCGGTCCATGAACGCGCCGGGGTCGCCTTCGTCGCCGTTGCAGATGACGAACTTCCGCTCGCCGCGCGCCTTCGCCACGGTGCTCCACTTCAGGCCCGTCGGGAATCCCGCGCCGCCGCGGCCGCGCAAGCCGCTCTTGGAAACCTGCTCGATTACCTCCGCCGTGTTCATCGAGGTCAGCGCCTCCAGCAGTCCTTCATAACCTTTGGCGGCGATGTATTCCTCGATGCGCTCCGGATCCACGACGCCGGAGTTTTCCAGCACGATCTTCTTCTGGCGCGTGAAGAACGGCTGCGCGGTGTCGCACTCGAGGCGCTTCACCGGCTGCTTGCCGAGGCTCTTCACAATCTCCTCCGCGTCCTCCGTCGTCACCATCTGGTAGAGCGTGCCCGTCTCCACGGACACCAACGGTCCCGCCATGCAGAGGCCCATGCAGCCGACGCCCTTGACCTTGCACGTTTCCTTCAGGCCGTGCTTCTCGATTTGTTGCTCCAGCGATTCCTTGACCTTGTCCGAGTGCGTCGAGACACAGCCAGCGGCCATGCACACACAAAACGTGTGCCCGCCTTTTTGCTTCGCCTCCAGCTCGGTCTCGGCGATTTTGTGTAGTTCTTCTGGCGTCATGAATTCATCCACCTCCGAATCTTCTCCGTGGCAGCCGTCGGCGAAACCTTGGCGGCGACCTCGCCGTCAAACGCCACCGCCGGCGCCAAGCCGCACGAGCCGAAACACCGGGCCGAGATCACGGTGAGCTTGCGGTCCGGCGTCGTTTCGCCCGGCTTGATCTTGGCGAGTTGCTCGATCGCCTCCAAAATCTGCGGCGCGCCCTTGATGTAGCAGGCCGTGCCCATGCAGACGACGCAGGTGTGCTCGCCTTGCGGCTTGAGCGTGAAAAAGTTGTAGAACGTCGCGACGCCATAGACCTTGCTGAGCGGCATACGCAGCGACTTCGCCACGAATTTCAAGGCGGTCTCGTCCAGGAAACCGAAGATTTCCTGGACCGTGTGCAACGCCTCGATGAGCGAGTGCTGCGAATGCCCGTGACGGCGCATCGTCGCATTGACGATCTTCCAGCGCTTGTCATCCGATGGCATCGCCGGTTTGGTCAAATTCATTACCATGCCATTCTCCTGAACCAACTGTTGTAGCGCCCCAAGAGCGCCACGGTTGAAACAGAGGAGGCTAAAGTAACGCCTCGAAGCGGACTACGCCACCGTTGGCGATTGTTTTGCTCACGTTGCGCCGAACTTGGCTGGGAGCGGCGACGTCCACGTCGCCGCACTGCGCTCGGTTTCGACAGCGTCGGCGACGTGGACGTCGCCGCTCCCAGCTATGGCCTCACCACGGCTCAGCAAATCCTCGGCAACTGTTCCCCGCTGAGCATGTCCACAATCCGTGTCGCCCCAATCCGGCTCTTCATCGTCACCAAGCCGGGCGATTCCGCCGTTACGCGGCCGATGAGTTGCGCGCCGACTCCGAGCGGATGGGCGCGCAACACCGCCAGCGCGCGCTCGGCGTCGGCCGCGGAAACGAAGGCGACGAACCGGCCTTCGTTGGCAACGTAGAAAGGATCGAAGCCGAGGATTTCGCACGCGCCATGCACGTCCTCGCGCACGGGCACGGCAACCTCGTCGAAAAACACGCCGACACCAGCCGACTCGGCGATCTCGTTGAGACCGCTCGCCAAGCCGCCGCGCGTCAGGTCGCGCATGCAGTGGACCTCGACGTCCGCCGCCAGCAGTTCCATCACCAGTCCCGACAGCGCAGCGCAATCGCTCTCGATGGCCGTCTCGAACTCCAACCCTTCGCGCACCGCCATGATCGCAATGCCGTGCCGCCCGACATCGCCGTTGATCAGGATGGCGTCGCCGGGCCGGACGCTCTTCGGTGCGATGACGCGGTCGTGCTCCAGCACGCCGATGCCGGCGGTGTTGATGAAAATGCCGTCACCCTTGCCCTTGTCCACGACCTTCGTGTCGCCTGTCACGATCTGCACGCCGGCCACGTCGGCCTCGCGGCGCATGGACTGCACGATGCGCCAGAGCATTTCCATTGGCAGCCCCTCTTCGAGAATGAAACCGCAGCTCAGATAACGTGGCCGCGCGCCGCACATCGCCAGGTCGTTTACCGTGCCGCAGACCGCCAGCTTGCCGATGTCGCCGCCGGGGAAGAACAGCGGCCGCACGACGTAGGAATCCGTGGTGAACGCCAGCCGCTTCGCGCCGCCGACATCGAACACCGCGCCGTCGTGCTGCTGGTCAAGCAATGGGTTGCTGAACGCTGCCGCAAACATCTTCCCGATGAGCTGCTGCATCAACCGACCGCCGCCGCCGTGCGCCATCAGCACCGTCGGGTAATTCGAAATCGGAATCGGGCAGCTCAGCTTGAAATCGTCAGGTGTCGCCATGACGCCGGAACCGTGAATCGTCGCGCGCGGAGCGTCAAGCACCACTTTGAAGCGCGGAGCGCAAGGACTTCGGTTCTATCAACGCAGCCACAAAGTAGTCCTCACGCTCCGCGTGAGGATTGGTTGCGACCAAACCGCGCCGGCGCGTCACCGGCCCAACGCCTTGCGCAGCACCGGCTCGAACACATCCGCCTGACGCACGAAGCCGAGGTCGTTGGGATGCGAGCCGTCGGTCGCGCCGTCGGTGTCGTCGCCGAGAAGCTTGTCGCCGGGTATGTAGAAAAGCTTCGCGACGCCTTCCTTCTTCAGCGCCTCGTAACAGGTGCGGAGGGCGGCGTGATTTTCGGTGTGGAACTTTTGCCGCTCCGGCCGGATCCATGAGTTGGTGAAGCGGCGGTCTTCGACGAGCACGATCGGTGTCTGTGGCCGCGCGGCGCGGAGCATCTTCACCAGCGGCGGGCATTTCTCGCGCACGCTGTCGGGACCCATGTTCGGCGAGCAATCAATGACATACGCCGCCGCGTCCAGCTTGCAGAGGAACTCGCCCACTGCGGGATCCATCCGGCCGTTGCCGGAGAAGCCGAGGTTCACCACCGGCCGGTCGAAGCGCCGGCCGAGGATGGCAGTGTGGACCATACCGGGCCGCGACGCACACGCGCCGTGTGTAATGGAAGTGCCGTAGAAGACGATGGGCTTGGCGTTGCGAGGCGGCAGTCCCTCGAACTTCGCGCCCTTGGTCACGCCGATCTCCAGCGACTCGACGCCGTTGTAGAGCGGCAGATACGCGGCGTATTCGCGCAGGCCGGGCAGGAGATCGGCCTGGATGACTTGCTTGACTTCCTTCTTGTCGGGCCGGGTCACGTTCACCCAGCGCCACTTGCCGCGCTCGTCGCGGGCATAGAGGTCCACGCCGCTGACGCCCGTCGCCGGCATGTGCGGCATCGCGACGCGGTCGGAGCGCAACACGTAGTTCGCCCAGATTGCCGTCGCGTCGGTCTTGAAGCGGACCATCATGCCCGCGCTGTCGCGGCTCAAGCCCCACACTGTCGGCGTGACCTTGCCTTCGGCGGCGGCCGGGAAACGATCGAACCAACGCAGTCGTTCCATCTCCGGCCACGCACGACCTTCGACGCCCCACTGGGTCACGTCGTGCCAGTCGAGCGCGGGCGGAGGAGGAGCCGGCTTGGCGGGAGTGGCAGCCTGGGCGTTGAGCGTCGCGAGCATGAACGCCCAAGCGAGCGGGATGAGATGACGAGGTTTCATAGCGATAGATGAGTTTTACTTTTTTGGTTTGGTGAATGTTTCGAGCGTCAGCCGGCTGTCGAACCAGCCGAGCATTTGCTGCCACATTTCCGGCGTGTAAACGTGGCCGACGCCGGGATAGATCACGCTGCGAAAGTCGCCGCTCTTCTCGAAGAGCTTCCACGCGGGGCCGGCGGCGCTTTCGATCTTCCGAATGCCGGGCACAGGCGAGCCGCTGTCATCGGCACCGGCGAGGGAGAGAAACGCGCGCGGCGCGATGCAGGCGACGACCGCCTCGCTGTCGAAATGGTTGAGCATGCCCGGCACAAAGTAGTAAATGCCGTGCGCCTTCAACATCTGCGACTCGATGAGATCGCGGTAGCGCGTCAGGCAGCAGACGGCGATGGCGGCTTTCGGGCGGTCGTCGAGCGCCATGAGCCACCACGTCCGCGTTGCGCCCATGCTGATGCCGGTGACGCCGATGCGCCGCGCGTCCACCTCCGGGCGCGAGCAGAGGTAATCGAGCGCCATGAGGTCGTCGCGGACGATCATGCCCCAGAGCGTGCGGCCGACCCAGAGGTTGAACTTCGACGCCGACATCTCGCCCGCGCCGCCTTTCAAGCCGTCGGCCCCGCGGCCGTTGCGCTCGCCGAAGCAATACGAGTCAATCGAGAGCACGACGTAGCCGCGCTCCGCCAGCGTCGGGCCGGAGGCGGCGGGCGTGTAGTTCGACTCCATCAACGCGGTCTTGCCGAGATTGTATTGGCCGCCGTGCCAGTGATTCCACAAAATCGCGGGCGCTTTGCCGGAAATTTTCTTCGGCAGCAGCAGCACGCCGGGCACGGTGGCGCCGGCACCGTTGTCGAACTCGAACCGCTCCAGCCAATACGCGCCCTTGTCGTCGCGAGAGAGCGTCTTCACCTTCGGTGTCTTGGGTCGGGGCGGGAGTTTGCCGAGCAGTTGCCAGAGCGTGGCGCGCACCTCGGCGCGTTGTTTCTCGAAAGCCTTCCGCGTTTTGGCGACGCGGAAGTCCGGCGCGAGCGGGGCGTGTTCGAGCCAGCGTAGTGTGTCGGTCGGTTCCTGCGACATGGCGGCATTTTGGGCGAAGAGCGCGCCGAGGACAAGCAGAGAGCAGCAGAGGTGCGAAAGGCCGGCCATGCGCGGCGTCGAGAGTTTATGGTTTCTCATTACGATGCATCCTCTCCTGAGCAATGAAGCCGAAGGCTCTGGACTGCTGCAAGAATCGCAGCTTTCTGCGCGCGATGACGCCGCGGTAATTACCCGGAAAGCTGTAGTTCCTACAGCAATCCAGAGCCTTCGGCTTCATCAGATTTCATGTCCTCATCCGTCCGCGCGTCTGGCTCTACAAACGCTTACCTCGTGAACCGCAGCGAGTAGAGGTCGGCATCCTTCAACTCGAACCGCAACCGCACGGGCTTGCCGGCGAGCTTGCTCACGTCGGCGCGCGACTTCCACTTCACGATGTGCTCGATGGAATCGCCGGTGATGGGCGCGCAGTCGGCAAGAGTGAAACCGGGCAACGGCTTGCCGGTGGCGTCCTGCAACTCGACGCGCGTCTTGCCCTTGCTGGCGATGTTGAGTGAGAGCTTCGAGCCGGCGAACGTCAGCGGTTTGGTGATGAGCGTGCCTTCGCCGCCGGCGCGCACGGAGACGAAGCCGTCGGTGCGGAAGGTGAAGCGGCGCACGCGGCTGCCGGGGCCGGTGTAGTAAGCCTCCGTCGCATAGACCGACAGCTCGCGGCTGTTGCCGGGCAGTTGGAGCAGGCCCCACGTCATGTAGTTGCTGCGGTTGCCGTCGCGGTCCTTCGGCGCGGTAATCGGGATGAGTTCCTCGCTCCATCGGCGGAAGAGCACGCCGTCGCGGCTGCTCATGAACACCGGCTCCACCTGCTGCGTCTTCGGCTGGAAGCGCGTCGGGAAAGCGACGAACAGATGCGGCGCGCGAGGGTAAGGCAGCACGGCGTTGGTGTAGAGATGCTCGGCCGGCGAGTCCACGTATTTGAGGTCGGCCTGGTTCTCCCAGTGGATGAAATCCTTCGATGTGGCTGTGCGGATGGCGCGCACGCCTTCCGGCTTCCAGCCGCGCTCGTCGGTGTAGCCAGCGGTGAAGATGCGCCAGTAGGCCCGATACTCGCCGCGCCCGGCGTCCCAGAAAGCAAGGTTCTGCGAATCAAATGCGCCCGCGGTGATGACGGCCTCGGCCATCAACGTCCAGCGAATCCCGTCCGGCGACTTGAGCGCGTTGAGGCAGCTCTTCTTCTTGCCGTTGACCGGCGTCATGCCGCCCGCGAACGCCTTGTAGCGGGCGTCGGGCGAGCAGGCGGGGTTGCCGTCCTTGAACGGCGTGAAATTGTGCGAGCCTTCGCCGTTCCAGACGATGTTGTTGCGCTTGGAGCCGCCGAACTCGAATAAGCCCAGCTCCGGCTTCTTCCACTTCACGCCGTCGCGGCTTTCGGCGTAGCAGGCAAACTCAGTGTGCGTCCCCTTCTTCGTCTTCTCGTCGAAGTGCGAGCCGCGATAATATGCGCGGAAGCAGTCCTTGTCGCGGAAGAGCGTGTAGTAGGCGGAGGTGTTGCCCTCCCACGGCTGGTCGCAGACGAGCGCGACCTCACGCGCCTCCGGCTTGTGCAGCTTCAGTTCCGCGCCGGTCATATTCGCGATGAGAAAATCGTCCACGAACAACTCCCGCCGTGAGCCGATGTCGAGCGGGGAATCTGCGTTTGCCGCAACCGCCAGCGCGGCGGCTGCCAGCAAACAAACCACGTTGACGAACCCCGACAGCGAATGAATGCCACGATGTGTCATTTGTTTTTCTCCTGTTGTTGTTTTGCCGGCTTGCGGTTCTTCGCGAACCATTCGCGTAGCAGTTTCTCCCGCTCCGTCGGTGTCGGCGAGGGCTGTGTGTTCGCGCGGTCCTCGCCGTGCTCGACGCTCCAACCACTCCACTCGCGGAAGGCGTGGTAGGTCCAGTCCCAGCCGCGCGACTCGAAGATTTCGATGAGGTCCTTGATGTAACGATACGCGCTGCCCTCCGGCGCCCAGCGGATGGCGCTGAACTCTCCCATATATATATGGACACCGTAGCGTTGCTGGAACTCCACGACCGGTTGCAGCGCCGCTTCCAACGCCGCCTTGTCCCAATGCTTGCCGGCGATCTCGCCGGGATAAACCCATCGCTTCGTCCCATCGTCGTGAACGCCCTGATGCGTGAACGCGTGCGGCAGATACATGTGGACGCTATAGACGACGCCCGGCACGTCCAGCGGGCGAAGTTCCTTCAAGCCCTTCGGGTCGCCCCACTGCGCCGGCTCGATGATGATCGCGTGCTTCGGGTCAATCGCCCGCACCGCGCGCGCCGCGCGCCCGGCCAGTTCCTGCCAGTCCGCTGCCGACTCGGCCACCGCGTCCTCGACCGGCTCGTTGGCGAGGTCGTAGCCCCAGACGGCGCGCGAGTCCTTGTAGCGTCGCGCCATCTTCTGCCAGACCTCGACGAACTTCTCCTGCGCGGCCTTGTCGGTGAACAACCCACCGTCGCTGCCAACGTAGCCGCTGACCGTGCGCCGGCCGCCCGGCGGCGAGTGAAGGTCCACGACTACGAGCAAACCGTATTTCTCACAGAGCGGCAGCGCGGCATCGAGCTTCACCAGCTCCTGCTCCAGCCACGCGTCGTAGTCGGCCAGCGTGAATGAAGTCTCGCCGCGCCGCGCGTGGCGGATGAGCTGCCAGCGGATGACGTTCGCTTTCCACTCCTGGCCGAACGTGCGCAGGCCGGCTTCGTCAATGTTCGGACTGATCATTGCCCCGCGCAGCCGAGGCAGGTCGTGGCCTTTGAAAACCGGCCCCTCCGCGACGCGCGCCGGCGCGGGCGGCAACGGCGGCCGGCGCACGACGACGCGGACATCGTCAAACCACGCTTTGCCGGTCACCGCTTCGAGGCCGAGACAGAGCGTGAGCCGCGTCGCGTCGGCAGGCACGCGAACGGTGAAGAAGAACCGCTGCCAGTTGAACGAACCGGTGTCGAGCGTCGCCGACGGCCACTGGTTGCCGGCTGGCGCGACGATGGGCGCCATGAACTTCACGCCGTTCCACGGCTTCGGCTTCTCGCTGACGTTCTCGGCCTTGATCATCGCCGAGAAACTCAGCACGCAGCCGCGCACGCGTTCCACCGGCAATGCCATTTGCGCCAGCGTCGCTTTCTCAATGCAAAGCGAGTGGCCGTTCTGGAATCCCGCCGCGAGCTTCGCCGGCCCCGACCAGCCGGCGAGGGCGTTGGTTCCCTCGAAGTCCGTTGCGAAGATCACGTCGCCTTTCGACGGCGCAGATTGTCCCGTTGCGGAAAGCATCGGGACGAAAGCGACCAAGAGGAAGTAAGCAGCGAATGCCAGGAACCGGTAACGAGTTGTTCCGGCGCCATCTGACCAGAATGGTTTCATGAATATGTCTTTCGCGCGGCTCTCCAAGAGCCGGTCCGCAATTCAACTGGCGCGGCGGCCGTGCTTATGACCCGCGGTCTCCGGCGGAATCACGTCTGTTTCCTGCTCTTGCTGCCGGATGGCTTCCTCGTGGATAAGCTCAAAGACGTCCAGGACAAAGTCTTGCTCAAGATTGTGGGCTGTGCCGTAACTTGTGCGATCCTTGACGATGGCGCTCCAACGGTGCGGCTGGAAGGAGGAAGTGCCGTATTTCTCCTTGTAGTGGCTCATCTGGCGCACGATCTCCATGCGCCGGCTCAGAGAATCCAGAAGCTGGTGATCGAGACCATCCACCTCTTTGCGAAGCTCGGCCATGTGGCGGAGGTAGTCCTTCACAACAGCAAGCTCCTTCTTCGGCTTGAGGCTGGCCAGCAGGCTGCGCAGTTGCGTTGGTGTGATCTGTTGATCGCGATCGCTTTGCGCCTGGTTGGGATGCGGATGCACTTCGATGATGAGGCCGTCGTAGAGAAGGTCGAGGGCTTCCTGTGAAAGAGGCTTGAGCAATTCCCGCGAGCCGCCCATGTGGCTGGGGTCGCAGATGAGCGGAATCTCCGGCATCCGGCGGCGCAGTTCCAGCGGGATGCGCCAGATCGGTTCGTTGCGGTAGATCGTTTCGCGTGCCGTCGAGAAGCCGCGGTGAATCGCGGTGATCTTGGTGACGCCGGCCCGGCGCAACCGTTCGATGGCGCCAATCCAGAGTTCGAGGTCAGGGTTGACCGGGTTCTTCACCATCACCGGCAGGTCCACGCCGCGCAAGCGGTCCGCCAGCGCCTGGACCGAGAACGGATTGACGGTCGTGCGCGCGCCGATCCAGAGGATGTCAATGCCATGCGCAAGACAGGCATCCACGTGCGCCGGCTGCGCGACCTCGCACGCAACGGGGAGCTTCGCGGCCTTGCCCGCGGCCTTGAGCCACGGCAGGCCGATCTCGCCGATGCCTTGGAACGAGCCGGGCCGCGTCCGCGGCTTCCAGATGCCACCGCGCAACGCGCTGATGCCCAGCTTGCCGAGTTGCAGCGCGGTTTCCATAACTTGCTGCTCGGACTCCACGCTGCACGGTCCGGCGATGACAATCTTGCCTTGCAGACACGCTCCGCGGCCGCGAAGCCTGCGAAGTCCTCCGTCAGATGTGCTCATAATGTTTCCGTTGGTTCGAGTCCGGCATCTCCGTCATCCTTTGAACATCGCTTTCATTTCTTTCAGCACACGCGGCACGGCGGTGTAGGGGTCTTCCTTGGCTTCGTATTCCAGCGCGACGAAACCCTGATAGCTCACGTCTCGCAGCATCTTGACGATGCGGGCCAGATCGGCCGGCTCATTCTGTTTCGCGCCCTTGCGCTTGATCTCGACTTTCACCTGGACGTTCACCGAGTAGGGCGCGCACTTGGCCAGTTCGGCGTAGGGATCGTCGCTGTGAAAATTACCCGTGTCGAGATTGACGCCGCACCAGGGGCTTTTAACGGCGCGGATGATCTCCAGCAAACCCTCCGGCTCCGCGACGATGCCGCCGTGGTTTTCGATGCCGAGGTAAATCCGCTTCTTGCCGGCGTAATCGCAGCACTCCTCCATCGCCTCGATGCACAACCGCGTCGCCTCCGCGGCGGTGCCGCCTTTCTGGACCGAGCCGGCGAACACGCGGATGTGCGGCGCGCCCATCACGGCGGCGCGGTCAATCCACTTCTTCACGTCCGCAATCTGCTGGTCGCGCTTCTCGCCCTTGGGCAGCGTGAACGTGTTGCCGACCGACGTGCCGCTGACGGCCACCCCTCGCTTGGCCGCATGCTCCTTCACGCGGCGCAGATAGTCGTCCGTCACGTCCTTCGGGAAGTAGTAGCTCGTCAACTCCGCGCCCTCGCAGCCCTGGTCGGCGCAATAGTCAATGAACTGGAACATGTCTATCTGCTTCGCCGGGTCCGCCTGCGTCTTGCGCGCATGGCTGGCGTCCTTGAAGAAATCGCGGAACGAATACGCCGCCAGGCTCAACCGCAGCTTCGCCGGCCCGCTGCGTTTGATCGGCTCGATGGCCGCCGCAAGATGACCACCGCACAAACCGGCTCCAGCGATCGTCAGGCTCGTGTTGTTGATGAACTTGAGGAAGTCACGGCGAGTCATGGTTTTCATGGTTTGAATGCGGACACGCGCAAATAATGGCTGATTGTCTGGCCAGATGCCAGCTCGCGAACGCGAATCTGCCAGACGCCGGGCTGGTCGTTGGCGGCGAGATCGAGCTTCAATTCAAGCCGGCCGTCTTTCGCGCCGTAGTAGCCGGTGCGTTCAGCGTCGCGGCCGGCGGAGTCGCGGATGTCCACGCGCAACGGGACCACTGCATCGAGCGGGCGGCCCGATTTATCCACGACGGCGATCTTCACGGTAGCGGCGTCGCCGAGTTTCGCGGCGTCGGGCGCTTCGATCTTCACGCCAGCAATCGCCCGGTCGGTGACCATGAACACGCGGCCCTCGCACGGGCCGAGCGCGACCGGGATGCGAAGCTGGCCGCGCGAGGCGGAAGCGGGCACGGGCTGCCCGGCGATGAGGTCATAGAC
>Ga0163199_1000718_pt1 | contig 20802 bp, 20 predicted proteins | sample PL_2010_150m_FD_113537 | JGI IMG/M metagenome (GOLD analysis project Ga0163199, IMG submission 113537) | Freshwater microbial communities from Powell Lake, British Columbia, Canada to study Microbial Dark Matter (Phase II) - PL_2010_150m | ecosystem: Environmental > Aquatic > Freshwater > Lake ...
TCGCGCAGTAACCAGCCAACTGCTTTATGGATTAGATCATGAGAATCACCAAGGAGTCGCTCAGAGATCTCCATCGTTGGGGCAAAATCTCCCACTCTTATAAAGGCAAAGGTGAACAAAACTGCTATTCGCCGCTCCCACAAGGATTTACTTCTAGCCAATTTCCGCAAAATGGGGAGGGGATCTGCGACACCTACTAGATATTCCCCGATTGTCGGTGCTGATACATCCACCAGGTCCCAATTGTTGATTCGTCCAAGTTTCATCTGTTTTATATAGAAATTAAAAGCGCTCTTCCTGAACTTTTGATCTTTAGTGGCCTTGAACTGATTTGAAAGAATTATCAAAGCGCACAGGCGAATTTCATGGAATTGAGATGCCGTCAGTTTCTCAATTTCAGATAATTCTAATCCACGAAAACCCTTAGCAATTACTCGCACTTGAGGCACGGTTAACCCTAAGAAGATGTCGCCTTCGCCATATTCACCTGGCGCAGTTTTAAAGAAGCGTTGCATGTCATGAGCCCTTGTAGGTTTGCGCAGGGCCCGCAACTCAGCTATCGCCTTAGTCCCAGTCATCTCCTTTTTCATTTATGCGTAACAATCAAATTGACTGCGCAAATATCGCATCATGCACATACTGGGATAGGCCCCGGGCGCGATCGTCGTAGTACTTTTTAAAGCGCTCATCTTCGATATACATGAGCGCCAAATTCTTCTGCATGTCAACGGAACAGTCATAGAACCATTTGGTGATTGCTGCTCGATGTGCAACAACTGCAGCTTGGGCCTCGGGCGAAGTGATTGCGAGGCTATTGCCATAGGCATAAACAAAGAGTTCCGTTGCAGCCTCTTGATCTACCTTTGCTAGTGCGAAATCCTTGTGCGAGTATTTCGAAGTTTTCGCTTTAGATTGGCGGTAGGCGTCAGTATCGCCCCAACGTGCTTGGACTTCACTCTCATATTGATCCACATGAAAAGTATATAACGCAGGGATTTATGAATATTTAACACGAGAGCTCAATCTTTACGGCAGAATAACCCCATGAGCCAAGAAACGTTATCCGAGTACTTAGAGAATTTTGAAGCATTCATGGCGCAGGCCAAGAAGTTTGAATCTAAAAGCGCGCTTGTTGCTAAAGAAGATGGTGAGTGGTCTCCGGCCTTTGTTATGCACCATGTAGCCGATGCAGAGATGCACTTTGCGATTCGCTATTTCAATGCACTAACAATTGATTCACCACCGATAATTCCGTTTGAAGAGGATGCTTACCCATCGGTTCTTAATTATGAAGACCGCGATTGGTCTAATTCGCTTTCCATTATTGAGTCAATTGGAAATTTAGTTCGCGTTGCCCTTACTCCGATTTCAAGTCAGCAGTGGGAAAGACTATCTGTCCATCCTGAAGCAGGTGCCGTTACTGTTTCATTTTTGATTGGTAAAGCTCGTAATCACATGGCAGCACATACAGAACAGCTTAAGAATTTAATCTAATTATTTCTTAAGCAATCCTGGATTTACACCTAAACCCATTGACGCATCGATAACGGCGCCATGAAGAATTTTTCCTGCATCTGATGCCAAGAAGAGGCCAAGCTCTGCTATTTCCTTAGGTTCAATTAAACGTGACTTCGGAAGCGAAGAAATCAGATCTCTTTTGTCTGCCTCATTGAGATTATTTAAAGTACTCGCAGCAAACATTGGCGTATTGGTAGCACCAGGACAAATTGTAAATACTTCAACTCCCGTATGAGTTAAGTCCGCTGCAAGAGTTCGACCTAAGAAAGCAATTGCAGCCTTAGACATGCCATCTGCGTAATTAAATCCCGCAAACTGGGTTACTCCTCCACCAACTGAAGAGATAAGGATTATCGAACCCGAACCTCTTGCAACCATCTTTGGCATGAGAAGATCATTGAGCCACAAAGTTCCAATTGCATTAACTTGAATGAGCATTTGTGATTGTTCATAGGCAACATCCGTTAAGTATTCAACGGTTTTAGAGCCTAGACCGGCGTTGTGGATTAACACATCGGGTATTCCAGGCAAGTCGTTCGCGATCTGTGCAACTGATTCATGGCTACCCAAATCCAATTGAAATGCCTGTACCGCATCAGCTTCATATGCATCGACTATCTTCTGAGGATTTTCGCTCTCTCGCAAATATGTCAGCCAGACTTTATCGCCGTTTTGAACAAAGCGATCGACAAAGGCACGCCCAATTCCGCCGGTTCCACCAGTAACAAGTACGTTTCTGCTCATGTGGCCATAGTAACAAGGGGTCTGGCAGAGAGTAGTCTTACGCGGTGCACGAGTCGGCTTTGAGTAATAGGCAAGCGATCGTCAAAGGTCTACCAATCTTTATCGCAGCGATGAATATGCGGGCGGGGTTGACCATAATGAGTCCCCTGATTCCAATTCTTAAAGAGCAGTACCACTTGAGCTCGTTTCTCTTATCATTCTTAACCTCATTGACGGTGTTGTGTTTTGCTGCCAGTGCCTTCTTGATGCCTTTAGTCGGGCGAATCGGGGGAACTAATCGCGTAATTTCTGTGGCGCTAATCGTTTTAACGGCAGCTATTTTCCTTAGGGCAATTGGAAATGTGCCGATGCTCTTTTTGTCTTCACTAACCGTGGGCATTGCGATTGCCATTCTAAATTTTTCACTTCCTGTGTGGGTAAAAGAAAATACTTCTGAACATTCAGGCTTAGTGACAGGTATCTATATAACAATAATGGGCACTTTTGCCGCCATATCGGTCGCCGTTGCAGTTCCATTGGCTCGCGCGAGTTCATGGGGCTGGCGCTTAGCAATGGTTCCCTGGATTGTGATTGGCTTTGTTTCATCAATATGGTGGCTTGCTCGAAATTCAAGAGATTTAAAGGGTTCGCATATGCCTATTTCTACTAAGTTTCATTGGGAGTTATTGCGAAGCACGGGGGCTTGGAGCATCGCCCTCTTTTTTGGCTTACAGTCGATGCTCTTCTATGGCACCGCGACTTGGTTACCTACGATATTAGTTTCGAAGGGGTTTGCATTAAGCAATGCCGGTTTCGCAGTTTCGATCACTGGGCTAATGGGCTCGGCAATTGGCATTGCCGCTCCACATTTTTCATCCAAACTGCGTGATCTAAAAATCTTGCTGGCTCTCGTTGGTTTTATTGTTTCTCTGTCTTTCGCCGGAATCATTTTTGATCACGGTGTGCGATTAATTTTCTGGCTATTGATCGCCAACATTGGTCTTTCAATTACCTTCCCGCTTTCACTTCTCTTAACCGTTACCCGAAGCGTTGAAGCCGGTGAGACCCGATCGCTATCAATTATGGCTCAATCCATAGGGTATTTAATGGCCGCTGTATCACCTGGAATTGTGGGGGCAATTTTCGATGTAACCGCAAACTGGAATATCGCACTTGCTTTCCCCGTGATTCTTGGAATTATTTTAGGCGCGGTAGGTTATTTTGCAGGAAAGCCAGAGAAAATCCTTATTCTAAGACCTTAAGACGTACTGATGAGAAAAAGGTGGCACTAGTGTTCGAATCGATTTTCCTAGGCATTTTGCAGGGTTTGACTGAATTCCTGCCGATATCATCGAGTGCTCACCAACGAATTGCAGGGGAGTTCTTTACCAATGCCCAAGACCCAGGGGCTCGTTTTACCGCTATTACTCAGATAGGAACAGAGCTAGCCGTACTTATCTTTTTCAGGCACGACATCAAGAAGATTATCGTGGCATGGTTTCGTCAAAGTATTCTACGAGCAACATTACCTGCAGATGAAAAGCTTCAAGCACGTATGGGTTGGCTCATTATTCTTGGCTCACTGCCGATTATTGTCCTTGGGTATTTAGGCCAGGACATCATTACAAATGATCTTCGCTCACTATGGTTGATCGCAACAGTGATGATTGTATTTGGCATCATCTTGGGTCTTGCAGACCACTACGGAAAGAGTGATCGCGGCCTTAAGGATCTGACCTCTTCGCATGGAATTTTATATGGATTAGCGCAATCACTTGCACTAATGCCAGGAGTCTCTCGCTCGGGTGCAACGATTGCGATGGGACGTCTTCTTGGATATAGCCGCGAAGCTGCACTTAGATACTCATTCCTATTGGCTTTGCCGGCGGTATTTGGGAGCGGATTGTACGAACTTAAAGGTGCGCTCGGAGATGGCGCGGGAGCTCAGGTTTATTCACTTTCACAAACGCTAATAGCAACGATAATTGCATTCGTTGTTGGCTACGCCGTTATCGCATGGCTACTCAAGTTCGTTACGACAAAGTCTTTTATGCCTTTTATCGTCTATCGCGTACTTCTAGGTTCGACGCTTCTAGTACTACTAGCTACTGGAGTAATTAATTCATAATAAATGACATTGAGACGAATCACGAGAAGATTGCATGAAAATTATTCGTAAGGTAGTATCATCGAATGACTATCACGGAGAAAACACGCATTGCAGTTCTTTTTGGCGGCGCTAATAGCGATAATTATCGATCATGCCAACAAATTAAGGATGTAGTTCCAGCCCTGCTTAGTCGAGATTTTGATGTAGAAGCATTTGGAATAACCCTCGAAGGCATGTGGGTTAGTTTCAGCGACTTAGATTCAGCTGTAAATGCCACAAAGGCTGAGGCTTTCGAACTCTCAAATGAAAGCTCCTCTAAAATTCCCGGTAGCGAAATTTCAAGCTTTCCTTCCCAAGAATTTATCTCTTTTAATGCCGTTTACCCACTAATCATTGGGTTTCCAGGCGCGGATGGATCTGTCGCAGGTCTCTTTGAGGCTCTAGGCATTCGCGTTATTGGTTCTGATTCATTGGGTTCGGCTATAGCCTCCGATAAATCAACACTCAAACTTCTGCTAGAAGCAGTTGAAATAGCAACCCCTAAGCATGTTGTGATTCCAGATAAAGCTTGGCGCCGGGATGCATTATCTAATGTGGCTCGGGCAGCCTCACTCAAGTTACCTATCGTTGTCAAGCCATGTCGAGGCACAAATGGAGTTGGGATAACTCTCGTAAAGAATCCGATTGTTATGAAGGATGCGGTTGCTATTGCCCGTCGCTTTGATGGTCGCTTTTTGGCTGAGGAGTATTATAAAAAGGCACGGCATTTGGAATGTGCGGTTTTAGGAGATTCTGAAAATCGAAATTACATTAGTTCGATTTTGGAAACGACTACCACTGACAACGAACTTTTTAATTACATCACTCGAACTGATACTTCTAAGTTCAGTCAAAAAATAGTTACTGAATTGCCAGACGATGTTACTGAACTAATCAAGGAGACTGCTGAAAAAGTTTTTGAGGCAGCGAAGATTTCAGGATACCTTGAAGTTGAATTTTTGTTAACGGATGAGGGTCAAGTACTTGTACTTGAAGCTAATGCCCATCCATACATTGGTCGAGATGGTTCATTCGCAAAAGTGTGGTTAGCTGCCGGACTTGAATACGAAGATGTTCTCTATGCTGCAGTCATGGAAGCATTACGTCGTCCAGTGGGAATGATTTAAAGAGTTTTTAAGGTTTATTCTTAAAAGCTTCATAACCGTTTAAGAAAACCTCTGTGTATCCATTTGAGCTCCAAGCGCTGCGGCCAACGAAAAGGCCATCACAAGGCTCTAATGCAGCGTAGTCAGCTGCATTTTCGGGATCTACTGAACCTCCGTATAAAAGTGGTGTGGCTGCTAAATTTTGCTTTGAAAGAAGTTCTTTTATCAATCTTAAAACTTTATCGACATAAATTGGATCAGCGGGAGCCCCATTCACCCCAATGGAAAAGACTGGCTCGTAGGCAATCAGAAGTTCCAACGAGATATTAGAGAGAGGTTCGAGTTGCTCGCTTAATAAAATCGATAGTTCATCAAGATCTTGCATTTGGACAGTTTCCCCTATACAAAAGAGGACCCGTAGACCCTCGTTTGCGGCTGCAGTCAACTGTGCAGATATTTCAAGTTTCCCATCAAAAAGCCTTCTGCGTTCTGCGTGTCCAATCATTACTAAATCAGAGCTCATAGCCTTAAGAGCAGTAGCAGGAACCTCTCCTGTGATGTTTTCCGAGGCAGTAGATGAGACGTTTTGATTTCCCACCCATAAGTTTGTCCCTGCGGTCTCTACTTTAAGAGATTGAAAATAGAGAATTGAGGGTAATAGAAAAAATTGAACCTCGGGATAAGAAGTCGCCACCCTTAAAGCAGCTAAAGTAATTTCTTGGTGCTCATTAAGGCTAAGATCTCTCTTAGTATTTGAACCAAAGTAGAACATCTTGCCGCCTCACTATCGAAATTCAACAATCAAGAGAATTAGATTGCAACTCCATTTTCGTCAAACATGATAATGTCAGTTGAGTTAACAGTGGTCCAGACATTTTCTCCGATTTCGCGACCTAACTGGTGCGATACGCGTGCCTTAACCTTCAGAGAGCCGTATTCCAAGTCAAGTAAATACTGACCGCCTATACCTAGGGATTTGCGCACAACCCGTGCTGCCCGTGAATGTGGGCTCTGCTTGGTATTGACTTCAATTGCTTCAGCTCTAACACCAAGAGCTTTAACTTTTGATGCCATGGATCCGGCTTCAAGAGTTTGAGAAAATAGTGATGAAGTTATTCCTGTACCAGTTTGGCTAATCTGTTCTTTTTCGATGAAGTTAATTCCAGGATTACCTAGGAACCAGCCTGCAAATTGACTCTTTGGCTTTTCGTAGATTTCCTTTGGGGGAGCGCACTGGGTTATCACGCCATCTTGCATGAGAGCAATTTGGTCTGCCAGGGTCATAGCCTCTGTCTGGTCATGTGTGACATAAACAATGGTTTGTGACAGGCGACTGAAGACTTCCTTAAGCGAACGTTTGAGCTCCAGCTTCGCTGTTATGTCGATATTTGTGATCGGCTCATCAAAGAGAATAATTTGTGGTTGGCGAGCAATTGCTCGACCTACAGCGATTTTTTGACGCGTGCCATTATCGAGCTCTTCAACCATCTTGTTCAAATCTCCGGAAATCCCAAGAAGATCAGCCACATCATGGACACGTTTAGAGATTTCTTCGCTGCTCAATTTTTCAGATAAAAGTGGCAGTTCTAGATTTCGCTTCACGCTTGTGCCTCGATAGATCACTGGATATTGGAAAACCATCCCCAAATTACGTCGCTTAGTTGGAACGCGAGTCACCTCGATGTCATCGAAATAGATATTTCCTGCTGTTGGACTCTCAAGGCCGGCGATCATGCGCATCAAGGTCGTCTTTCCACATCCCGAAGGCCCAAGGAGTACAGTTACAGAAGATTTTGGAATAGTGAAGGTGATGTCGTCGACAGCGTTCAATGAACCGAAACTCTTTGTGACATTCTCTAAATTAATGTCATACACGGGAGACACCTTTACCAATCTTCTTCATGGTGACGGCATCAAAAAGCGTGATTGCCTCTGGCTTGATGGATAGTGTCAAATCTTTGGACTCAAGTAGCTTGATTCCCTCAAGATCTGTTCGCGATACTACGGTTACAAATTGGTTTCCTTTAATATCAAGGTAGGCAGCAAATTCAGAGCCCAGATTTTCTAGGAGCGTTAATTTAGCGTCGATAGAAATTGTTCCGGGGTGCTTACCAACCGATATACCCTCAGGACGGATACCAGCTATAGCTGAACTGTGCCCAGTGCCTACGTCAACGGTTGCACTAAATATTTGCGATGTAAAAATTGAATCCATAATCTGCCCTGGAACTACGTTTGCCTCGGGAAATCCCAGAGTAGTCATAGATGGCAACGAAGAAGGTGTGTCATAAACATCGGCCAAAGAACCCTGCTGGACTATTTTGCCATCGGCCAGAATTAAAACCGTCTTAGCCAATTGCAGAGCTTCTAGTGGGTCAGAAGTGATGTAGACAAAAGCTACCTTTAGTTGCTCTTGTGTCAGGCGTAAATCCTCGATAAGACGTTCGCGTAGTTTAAAATCTAGACCTACAAGTGGATCATCTAAGACGTAAACATCGGTGGATTTAGAGAGCCCACGCGCGATAGCAACTCTTTGTTTTTGCCCACCCGAAAGCTGTACGGGTTTCTTCTCAAGTAAATCAGTAATCTTTAGTAGCTCAGAAACTCGCGAGACTGCCTCGGCTTTGACTTCCTTCGAAGCTTTTATTAAATCAAGAGGATATTCAATATTTTCTCGAACCGAAAAATGTGGATACAGTGCAAAGGATTGCGGAATATAGCCAATATTTCTCGAACCGGAATCTGCATCCGTTACATCTTGTCCACGTACAATAATTTGGCCAGAGTCAACATCCTCTAGACCCATAATTGTTCGGACGAGGACGGACTTTCCATTACCAGGCTTTCCACAAATGACCGAAAAATCATTAAGGGCTGCGGTAAATGAGAGATCTTTGAGTACGGATTTCTCTCCGTACGACTTGGATAATCCCTGAACCTCTAACGCTGAGTTTGACATGATTTCAAATCTCCTAAACTCGACCGAGATCAATGAGGTACGGGGTAACTGCGATTGAGAGCGCGAAGACTACGACAACAATTGCCAAGTAGATAAGAATTTTCTTTATGGAGCGTGCAGCTCCCCACTCGGGCTTAATATTGCCTACCGCAACTTGTAGGGGTACAAGAATCATTAGCAAGCGGAATCCCCAAACATAGACAGTGTAGGAAAAGCTTTGCGCCAAAAGCAGGAGGCATATTCCAAGCATCCAAATAAGTCTTACTTGTAATCGTGCCGCAAAAGGCTGGACGCTTTTCATTTATACCTCTCCTCTAACAGTTCCAAATGTGAGGCCAACCAGCAAGTATTTTTGGAAAAAGAAGATTACAAGCGCAAGTGGCATAACATAAAGGGTTCCAATGGAGGCCACGAATGACCAGTCAACTTGACCGCCTTTCGTGATGGAGGTGAATAGCCCCACCGGAATTCCATAGGTCTTCAATCCGCCCAGCTGAAAATTGAAAAGGAATTCATTCCAGACGAAAATAATGTTGAAAACAAAGGCCGCCACCAAGCCTGAACGGACTTGAGGTAGGACGACTTTAAACATTATATGAGCTCTTGAAGCGCCATAAACCATTCCAGTCTCATCAAACTTTGTTGAAACACCATCCATAAAGCCTTTAAGGATCCAGACAGAGAAAGGGATAGAAAACATCGTATAGAAAATAATTAGACCAGGGAAAGAGTCTTTAAGTTTGAGGAGATTGAAAAGTTGAAAGAAGGGGATGACGAATGCTGCAGCTGGTACAAATCGAGTCGAAAGAAGCAAGAACATAAGGAAGTCGGTTCCCGCTGGCTTGAATCGTGAGAATGAGTAGGAAGCCAAAAAGGCAACAAAGATTGCCAGAAATACGGAAGTGAATGAGTAAATAGCGCTGTGAGCGAAATATGCAAGTGTGTTTGCGAAATTTATTGCATCTAGCAGATTCTGAAAAGTTGGCATGAAGAAGAACTTGGGTGGAATATCTAGGACCGTTGTCTTTGGTTTAAGAGCAGTTTCGATAATCCAGGCAATGGGAAGGAAGAAGAGAATTGAGGTAAACCAGGCAAGTAGGGTTAAGAAGCTAACAGGTCCTTTTCTGCGACTTGGTTTCATGATCATTGTATTACTCACGCCTGGGCCTCTGCTTTCTTGCGAGCATTTAATACGTGAAGATAAATCGCCGTTAGGGCAATTGCTATAAAGAGCAGGAATACTGAGACTGCTGAGGCATAACCAAGTTTGAATGACTTAAATGCAAATCTATATAGCGTAAGTGCAATTAACTCAGTTCGATCACCGGGGCCGCCATTGGTCATGATATAAGTCAAGTCCATAGTCTTAAAAGCATCAATTGAACGCAGCAAGATTCCAAGCATCAGAATAAATTTTGCATGTGGCCAGATCACTGTTGTAATCTGGCGATGAATCGGGAGTTTATCTACAGATGCAGCCTCTAGTTCAGCTTTTGGCACTGAGCCAAGAGCGGCCAGTGTCATGAGTGCCATAAACGGGGTCCACATCCACGTATCTACAACAAGCAAAGTGGGAAAAGCAAGGCTTGTGTGAGTCAGAAAATCTACTTTAGATAGTCCAAGTGAAGTCAAGAAATAGTTCATTACGCCAAAAGTTGGATCCAAGATTAGTTTCCAAAATAGAGCAGTTGCTATGGGCGTCACGACCATAGGAGTGAAGAAAAGAGTGAGGGCAAAACGACGGCCAGGCATTTTGTCATTTTTCCAAAAAAGCACGCCAATCAATATTCCTAGAAAAGTTTGACAGATAATTGCAATAATCAAAAAAAGAAATGTTCGAGAAACGGACTGTGAGAGCTGTTCATTTTTCACAAAATCCAGGTAGTTGCTAAATCCTGCAAATGTTGCTCCGTTAGATGAAGTAAGGGTGTAATTATAGAAACTCAAACCGAGCATCCAAATTGTCGGAAGAATATTCATTAAAGCAAAAAAGATGAGAACTGGAGTAAGTAGAATCCAACTCATCCGTTTATTTGCACGGGCCTTGACCGAAGTTTTTACTTTTATTGCGGATTCGAACTTTGCTACTTTCTCAGTCACTGTAATCCCTTTCAAAACTATATTTAATCAGATTAGCAGAAGAAGATTGTCCCAGCATCCCTTGAAGAGATGCTGGGACAATCTCATATTTCTAGTTTTTTAGAGCGTCAGTGAATCAACATTTGCAGGTGGCTCAGTCTTTGTGCGACCAGCCTTGAACAAAATCTGCTGTTGCTTTGCCGCAGCATATTCAAGAGCAGCAGCAGCAGTCTTGACCTGACCTGTTGCATATCCATTAAATGCCTCTTGCTGAACTGCAAGCATTTCTGCATATTCAGGTAAGTGCCAGAAGTCTTGTGAGTTACCTTCTGAAAGCATGAAGAGGAACGGCTTCAAATAATGAGCAACGGCTAAGTACTCAGGATTTGCGCAACCTTCTGCGCTCCAAGGCAATCCACCATTTTCTAGGATGAACTTGTCTTGAGTCTCCTTGGTGTACCACCACTTGAGAACGTCAATTGCTACACGCATATGATCATCATCGTTAAATGCGTTGATCACCCAAGGCTGACCACCCATCGCGCCAATTCGCTTTCCGCCCCACTTAGGGATTGGAATTGAAATTACGTTAGATGCAGGAACCTTGTCTGATGACATGAACTTGCCGATCGCACACCACTGCCAAGCTGAGAACACTTTGCCCTGTGTGAAGAGATCGATCATGTCGCCAATACCGAATGCTGCAAAGTTCTTTGGCTGATACTTCTTGAGTCCTACGAATTGCTCCATAGCGGCAGCATTCTCAGGGGAGTTCAAAATGCCATAGACATCATTTGTTGCAGGATCCCAAATTTTTCCACCTGTTGAATATGCAAATGGGTAGTAAGCACAGCTAAAGAAGTCATACTCTTTTGAGTACATCAATGCTGTTCCGTACATTCCCTTTGCTGGCCGGTGGAAGAAGTCGATAATCTCAACTAGATCTGTGTATTCAAGCTCGCTAAGAACTTCATATGTTGATGGAAGATCTTTTCCGGTCTTCTTCTTGAAGGCAGCTTGCTCTTTTGGATCTTCAAGCATGTCCTTACGCATGAAGATACCTTGAACATCTGGCATCTGTGGGAATCCCCAACGAATGCCTGAGCCATCAGGATAAACCTGGTAAGTATTTGTAACAAGTGTTGAGTAAGGTGCAATATCCAATTCTGGGTTCGCAGCAATAACATCATCAGCCTTAACAATCCAACCTGGCTCTGATAGAGCACCTAACCACTGCGAGTCAACGATAAGTAAGTTGAACTCTTGTGACTGAGATGCAAGTGTTGGTGCAACTTTCTGGAAGAGCTCACCGAATGGTGCTTCTGCGAAAGTAATTTTGTTAACTGTATATCCGTAATTTTCTAATGCATAAGCTTGGAAATCCGCCCACTGTGTTTCTGGAGCGGCACTTGGTGGCCACCCACCAATACGTGAATAAGCGAAGTCAATTGTCTTGCCCTTCATATTATCCGCGTTGCTACCTTTGAGAGGACTGTCGTTTGCTACTGCGCCAGAATCTCCACCTTTACTGCAAGCAGCAAGAAGACCTGACATTGCGACTGCAGCTACAGCTACCGCTCCACCTTTTAGTACAAGGCGGCGGTCTATTTTTGTATCAGTAATCGTTGACAAGAGAGCTCCTATTCTCCAGAAACAACCCCAAACGGGCTGCGATTGTGACCGATTCTTGAGTAATTGGTGAGGCATGTCAAGGGTTTGCACCCCCATATTTATAACAATGTTGTAGCATCACCTTGAGAGCTAATAATTAGGCACTTTCAATGTGAGGCCTAAATAGCGGGTGCGGAAAGGCTTGAATAGTGAGAATTGTAGTTGCATCGGATTTTATTGGAGTGGAGCTGAAGGCGGCGCTCGCCAAAGAGTTGGAAGGAAATCCTCACGTTTCGGAGTTAATAGATTTGGGTGTTTCCAGCCATGAGGACAAAACTGACTATCCAGATCTCGGCTTTGCTTTAGCCAGATACATTTCCGAAGGCAAAGCTGATCGAGGTTTACTCGTGTGTGGGACTGGAATTGGCATGGCAATATCGGCCAACAAAGTGGCCGGAATTCGTGCCGCTACAACACACGATCCATATTCACTGGAGCGAGCGATTCTGAGTAATAACTGCCAAGTAATTTGCATGGGCGCACGGGTTGTGACAATTGAGCTCGCTAAGAAGCTAATAGCCCCGTGGCTAGATTATGTCTTTAATCCATCAGGGCCTTCAAATTCCAAAGTCGATAAAATCTATAAACTAGAACAGCTGGGAAAGTTGTGAACAAGGGAACTATAGTATTTCCAATTGCCGATGGAGTAGAAGATTTAGAATTTTACGTAACTAAAATGCGTTTAGAAGAAGAGGGTTTTAGGGTTTTAGCTGCTGGAATTACAAAGAATGATGTCATTGGCAAGAATGGACTTGTTATTTCTATTGATTCACTTATCTCGGAAGTGGTGGCATCGGAAATTGCAGGATTAGTCTTAGCCGGAGGTTGGGCTCCCGATAAGCTCCGCCGTTACGCTTATGTAAACAAATTGATTAGTGACATCAATGAGCAGAAAAAAGTAATTGGGATTATTTGCCATGGCGGTTCAATGGCTATTTCGGCAGGTATTGTTAAAGGAAAGCGTTCTACAGGCTCATTGGGAATAAAAGATGACCTCATTAATGCAGGTGCAATTTGGATTGACGAGTCAGCCTTTACCGATGGAAATTTAGTATGGGGGCGTGTGGTTGCCGACATCCCTAATTTTTGCCGAGAGCTTGCCGCAGCCTTCAAAGATCAGATAATTAATTAGCGAAATTAATGCTTAAGCCCCTTCAAGGCCATCGGCAAAACCCTGCAAAACAATAGCTAACGAGGTCGCCCCGGCATCTTGGTAGCCAACTGCTCTCTCTCCAAGTCGTGCGGCTCGGCCCTTCTTAGGGATCAAACTCTTAGTTGCGATTGCGGCGTCAAGTGCTGCCTTGGCAGTGGAATGCAGGGCCTCATTTAGAGACCCGCCGCGAGATGCAAGTGATCGGATGTGAGCCACCGCAGGGAACAAGGAGTCCAGCATAGTTTTATCCCCGAGTTCGGCCTTGCCAAGATGTTGAATCGATTTAGCCATTGCTTCATAGACATCAGCCCAATTGGAAATCTCATTAAGTTCACCTTCATTTGCACAAGCACTTGCTGCTGCGGCAAATGCCGCTTCATAAAGTGGCCCAATAGTTGCACCAACTTCATCGGCATAGGCATCGGCGGCAGCTTGGAAAACTTCAGCCGGTAATACCGAGGCGTCAAGGCTCTTCATAGCACGTGTTACCGCGCGCATGCCAATAGTCATAGAGACGCCATGATCCCCATCTCCGACTTCTCCGTCTAGTTCACACAGATAGTCCTTATTCTCTTCTACTTTTTTTGCTACGTGTATTAGAGAGAGAGCGATGAGTTGACCATTAATACTCTTCATGGAGGGCTCCTTCTTATAGTTTCTTATACATGCAGGTATCAACGACTGAATTGGTGATGAGGTCATGCATTTCCGTATCAAGACGCATAAGACTCACTGATACTCCGGCCATCTCAAGTGCTGTGACTTGCTCTCCTACATGCTTGAAGCGAATGTTGATTTTATTCGCATCACAAATTTGCTTTACGCGACGATAAACAACATAGAGCTCTTCAGCAGGTGATCCGCCAAGACCATTAACAAGAAGTGCAACGTCACTTCCCTTAAAATCTAAATCGGCCAAAATCGACTCGACAATTTCATCAATAATTGAATCTATGCCACGAGCTTTTACGCGTTTAATCCCTGGCTCACCATGAATTCCGAGTCCAATTTCCATCTCATCATCAGGCAAAGAGAAAGTTGGCTGACCGTTTGCGGGCACAATGCAGGAGGTTAAGCCAACCCCGACGGTGCGAGTGTTGTTATTTGCCTTTTGAGTTACGGCAACTACTTCATCCAAAGTGGCCATTTGCTCTGCTTTTGCTCCAGCAACATGCCACACTAGAAAAAGACCACCAATTCCGCGACGGCTCGATGCCGACTCTTTTGGTGCAGATAAAACGTCATCATTGAGAACAACAGATTGCACTGGAATTCCCATTTCACGACACTGATCTTGGGCTTTATCAAAGTTAATGCAATCACCTTGATAGTTTCCATATGTGTACATAACTCCGGCGCCGCCATTTACCGCAACAGTGGCTTCAACAATTGGTTTAGACGGGGGAGAGGCAAAGATATTTCCAAAGGCTGCCCCATCAGCCATGCCTTTGCCAACATAGCCGGCAAAAGCCGGCAAGTGTCCTGACCCACCGCCGACTACTATTCCAACTTTTCCGGATATTGGAGATTGAATTCGAGCAATCGAGCGTTTGCCCACTGGCTTAATGATGTGGTCATTAGCTGAGATAAATCCTTCAAACATCTCATCGACTACTTCAAAAGGGTCATTAATAAGTTTCTTCATGGCAGGTGGCCCTTCTTTTTCTTGAGGAGGTATGAGAGGAGAGTAAAGGGTGTTATTTATTCGCGTCAATCGCCGCGCTAATCCCCCAAGGGTAATGTGGGCGTAGATTCTATAAAGGCCAAAGTTGACTCTAAATCGATTATTCCCGCATCGGATCCAAGGCCAGATGCCACTAAGGAGCCACATGCACTTCCAAGTTGAGCAGCCTTAGTATCCGACATGTTTAGAGATAGGCCAGCGATAAAGCCTGCACTCCAGGCATCACCGCACCCTGTCGTGTCTACAAGTTTGACTTTGAAAGCGGGGACGCGAATTCTCTCACCAGTAGAACTTACAATAAGGCTTCCGCGCTCGCCCATTTTTAAAACAACATTCTTGGCGCCGGCATTTAGGAAATACTTACACATCTCGTCCGGATCAGTAAGGCCAGTAATCATTGCCGCCTCTTCAAGATTTGGCATGAAATAATCTAAATATGGCATGCATGGCAGTATTTTCTCCGCCATGCCATCTTGCTTAATACCAAGAATATCCATCGTTGTTACCGCGCCGTGCTCTTTAGCCAATTCAAGTGCTTTGACAGTATCTGGCCCATCGAACTTTGGCATTAAATAGAAACCACCGATATGCACAAAATCGGCCTTTGCGACTACATCTCTGGGCACATCTTCAAAGCTAAAGACTGCATTTGAACCCATTACATGCAGTGCTGGGCGCTCACCATTGGGGCGAATCGGCAATATGGAGCCAGACGTTTGAACGCCATCTTTTCTGCTCAGGTATTTAGTATTAACTCCGTAGCGGGTGAGAATACCAATGAGAATATTTCCCATTTCATCGTTTCCGAGAGCACCAACGGCCGTAACGCTGCAACCGAGTTTAGCTAAATCCACCGAAGTACCAGCCGATGTGCCGGCAGCAGTAATTCGAATCTCATCAATGAGTGAAATTCCTTGACCTGGCGGAATTTCTGATACATATCGGCCTAGCACATCTAATATGTGCACGCCCATAGAAACAATCTCTGTCATGAATCACCCCTTTAGCTATTAATGAGAACTATAGCGAGGCGGGCTTTATTTGCACTAGAATCTAAGAAGAATTATTGCTTGAACCCAATTTTGGCTATGAGGAATCGACAAGAAAGCGACAACTATGAATTCCAATGAGATCCCCCTACCTCTAGTTGAACTTGTTGCCCGTTCAAGGAAAATTGGTTCAGACCAATCCTTAGTTGTTTATGGTGGGGGCAATACTTCGAGTAAAGGGAAAATCCTTGATCATTTGGGTCGACCTCATGAAGTAATGTGGGTCAAAGGCTCAGGTTCGGACATGATGTATGGCGGAGATCGTGATTATCCAGCACTTTATTTAGATGATCTGCGCGAACTAATTTCATTTGATGACTTAGATGACGAAACAATGGTCGACTATGTAACTCGTGCGCTTGTAGTGCCCACCTCAAGGCGTCCTTCAATTGAGACACTTTTGCATGCTTTTTTGCCCGCTAAACACATAGATCACGTACATGCCGATGCCATATGTGCTCTGACCAACCACCCAACAGGGGCAAAAGCAGTGGCAGATGCCTTAGGTAGCGGTTTTGAATATGTGGACTGGATGCTTCCCGGTTTTACACTCTCCAAAATTGTTTCAAAACTCAAGGATTCCGAAGGCATCGTCTTAGCCCATCATGGACTTGTCGTCTGGGATGAGTCAAGCGATAGGTGTTTAGAAAAGACTCATCAAGCAGTTGCTAAGGCAGATAAATTTCTCGACTCACTGACCGTTAAGCCAGTTGCGGCTTTTGACCATGGTGACATGCCTCAAAGTGAGTTAAATGAACTGCTTTTACAGCTCCGTGGCAAATTGGGCAAGAAGCAAATTCTTCGGACAGACACCCGTTTGCGACAAGTGGCCTCACGAAATGATTTAGACAAAGTAGTTGAAGCCTCAACTTCTAGCGCCGACCATATGTTACGAATTCGCCCTAAGTCAGTGTTGATTAAAATCGATGCACCAGCAGAGTCAATTGATAGTTACCGAAGCGACTATGCAGCATACTTTGAGCGAAACAAGTCAAGATTGCAACCAGGATATTCATCCCATGGTAATGATCCAAAGGTTCTTCTCGTGCCACATGTTGGCGCAGTAACGACGGGGAATTCGCAAGCCGAGTGTTCAATACTGGCCGATATTGCTTTACATACGCACAGTGTCGCTGCACGGGTAATTGATTCATTTGGTGAAGCAGACACGATTCCAGAGTCTGAGGTTTTTGGTTTTGATTACTGGCCAATGGAGCTCTTCAAACTTTCATCAAAACCAACCCCTGCAAAGTTTGCTGGCTCAATTTTTGTTGTGACCGGAGCGGGAAGCGGGATTGGGCGTGGAATAGCGATCGAGTTGGGTCGACTAGGAGCTAGTCTAACTTTGGCCGACTTGGATGAAAAAGGACTTGAAGAAGTTCGCGGAGTATTTAAAGAAAATAAGTGGCTTGACCCGCTACTAATGACAGGAGATCAATCAAGTGAGGAGATTGTTTCAGAGACTCTGAATCAGACCATCGCCAACTTTGGGGGATTAGATGGAGTGGTTATAAATGCAGGTATTGGGGTGTCGGATAATTTAGAAGAGTTAAGCGTTGAGAAATTTCGTAGAGGTTTAGATATTAACCTTACTAGCGCTTTTCTTATGACTAAAGGGGCAATGCAGGTTTTACGTAAACAGGGTCTAGGAGGGTCAATTGTTTACATAGCAAGCAAGAATGCCTTTGCTCCAGGTGCAGGGTTCGGTGGTTACTCTGTAACTAAAGCTGGAATGCTCCAGTTAATGCGTATTGCAGCAATTGAGGGCGGGTCAGCAGGTATCCGTGCAAATGCAATCAACCCTGATGCAGTCTTCGATAACAGCAAGCTTTGGGAGGGCGGGATACGCGATCAGCGGGCAGCGGCCCATGGCGTAAAACCCGAGGATTTAGAGGATTTTTATGCCTCGAGAAATATTCTCAAAGTTCGAGTCCAGACAGTTGATGTCGCGCACTCAGTCTCATTCCTTCTTTCAGATGACTCATCACGGACTACAGGTGCCGTGATTGCCGTTGATGGAGGAGTATCAGCAGCATTTCCACGCTAAAGCTGACAGTTAGTGAGTCTGAAATATTTAACTTCCAGGGCTCACCGTCGACATATTAAAGTCTTTTATAACTAGTGGTGGAGTTGCCATATTTGACATGTCTCCAGCCCACTCACGTGGCTGAGTCCACTCTGTTGTACCTGCATGAAGAATGCGATTGAGCGCCGAAACTGGCGAATCATTCCAACGGAAGTTATTAGTTGCTCCGACAACTTCTCCACCCTTGATGTGATAGACACCATCGCGGGTTAGACCAGTTAGTAGCAACGAGTTTGGATCGACCATTCTGATGTACCAGAAGGTTGTAAGGAGAAGACCATTTTCTACTTTCTTAACCAGATCCTCTAACGTGCCCGCACCACCATCTACGCTCATGATTGCATTCTCTCCAATAGGAGTGAAGTCGAGCTTTGTCAGAGCTGCACTTGCACGAGTTTGAATGAGGGACTGCAGAACGCCATCTTTAAACCAATCCACGCGCTTGATTGGCTGGCCATTGTCAAAGACTGAAGAAAAGGGAGAGCTCACTGCCGTGCTTACAAAGTTCGATGCTGGCAGCTGCTTGTAGTCAGGGTCGCTAAAGAATTGAAGCCCTACGTTCGAAAGCTTTTCTCCGACGCGAGTTCCGCCGCCTTTTTTAGAGAAGACTGATTGACCCTCGAAGGCATCACGGGCGGCCGATACCCACATCATGTAAGTAAATAAATCGGCGACCGAACCTGATGGCAGGACTGTGTCATAGCGTCCTGCGGGTAGATCAACTTTTCTGCCCTGCCACTCTAAACGTTGACGGATTTGTGCATCGATTGATGCAACTGAAACATCCTTAAAGTCTCGGGTTTCAACACCATTCCACGTCGAACGCGAGCGGGCATGAGATTTTCCAGTCATCTCAACACGGCCAACGGGGGTGTCTTTGCGGAGTCGCAGTCCACCCTTTGAGCCAATCCACGTTGTTTCATGTGTGTGCTCGGCATATCCAAAGAGCTCTATCGAATCGGCAACTGATCGTGAAAACATATCGCCAAGTGCTGGTGCAAATGTAGAGAAAACCTCTGGCCCAGTTGGAACATGAGGAGCTACCCAATCACCAATTGATGTGTTGGTTGCAAGTGGTGCGAAGTCCTCTGCCTTACCAGCTGCCTTTGCTGCAGTAATAGCATCCTCTAGAAGTTTTGGAATATCGGCAAGTGTGACATCCGTGCGCGTTAGACCACCTGATGCCATCCCGCCATCGACAGAGACAAATGCTATAACAGTTACGCTGCGCTCTTGTATAACTCCATTTGTTGTAAGCGTGCTACCAGCCCAACGCAGGTTAGCTTGTGTCTTATCTTTTATAACAACTATGCAGTCATCGCATGTGGCAGCCGATGTAATCTTTTCAATTAGATCTTGAGCAGAAATCATTTGCCAGCCTCCGCAACAGTATTGAGAATATTTACTTTGTCGAAAATCGCTGCTGGGCAGCCATGGCTAACCGCGGCAATCTGTCCTGGTTGAGCTTTTCCGCAGTTAAAGGCACCGCCAAGAACATAGGTGGATGGACCTCCCACTACTTTCATCGAACCCCAGAAATCTGTAGTCGTTGCTTGGTAAGCGACATCTTTTAACTGGCCCACTACTTTGCCATTCTTAACGCGATGGAACTGTTGGCCTGTAAATTGGAAGTTATAACGCTGCATATCGATAGACCAGGACTTATCGCCCTTAATGATGATGCCATCCTCCATCGATGAAACCATCTCGTCATAAGTTGGCCCAGTCGGGTTAGCCGCTAATGAGACGTTTGGCATGCGTTGAATCGGCACATGTGCGGGGGAGTCGGCAAAGGCACAGCCATTGCTGCGATCACGATTGACGCGGGCAGCGATTCGACGATCGAGCTGATAACCAACTAGAACACCATCTTTAACGATGTCCCACTGCTGTGCTGCAACACCTTCATCATCAAATCCAACCGTGCTTAGCCCGTGGGCAGTGTTGCGATCGCCGGTAACGTTCATCAGCTTTGATCCATACTTTAAAATATTTAACTTATCTGGTGTTGCAAAAGATGTGCCTGCGTAGTTTGCTTCATAGCCAATAGCTCGATCTAGCTCAGTTGCATGTCCAATTGATTCATGAATTGTCAGCCAGAGATTTGATGGATGAACTAGAACATCGTATCGACCAGGTTCAACAGACGGGGCCGCTACCTTTTCGGCTAGCAAAGTTGGGAGCTCTGCAATTTCAGCATCCCAGTTCCAATGATTATTACCCATCCACTCCCAACCAAATCCAGCAGGCTGAGCCAGCGTACGCATCGACTCAAAGCCGCCAGCACCAATTGATATAGCTTCAATCTGAGTTTGCATGCGCACCCGCTGTTGAGTCGTGCTTGTTCCATAAGAATCGGCGTAATGCTTCTGTTCTTTGACATACATAGCATGGGCAGATGTGTGATTCACAATCTCAGTTTTCAAAAGTTCGCTACTTAACTGTGCAAGTCGATCTTTTTTATCAGAATCTGAGATTGAAAATGGATCTATCTCATAGTCGGATACCCACATTTGATTCGCGTAGACGGGCTCAGTAACAAGGGAGACTAATTCGGTAGAAAGCGGTTTAGAAGTCTTGGCCATCGCAACTGCAGTGAGTGCGAGTTTTCTTGCAACATCAACA
>Ga0163199_1000720_pt1 | contig 20781 bp, 19 predicted proteins | sample PL_2010_150m_FD_113537 | JGI IMG/M metagenome (GOLD analysis project Ga0163199, IMG submission 113537) | Freshwater microbial communities from Powell Lake, British Columbia, Canada to study Microbial Dark Matter (Phase II) - PL_2010_150m | ecosystem: Environmental > Aquatic > Freshwater > Lake ...
GCGAGGCCGGGCTGGACTATTACAACCATAATCTCGACACCGCCGAGGAATTCTACGGCGAGGTGATTACCACCCATAGCTACCAGGAGCGCGTGGAAACGCTGGGACGGGTGCGCAAGGTGGGGATGAAAGTGTGCAGCGGCGGCATCGTCGGCATGGGCGAAACCCGTGCGCACCGCGCCGCGCTGATCGCGCAATTGGCCAATCTCGAACCGCCGCCGGAATCGGTGCCGATCAACATGCTGGTGCAGGTCGAAGGCACGCCGCTGGCCGGGATCGCCGAACTCGATCCGCTGGAATTCGTGCGCACCGTTGCGGTGGCGCGCATCACCATGCCGGCCAGCCTGGTGCGCCTGTCCGCCGGACGCCAGGAAATGAGCGACGAATTGCAGGCGCTGTGCTTCCTCTCCGGCGCCAACTCGATTTTCTACGGCGACAAGCTGCTCACCACCGGCAATGCCTCGACCGGGCATGACCTGGCGCTGTTCGAGCGCCTCGGGATGCGGGCGATGGCGGCCTGATTCGTTTCCCTCTCTTCAGCCACTCCTTCCCCCACAAGCGGGGGAAAGCTGGGATGGGGGCAAGCGCCGGCGATTAACCGGGCCCCCCCCCATCCCTCCCCCGCACGCTGCGCGTACAGGGGAGGAGGCGTGTAGTGGCCGAGAATAGTTTTAGAGGCATGTAATTAAGTCATGGCGTTTTCCTTTCTTTCCGCAGAACTGCAACAGCTCGAAGCCGACGGCCTGCTGCGCCGTCGCCGCACTGTGGAAAGCCCGCAGGGCGCGCACCTGGTGGTGGACGGGCGCGACTTCCTGTCTTTTTGCAGCAACGATTACCTCGGTCTGGCCAATCACCCCGCGCTGGTCGCGGCGCTGCAACAAGGTGCCGCGCAATTCGGGGTGGGCGCTGGCGCTTCGCACCTGGTCAGCGGCCACACGGCGGCACACCACCAACTGGAAACGCAGCTCGCCGAATTCGTCGGCTTGCCGCGCGCCTTGCTGTTCTCCACCGGCTACATGGCTAATCTCGGCATCGTTGCCGCGCTGGTCGGGCGCGACGACGAGATTTTCGCCGACAAGCTCAACCACGCTTCGCTCAACGATGCCGCGCTGCTGTCGCGCGCCAAGCTGACCCGCTATCCGCACGGCGACCTGGCCGCGCTGGCGCAGCGCCTGGCTGCGTCGCGGGCGCGGCGCAAGCTGGTGGTGGTCGATGCGGTGTTCAGCATGGACGGCGACATTGCGCCGGTGCCGGAGTTGCTGGCGCTGTGCGAGCGTTTCGATGCCTGGCTGCTGCTCGACGACGCCCACGGCTTCGGCGTGCTGGGCGCGGACGGGCGCGGGGTGCTGGAACATTTCGCGCTGCGCTCGCCGCGCATCATCTATATGGCGACGCTGGGCAAGGCGGCGGGCGTGGCCGGCGCGTTCGCGGCGGGCGAGGCGGCGCTGGTCGAAATGCTGATCCAGCGCGCCCGTACTTATATCTACACCACCGCGATGCCGCCGCCGCTGGCGCTGGCGCTTTCGGCCAGCTTGCGCCTGATCGCGGCAGAAGGCTGGCGGCGCGCGCGCCTGGCGGAATTGATCGCCGTGCTGCGCCGGCGTTTGCAGCCGCGCCGCTGGCGTCTGCTGGCTTCGGCGACGGCGATCCAGCCGCTGATCATCGGAGGCAACGCGGAAACCCTGGCGGTGAGCGAGGCGTTGCGCGAACGCGGCATCTGGGTGCCGGCGATCCGTCCGCCCACCGTACCGAAAGGCCAGGCGCGGCTGCGCATTTCGCTGTCGGCGGCGCACCAGGCCGCGGATGTGGAGCAACTGGCGGCGGCCTTGAATGAGATCGAGGCGTGAGCGTGCGGGTCGAAAGCTGCGGGGCGGGCGCGGATCTGGTGCTGCTGCACGGCTGGGGTATGGATGGCGGCGTGTGGGAGGGAGTAAAAGCGGAGCTGGCGGCTTCGTTCCGCCTGCACGTGGTGGATATGCCCGGCTATGGCGCGAGTCCAACCGTGCTTCCGTATCGTCTGGAAAACCTGGTCGAAGAAATCGCCGCGGCGGTGCCGGAGCGGGCTTGCTGGTGCGGCTGGTCGCTGGGCGGGCTGGTGGCGCTGGAGGCGGCGCGGCGTTTGCCGCAGCGGGTTGCCCGGCTGGTGCTGGTGGCGAGCACGCCCTGCTTTGCCCAACGCGAAGGCTGGCCGTGCGCGGTGGCGGCGGAAACCCTGGGCGAATTCGCGGCCGCGCTGGAAAGCGATTGCGAAGACACGCTGAAGCGCTTCCTGGCCTTGCAGGCGCGCGGCGACGCGGCGGCGAAAGCGCTGTTGCGCAACCTGCGTGAGCGCCTGTTTGCCCATGGTCGCCCGGCGCTCGAAGCGTTGCGCGGCGGTCTGGCGATCCTGCTGGAAAGCGATCTGCGCGCGCAGGTGGCGGCGTTGGCGCAGCCAGTTTTGGTGGTGCATGGCGAGCGCGACCTGCTTGCTCCTTTGTCTGCCGGTGAATGGCTGGTGCAGCAGCTGCCGGCTGCCCGCTTGGCAGTTTTTCAGGGGGCGGCCCATGCGCCGTTCCTCTCGCATCCGCAGGAATTCACCCGCGTATTAACGGAATTTTTAAATGAGTGACACTATGCTCGACAAACGCCAGGTGCGGCGCGCTTTCGACCGCGCGGCGGCGACTTACGACGCGGCGGCGGTGTTGCAGCGCGAGGTGTGCGACCGCATGGCGGAGCGTTTGCAATTCCTCAAGGTCGCGCCGCGCCGGATTCTCGACGCCGGTTGCGGCACCGGCTACGGCACCCGCCAGTTGCTGGCGCATTACCCGGCGGCGCGTCTGGTGGCGCTGGACATCGCGCCGGCGATGCTGGATGCCGCGCGCGGCAGATCGTCCGTCTGGCAGCGCTGGCTGGCGCGGCGGCGCGACAGCTTCGTGTGCGGCGACCTGGAAGCGCTGCCGCTGGCGGCGGGCAGTGTCGATATGCTGTGGTCGAATCTGGCGGTGCAATGGTGCAACGACCTCGACGCCACGTTTGCCGGTTTCCAGCGGGTGCTCGAGCCGGAGGGCTTGCTGATGTTCAGCACGTTCGGGCCGGATACCCTGAAGGAGTTGCGCCAGGCTTTCGCCGAACTCGACGGCTATCCCCATGTCAGCCGTTTCGCCGATATGCACGACATCGGCGATGCGCTGGTGCGCGCGGGATTCTCCGCGCCGGTGATGGACGCGGATCGGCTGACCCTGACCTATGATGACCTGCCCTCGCTGATGCGCGACCTGAAAGCCATCGGCGCGCACAATGCCGCCGCCGGGCGGCGCCAGGGCCTGATGGGGAAAGGCGAGTGGCGCCGCTTGCAAGCGCTTTACGAGACCTTGCGGCGCGACGGCAAGCTGCCGGCGACCTACGAGGTGGTTTACGGCCATGCCTGGCGCGGCGAACGGCCAACAATGCCTGAACCGGACGGCAGCCAGCCAATCCGTTTCGCCCCGCGACGATGAGTACGGCGTATTTTGTCACCGGCACCGATACCGGAGTGGGCAAGACGCTGGTGTCCTGCGCCTTGCTGCGGGCCTTCGTTGCGCAAGGAAAGAAGGCGCTGGGGATGAAGCCGATTGCTGCCGGTTGCCAGGTCGTTGCGGAGGGGATGGATTGTGAGGACGTGGAAAGATTGATGGCGGCGGGCAATGTCGCCGCCCCGCGCGCAGGGGTTAATCCGTATGCCTTTCAGCCAGCGATTGCGCCGCACATCGCGGCGGCTCAGGCCGGCGTCGAAATCAGCCTGGAGCGAATTGCGGAGGCTTTTGCCCGGCTGAACGGGTTGGCCGATGTGGTGGTCGTGGAAGGCGTCGGCGGCTGGCGGGTACCACTGAACGACCGTGAGGATACGGCTGACATGGCGCGGCGTTTGGGCTTGCCGGTGATTCTGGTGGTGGGAATGCGTTTGGGATGTCTGAGCCATGCGTTGCTGACCGCTCAAGCCATCGAGGCCTCCGGGTTGAGGCTGGCCGGTTGGGTCGCCAACCGTATCGACCCGCTGATGCCGGCGTTCGAGGAGAACTTGCAGGCGCTGGAAAGTCGGCTGGTCGTGCCGTTATTGGGCGTGCTGCCTTATTCGGCGACGCCGGATGCGGATTCGGCGTCGCAATATTTGCACACGGATAGGCTGGCTTGATCGGTAACGTTCTGATTTGCATAAAACTGGATGCGGCTTGTAAAATGGGACATTGAGGTCAATTTATAAGCTGAACGAAAATGATACTGTCCCGTACCGGTCAATATGCAGTCCAAGCGTTGATATACGTCGCCACTCAGCCGCCCGGCGAGCCCATCCTCAATCGCATGATTGCCGAACGCCTGAACGTGCCCACGGCATACCTTGCCAAAATTATGCAAACTCTGTGTAAAGGGAATCTGTTATATTCTTTCAGAGGGCGGCAAGGTGGGTTTTGTCTGCGCGAAGGCGGTGAAAAGACCGATCTGATGCAGATCCTGGTTTTGATCGAAGGGGTGGGTTTTACCGAAAACTGTGTGCTCGGCCTGAAAATTTGTAGCGAAGAGACGGCTTGCCCGATGCACTCGAAATGGAAGCCGATCAAGGATAAAATCGCCAGCTTACTGCGTGAGCAGACCTTGGAAAAGCTGGCCATGGCAGTGAAAACCGGCAAGTACCGGATTGCCGATCTGCCGATGGCTGCGATGGCAGTCGACAAAGAGCATTTGTGAAATGACGCTGATCCGGGATGAGATCAAGATTTCCGGCGAGTTTTGCGCTTCCCTTTACATAAAGGTTGACCAACCATGATTACCCAGCCGATCCGGCTCGTGTCCAGCAATCCGACCTTGGGGTGCACTCCGATCACCTGCAAGGATTGCGGTGTTTACCAGCTGTGCCTGCCGATGGGGTTGAACCAGAGCGACACATCGTTGCTGGACAGCATCGTCAAGCGCAAGCAGGTCTATAAGCGTGGAGAAGTGCTATACCGTATTGGTCAGCCGTTCGAATACATCTATGCGGTACGCAGTGGTTCGGTGAAAACCTACATCTTTACCGACGATGGGCGGGTGCAGATTACCGGCTTCCACATCGCCGGGGAGTTGATCGGCCTTAACGATATCGACTCCCGGATGTATAGCTGCGAGGCCAGGGCGCTGGAGACCACTTCGGTATGTGAGGTCTCCATCGACCGCTTCCAGGAGTTGGTCGAAAAGATGCCTTCCATCCAGTATCAAATGCTCAAAATCATGAGCGGCGAAATTCGCCACAATCAGGAATTGATGCTGCTGCTTGGTAAGAAAAGCGCCGAGGAGCGGGTGGCGACTTATCTGCTGAGTTTGTCGCGGCGTTTTGAAAGACGCAATTATTCACCTATGCAGTTCAATCTCAGCATGTCGCGTAGCGACATCGGTAATTATCTCGGGCTCGCTGAAGAAACTGTTTGTCGCGTGCTGGCACGCTTCCAAGACGAGGGGTTGATCACCTCGCAGCGCCGCCAGATCAATCTTAATGACATGGAAAAATTGAAGAATATTGCGCGTGGCTAGTGCTGCAACGCCTTATTTCCGGGTATCTTGGTCAACATAATTCGGACTGCCGGGTACGAATTAAATGCATTAAAGTTGACCCGTGTCAGTGTCTGTTGCTCCGTTTGGGTTTATATTTGCGCGGTGTGAAAAGTCAGATGGCGCAATTGCGTTATTTGGCGCGGTCACTCGGCAGTTTGTGGCAAGTAGGTTCAGGTTGCCGGAAACTGGTAGCCTGCTTTTAAGGGTCGAGAAAAGTATGGCCTGCTTGCGGTAAGTGACCGCAGGCAAGTGCCGTAGCCGAAGTGGTGCGTGGGTGCGGTGCTTGTAGGGAGCCCGAGTTTATATTCATAGCAAGGAGAAAATTATGGCGTCGGTTGGAGTAGCGAGTGCCGGGCAATATAATTACGACGTAGTTCGTAAATTTACAATTATGGCCCTGATTTGGGGAGCAGTGGGTATGCTGGTGGGGGTGTTCATCGCCTCCGAACTAGCATGGCCAGCCCTTAATATGGATCTTCCGTGGATCACTTTTGGCCGTCTTCGTCCGGTGCATACCGGCGCGGTGATTTTTGGCTTCGGTGGTTGCGCGCTGTTCGCAACGTCTTATTACATTGTGCAGCGTACCTGCGGCGTCCGTCTGTTGTCTGACGGTATGGCCAGCTTCACCTTCTGGGGTTACCAGTTGGTTATCGTGCTGGCTGCTTTGGGTGATGTGCTGGGCTATTCCCAAGGGCGTGAATATGCCGAAATGGAGTGGCCGACCGATCTGTTGATTGCCGTGGTGTGGGTAACCTATGCCATCGTGTTCATCGGTACGGTGTTCAAGCGCAAGCAGCCCCATATTTATGTGGCTAACTGGTTCTACATGGCCTTCATTCTGGCGGTTGCGCTGTTGCATATTTTCAACAACCTGGCAGTGCCGGTCAGTCTGACCAAGTCCTATCCGGTGTTCTCCGGTGCACAGGATGCCATGGTGCAATGGTGGTACGGTCACAATGCGGTGGGCTTCTTCCTGACAGCGGCATTCTTGGGCATGATGTACTACTTCGTGCCGAAGCAAGCCGGTCGTCCGATCTACTCCTACCGTTTGTCCATCGTGCACTTCTGGGCGCTGATTTTCATGTACATGTGGGCGGGTCCGCATCACCTGCACTGGACTGCCTTGCCTGACTGGGTGTCCACGATGGGTGCTACCTTCTCCATCATGCTCTTGATGCCATCCTGGGGCGGCATGATCAACGGTATCATGACGATGTCCGGTGCTTGGGACAAGCTGCGTACCGACCCGATCCTGCGTTTCCTGATCGTGTCCCTGTCGTTCTACGGCATGTCCACCTTCGAAGGCCCGATGATGTCCTTGAAAGACGTCAATGCGCTGTCCCACTACACCGACTGGACGGTGGGCCACGTTCATTCCGGCGCGCTGGGTTTTGTTGCGATGCTGACTTTCGGTTCGCTCTATCACCTGGTTCCCAAGCTGTGGGATACCGGCAAAATGTACAGCACCAAGCTGATCACCGTACATTTCTGGCTGGCTACCATCGGCACGTTGTTGTACATCACCGCGATGTGGATCTCCGGCATCATGCAGGGTCTGATGTGGCGCGCCTATGACGATTTCGGCAACTTGCAGTATTCCTTTGCCGAAACCGTTGCTGCCATGCATCCCTACTTCGCGATGCGTGCCTTGGGCGGGGTGTTCTTCCTGACCGGCATGGTGTTGATGGTATACAACGTGTTCATGACCATTGGCCAGGCCAAGAGTGCGCCGGCTTCCGGCAATCTGGCTACGAACGCGGCTTAATTCTAGGGATAGACTAAGGAACGATGCCCCGCCTCGGCGGGGCATCCCAAGAAATGAGGAAAGATCATGATTAAACATGAACAAATCGAAACAAACCTTGGCCTGATGCTGGTGCTGACATTGCTCGCCATCAGTATCGGCGGGCTGGTGGAAATCGTGCCGTTGTTTTTCATCAAGGATACGGTGGAAAAAGTTGAGGGTGTTCGCCCTTACACCGCACTGGAACAGCGTGGTCGTGACATCTATATCCGCGAGGGCTGCTTTTTGTGCCATTCGCAGATGATTCGTCCGTTCCGCGACGAACAGATGCGCTACGGTCACTACTCGCTGGCGGCTGAGTCGCAATACGACCATCCATTCCAATGGGGTTCCAAGCGTACCGGGCCGGATCTGGCGCGCGTCGGCAAGAAGTACTCCAACGAATGGCATGTGCAGCACTTGATGGCGCCTCGTTCCATGGTGCCGGAGTCCGTCATGCCGAATTACCCGTGGCTGATGACGCCGCTGGATACGTCTGACGTGGCGGATCGCATGGCCGCGCTACGCATCACCGGCGTGCCGTACTCGATCGACCAAGCGGAGCTGGACAAAAACACCAAGGAATTCGGTGCGGAAGTGGCGAAGCAATTGCATATTCCAGATGCTCAGAAGAACCTGGTTGCCCAAGCTCAAGCCGGCAATTACGACGGTAACCCCAATGACGTCACCGAAATGGACGCCTTGGTTGCCTACTTGCAGGTACTGGGCACGATGGTCGATTTCAGCAAGTACGACAACGATCGTTTCGTACAATATCGCTAAATCAACCAGAGACGAAAGGGAAAATCATGGAATGGCTGATATGGTTCACCAAGTTCGAAAATACCAAGCCGTTGTCGCTGCTGCTTTTCTTGATCAGCTTTTGTGCCATATTGTGGTACGTATTTGGCAGCAAGAAGCGTAGCGACCGTTTGGAGTCGTACAAGAACATGCCATTCCATGAAGATTAAGATATCTGGACACAGAGGAACCAAACCATGAGTCAAGACCAAGCACAATCTCAACAGCAAACCACCGGCCACGTATGGGACGATGATTTGCAGGAATACAATAACCCCCTGCCAGCCTGGTGGCTGTGGACGTTCTATCTTTCGATCATCTTCGCGGTGGTGTATTGGTTTTTCTACCCGTCATGGCCGGTAGGCAAGGGCTTTTTGACCGGAACGGGAACCATCACCTACAAGAACGATAAGGGTGTCGAGAAAACCACGCACTGGAGCACGCGTGCGTTGTTGATGAAGGATTTGCAAGATGCGCGCGAATCCCAGAAGAAGTACCTCGACAAAGTTGCGGCACTTCCCTTTGATCAGCTCAAAACCGACCCGGAAGCATTTGGCTTCGTGGCGTCTGCGGGCGGCGTGTTGTTCAAGGACAATTGCGCACCCTGTCACCAAAGTGGTGGTGCAGGCAAGATGGCTTTTGCCCCTAACCTGACCGATGATGACTGGATTTACGGCGGTTCCTACGAGAAAATCCAGGAAACCATTACCAATGGTCGCCACGGTATTATGCCGCCCAAGGGTGGTGCAGACCTGAACGACGGTGAAATCGACAGCCTGGCCAACTATGTGCTGAGCCTGTCGGGCGAACCGTCAGACGCAGCAAAAGCCAAGGCTGGCGATGAGTTGTTCCATGGCAAGGGTGTCTGCTTCAGTTGCCACGGTCCGGACGGCAAGGGTAACAAGGATATTGGTTCTGCCAACCTGACCGACAAGATCTGGTTGTGGGCCGACGTACCAGCTGCTGGCACGGCCGAGAAGAAGGTCACGGCGGTGAAGGCGGTGATTACCAGCGGGCTGAACAAGGGCGTGATGCCTTCGATGAAGGATCGCTTAAGCGCACAGCAAATCAAGCTGCTGACCTCCTATGTACATGATACGTTGGGTGGTGGTAGCAAGCAGTAAACTGTTGTTTGATTTAACTAGGCAAGTTGAAGCTATTTGAAAAGACCTCGCCGCCGGGCGGGGTTTTTTCATTATAATCGGGGCATAGAAAAGCCGTGAGGTGAAGAAGGAAAGGTTGTAAGAGACTGACAAATGTCATTTACAGCTGATTCGCCGGAATCATATGATTCAAACCGTTGATAACCGGCAATTTAGGAGCAGATAGTGCAGGATGACAGCAATTTGAAGGCAGTTGACAGTCAGGATGACCAACCGCTCTTTCAAAATCGAATTCCGATTTTCCCTCGTTCGGTAAAGGGTTCGTTCCGCCAATTCAAAAGTATTGTTTTGCTGCTGGCGTTTGCCGTCTACTACGGCTTGCCGTGGCTGCCATGGGGGCGTCACGAGGCGCCTAACCAAGCAATCCTGTTTGATATGGTTGGAAGGCGCTTTTTCATTTTTGATCTGGTAGTTTATCCCCAGGATTTAATTTCCTTGTCGCTGCTGCTGTTTATCGCGGCAGCGTTGTTATTCTTTGTGACGGGCCTATTGGGGCGGGCATTTTGCGGTTACTTTTGCTTCCAGACGCTGTGGACCGATGCTTTTATATTCATCGAGAGCTGGATTCAAGGCGAGCGTCCGGCACGGATCAGGCTGTACAAACAGGCGTGGAATGCTGAAAAGATATTCAAATACGGTTTGACCCACGCGTTATGGTTGCTCCTGTCCTTCTGGACAGCCTATACGTTCATCCTCTTCTTTGGCTATGCGCCAGAACTGACAGCCCGCTTCTTTGTGGGTACGTTGCCGCTGGTCGCTTACTCCTCTGTCCTTATCCTGACATTGACTACGTATGCCGCCGCAGCTTTGGCTCGCGAGCAGGTGTGCATCTTCATGTGTCCGTACTCACGCTTTCAGGGGGTGATGTATGAACCGGAAACGCTGGCGCCCTACTATGATTTTCAGCGTGGCGAAAGCAAGGCTGGGCGCGCTGTGCCGCGCGTGGGCTCAAAAACGCTGGATGAGCGGCACGCTAAGGGGGTGGGTGATTGCATAGATTGCGGTTTGTGTGTTCAGGTATGCCCGGCAGGCATTGATATTCGTAAAGGTTTGCAATACCAGTGTATTTCCTGCGGATTGTGTGTCGATGCATGCAATTCCATTATGGATTCGATGGGCTACCCCCGCGGTTTGGTGCGCTACGATTCGGAAATCAACATCGAGAGCGAAAAGCCCGGCAAGGTGCATATCGACTTGCTGCGGGTACGAACGGTCGGTTATGGCATCGCCATCATGGTGATGCTGGGGGCGATGATTTACAATCTTGCGACGCGAACAGAAGTTCAACTGTCGATACAGCCGGTGCGTCAACCGCTGTTCGTGGTGCTGTCGGATGGACACATCCGCAATCGCTACCAGATTCACATCACCAATAAGACCATCGAAGAGCAGAGCTACCATATTATCGCGAATGGCCTGCCGGAGAAGGCGCTGGACATCAATGGCGAAATGACCGACGTCAAGGTTCGCCCAGGCAAGAGCGTGTTGGTGCTGGCGAACGTGAATCTCACTCAGGAAGACGCGCACAGAATCAGTGAATTTGAATTTGTTGTCACACCCAAGGGCAAGCAGGACAAGCCCATGGTCAAGAAGGTCCGATTTAACTCGAAGCAGGAGACTCCATGACACAAACTTTGTTTGGAGGCGTGATTCTGATCGCGCTGATCTATTTTGGCTTGCGCATGGCCGGGGTTTCCAACTACTGGCGTGGCATCATCAGCGGGCTAATCCCAACGGTCGGCATGATCTCGTACAGCATGAACCACTGGACCGGTGGCGACATGATGACGTTGCATCTTGCGGTATATGTCGCGACTGCAACGGTGCTGACCCTGGGCGGCTCAAAAGCAGTTGCCGGACAGCGCATCCACTGGATACCGAAGTTGATTATCGGTTTTTTCATTTCGTTGGCTGTTTTGATGGCCACATTCCTGAGCATCTCGATGCGCGGTGTGCCGCCAAGCGTCGCCAAGTGGGTGATGCCCAACGCCAAGGACAAGAATGTTTACACGGCATTCTCCGGCGAAGTGCCGCATGATCAGGAAGCCGCCAAGTCGATTTCCCAGTATGTGAAAAAAAATGACATCCAACGCCAGCTGGGTTGGCAAATTCAAGTGGCAGGTTTGGATGGCTTGTTTCAGTCACAGTCGCGCGACGTGTCGGTGACGGTGCGCGACAAGGGCGAGCAGTTGCTTGAGGGCGCCTCGGTAAGGTTGGCATTAACGCGGCCAGCCAATGCCCAGCAACAAGAGACGACTATAGACCTTCACGCACTGGAAACCGGTAAATACCACGGAAAAGTGCAACTCGATCAGCCGGGCCAGTGGGTTGTTGTCTTGAAGATAGAGCGGGGCCGCGACAAGTACGAGACGGCGAAGGAAATCATCGTTCAAGCGCTGTAACCGTCGTCGATGAGTAAGACGCAAGATCAGCACGACTGCTACCATTGCGGCCTGCCGATCCCGCTGGGCGCGCAATACCCGCTTGAAATCGAAAGTGTACGGCGTGAAATGTGTTGCCGCGGCTGCCAGGCGGTGGCCCAAGCCATCGTCGAAAACGGGCTGACCGACTACTATAAACACCGTACCGCTCTGCCAGCGGCAGGTCATGAGTTAGTGCCGGAGGAGCTTCAACAGCTGGCGTTGTACGACCATGCCAGCATCCAAAAAAGTTTTGTTATCGAACAAGGCGGACAAATCCGCCAGGCCTCGCTAATTCTCGAAGGTATAACCTGTGCCGCCTGTATCTGGCTCAACGAACGTCACCTGAGGCAGTTGGAGGGTGTGCTGGAAGTCCAGGTCAATTACGCCAGCCATCGCGCCCGCATAACCTGGGACGACGAAACCATCAAGTTGTCCCGTATCCTCAAGGAAATCCAGCTCCTCGGTTACAACGCGCACCCGTACAGCGCCGAGCGCCAGGCGGAACTCCGCAAGCAGCAACGCGCGCGCGATTTGCGGCGCATTGCCGTGGCGGGACTCTGTGCGGCTCAAGTCATGATGATTGCGGTGGCGCTGTATGCGGGTACCGCATTCGGCATGGAAAAAAACACTGCGGAGATGCTGCGCTACTTCAGCCTGTTCCTGTCGTTGCCGGTGATGTTCTACGCCGCCTTGCCCTTCTATCAAAGCGCCTGGTTCGCGTTGACGGCGCGCAACGTCAACATGGACGTGCCAGTGTCCCTCGCTCTCGTTGTTGCCTTCACCGGAAGCGTATGGGCCACATTGCACGGCAGCGGCGTGGTGTACTTCGAGGCCATCAGCATGTTCACCCTGTTTCTGCTCGGCAGCCGTTTTCTCGAACGCAACGCCCAGGAAAAGTCGGTGGAAGCCGCCGAAAACCTGCTGAAGCTGGCGCCTGCTATGGCTACCCGGGTGATAGCAGGGCAACACGAAATCGTGGCGGTGCTGGAATTGAACATCGGCGATATTATCCTGACCAAGCCGGGCGAAGCGATCGCTGCCGATGGCGAAGTGATTGAGGGAGAAAGTGCGGTAGACGAAGCGCTGCTGACGGGCGAAAGCTGTCCCGTGAAAAAACTGGCGGGGTCACAGGTAATCGCCGGTAGCATCAACCTCGAAGGACCGATGCTGCTAAAGGTCACCGGGGTCGGGGAGAATACCGTGCTGGCCGGTATCGTCCGCTTGCTCGACCGCGCCGTGGCGGAAAAACCGCGGCTCGCCCAGTTGGCGGATCGCGTCGCCAGTTATTTCACCTCCGCTTTGTTGGTGCTGGCCGTGCTGGTCGGAGGCGTGTGGTGGTGGCTCGATCCGAGCCGGGCCTTTGAGATTGTTTTAGCCGTGCTGGTGGTGACTTGTCCCTGTGCCCTGTCGCTGGCGGCGCCGGCAGCGTTTGCCGCCGCAGGCGCCCACTTGCTAAAGCGCGGCATATTGCTGACGCGCGGCCATGCTTTGGAAACGCTGTCTAAAGTCACCCATCTGGTGCTGGACAAAACCGGCACGCTGACCTACGGAAAACCGGTGCTGCAGGAAATCGTGGTGCTGGCGGATGTAGCGGAAAAGGATAGCCTGGTGCTTGCCGCCAGCTTGGAGTTGGCATCGGAACACCCTCTCGCAGCAAGCTTTCTGAACAAGGTGTCGCGACCGGAATTGCTGGGTGCGCGCCAGGCGCAGAATATTCCCGGCAAGGGTGTCACCGGCATCATCAACGATAATTATTATTCGCTGGGCAACCGCAAGCTGACGCCGCTAACCGAAAATATTCCTGTCCCGCCAAATGTACAGCCCGGAGCGACATTGGTGTGGTTGTGCGATGAGCGGCGTCCCTTGGCGATGTTCGTCCTGTCGGACGGCTTGCGCCCGCAGGCTGCGGAACTGGTCGGCAATCTCAAGCGGCGTGGCATCAAGGTTACCATCCTGAGCGGCGACTCGGAAGAAGCGGTGGCGCATATTGCCGCGCAGGCAGGCATAGACAGTTGGCACTCCGGGATGCACCCGGAAGACAAGCTGGCAAGATTGCGCACGTTCCAACAACAAGGCGATATCGTCGCGATGGCGGGCGACGGTGTGAACGATGCCCCGGTGCTGGCCGGGGCGGATGTGTCCTTGGCCATGGGAGGGGGAACTCAAGTGGCACGCTCCAGCAGCGACATCGTACTGCTGTCGGAAAGCCTGCCGGATATCCAATGCTCCCTGGAAACCGGACAAGCCAGCATGATGGTGATGCGGCAGAATTTTATCTGGGCGATTGTGTATAATTTAGTTGCGCTGCCATTCGCTGCGGCAGGACTGATCCCCCCATGGTTAGCCTCGTTGGGGATGTCGGCAAGCTCGCTGGTGGTAGTGTTGAACGCATTGCGATTACGCTAGGAGTTAGTGCCGATGCCAGCTTCAACGTTGTTTTATTTGCTTGTGGGTGCAGTGGCAATGGCCATTGTTGCCGGGGTGGGGATTTTTTGGGCGATCAGGAGCAGTCAGTTCGACGATCTCGAAGGCCCGGCCCAGCGGATTCTGATGGACGATGATGATCCCCTGATTCCGCGCTACCGGTTGAACGAAAAGCGGGATTGAATTAGAATCTCCCTGTTATTGGCGGGGATTTGACGGTTTCGATTGAAATTTATTAAGGAGAGCAAGATGGACAAGATGGTTATGCCGATGGTTATTCTGCTGATGGTCGTTTCCTACGTGAGTTTTTTCTCGGTTATTCTGGGATAAATCAGGCACAGCACCCATGACAAAGGCCGGCAAATGCCGGCCTTTGTCATGGGTGCTTATGAATTGAAGTCAGGCAGTTTCAGCGGTAATGGCCGCCTTGATTTTCTGCATGGCTTTTTGTTCAATCTGGCGAATACGCTCTGCGGAAACCCCGAATTCGGCTGCCAGGTCATGCAAGGTCGCGGTGTCCTCGGCAAGCCAGCGCGCCTCGACAATGCGCCGACTGCGTTCGTCCAGGCTGGCTAGCGCCATCGCCAGACCACGATCACGCAAACGCTCTATCTGCTCGCTCGCCAACTGCTCGCCAGGCTCGGCATCCGGCGATGCCAGATAGGCAATCGGGCCGGCATAATCGTCGTCGTCGTCCGAGTTGGACTCCATGGCGATGTCCTGACCGGAAAAGCGCGTTTCCATTTCCACCACTTCTTCGGGTTTGACGCCAAGCTGGCGCGCCATCTTATCGACCTCATCCGGGCTAAGCGTGCCGAGATTCTGCTTCATGCTGCGCAGGTTGAAGAACAATTTGCGTTGCGCCTTGGTGGTGGCGATTTTCACAATGCGCCAGTTGCGCAGGATGAATTCGTGAATTTCGGCGCGTATCCAGTGCACCGCAAAGGAAACCAGGCGGATGCCGCGCTCCGGGTCGAAACGCTTTACCGCCTTCATCAGGCCGATATTGCCTTCCTGGATCAGGTCGGCCTGTTGCAGGCCATAGCCGAGATAATTGCGCGCGATGCTGACGACCAAGCGCAAATGCGAAAGCACCAGCATCCTGGCGGCGTTCACGTCGCCCTCATTCTTGAGTTGGCGTCCGAGTGCCGTCTCTTCGTCGGCACTCAACATCGGAATCGTCTTAACCGCCTGAATATAGCTTTCCAGGTTGCCACCGGCGGAAGGATAGGGCAAAGCCATCACAGCATGGGTCATATTGATTTACCTCCTGATTCCGAATTTTAGCACTCGGCGAGTGAGAGTGCTAGCGGCAGAAAAAGTTCAGCGTGGTTCGATTTCACGCAGATGGCGACCTACTGACAAATAGGCGCCCAGCCAACCGAGCAGGGCGGCGAACAGGAGCAGCCCGAGGATGTCCTGCGCATCGGGAATCGTGAGATGAAAATTCAGGCTGTAGAGATCGGCCAGGATGCGCACGTTGCCGTTCAGGAGTTGAAAGGTGGCGACGACGATAGCCCATGCGAGTATCCCGCCGCAGAGGCCTTGTAGCGCGCCGTGATAAAGGAAAGGACGGCGCACGAAAGGGTCGGTCGCGCCGATTAGCTTGCTGACTTCGATTTCGTCGCGTGCCGAAAGGATTTGCAGGCGGATGGTGTTGCCGGTAATCGCGACCAACGCGAAACCGAGCAGCATGGCGAGTATCAGTACCGCCTTCTGTCCTAATCCGAGCAAGGCTTCGAGGCGCTTGACCCAGGCTTCGTCAAGCAGGGCTGCATCCACCTTGGGAAGTGCTTGGAGCTCCTGCTGCAGGCGGACGATGCTTTCCACCTCGCGGTGGGCGGGGCGTATCGTAAATATGTCGGGTAGCGGGTTTTTTTCCAGTCCCGCGGTAATATCGCCAAGGCCCGCATTCTTGCTCAACTCTTGCAACGCCTGATCACGGGAAATGAAACGGAATTCGGCGATGTCACCACGATTCTTTAAATGCGATCGGATCTCGTCGATAGCGCCACTGTTGGCGTTAGCAGCCAGCACCAGCGTGATCTGGGGTTCGCCGCGAGCCATGCGGGCCAGTTCGTTGACATTTTTCAACAGGGAATAAAGGCCGGCCGGCAGGCTCAAGCTGACGCCGATCACCAGCATGGTCAGGAACGTGGCAACCGGGGCGCGGGCAAATTGCCGGAGCACCAGCGCAACCGCTTGGCGGTGATGCATCAGCCAGATTCTCAAGGTGTTAACACTCCGTGGTCGAGGGTCAGCAAACGTGCGTTCCAGTCTCGTGCCGCGCTCGGATCGGGGGTGGCGATGACGATGGTAACGCCGACCTGATTGAACGATTTGAACATCTCCAGGATGTCATGCGCGTAATTGGCGTCGAGGTTGCCGGTGGGTTCGTCGGCCAGCAGGATGGACGGGCGATTCACGATCGCGCGGGCAATGCACAGGCGCTGTTGCTCGCCGCCCGATAACGCGACCGGAAAGGCTTTTTCGCGGTTGAGCAGGCCGACCTTATCCAGCGCGGCGCGTACCCGCTTGGCGCCTTCGGTAGGCTCGAAGCCGGCGATATGCAGCGGCAGCATGACGTTTTCGAATGCGGTGCGGTTGAACAGCAGCTTGTGATCCTGAAACACCAGCCCGACGTTGCGGCGCAGGTAAGGAACCGCGGCGCGGCTCATCTTGCCGATATTCTGGCCGTTGACCACCACGCTGCCGCTACTGGGCGTCTCGATCGCGGCAATCAGCTTCAGCAGCGTGCTTTTGCCTGCGCCGGAATGTCCGGTGACGAAGGCCATTTCGCCGGCCTCGATGGTGAAGGTGACTTCCCGCAGCGCCTCGAAGCCGCCGGGAAAGCGTTTGCTGACTTGGCTGAAGCTGATCATTTCATTTAAACAGTGCGTCGGCGAATTCGCCGGCGGCGAACGGGCGCAGGTCGTCGATGCGTTCGCCGACGCCGATGAAGCGCACCGGCACCGGGCAGGTCTTGGCGATGGCGGCGATCACGCCGCCCTTGGCGGTGCCGTCGAGCTTGGTGAGCACCAGTCCGGTCAGGCCCAGCGCATCGCCGAACGACTTGACCTGCGCCAGCGCGTTCTGGCCGGTATTCGCGTCGAGCACCAGCAGCACTTCGTGCGGTGCGCTAGGCTCGGTCTTGGCGATCACGCGTTTGATCTTCTTCAGCTCTTCCATCAAATGCAGCTGGGTCGGCAAGCGCCCGGCGGTGTCCGCCAGCACGATGTCGATGCCGCGCGCATGGGCGGCCTGGATGGCATCGTAAATTACTGCGGCGGCGTCGTTGCCCTCCTGGCTGATCACCGTCACGTTGTTGCGTTCGCCCCAAGTCTGCAATTGCTCGCGCGCCGCGGCGCGAAAAGTGTCGCCGGCAGCCAGCAGCACCGATTTGCCCTGCGCCTGGAAATGTTTGGCGAGTTTGCCGATGGTGGTGGTCTTGCCGGCGCCGTTGACGCCCGCCAGCATGATCACAAAGGGTTTGTGGGTGGTAACATCGAGCGGTTTTTCCAAAACCGAGATGAGCGAGGACAAGGCATCGTGCAGTGCCGCCTGCAATTGGCCGGCATCGCTCAAGCCTTCGCGCTTGACGCGGGCGCGCACATCGTCGAGCAGCGCCTGGGTGGCGCTGACCCCGACATCGGCGGTGAGCAGGATGGTTTCCAGTTCTTCGTAGAGATCCTCGTCGATCTTGGCGCCGCCGCCGAGCAGTCCAGAAAGCTTTTGCCCGAGATTGTCGCGGGTGCGCGCCAATCCCTGGCGCAGCCGATCCGACCAGCTGGCGGGCTTTTCCTCGACGACTTCGGTTTTGGCGGATTTGAAGAAACTTAGCATGGGCGTGGTGGTCAGAACGTAAGCTATAATTTGCAATTCCGCCATTTTAGGCGATAAGGAGGTTTTGTGCAGCGCAACTTAATGATCGCCGCCTGGTGCCTGGTAATGCTCAGTCCGTTGCCGGCCTTGGCAGGTACCTACGAGTTCAGGCTGGATAACGGCATGAAGCTGATCGTCAAAGAGGATCACCGCGCCCCCGTGGTGGTGTCGCAGGTCTGGTACCGCGCCGGCAGCATCGACGAGGTGAGCGGCACGACCGGGGTGGCCCACCTGCTGGAACACATGATGTTCAAGGGAACCAAAGACGTGCCGGGCGGCCAGTTTTCGAAAATCATCGCAGCGGCGGGCGGAAAGGAAAACGCTTTTACCGGTGAGGATTACACGGCCTATTTCCAGCAACTACAGGCGTCCAAACTGCCGGTTTCCTTCAAGCTGGAAGCCGATCGGATGCACAACCTGGTGATTTCCCCGGAGGAATTCGCCAAGGAAATCAAGGTGGTGATGGAAGAGCGCCGCTGGCGCACCGACGACAAGCCGCAAGCGCTGGTTTATGAACAAATGCACGCGGCGGCGTTCGAGTCGCACCCCTACCATCACCCGGTCATCGGCTGGATGAACGATCTGGAGAACATGACCGCCGGCGACGCGCAGGAATGGTACACGCGCTGGTACACGCCGAACAACGCCACGCTGGTGGTGGTGGGCGACGTCGAGCCGCAGGCGGTGCTGAAGCTGGCGCAGGAATCCTACGGCAAGATCGCAACCCGGCCGCTGCCGCCGCGCAAACTGCCGGTAGAGGCCGAGCAGCGCGGGATCAAACGCTTGACGGTAAAAGCGCCGGCGCAACTGCCTTATCTGCTGATGGGCTACCATGCCCCGGCGCTGCAAAATCCCGATCAGGACTGGGAACCCTATGCGCTCGACGTGTTGGCCGGGGTGCTCGACGGCCATGCTTCGGCGCGGCTGAACAAGGCGCTGGTGCAGGAGCAGCAAGTGGCGAGCTCGGTCGGCGCCGGTTATGACCTGATCGCGCGCGGGCCGAGCATGTTCCAACTCGACGGTACGCCGGTCGAGGGCAAGACGGTAGCCGACCTGGAAGCGGCGCTGCGCGTGCAGATCGAAAAGATCAAGCAAGACGGCGTGACCGAAGAGGAATTGCAGCGGGTCAAGGCGCAAGTCGTGGCCGGGCGGGTGTTCCAGCGCGATTCGATGTTCTATCAGGCGATGCTGATCGGCCAGCTGGAAACCACCGGGCTGTCCTACCAAGCGCTCGATACCGTGCTGGAAAAGCTCAAGGCGGTGACCGCGCCGCAGGTGCGCGAAGTGGCGCGCAAGTATCTGGTGGACGATCATCTGACGGTGGCAACGCTCGATCCGCAGCCGCTCGACAAGGTAAAACCGGCCATGCCGCCGAAGGGATTGCATCATGCTAACTAATATCAAAATCGCGCAGCGACACATCGTCCCCCTCGCCCGCCTGCGGGAGAGGGCAGGGGAGAGGGGATCAATCAAGATGCTGCTCGCAGCATTCCTGCTGGCCGCGACCGGCAGCCTCTATGCCGCACCGCAAATCCAGCACTGGCAGATGGACAACGGGGCGCGCGTGTATTTCGTCGAGAACCACGATCTGCCGCTGCTGGATGTCAGCATCGGCTTCGACGCCGGCAGCCGCCGCGATACGCCGGAAAAATCCGGCCTGGCGTCCCTGGTCAGGCGCACGCTGACGATGGGCGCGGGCGGCTTGAACGAGGACGAGATTTCCAAGCGCATGGCGGATGTTGGCGCGGTGCTCGGCGGCAGCCTCGATGACGACCGTGCCGGCGTCAGCCTGCGCACCCTGAGCAGCGAGCGGGAACGCGAACAGGCGCTGGGCGTGATGGCGCGGGTGGTGCAGCAAGCGGAATTCCCCGAAGCGGTGTTGCAGCGCGAGAAAAATCGCATCATTGCCGGCCTGAAAGAAGCCGAAACCCAGCCGGATCACATTGCCGGCAAGGCTTTCTCCGCGATGCTTTACGGCACGCACCCCTATGCCCGCGAATCCAGCGGCGAGGTGGCGAGCGTAGCCAAGTTGACGCGCCGCGATGCGGTGGATTTCTACCGCAGCTGGTACCGTTCCGACAACGCCGTGCTGGCGATCATGGGCGACGTCACGCTGGCCCAGGCCCAAGCGATTGCGACCCGGCTGAGCGGCGCATTGCCGCGCGGCAAAGGGAAAGACCAGCCGCTGCCGGCGGTGGCGCCGCTCACCCAGGCGGAGACCCGGCGCATCGCCCACCCGGCCACGCAGAGCCACATCCTGATGGGGATGCCGGGGATGCGGCGCGACGACCCGGATTATTTCCCGTTGTTCGTCGGCAACTACATTCTCGGCGGTGGTGGCTTCGATTCGCGCCTGCTCGACGAAGTGCGCCAGAAGCGCGGACTGGCTTACAGCGCGCACAGCTATTTCATGCCGATGCTGCAGGAAGGCCCGTTCCAGATCGGCCTGCAAACCCGCCGCGACCAGGCCGATCAGGCGCTGGCGGTGGTGCGCGAAACGCTGGCGAAATTCGTCGCCGAAGGGCCGAGCGAAGCCGAACTGAAGCAGGCCAAGGACAATCTGATCGGCGGATTTCCGCTACGCATCGACAGCAACCATAAAATCCTCGATTACCTCAGCGTGATCGGCTTTTACCGCCTGCCGTTGAGCTATCTCGACGATTTCTCCGCCAAGGTGGAAAAGGTCAGCGTGGCCGACATTCGCGACGCATTCGCCCGGCGCGTCAAACCCGAAGTCATGGCGACCGTGATCGTCGCCGCCGAC
>Ga0163199_1000721_pt1 | contig 20732 bp, 18 predicted proteins | sample PL_2010_150m_FD_113537 | JGI IMG/M metagenome (GOLD analysis project Ga0163199, IMG submission 113537) | Freshwater microbial communities from Powell Lake, British Columbia, Canada to study Microbial Dark Matter (Phase II) - PL_2010_150m | ecosystem: Environmental > Aquatic > Freshwater > Lake ...
AAAGCAGAACGCGTATTTACACAAGACTATTTCTTGCAACGCATCCACCTGTAACGAATATAAACGCGCGCTCCTTACGCTTATTGAATTCTCTTCTTATGCCGCGCTGAGAAAGAACGATTTACTACTCACAACTCACTTCGCCTCTATCAAATCTCGACGATTCAAAAATGCTTGCTATAACTGATTTTTAACAAAGTCGTGTTATTAACTTAAATTTGTATTTTCTCGCTACCCTACCTAACTACTGTCTACTGGCTACCTGCCTGCCGGCAGGCAAGCTAACTACTCGCTATTAACTATCCCTTACCTTTACTTATACCTATTTTATTTCCGGTTTAATCGGATTCGCTATTACTTCATAAACATCAATCTCTGAAATTTCTCCGGACGACATTATGACATTAGTGTGTGGTTCTTCTGCTTTAAGGTTTTTTACTAATCTTAATCCGGGATTCTTGGGGATCTTATTCAATTCCTCTATTTCATCGATCAACTCTGTCTTTAAATAATCATCCTTATGAACCAAAACGTACTTTACCCCCATCCATTTCAATGCACGAGCAGTAGCAAGATCAGATAGCTTAGTTATTGTTTTTGCCACTTTATTGGGGTAAGTGCCCGGGACTGTGCCATTGATAATCTTTTTCTCATGCCGGGTTTGATAAAACATATACATTACATTTGCGCCTTTTGTATCTAAAGGATACTCTGCTATCGCCCAATCTCCTGGCTGATTCTTCAGCCAGACATACGCCGCAGGAGTTTTGCTTAAATCTACAACTTTATAGGGCGGATAGTTCCAGAATTCAAATAAAACCAAACCGGAGAGTAAACAGGTCAAAAATATATGCGTCTTAAAAGATTTGAACCTCACTAAGATAAATTTCATACCGAATCCGGCCAATACCGCGACTGCCAACATTAAGACTATGCCGAATCTACAATAGGCCCGAAACATCGGCAAAATCTTATACATAAAAAAAGACGGCATATAAATCTTTATTGGCCCGATCTGCCACCACGGAGGCTGAGAAAAAAACCATGCTACGATTGCCAAAACTATGAAAAACCTGAGATAGGGGCTATCCCAGCTTTTCCGTCTCTTAAAAGCGATAAACGCCAGAATAAGCGGTATCCATCCTAAATAAAGCGTATGTTCAGTCAAGCTCTCACCATATAAGGATGAGCCGATAAAATGTTCGGTAAATTTTCCAAAAACAGGATGGAATGAGGCCGGCAGAAAATAGCTTAATGGCCTAGCGGATTGGGTGAAAAGATCGTTAAATGGACGGACAAAACCGTATTCGGCTTTGACGCCAGCGGAAATGACATTCGCAGTATTTTTCGCAATGGCAAAAATTACCGGCGAGACCGTGACTAAAATTATCGCTGCCACAACAGTAAATGACTTAATGGTGCTTAACTTATTTTTCATCCATATAATTAAGACTATCGTTGTAATGAACATGAAATATGCGTAGTGGAATTCAAAAGCAAAAACTAAATAGAAACATAATGCGGCGATAAAAGCATTCTTGAGATTACGCTTTTTAATTAATATTAACAAGGATAATAGATATAACGGCATCCATTGGATTTGAGCTAATCCCAGATGTTGCCAGGCGCGCGCAAAGTGATATGGGCAAAAGGCATAGATTACTCCCGACAGAATTCCGCACATCCTGCTTTTGGTAAGAAAGTGGGCTAAACTGTACATGCATATCCCGGCAAGCATAAAACTAAGCAGCACCTCCAAATTATAAGTGATAAAATTACTGGTAAAAATTGATAGCCATTTATTAATAAATTCCCAAACGGGATAGATACTAAATTCTAAATAATTAATACCAAATGGCACAGCAAGGGTAGAATAGTCATGACTTGACAGACCCTTGACCCAGGCATATTTTATCCACCAAAAATTCCATAAAGCGGCATATGGCTCATCGGTACTATAAAAACCGGGTATATGGTTTTTGATCTTAAAAATCAAAGGGTATGTAGTCAGTAAAGTTAAAAGCATAAAAAAAACGTAAATTACTGTCGTCTTAAAATAATCTTTTTTTATCATTTTACTTAATCAGTACCAAAAATAAAAAGCTGCACCACTTATTAAACATTCTTGAAAAGCGCGAAAATCCAAAAATAATTCTGTACGAATGTATCCCCAGGAATTTACTATGCACAAACACGCTACTAAATCCTGCCGGTTTTGCAAGCTCCAGGAGCTCTTCTTTTACGTATTCCCTTTGATGGTCGCACCAGGGGAATTTTCTTTCACCTGTAAATGCCTCAATTAAAGCTTGAACCGATCGTTTACGATTTGGCGTGCCCAGAATCGCAAAACCACCCATTTTTAACGTCCGTTTAATTTCATTAATAAAAAGCCGATCATCTTTTACATGTTCTATGGCATGATGTGAAATTATACCATCAAATACGTTATCCCTGAACGGCAAAAATTGGGCATCGGCATTTACTAGCTCAATACCGGAAGATACGGGCAGCCTTGCAAGATCCAAGTCTATACCGATTAATTTACCGTAAATTTTTCGATGCGCCTCGATCTGCCCTGGATTTGCCGCACCGATTTCTAAAAACAACCCCTCCGCAGGATGCTCTTTCGTTATCGATAAAAAACCATCCCAGTAAGCGTTTTTCTCTGTGGATTTTTGTCTAAAAATTAGATACATTTTCTAGCACACATCACCTTAAGGTTCTGATCGTCAAAGAAGAACAAGATACGAATGATAAATCGTAAAAATACCGCGGGTATAAAAATTAACACTTTGAACAGATTGTTAACTATAATACCCCTGTGGTTAAAAAAATTGACTATGCTGTGGTAAAATGATGCAGGTGTGCATACGGACTCAAATAAGCTGTTTCTAATGAACCTGATAGCATTACATCGGTTTTTCTCCAAAAGCTTGCTTAAAGTCTCGGGTGTAAAAAAATATAAATGCCGCGGCACTTCTAAATTATAAGCATAAGGTCCGAAAATACGAAATTCAAAAAAATCCGTATTCGGTACGCAGATATATAAAATCGCGTCATCTTTAGCTATTCTGCCTATTTCCCGAAAAAGTTCATTTAGGTCGTGTATATGCTCCAGAGATTGAAACAAAGTTATAATGTCAAAGGTTCTTATCGCAAAATTACATTCCTGTAAATCTTTGTATAAAATGCGTCCTTTAAGTTGTTTACTGGCGAGTCTTTCCGAACCTGGATTCGGTTCGACACCCCAAGCATCATAACCAGTTTTAAGCATGGCGAATACGAAATCTCCGTTTCCGCAGCCTATATCGAGCACCTTACCGGAATTTTTATACTTTTGTAACAAATTTATCGTGGATTTTTGCGTAATTTTAAAGTATGGTTCGATAATTTTATACAAAAATGATCGGTCTCGCTGGTTAAAATCAGCGGGATAAAAACTCCCAATCGAGCTTTTTATCGGCCGCGGGTTCAAAAAAAGAAATCCGCATCCGTGGCACTTAACGACCTGAAATGTATCGTTAGATATCCCAAAGCGAAAATCTTTAGATTTTAAAAAGACGCTGTGCTTAGAGCTACCACATATAGGACAATTTATTTCTTCCTGCGATATCATGATTTTATCCAATCTTTCGTTATTCTTTTAATCGGCAAGGAAATAACCTTACCCCACAACAATTTATAAATATAGTGAAAGATTACCGTTAAAAGCAAAAAGTAATCCCAAAATGAGAAATGTAAATCCGGATACACCTGTCTGATAAACTCAAAATATTTTTCCCCCGCTTTTGATTTAAAGGTCAGGAAATGAAAAATGGCAACTGTCATATACATATAAATTATGCGTTTATAAAAATAGGGGGACCTGTATTCCGGTTTCAGTTCGCCGTTGTAAAAATCCTTAATAACCTTTAAATGGCTCAACAGAACGTTCCGCCTCTTTTCCAGTGACTTTGTCTGCTTTTGCAGATCAAAAGCCTGAAAAGGGTGAATCCTGTAAGCAAATAACAATTTCGGTGTATAGAATAAATCGAAACGGTTAATGATTTTTAAGGCAAAGGCGATATCTGCCTCCGTAGACCATGAACTATCGAATTTTCCAAGCATATCAAAAATTGTCTTACGATAAATTAATGCCGCGGAGGCAGGTAATGCACACATATTCCGCAACCAAAGGGCCTTAAAACTTTGAGCCGATTTTAATAGAGTATCTTTAGAAAAAACTTTATAGATTACCCTTGTATTCTCCTCAGTGTCGATTATAAATACCGCAGAAAAGTATGCGCCGATTGTATCCCGGTTATACTTGTCGATTAAAAATTGCCAATCTTCATACCAATGCGGCGAAATTAAATCGTCGGAATGTAAAATAGACAAAAAATGTCCGCTTGCCAAATCAATGCATCGATTCCAGTTTCCGATCATTCCTAAATTCGTATTGTTTTTATAGTATTTAAAAGCGGGAAAGTCTTTTGCGACATCCTCAGTATTATCATCAGAGCAGTTATCAACAATGATTACTTCATATGGTATTGCTGTCTGTTTTGAAACAGAAATTAGAGTTTTCCGCAACAGATCAGAACGGTTAAACGTCGGTATGCAAATGCTGATCTTGGGTAATCCAGACATCTTAGGTTTCCCTCTTTTTTGCCATCAATACCAACCCACTACCAATTCCGGAATCCATAAGATAATATTTATTTAAACTTCCGACAAGCCGCCTGCTCACTTTAGGTAATAAAGAGCTCAATGGCTTTATGAATTTTAGCCCAAACCACAAGAAAGCCAAAAAATCCCAAACGAAGGTTACCTTTCGGGTCATATAATATTTATATCCGGTTAAGTCGAATCCTTTTTTTTCTAAAATTTCTTTCCAGTGCTTATGGTCATAACAATGATAATGGTTCAGCATCCGGTTTCTTTTTTTCTTATACCATCCCGAAAATGTTTTTAATCGAAGGTTATCAAAAATTATGCTAAAAAATAAAAAATCCGCAAACTTTTGACTGGGGACGGAAAACAGGAGCGTCCCGCCGGTGTTTAAAACCCTGGAAGCTTCATCTAAAACCCGATCAATGTTCGGGATGTGTTCGATTACACAATTACTGAAAATGCTACCGAAAACCTCATTCTTATACGGCATTTGACAGGCATCGGATAAGACCAGCCCGGTATAGGTTCCCGATTTTTGATTCTGGCTTAAAAGTTCCCAGCAGTTATCCAGACCGATGAGCCTTTTGCCTTTAAAAAGCACCTCCCCAATTTTACCTTCGGCACAACCTAAATCCAAAACTGGTTCCTTCAGAAATGTCTTTCCGATGACCTGCTCAATAGCCCGCAATTCTATAGCACGCCATAAAACTATTGCCGGGTGGTCAAAATCTTTTTTAAGTATATCCGGCCAGTTTTTCACTCAGTTCCCTCTTCTGTCATGAATGATTTTCGGGAAAGTCGGATATAAATCGCTCTTCCCATAGGATTGCTTAGCGCAAAATTTGTAGCAAATTTGTTAATTTTGCTGGATTTAGTGATCCAATAAGCTAAATTCCCAATAAATTTGCCCATCCTAAAGGTAAGGATTTTTTTGCGGTATAAATCAAAACCTATGGCAACCACTTGTTCTCTTTGTTCTTTAGTGAATTCACTAGTCTCAAATATCGGATGATTATCGCGATATGAAATATTTTCCAGAAAGGAATCTGGAGGCACCAGAAAAGTCGCATGCTGTTTTGCCCATTCAAAAGACTCGGTACCGGGATAAGGCAGAAGGTTATAAAAGTTAACAAAGTTTGTCGGAAGAGATTTGGCAAAATTAATCGTATCAAGGGCATCCTGGTAAGCCTCCTCCTTATGCCCGATGATAAAATTAACCGCATTGTGAATCCCTGCTGAATTGGCCCACCTTACTGCATCGCGAACCTGGTCCAACGTAATGCCCTTTTTGATTAATTTTAATATCCGATTATTCCCCGCCTCACAACCATAGGAAATAAAATAACAGCCCGCCTGTTTCATTTTCTTCAATAAACCAAGATTTATAGTATCGACACGGATCCCGTTATAAAGCTGAAATCGTATATCTAATTTATTTTGAATAATCAAATCGCAAATCTTATCTGCCCTCTGGTTATCCAGTGTAAAACAATCATCGTTGATATCAAAAGTACGGACACCTGAATTATAAAAATATTTGATTTCGCCAAAAACATTTTCTGCGCTGCGAGCGCGAAACTTCTGCCCCATTGACAGGCGAACCGAACAGTAATTGCATCCGAACGGGCATCCGCGCGAAGTCATCAGGGGAAGCATTTTATGCTTATAGCAAACATATTTTTCAACCCCAAAAGATGCATAATCAGGGAATGGTAAGGCGTCCAAGTCTGTAATTAACTCCCGGTTGGAGTTTTCAATTATTTCCCCACTTGCATTACGCCAGATTAATCCCTTTATTGAAGTAAAATCGGGGGTGGGTTTACCCATTTCTTGCAATAGCTCTAGAAGCGTAAATTCGCCTTCCTGCTTAACCGCCAACTCAATCTTGGCATCCTCCAATATTTTTTTTCCGATAGCCGAAACATGCGGTCCGCCGCAGACAATCGGAATTCCTGTCATCTCCTTTATTTTAGTAATGAGGTCATAAGCAAAACCGTAAGAATAACTAAAAATTGTCACGCCGATAAGATCCGGCCTAAATTCCGCGATAAGCGCATAAAGCCCCTTTAAATCTTGGGCCAAACCATGATCAAATATCCTGACCTCGATATTGTTCTTTTTCAGGAAAGCACTCAGATAGGCAATCCCTATATGAGGATGAGCGGTCATTCCTTTATCACCAAAAAGCGATTTATTTCTCGGAACAACAAACAAAATGCGCATCAGAAAGCCTTTCCGGAGAGATAGGCAAAAGCCTTGCCTACATAATAATGGAGTCTCTGTTTATCCATAATTTTATCCAGGATATCATAACCAGCAATTTCACGTATAATGTTTCTGCGTTTATTTAATAATATATCGAAATTTAAAATATTCCATCCAATGCCTTTTAATATATAGAATGCATCTCGAGGTTCCCTTTTTAAAAGGAACAGTAGAGATAATAGCAGCCAACAGCCGATATGAATAGGCAAAATCTTAAGTAGATCTGGAAGTTCAAGGTTTTTGATTAGCGTGGAAATATAGTTACGGCAGCCATAATATCTGACAATATTCCTCTGGTAATAGTATTTATCTTTTATCTGCTTTTTAGGTGTATTAAAAGCATGGTGGACAACCGCGCTGGGTATAAAAACCACCTTGAAACCCGCAAGCCAAACTCTCCAGCTCAGGTCGGTTTCCTCCAAATACATATAAAAGTCTTCATCAAAACCGCCGATTTTATTAAATAAATCTCTTCTGATTATACTGGCAGCCGATTTTGCACTTAGAATATTCGTTATCGAATTAAATTGACCGACATCTTTTGCACCACGCGAGCGCTCGATAAGAAACCCTAACGGCCCCAGGTAGTCGCCAGCGCAGTCATAAAGATTTTCCGTACCAATACGCAATAACTTTGCCTGGCCAGCACCTACTCCGTGATCATTTTCCAATACTTTAACTAACTCTGCTACACACTTGTTATCTACCCGGGTATCATTATCGAAAAAAACCAGATATTTACCTCTGGATACCCGAGCCCCCATATTCCTGCCTACTGCCGGGCCAAGGCTTCCGGAATTTTCGATAAACTTCAGTCTTTTATCAAGACTGAAGTTATCCTTTACATATTTCAGACTCCTATCGGAAGAGGCGTTATCCACGAAAATAATTTCCAACTCGGCATAGCTACTATTAAGGATAGACCTCAAGCAGGCATCAACGAAGACGATTCCGTTATGGTTTACGACTATTACTGAAACTAACGGGATCATAGCTTTGTACGAAAGAAATTCCCGAATACTTCCAAGATGTAATCAATCTTCTCTTTATCTATGCCGGGATATACACCAATCCAGAAGGTATTCTGCATAACAAAATCAGTATTTTTCAGTGAACCGCTAATGCGGTATTTTACGCCTTTATATGCTGGTTGCTTTGTGATATTGCCGGCAAAAAGCATTCTGGTAGCAATCTGACTATTTTCCAGATGCTCAACTAATTGATTTTTGCTAAAACCTGCGTCTTTCTTGACTGAAATCAAAAAACCAAACCAGCTGGGAGAAGACCCCGGTAACGCCTGGGGTAAAATAAGAAACTCTTCATATTCTTTAAGGCCCTCATAAAGTAAAGTAAAATTCCTCTTCCTAGTTTCAATAAACCCGGGCAATTTCTTCAATTGCTCAACGCCTATGGCTGCCTGCATATCAGTAATCTTAAAATTATAACCAATATGCGAATACATATATTTATGGTCATAACCGTAGGGCAACCTGCCTAATTTCCATTTAAACCTCCTGCCGCAGGTGTCATCCTTCCCCGGATCGCACCAACATGCCCTGCCCCAGTCACGTAACGACTGAATTATGATTTTAAGTTTAGCATCCCCCATTACCAATGCCCCGCCTTCTCCCATGGTAATATGATGCGCCGGATAAAAGCTAAACGTCCCAATATCCCCAAATGTTCCAGCATAGCAATTTTCGTATTTTGAACCCAAGGCATCACAAGCATCTTCGATAAAAAAAAGACCGTGCTTCTTGGCGATATCGGAAACCGCTGCGGCATCATAGGTATTTCCTAGAGTGTGGGAGATAAATATGGCTTTAGTCTTCTTACGGATGGCTTTTTTTATCGCCCCCGCATCAATATTATAGGTGGGAAGTTCTACATCCACGAACACCGGCACCAGTTGATTTTGTAGGATTGGATTTACTGTGGTAGGAAAAGCTGCCGCAGGAGTAATCACTTCATCACCCGGCAATAATCTATTTTTTTTTAATTCGGCTGATGTAAGCGCGGTAATAGCTAATAAATTTGCCGAAGAGCCTGAATTAACTAACAATGAGTGTTTTACTTTCAAAAAATCGCTAAATGCATGTTCAAATTCCCCGGCAAACCTTCCTGCGGTCAACCAGAATTCAAGCGCGGAATCTACCAAAGATATAATTTCTCTTTCATCATAAACCCGTCCTGAACAATTAATTTTTGTCTTTCCGGGGATAAACTTCTCCCTGCGTTTATCCATCTCATATAAGCTTCTGATCTTCCTAAAAATTTCATCTTTAATCGACATTAATTCTCTCTTTCTGCATGCGCAATAAACTTTCTTTTGCCGTAGGTACCCTAATCTTTAATTCTTGTTCTATTTTTCCGGTCTTTAAACCCGCGTTGAGCGGACGTTTTGCCTGTTGAACCAAATCCTCGGTTTTTACCCCTAAGATAAGGGATTTATCTAAACCGAAAACCTCGGCAACTAAATAGGCAAATTCCATCCTGCTGATTAAACTTGAGCCTGCTATGTTGTAAACACCGCTTTTATTTTCATTAACCAGCCGACAAACGATATCTGCTAAATCACCGGCATAGGTAGGAGTGGCAATTTGATCAAGCGGGACTTTTACAATCTCTCGGTTATTAAGCCTTCTAATCAAACTTTGCACGAAGTTCCTGCCATCTATTTCCCATCCATAGACCCAGGTGGAACGAATAATTAAATAGTTACTTAAAGACTCTTGAATAATCTTTTCCGCATCAAACTTTGAGCTGCCATATACATTCAAAGGCTTAGGCTCTGCATCTTCAGGCCAAGGGCCGTTTTTACCATCGAAAATGTAATCCGTAGAGAAATAAATCAGCTTATCGTCTCTGCCTTGCAAGCCGGAAACAACGTTGCGCACAGCTTCGACGTTAATCTGCCTGCAGACATCTTTCTGTTCTTCTGCTAAATCAACATTGGTGAATGCTGCTGGCAAAAAAACAAGGCCCGGCCTAAAGCTTGAAATGATTCCTTGCACTCCCTCAACTTGGGTTATATCCAGACATAACAGGCCATTTATTTGATGGCGAAAAAAGGTACCCTGGATTTCATACTTATTGGCAAGGGCCCGGTATAAATAACTACCTACCAGTCCGGAGGCCCCAATAACCAATGCCTTTTTCATCCGTGTTTTATTTCCCAGCTATAAGGGATATCGTTTTTCAGGGGATCAATCCTTATTATCTCTTCTTTATCGTGCGGTAAAGTGGCACAATTGGCGATAATTGCCGGCTTAGTCCCAATACCCTTGAATCCATTAGTGACTCCGGGGGGTATTTTTACCAAGAGATACTTATCCTCGCCCATAAAGATTTCTTGAACCTCTTTATATGTTGATGACTTAGCCCTACCATCATAAAGAACGAGCTTAATCATCCCGCTGATAACAGTATAATTCAAAGTCATTTTTTTGTGTATATGCCAACCCTTCACCGCCCCTGGATAAACTACAGAAAAATAAATTTCTCCGAATCGTTCGAAATCCGGATCGTCCTCGCGTAACATATGCATAATCTTTCCCCGCTCATCGGGAATCTGCTCAAGTTCTTTAATCAACACCCCTTCAATCATCCTAAACCTCCTATTTATTAAGATATTTCTTATACCAGGCAATCGTTTTAATTAAACCGGAGTCTAAATCATAGCGTGAACGCCAATTTAAAAGCTTCTTGGCTTTTGTAACCGAGAGATATTGATTTCTTATTTCATTCTTTACCTCATTCAAAATAACTAGCCTTAGCTTAGTGTGCATTAATGTCAGAATCTTGTTTACTAACTTTAAGACGCTCACATTCACTTCGCTGCTAAAATTAAAAGCTTCTCCATAGATATTCTTTTCTTGCATCTTCTCTACAAGCGCCAATAAAGCTAAAGCTGCATCTTCCACGTAAAAATAATCACGCATATATTTCCCGTCGCTCCTGATTATAGGCGGTTCATTATTAAGGACCGAACGAATGGTACCGGGAATAATGCGGCTGAAATTTAAATCGCCCCCGCCATATAAGTTTGCACAACGGGTTATGCAAACAGGTAAATTAAAAGTTTTATAATAAGCCTGCGCAATTAAATCAGCACAGCTTTTAGAAACATCATACGGATGAGAACCGCTTAAGGTATCTGTTTCTGAATACGGCAATTTTTCTTTATCACCGTAAGCTTTATCGCTTGAAGAAATCACAATTTGTTTTACGTTTTCTCGATTACGACAAGCTTCAAGTATATTCCAGGTCCCCTTAATGTTAGACTCAAATGTAGATAGAGGGTCGCGATTGGCTACGCTTACAATTGTTTGGGCAGCAAGGTGATATACTACTTCGACTTCATATTCATTTATTATGCGTTTAAGTAAGTAATAATCGGCTAGTTCACCTTTTACTCCACAGATTTTTTTAGCAAGCCCCATGTGCATGAGATTTGATTCCGGAACTTCATCGCGTATTAAACCTACAACATTGGCTTTTTTATCAACGAGGTACTTTACCAACCAGGCGCCTAACAAACCAGTGCATCCCGTGACAAAAACGTTCTTGTTTTTCCAAAAATTTTTATTATCCGGCTTGGTCATTTTAACCGCTCCTTTTTATCCATGCTTCATTATTATGTTTCCAAATCTCATTTAATTCCCGGTTGTCTTTGTAGGTATCCATACACTTCCAAAAACCTGTATGTTTAAATGCGCATAGCTGTTTATCTTGCAATAAGCGAGCGAAACTATGTTTCTCCAAAATATCGCTTTCCTTGAGATAACCGAACACCTCTTTATTAAAAACAAAAAAACCACCATTTATCCAGTGGTCCAATATCGGCTTTTCCTCAAAATGAGTTACCATTTGCGTGTGCGAATCTACTCCTACTATACCAAAAGGAGAATAAGGCCTTACTACCGTAATAGTAGCAAGTCGCCTCTGAGTGTTATGTGCCCTTAAGAGTTGTTTAAGGTTTATATCAGCAACTCCATCGCCATAGGTAGCAAAAAATAAATTATCTTGGATCAGGCGCTCCACCTTTTTAATCCTACCGCCGGTATTAGTATTAAGCCCGGTATCTACAAATTCAATCTTCCAAGCTCTTATTTTTCTAAAGTAATCTCTAATTCTATCCCCTTTATATCCTAGGCACAATACAAAATTAGTAAAACCATAAGAGGCATATATATTCATTACGTGCCATAACACAGGCTTACCTCCTATCGGGAACAAGCCCTTGGGAATTTCAGCATTGCCCATACGCGTGCCTTTTCCGCCGCACAAAATGACTACTTTCATAACGGGCGCGCCTTTCTAAACCCGGCAAATGTGCCGGTTATACCACTTAGCCAATCCGGATTACGGCTTAGCAAGAATTTATAGCACCAGTATGCGTTTATAAACAAAAGATTTACCCCAAAACGCACGAACTTCTCTAAGGTATTAGGTTTAATCCAGCGCATATAAAAAAAGATAAAGTTCCTGCTTCGTTCATACGCATATGTACGCGCCTGAAAAACACCACCTTGGCTAATGTAATGATAAGTAACGGCTTTTGGATCAAAGACTAACTGAAAGCCTTTTTGCCTGACTTTAAAAGAAAAATCGGGCTCGTTCCATTCACCTGTTCCTGTATAGATATAATCAAAGCCCCCGATTTCCTTCAGTAGATTACGCCTAAAACACATATGGCAGGCCTCTAAATAATCTACCTCAAGCTGGCCCGGTAGATTTAAACATTCGTCAAAATTTGAACCGGGAGTAAATGCTCCGCTTTTTAAAATTTTACCGACCCCTGTAATCCTATTCTCTAAGATAATTTTAAGATATAGCTTACCAAAAATATTAAAGAAGATATTTTGTGGTTTTGTAAACTTACTGAGAAACAAGGCAAAATCCCGGTTCCCAAGTCTATCTTTCGGCACAATCGTAGGCCCGGATACCCCGCCGATCTTCTCGTCCGATAATAAAGTACTCCTCACACACTTTAGCCAATCAGGAGAAACTACCAAGTCATCATCAATGAAGCAAACTACGTCTGCCTGAGAATGCCTCCAACCTAAATTACGCGCCTCTACAATTCCTTTACGCTCCTGGTTAACGATTTTAACTCGTAAGCCGCCAAATTTATCAACTACCTGCTTAACCCCTGAATAATCACCGCCGTTAGCGATAATAATGTCAAAATCGCGATAACTCTGCTTATTTAAAGCGTCCAGGCAGCGCAGCAGGTCTTCATTACGGTTAAAAGTAGAGACTGCAACCGAAAAGGTTAACGTTTCTAACATTTCAGGTTGATTGTTGAAGCAATTATACCGCAAAAGGTCGCCGCTCCTTTAACCGTATAGAGGACAAAAAGGCAGAGCAATAAAAACGGATGCCTTAATGCTCTGGAGGTAAAATATGTGCGGCGCACAGCGCTATGATGGATAACTAAAGCAGGAAATCTTTTTAGCGCGGGAATATAGTAGAACCCGTAGCGGTAGAATTTCTTAGCAACCTGCCAAAAGGTAGATGTTTCATAATGATAGATATAAGCGTCAATGAACTTTATTTTGGCGCCCATCTGGTTAATCTTAAGATTTATGATTGCCAACTCAAAAGTTATCGGAGGGTTATCCAGGAAATCTATTTTCTTTATGAATTCGGATTTGAAAAAACGGGGCTCAGCCGTTCCGTAGATAGGGTCGTCATCCTGTTCTGAATGGAATATCCACTTATCGTAATTTATTAAACGCTCAACAAGCGTATTCTTTTTTATTTTTGAGCGCTCAAAATGAGTAACCCCGTCATAGCCTTCCTCTTCGCAAGCCCTTACACTTAACTCTATCGTATCCGGATTGATAATCTGGTCGGAATCCAAGAAAAGTATGTATTTACCTTTTGATAATTCAACGCCTTTCTTGCGGGCTAAAGCTAAAGATTCAGCATCAATGATTTTATCCGTAAAACGCCCGGCGATTTCCTTGGTTTTATCTTTACTGAAAGAATCAGTTATAATTATTTCAGTATTCTTGTAATTCTGATTTTTTAATGCGTCCAGGCACTCTTCTAATGTCCGGGCGGAATTATAGGTAGGGATAATTACAGTAACTAAAGGGTTATTTTGCATATTTTTTTAAAACTCCCTTAAAAGTATAAATGATATAATCTAAGTCGCGCTTATTAAGATATTGGTGGCAGCCGATATAAAACCCGTTTTTTCCAACGTATTCGGCATTAGGCAATTTACCCTCATAAGCTTTTTTTAAAAAACCGTAAGCCGGTTGCTGTGTCGGAATGCAGCCAAAAAGCGGCCTGGTCTCAATGCCCTTCTTTTCCAGGTCCCTGCGCAGCTCTAACCTTGAAATAAGCTTAGGGTCCTTGATTATAACAGGATAAGCCAAATAACTAATCTCTTTAGAATAGTAAGGCAGTTGCAGGATATCGGACAAGCCGGATAACCCTCCATTTAAATACCTGACATTATGGTTTCTTTTATCAAATATTTGGTTGGCTTTTTTGAGTTGGGTCAACCCTAACGCCGCCTGGAATTCCATAATCTTAAAATTATAACCAATCATATCGTGATGAAAGCGCGGATCGAAATCATCCAATCCTTTATATCTATCCAAAGGCGGGCATATGCCTTGCGGCCTGGTGCAAACGCTGCATTCGCACATCCTGCCGTGAGCCTTAATCTTTTTTATCAATTTCAAAATAGCAAGGTCATTGGTATTAATTGCCCCCATTTCCCCTGCCTGTATATTATGGGCTATGTAAAAAGAAAAAATCCCTAATTCCGATAGTGAGCCGAGCCTCTTGCCTTTATAAATAGTCCCGTGCGCCTGGGCGGCGTCTTCCATAACCGGCAGGTTATATTCTTTAGCCAGCGCGTTGATAGCGTCCATATCCGCCGGGTACCCCATTAAATGAACGGGCAGGATAACCGATATTCCGGGTTCTTTATCGAGTGCCCTCCTTATATTTTCCGGCGTTATGACTAATGTTTCCCTATCTATATCGACAAATATTGGCTTAAGCCCGGAATGCACTATCGCGTTGATAGTCGCGATAAAAGTCAAAGGGGTAGTTATGACTTTTGAGCCATCTTTTATGCCGAATTTATGCTTTAACGCGCAAAGGCCGGCGATTAACGCCGAGGTGCCCGAATTAACGGCAACAGAATATTTTGTCCCGATATACCTAGCCCATGCCTTCTCAAAATCGAATGTCTTCTGCCCCTCAGACAGCCTGCCTGAATCGATGACTTCGATTAAGGCTTTCTCTTCCCTCCTGCCAAGCTTAAATTCCCCGACGTTGATTCTAATCATTTTCTGATTATTGTATTTTTGATATTCTCTTTAAATCCGCTTCTACCATCATCTTCACGAGTTCCCTAAATTTTATTTCCGGTTTCCAGCCAAATTTACGCCTTGCCTTGGTATAATCCCCCTTAAGCAAATTAACCTCTGCCGGCCGATAAAACACCTTATCAATTACTACATATTTCTTCCAATCCAACCCGGCATGCTCAAATGCGAGCTTACAAAATTCTTTGACTGAATGAACCTCATTTGTAGCAATCACATAATCATCAGGTTTTTCCTGCTGGAGCATAAGAAACATGGCTTTTACGTAGTCGCCCGCGAAACCCCAGTCCCTTTTAGCCTCAAGGTTCCCTAAGCTAAGCTTTTTGTCTAACCCGAGCTTTATTCTGGCTACACCGGAAGAAATCCTTCTAGTCACGAATTCAAATCCTCTACGGGGTGACTCGTGGTTAAAACATATCCCGTTACAGGCAAACAAACCATAAGCCTCCCGGTAATTACGAGTTAAATCAAAACCAGCGACTTTTGATATACCGTATGGGGAACGAGGATGAAATGGTGTATCCTCATTTTGCGGGGTTTCTTTAACTAAACCAAACATTTCGCTGGAGGCTGCAAAATAGAACTTGCACTTGGGAGCTTTTTCTTTAATTGCCGATAAAACAAAATGTGTGCCGTTAATATTTGTATTAATCGTTGAAAAAGCATCTTCAAACGAATAACTAACAAAGCTCTGCGCGGCCAAATGATAACATTCCTGAGGCTTAATCTTTTCTACTATCTTGAATATGCTGGGGTAACTTTCCAGAGACCCAGCATGCAAAGCAATCTTACTACGTATATGTTTTAGCCGCCAAAGGTGATGTTCAGGATCTTCTAATGCTACCCTCCTCACCATCCCATGAACCTGGTATTTCTTACTTAAAAGAAATTCAGCCAAGTACGAGCCATCTTGACCGTCAATTCCCGTAATGAATGCTCTCTTCATTCTACCCTCCCATAGTCGTTAAATTAAAACGGAACTGCATTTTCTATTTGACAATATCCCCCTCTTTTTACGAAAGGGTAAAGCCTCATACTCTTAAGACATTAGTGAATTATTTTACCATAAATTACATAATTTTCAAGTAGTTGCGTCTTCATTAAGGAAACCGGGAAGAAACTAACTTTATGGCAGATTTACTGCAGAAGTCAACAAGCGGTAAATTGGGTTTGATAATTTTTTTGCGGTAAACTAATACCTCCCTGATCGACCTAAAACTTAAAATAGGGATGCCTGATTAATGAGCCCCTTTACGTATTCCCCTATCGCCAAAGAGCAGGTTAAACCCGGAGATTCTATTCCGATAAGATTCACCAGGCCCGGCAACCCGAGTCCGCTTTCTTCCTTAATCACGAAATCCCTGAAGTCTTCGTTTTCACCCTGCAGCTTCGGCCTTATACCCGAGGTATCGGGAGTCAAATCCCCATCCTCTAAGAAAGGAAGAAATTTTAAAGCGGATGCCAGGAATTTACCTTTATCATTAATATCCACGTTGTAATCGAATCTCTTGCGGTCGACATATCTATTATCTGGCCCCAGGCGCAGGCCACCTGCTAAATCCTTGGTAGCGTGTACCCCTAACCCTGAAGCTCTTTCATGCGGAACGGGATAAATAAGCCTGTTGATAAGTTTGCACTTTTTATTATTGGCTACCCTAAAATATTGCCCTTTGCAATATTTTAGAATGTAATCATTCTTCATCGGGTCTATCCCAGCCATTTCAGCTATCTTATCGGATTCTAAACCGGCGCTATTGATTAGTACCCTTGTTTTAATTTTGAATATTTCCGCAGAGCTATCCCTTATGCTTACCTCATAACCGGATGAGACCCTGTTTAAAGCGGACACTTCCGAATTATAGACTACCTCGCCATTATTCTCTTTTATCTGCTCCACCAGCTGTTTCATGAACTTATGAGTATCAATTATTCCCGTAGCGGGTGAAAATATCGCTGCTCTTGCCTCGATATTCGGTTCGGCTTCCTTGACTTCCTCCCTTGACAACATCCTCAAGCCTTCCACCCCATTTTCCCGTCCTCTTTTTAAAAGATTCTGCAACTCATTCTCTTCCTGGTTATCCGTTGCCACGATTAACTTCCCGGTATTTTTGAATCCGGTATTATTCCTGGCGCACCAGTCATACAGCATCCTGTTACCCCTGGCGCATAATTTAGCTTTCAATGAACTACTGGGATAATAAATACCAGCGTGAATCACCTCGCTATTCCTAGAGCTAATTTCCTGCCCGAATGCATTATTTCTTTCTAAAACGTATAAACTTAAGCCCGGACGGGAAATTTTACTAGCGATGCTCAAACCTATCACGCCAGCACCAATAATAACCACATTTACTGTTTCCATAAAAATTACCCTTAGATTTTCCTAATTTTCCGGGTTTGATGGAGAAATTTTTGGTTTTGATAAGCCCTTTTTGGATGAGCTCATGCAAAGATAGTTAATTTTACCTAAGGAAATACTCAGGCGCGCGAAAAGATCCCGTTGAGTAGCAGTTGGGTTGGCTTCTAACTCTTTAAAAATAAAGAGAATTTCTTCTTTTTGGGGCCGTTCAGTCATTATCCCAATTTAGATAAACAAATTGGCTGGTAAACTCTTTTGTCATTAAGCTCACCGTGGTTTTCCCGGCTTGCCGAGGGCCTACAAGAAAAATCATTTGCTGGTGGCGCTTGAAATGTTCCTTAATGACAGACGTGTAAATTCGTTTCATTTATTTTCCTTTAATATGCCAGCCCGCTGTACTTTACTATGACTAATTTAGTATATATCTTAAATTAGTCAAGACTATTTTTAGATATATGTCAAGCCAAAAACAGCCTTGCGTGGCGTATATTAGCTCACCTCAAATGGGAACAGTTTCTTTTTGCGCGCATCCCCTTTGCGCAGCGAATACTAATCCATATATCCTTGCTCTGACCAGCGCTTGAGGATCCCCTCGGCATAAAAGACATTCTTAGCAGGATTTTGGCCGGAAAGCCTAGCGGTAATTTTAACCGCGGATTCTACCCAATTATAACTATAAGTATCAATTAACTGAATAAGCTTTCCTACTGCCTGATAGTTATTCTCTTCGGCAATCAAGGCGGCTAATTTGCGGGCTGAAGCAACTGGTTCCACTCCATAGGCCTCTTCCAATGATTCCCATCCCTGCTTGATACTTTCAGGGGAAGGCAAAGGTTTTAAAAGATAGAGATTGACCGGCTTATCGGTAAAAGGGCTTTGCTTAGTAGGCAACCTGCCCCGCCAGATATCCACTATCTGATATCTTTCCAATTCACGCATTCCCCGGGTAATTGTATATACGCTAACGTGGAAATCCTTGGAAAGCAACTCCCTGCCCAGAGACCACCAGGGCTTGGTATCAGATGTCTCCTGTTTATAGATATTTATCAAATAGATAAATTTTGCCCTTAGGGAGAGTTTCTTATCCCAGCCATAATCCCAGTAGGCGTAAGGAATATTAAAATAGGCCTTTTGGGGTGAGGACGCAAGCTTAATCTTGGCCGGAGAACCTCTCTTAAATTCCAGATTAATGAGCTTATACTCCTTAGCGAGTTTCTTAAGAAGGCGATTAACCTCATAAGGCGAGCGCCAGTGTTTGGCAGGTAAACCCACAACAGGTGCGGTTTTTTCATAATCAACAGTAAATTCCAAGAGGTTTCTATCACGGGATTCTTTCGCTAAGAAGAGATAAAGGTCAAAGAGGGTATTTTGGGATTTATTGACCATGCGCGGAGAAAGGCTCCTAGTCAACAAAAACTGATTTGAGACCTTAAGCTTAAGCAGATATGCAGGTTCAACCGGAGGTTCTTTTATAATCTTAAGTTGGTTGAGGTTTTCTAATTTTATGCGGGCATATTCCGGTGAACGAATAAGGTCAGCATTTTCGCTGTTGCGGGTCAAAGAGGAATAACTCCAGTTCGGACTGCCAGAGATTACAACATTCTCATCAATAATGATTAATTTATCATGCAGGCGTAAGCTTGGGACTACATACCATACATCTACCCCTGCTTGAGAAAGAAACCAATAGGCAGCTTCGTTTTTTCCCTGCAGGCCTTCAAGGCCACCGAGCTCTCCAAAAGGTATGCTTTTATCCAAATAAACCTTTACAGTAAGGCCGCGGTTTTTGGCATCGATTAAATCCTGAACTAAGAGGCTCTGGGGGCTTTGCGGATTAGAGGGATCGATATAGATAGAGTACATTGCCACATATATAGATTTTTTTGCTTCTTTAAGCTCCTGAGCAACCGCAGCAAAATATTTATTATCACTTATATCGGTGATATCAACAGTCAAGGCAAAGGAAGAAACAAGAAATAACAGCAAGATAGATAAAGGCAGGAATATAAATCTATTAAACCGACTTAACCTATAATCCCTGGAATTCATAATTAATTTGGCTATAATTAGCTTAACCTTCAAACAGTTACATATTTTTACAGGAAACTCGGGAAGGATTTAAATCTATATAACCTAAAGCTATGCCAAAGACAAACCAAAATATCACAGCATCCTGCAATCCCACAATAATTATAGAGGTCGCATTAGCAAAAATTAAAGTAGCGAGTATTGAGCCCGTTAACCCTAAACGAATGATCTTTAAATCACTGTTATCATGCTTTATGGCAGAAATTGACTTTTTAAAGAAAATGACAAATATCCACAAGAAGGCAATAAGTCCAATTAATCCTGTTTCAGATAAAATCTCTAAATATGTGCTATGTGCGTGTAAATGTATCCTACCCTCTGAATAACCCCCTGCCGGGGCATAATCATAGAGTAGTTTCTCATACATACCAAGTCCGGCGCCAAAAATCGGAAAATCTTCGCCTATTCCAACTGCACCTTTCCACAACTCAATTCTAGTCATCCATGCTGCTGGAGTAAATAAAGCCATGCCCCTTATTTTAATCGGTGCAGGCAAAAATATCCCTATGATTATTAAGAAAATCAGCAAGTATAAAACCTGTTTTTTATTTTTTAAAAAAGCAATAAACAGAACTGCTAGCAAATATGCTATCCAAGAAGCACGTGAGGCTTTCCAAAATAAAGCAAAACTTGATAACATAAATAGAGTCAAGCTACTCAATCTCAAAAAAACATTTTTACTATAAAAAATAATCGCAAACAAAAAAGGCGTATACAATACTAAATAGGGCACTAGATTAACTTTTGGAACTGTAAAATGCTGCGCTTTCCAAACTAATGAATATAAAAAAGGAAATGTTATGCCTGAGCTTCCTAAAACAAATAAGCTTATTAATAAAGAAAATTTGGGGCGCGAGTCAACAAAAAAATAACCTAATAAAACGAATACCAAGTAAAAAAGGTAACGTTCAAAGAAAATAGATTGGCTGTGGTAAGGGTTTAAACTCAAGGCCGTGGAAATAAGGGCACATAAGAAGAAAAATATTATAAATTTATACTTGCATATTGCC
>Ga0163199_1000723_pt1 | contig 20707 bp, 16 predicted proteins | sample PL_2010_150m_FD_113537 | JGI IMG/M metagenome (GOLD analysis project Ga0163199, IMG submission 113537) | Freshwater microbial communities from Powell Lake, British Columbia, Canada to study Microbial Dark Matter (Phase II) - PL_2010_150m | ecosystem: Environmental > Aquatic > Freshwater > Lake ...
ACGTGGTGACCACACCGCTCGTCAGAACGATCCAGAGGCTGCCGATCAGCCCATAGATCGTGGCGATCTTGAGCGCATGATTGCTTTCTTCCGATGGCTTTCGGAGCGGTTGACCCATGCTATCCCCTACTTTGTTAGTCGATTATAGACCGTTGGGCTGGTGATCGGTCAATCGTGACCGAAAGATTGCAGGCCGTCGATGCAAAGCCGGCGGACGGCGTTACTCGCGATTCGGCCGACCCGGGCGATCGGGTCGGCGCCGTCATTTCTTGCCGAAACCGCCCAGCAAGGCCGCCACCGGTTTCAGGTTGCGCGGCGGGAGATCCTTCTCGGCAGCGGGTTTCTCGCCACCTGCGACGATCCGGGATTCGTAGGGCTGGTTCGGGTCGAAGTCAAGTTTGGGCAGATGTGCGACGGGGGACGGCAGTCGCGGCCGTTCGCTGCGCTCAAGGCGCGGCGGCGTGCGCTCGCGATCCGCTTTGCGGCTGCGCTCCTCCCTGCTTTCCCGAGCGCCACTGTCGTCCCGGGGGCGGCCACGGCCGCGCTGGGGCCGTTCGGCATCGGCGCTGAGACCCATATCGTTGCCGCGTTCGAATCCCGGCGCGGTCACTTGTTCGATCTTGAACTTGATCAGTCTCTCGATGTCTGCCAGATACGGCTTTTCTGCGGGGCAGACCAGCGACGTTGCGTCTCCGCTCTTGCCGGCGCGGCCGGTGCGGCCGATGCGGTGAACATAGTCTTCGGCGACGTGCGGCAGTTCGTAGTTGATTACATGCGGCAGGTCGTCGATGTCGAGGCCGCGGGCCGCGACATCGGTACCGACCAGCACTTTGATCCGGCCGGCCTTGAAGGCCTCAAGGGCCTCGGTGCGCTGTTGCTGGGTCTTGTCGCCGTGGATGGCATCGGCCTCGATGCCCTGGCGTTGCAGGTAGTGGGCCAGCCGGCTGGCGCCGAACTTGGTGCCGACAAAAATCAGCACCTGACGCAGCATTTGCTCGCGGAGCAAATGCACCAGCAAGTGGCGCTTGTCTTCCTGGGGCACGGGATAGACCCGGTGGGTAATGTTCTCGCCGACGGCGTTGCGTTTCGCTACCTCGATCAGCTGCGGTGCCTTGAGCATGCTGTCGGCCAGCTTGCGGATCTCCTCGGAAAAAGTGGCCGAGAACAGCAGGCTCTGCCGCTCTTTCGGCAACAACGCGAGGATGCGTTTGATGTCCGGGATGAAGCCCATGTCGAGCATGCGATCGGCCTCGTCGAGGATGAGAAATTCGACGAAATTGAAGGTGACGGTTCTCTGCTGCACATGGTCGAGCAGCCGGCCGGGGGTCGCGACGACGATTTCACGGCCTTCCTTCAGTTCCGCGATCTGCGGCCTGATATCGACGCCGCCATAGAGGCAGGTGGACCGCAACGGCAGATATTTGCTGTAGGTCTTGACGCTTTCATAAACCTGCATCGCCAGTTCACGCGTCGGTGTGAGGATCAGCCCGCGCACCGGGTGGCGCGCCGGCGACGAGGAAGTGCTCGCATGGCGGGTCAGGCGTTGCAGCATCGGCAGGGTGAAACCGGCGGTCTTGCCGGTTCCCGTCTGGGCACCGCCCAGGATGTCCTTGCCTTGCAGGATGATCGGAATCGCCTGCACCTGAATCGGTGTCGGCTCGGTGTAGCCGTTGTCGGCTACGGCATGCAATAGTTCGGGCAGCAGCCCGAGTTCGTCAAATTTCAATGATTGCTCCTGGTTCGGCCTGCCCCTTGCGGGGTACCGGTTCAGGCAGCGAAAGTTCTTGGGGATGTCGGGCCGAAGAAACCGAGAAGCGCTCGGTCCAGCCGCGGAAGGCCACCAACCGGCAGGGCGGCGACGGGATCATTATAGCCGATTCTGCGGCCAGGTTTCATTGCCCGCGCGGATTTCAATCCATAACGGGGGAGAATCCACGGAGATCGCCCGATTTTCGGCCCGTGGTGTGGCCGCGGTCAATGCTTGGCAGCTGAGCTGGACTTGCCGCCGGCGTCCTTCTCGGCGGCGGACCTGGAATTGCCCTTCTTGCCGTCGTCGGCGCTTTCGTCAGGCTTCGGTATCACCGTGTTCTCGATCTTGTTTTCGCGCATATAGGCATCCATGTCCCGCCAGCCCGCGAAGATGGCGGCCTTCTGGGCTTTGGGGCTGAGGGCATAGCATTCTTCGAGCGGGCGCGCCGTCTGCCGACATGCGCCGCCGATCGCCTTGCCTTCCGCCTCGCGATTCGCCGCGATCTTTGCCGGATCCTCCAGGCCGAGCTGCTCGCAAGCCGCAAGAGCAAGCGGGATTAGCAACAGGTACAGGCGCAGGTGCATGGCGATCCCCGGAATCATGGTTTTGTCCGATGGGCCGATCGGGCGTGGGCGACAGGCAATAATTCTACGTCAATTTTCCGTCGCGACTTAATCAATCCGCGTCGGGGATTACCGCGGTCGCTTCGATTTCCACGCGCGCTGCATCCTCTACCAGTTCGGCAACCTGGACCACCGCCATGGCAGGATAGTGGTGTCCCATCACAGCGCGATACGCCGCGCCGATCTCCTTGGATTGCGCCAGATACTCGCGCTTGTCGGTGACGTACCAGGTCAGACGCACTACATGTTCCGGCCCCGCGCCCGCGACCGCAAGAATCTCGACGATGTTGGCGAGCGTCTGGCGCACCTGTCCGGCAAGATCGAGGCTGGCGAAACGGCACTGGCTGTCCCAACCGATCTGTCCGCCGGTGACCACCAGGGTTCCCCGCGCCTTGACCCCGTTGGAAAATCCGCGTGGCCTCGTCCAGCCCTGCGGTTGCAGTATTTCGTGAAGATTCATCGGGTCATCCGCCCGACACCCCGATCGCCTCCAAAAATGGCGGCCGCAGAGCGGCTCATTTGGACTTTCCGGAGTCGGAGCTGGACGCTACGTGGGCCTTGAGTTTCGCCAGCAGGCCGTGAAATTGTTCGCGCTCCCTTTCGCTAAGCGCCCCCAGCAGCTCGACGATCCATAACTCGTGGGCTTCGGCCATGCGCATGAATGCCTTGCGCCCCACCGGGGTCAGCTTTACGTTGTATGCGCGACGGTCGGTCGGATTGTCCTCCCGAACCACCAGGCCTTCGGCGACCAGCTGGTCGGTGATTCCTGTGACATTCCCACCGGTAACCATCATGCGCTTCGATAGCTCGCCCATCTTCATGCCGTCCGGCGCACGCTCCAGTTGCGACATCAAGTCGAAGCGTGGCAGCGTGATGTTGAACTGGCTGCGCAGGCGGCCACGGACTTCGGCCTCGACGAGGTGGGTGGTGGCGAGCATGCGCAGCCAAAGGCGCAACTCCTGGGCGTGGCTGCTGGTGGCGCGGGTTTCCATGTCGGATCGCGGAGGTGCGACGGGCTTCTGGTTCATGACGTCAGCCTTTCTGAAAAAATGGTGATGATGCTTCGGACGGTAGGAGAGCAGCCTGTGCGGCGCGGGCGAGATTACGTTCGAGCTGGTCCCTGCCGCTGAGATACTGCCGCGGCCAAGCGGCATCGTGATAATCCTGCTGCGCCGCGGCGCGCAAGGCCCAGGCGGGGTCGGCCAGATGCGGCCTGGCCAGAGCACACAGGTCCGCTCGGCCCGCCGCGACGATGCTATTTACATGGTCCGCCTCGAAAATGTTGCCGACTGCGATCGTGGCGATGTTGACCTCATTCCTGATCCGATCGGCGAAGGGCGTCTGGTACATGCGTCCATACACGGGCGTTGCGGCGCGGGTGGTTTGACCGGACGAAACGTCTATCAGGTCCGCCCCGGCTTCCTTGAAGCAGCGCGCCATGACTACCGCATCGTCCGGCGTATTGCCGCCGGGTGCCCAGTCGTGCGCGGAGATGCGGACCGACAACGGCTTGGGCGCCGGCCATGCGGTACGCACGGCCCTGAAGACTTCGAGCGGGTAGCGCAGGCGATTCTCCAGTGTTCCGCCGTATTCGTCGCTACGCTGGTTGGTAAGCGGACAGATGAAGCTGGAAAGCAGGTAGCCGTGCGCGCAATGCAACTCGAGCAGATCGAAGCCGGCAGCGACGGCCCGCCTGGCGGCGGCAACGAAATCGTCGCGCACCTGGTCCATGCTGGCGCGGTCCATCGCCCGCGGTACCTGATTGCGCGGGCCGTAGGCAATCGCCGAGGCGGCGAGCAGGGGCCAGTTGCCTTCGTCGAGCGGTTCATCGATGGCCTCCCAGCCCAGCTGGGTCGATCCCTTGGGACCGGAATGCCCGATCTGGATGCCAAGCTTTGCGTCGGAATGCTGGTGCACGAATTCGACGATCCTTCGCCAGGCGTCCAGCTGGCGCTCGTTCCAGATTCCGGCACAACCGGGGGTGATGCGGCCTTCGGGCGAGACGCAGGTCATCTCCGTCATCACCAATCCGGCGCCGCCGAGTGCCCGGCTGCCAAGGTGCACCATCAGGAAGTCCCCCGGGAGCCCTTCGTGGCAGGAATACATGGCCATCGGCGACACCACGATGCGGTTCCTGAGCGTCAGTCCCGATACGGTGAACGGCGTGAACATCGGCGGCAGCGGTTTCGCCGGCAGTCCGCTGCGGCTGGCAAACCAGCTTTCGACGCCGTCGACATACGACTTGTCGCGCAACTTGAGATTTTCGTGGCCGATGCGCTGGCTGCCGGTGAGCAGCGTGTAGGCGAATTGCTCGGGTTCGAGGTGGGCGTAGCGCGCAACGTTTTCGAACCACTCCATGCGATTGCGGGCGGCACTCTGCAGCTTCAGCGCCTCAAGCTCGCGCTCTCCCTGATAAACCTCCAGGGCGCGCTGCACGTCCGCGGGGAGCGCGGTCACCGCCTTGGCCAGCGCGATCGCGTCCTCCATGGCCATCTTGGTGCCGGAGCCGATCGAGAAATGGGCCGTATGCGCCGCGTCGCCGATCAGGACGATGTTCTGGTGGTGCCACGATTGGCACACCACGCGGTTGAAATTCAGCCAGGCCGAGCCGCGCGCGTGGCGCGAATTGGCGATCAGCTTCTGACCCTTGAGGTAGCGTGCGAAGAGCTTCTCGCAGAAGGCGATCGATCCGGCGCCATCGACCTGGTCCAGTCCCGCCGCGCGCCAGGTCTCTTCACGGCACTCGACGATGAAAGTGCTGGTGTCGCGGTCGAACTGATAGGCATGCACCTGGAACCAGCCCCATTCAGTCGCCTCGGTGATGAAAGTGAATGCGTCAAGGCGCAGATGGGTGCCGAGCCAGATATAGCGGCACTTGCGCACCTCCACGTCGGGCCGGAACTGGGCCGCATATTTTTGTCGCACCCGGCTGTTCACCCCGTCCGCGGCGACAATCAGGTCAGCATCGGCGAACTGCGCATCGTCGGTGACGTCGGTGGCGAAGACCTGCTTGACGCCGAGCTCCGCGGCGCGAGTTTGCAGGATGGAGAGCAGTTTCTTGCGCGCAATTCCGCAAAAGCCGTGGCCGCCGGAGCGGATGCGGCGTTCCTTGAAGTAGACTTCGCAGTCGTCCCAATGATGAAAGTTCCGGGTGATCTCGGCAAATGTCTGCGAATCCGCCTGGGCAAAATTCTCCAGAGTGGCGTCCGAAAACACCACCCCCCAGCCGAAGGTGTCCTCTGGCTGGTTGCGCTCATAGACGGTAATCTCGTGCGCCGGATCCGCCTTCTTCATCATGATGCTGAAGTACAGACCGGCCGGCCCGCCACCGACGCAGACGATGCGCATTTGCTCTTCCCTTTTACTTGGACGAGTATATATTTAACTATAAAATATCACGGTATTCCATACCAGAGCAAGCAGGTTGACCATTCGCCCGGGCGGTTCGAAGGTGACGCGGGTCTCGCCGAGGTATGATGACGCCTGCTTGTGCCCGCAGGGAGGGACGATGTCGCGGATCGGATGGATACTGTTGCTGTTTGCCGGGTTGGCCGGTCCGGCGCAGGCGCGCGACGAGATAGTTCTGCGGCATGCGTTGGCAGGAAAGTCGCTGGACGTCCTGGCGACACTGGTGTTGCGGTTCAACGACGAGCAGAAAGGCAAGGCGATAGTCCTGCTGCAGGGACTGAACGGCCTGGACGACGATGCCCGGCGCCAGATCCCGCACCTGGCGCTGCTCGACGACGACGACGGCGCGGAGTTCTTCGGCACACGGCCGCGGTTCAAGATGCTTTATCAAGTCATGGCCGAGTCTGGCGAAAGGTTTGGCGCGGAGCGTTTTCTCCCCCTGATTGCCGACGCAGTGGACGACACGCTGGGCCGCATCCAGGCCTTGCCACTGGGATTGTCGTTGCCGGTTCTGATGTGGAACAAGGACGCATTCCGCAATGCGGGCCTCGATCCCGACAAGGCGCCCAAAACCTGGTGGGAATTGCAGGAACGGGCGGGAAGCCTGCACGATGCGGGAATCAAGTGCCCGTTCACGTCGTCGCGGTTTGCCTGGGTGCACCTCGAGAACCTTTCGTCGCAGCACGGCGAGGCCTTTGCCGCGCGCGACCGCAAAGGAGTCACCCGTGTCGCGCTGAACCGGCTGGTCAACGTCAAGCACATCGCGCTGATGGCAAGCTGGTACAAGAGCGACTACCTGCACTATTTTGGCTCCGGTATCGAGTCCGACCGGAAATTCGTCTCGGGCGAATGCGCAATGTTCACCGGCGCCTCCTCCTTATACGCCGAAGCTTCTCGCGCTGGATTCGCCGTCGGGGTGACCGAGTTGCCCTACTACGATGATGTCCGCGACGCGACGCCGGCGAAGGTGCTTCCCGACGGCGCTGCACTGTGGATACTCGCGGGCCACACGAAGAAGGAATACCAGGTCGCGGCGCGTTTCGTCAGCTTCATGTTAAAGCCGCAGGTCCAACTCGAATGGGTGCGGGCAACAGGCTATCTGCCGATGACCCCGGTTGCGATCGAAGCGCTGAAGGCCGCCGGAGTTGCGCCGACGCTGCTCGAAGCGGCATCCCACCGCCTGTCCGAGCGCCGGGCGCCGACGACCCGCACCAAGCACGGCGCGGGCCTGAATCGGATGCGGCAGATCCTGAACGAGGAGATCGCCGCTGTGTGGGCCAATGCCAAGCCCGCCAAGGAAGCCCTGGATGCGGCGACAACGCGTTTCAACGATCAGTCGCCCGACCCCGGTTCGGCGACCACGAGGAAATAGGCGGCATGGCCTGGCGTTATCCACGGTTCATCGCCCACCGCTGCGGAGGCGCCTTGGCCCCGGAAAACACCCTGGCCGGATTGCGTCTGGCGGCTCGCCTCGGTTATCAAGCCGTGGAGTTCGACGTGATGCTCAGCGCCGACGGCGTACCTGTGGTGATCCATGATGAGACGGTGGAACGGACCACTGCCGGCAGCGGTGCGGTTCCGCTTTTGTCGTCGCGCGAACTCGGGATGCTCGACGCCGGCATCAAGCATCATCGTGCATTCGCCGGCGAGACCCTGCCGACGCTGGCGCAAACGCTGGACGCCTGCCGGTCTCTGCGCCTCGCGGCAAATATCGAAATCAAGCCTGCAGCGGGCCATGAAGCGGAGACCGGCACCGTCGTCGCCCGGCAGGTGTTTGCCCACGCGCGTGACTGGCCGCAGGCGCCGTGGTTGTTCTCGTCGTTTTCGGAAACCGCGTTGGCGGCGGCATTCGAACAGGCCCCTGCATTGCCGCGCGCCTTACTGGTCGAAGCGGTTCCACCCGACTGGCGAATGCGCCTGCAGCGGCTGGAGTGTCTTGCGTTGCATTGCGCAGCCAGGCGTCTCGAGCCGGCGCAGGCGGCTGAAATCGTCTCCGCCGGATATCCGCTCGGCTGTTACACGGTGAACCGTCCCGAGGACGCGGCGCCACTGTTCGCTGCGGGCGTCACCGCCATTTTTACGGACCGCCTCGACCTGTTCGATTCGTCACCTTAGGCATTCCCGTCGACGCCAAGCTCGATGGGCGGATCTTTTCGTCCGGGCGTGCGAATCGTTGGAAATCGGCGGGGCGGCGAGGTCCCGGCGGGCGCTAGTGCAGGTCGCCGGGCCTCAAGTCGGCGCCGCTTTCCCACAAGTCCTGGGTAACCTTGCCGCCGAGGACGGTCCGTACATAGTGGCTGATGGCGGGATCCCTGATGAAGTCCGCGGCGGAAGCGGCCAGTAGTATCGCAGATGGCAATTGCGGTTCGGCGATGATGAACGCCTGGATGTAATCGATCCCGGCGTCGACCATGGCCTTGACGGTTTCCAGGTTGTCCGTCCACTCCGCAATGCTGGTCATCCCGAGGTTTCGGGTAAGGCCTGCGATGGCCTCAATGATGGAAAGGTTAGTGGGATGGGACAGCGCGCGGGAAACCAGCGACCCGTCGATCTTCAGCACATCGACCGGGAGGCGGCTGAGATATGAGAATGATGTATAGCCGACTCCGAAGTCGTCGAGCGCCAGGCGACATCCGAGGCTCCGCGCCTGATCGGCGAACTTCGTCATGTTCTCGATGTCGCTGACCGCAACGCTTTCGGTGATCTCGAGACAGATCTTCTTGGCGGCGCGACTGTGGTGCCTGAGCATGGCGAAGGCATCGGCGATGAATCGCTCGTCATTGAGCGAGCCGCCGCTCATATTTACGTCAATGAATCGCGTATGCTCCAGCCGGTCGTGGTGCTCGTCGATCCATTCCAGGATGTGGCTGAGCACCCACCGGTCGATGATCGCAATGCGCCCGTTGCTTTCGGCCGCATTGATGACCCGCCACGCCGGCTCGACCACGTCGTCCGAGCGGCGCATGCGCAGTAACACCTCGAAGTTGAGGGAGGCGTAAGGATTCTTCAACGACATGAGCGGCTGCATGACCAGGAACAGTCCCTCGGGCGGGCCGTCGTCGCTGAAGCGCTTGAGGAGGTTCAACTCGATCTCCTTCTCCAGCAGATTGGGCGCGTCCGCCTTGTAAACAACGACGTGATTGACGTGCTTGGCTTCGCTGCAGGCGCGGTCTGCGCCGGTGATCGCATCGTCACCGGACATCCTCGGGCCGAGTTCCACGAGACCGATTGATATTCCCACCCGGAATGCCTTGCGTTCAACGATGAACGGCTCCAGCTCGATGGCGTCGATGAGTGCCTGGCAAAGGCGGGCACCGTCGTCGGGTTCGAGCTTCTCCAGGATGATCAGGAATTCGTCGCCGCCGATTCTCCCCAGCACGTTGCCCGAAGGGACGACAAGTTTTATTCTTGCGCATACCTGCTGCAGCACCTGATCGCCAGTAACGTGGCCATAAAGGTCATTGATCAACTTGAACCGATCGAGGTCGAGATAGGCAATGCAGACCGGTTCTCCTCTCGCCACGGCTTCGACTGCGGCATCGAGCGCATCCTCGATGCCGCGCCGGTTGATGACCCCGGTGAGGGGATCGTGGTTGGCGAGATAGCTCAGGCGGTCATTGGCGTTCACGCGGGCAGTAATGTCCTGGAGCGACCCTTCGATGCTGTCATCGACAAGCTTGGCCTTGACCAAGAACCAGCGGTCCTGGTCCTTCAGCCTTTCGAGGACTTCCATCTCGACCGTATCCTGGGTTTGTATCGTCCGCAGCATTTGCTGCCACTGGTCGATGCCGAAGTATTTGGCCCAGGTTCCGAGGGCCATATGTTTCCTGTCCTTGGGGACTGCCAGCATATCCTGGAGGGCCGGGTTGCCGCGCAATATCGCACCCGTCTTGTCAAGGGTAAACAAGCCGATCGGAATTTCCTGGTAGGTCTTTCTGAGTTCGGCTTCCGCCTGCACCCGGGCAAGTCGCTCTGTCCGCATCTGTTGCGCGATCGACAGTGCCGCGATCAGGCTCGATGCCAGCGCGGCCGTGACGCTGTTGACCACCCCCAGTAACAGTTTGAGGCCCAGCGCCGCCGCGATGACCTCGCTGAACCCTGAAAACATCGCAATGGCCAGCGCGATCGAGAACCAGATCGCAGTATTTGAGCGGGCCACAATCAGGATGCGGATCATCAGGAAGACGATGCTCGAGCCCGCGAACAGGGTCATGACCCACATCACCGGCAGGTAGATGTGGAACGGGAATGCGACGAGGAAAACCATCGGAACACAGGACCACTGCAACAGCCTCATCAGGCGTGCGTACCCGACGCGCTTGAGTTCCTCGTGAAAAAGCACATGGAAGAGCGCAATGGTGAGCAGGTAGTAGGCGGAGATGCTCGACTCGCGGTAAAAGATCACCCAGTCCACCGGAATTTGCCGACCCAGCCACAGGGTGTCCATGCCGACGGAGATCGCGGCAAGGCGCAGATTGACGACCAGCCAACCGGCGAAGATCATGTAGATGACCTCGCGGTTGATCAGCGCGGTCAGGAACACGAAGATGGCTAGAATGACCAGGCCACCCTCAAGCAAGCCGGAATCGCGATGAAAGGCGTTTTCGGCGGACTCATACTCGGTCCTTTCCCAGAGCCGCACCGAGATCCGGGCCGGTCCCAGGAACTCCCCACGACACAAGACTGGGTCCGTCGGGGCTTCGGTGATGATGAATCCGGTGCGGGATGCAACGATCCCGCCGGTGGCGCTCGCCCGGTCGGTCCGACCGATCAGACTCATCGAGGTGGCGTTCCAACAGGCCACTCTTACCGCATGGCGCGACGGGAGTTCGATCACCATGCCGCGACCCCCTTCGGTCTCAACCTTGCCGGGGATCAGGAACCAGTGCGGCTCCTCCGAGAGCAGGGTGCTGTGATAAAGAACCGCCGTCTGGGCGCGCAGGGCCGCAAGTGCCTGGGGCGGGTCCAGAACCCCGGCGGCATCCTTGAGGACCTCAAAGGGCACGACCGCGCCTGCGCTGGCGGGATAGTTTGACGGGAAGAAGAATAGCGACAGCAACGTCGCGACGGCGATCGCGGCGGGAACGAGATAGATCGAAAACCCCATCAACAAGGGATGCGCACCCCTCTGGTCGACGGTTTTGCCTAATTCCATTTCAAATATGCGTGACGAGGCATCGAAAGGTCATCGGTTAGGGCGGGCATCGTCGACCGGAGATCCAGTCGACGATGCCCGGACAGGCTTCGACAATTGATCCGGCTGAGGCCATGCATGCACCCAGTCGGCATTTGCTGTGGATTGACGCCACGATACCCATCCTCGACTCAGGAAAGCCGGAGAACATCGCGACTTTGCGGCTTGTTATCGCGATTATGGCGATGCGGCAACGCCGGAAAGTCGGACGTGCCGATGTCGATATCGGGATGGTCGGTGTTGAAGAACATGTCGTACAGCGGATGCTCGGCCTCGGCCCAGCGCCTCTGCCCCGACGCCATGTCGTGGGAAAAGACGCGATGCGGAATATTGCCGGCATGGCGCATCGGTTGAAATCCGACTCCCGGGAAGACATCCTCAAACATCAGGGCTTCGTATTGGCGATCCAGCGGCGAGCGTGCGGCGATCACCATCCAGTCGACCCCGTGCTCGATGCACCACATGAACATCGCCTTGAACATGATCAATTTGGCGAGGCGTCCCGTGCGATCCGGGGTGATCCCCAGGCGCGTCGCTTCGGCGAGGCTCTTCCCGACATATTTCAGCGGTAATTCGACGCTGCCTTCGAGCAACAGCGGCCGATACTGGTTGGTCTGGATCCGCATTGACCCGAGGGCGGTACCGTCGAGCTTGGACTCCGCGATCAGGACGAGCATGCCGTCCTCGAAGTCGAATTGCTCCGGTTCGGTCAGCTTGCTGGCCAGCGCCGGTACGTGCCGGGCATAGGCGGCGTAGCGAATCCCGACCGCTTTGTTGATAGCCGCCTCATCTTGGGCGATTCGGACGGTGAACGGGAGGATTTCGACTCGGCTCCGGTTCTCCTCGGGCATCGACGAAGCAGCGAAGCGGGAGGCCACGGAACGCGTCTGGATCTGATTGGCGTGCAGCATGATCAATACTCCTCATTGAAGTGAAAGGACGGGTGAAAACTCGAAATGCCACGTGCATTAAACAGAATGCCATTTCTTGTAACTCAAAAGCCGATTCCGGAAATTGTCTTGTGTCAACGATATGGTCAATACGGTGATCGCTCGGACAATGGATATCGGCGCGCCCGGCCAGCCGCGGGGCAGGCTCCGGCCGCAACCACCGGAGCCGGTTTCCGGTCCGTCAGGCGGGTGCGCCAGCTATCCGATCGGGGGGCTTCCGGGCGGCGCCAGGCCGCGCCGGCCGGCGCATAGGTCCGCCGCCCGGCGGGCGCTGCCCGTTTCGTTGTAGGCCCGCAAGGCTTCCTCACGGGAAATCTTGGCGTCGAGCATGTTGACGCCATACCACTCGATCAATACCGAATCGATTTCGTTGATGATCCGTCGCACCTCGAACTTGCCGACGCGGTTCATTTCCATGGCTTTGTCCCGAGCGGGCATCCACCGCTGTGATGGAGGAGTGTATGCCGATTTGCCCGATACCCCTCGGCGAATTGTAATTTCGACGGCACGCATGCCCCGGCGCGCATGCCCCCGGAACGTTCGCCTCCGTGCGAGAGCGGGCGGCCGGGAGCGGCGGGGATGCTAAAATCGGTACCTTCCGCACAGACCTGCTCGCCTTCCATGAACAGCGCCGAAATCCGCCAGAAATTCCTTGATTACTTTGCATCCAAGGGCCATCACATCGTGGCCTCAAGTTCGCTGGTGCCCGGCAACGACCCGACCCTGTTGTTCACCAACTCCGGCATGGTGCAGTTCAAGGACGTGTTCACGGGCAAGGACAAGCGGCCGTACACCCGGGCGACCTCCGCGCAGCGCAGCCTGCGCGCCGGCGGCAAGCACAATGACCTTGAGAACGTCGGCTATACGGCCCGCCATCACACCTTCTTCGAGATGCTCGGGAATTTCAGCTTTGGCGACTATTTCAAGCGCGACGCGATTCGTTACGCCTGGGAACTGCTGACCGTAATCTACAAGCTGCCGGCTGAAAGACTCTGGGTCACCGTGTACGCCGAGGACAACGAGGCTTACCAGATCTGGTCCGATGAAATCGGCATTCCGCCGCAGCGTATTGTCCGCATCGGTGACAACAAGGGCGCCAAGTATGCTTCCGACAACTTCTGGCAGATGGCCGACACCGGGCCCTGCGGCCCGTGCAGCGAAATCTTCTACGATCACGGCGAGGACGTCTGGGGCGGGCCGCCCGGCTCCAAGGACGAGCACGGCGACCGCTATATCGAGATCTGGAACCTGGTGTTCATGCAGTTCAATCGCGATGAGGCTGGCGTACTGCATCCATTGCCGAAGCCCAGCGTCGACACCGGCATGGGCCTGGAACGCATGGCTGCCGTCCTGCAGCACGTCCATAGCAACTACGAGATCGACCTGTTCCAGCAACTGATCCGGGCGGCCGCGCGCGAAACGCACAGCCGGGACCTCGCCAACAACTCGCTGAAGGTGATTGCGGACCACATCCGCGCCTGCGCCTTCCTGATCGTCGACGGTGTGATCCCCGGCGCAGACGGCCGCGGCTACGTGCTGCGGCGGATCATTCGCCGTGCCATTCGCCATGGCTACCAGCTCGGCCGCCGGCAACCGTTCTTCCACGGGCTGGTGTCCGATCTTTGCGCCGCCATGGGCGACGCCTATCCGGAACTGGTGGCCGCGCGCCGGCAGGTGACGGCGGTCCTGAAGCAGGAGGAGGAGCGTTTCGGCGAGACCATCGAGCATGGGATGGAAATCCTCGAAGCGGCGCTCGCGGCCGGAACCAAGTCCCTCGACGGCGAGACCGTATTCAAGCTCTACGACACCCATGGTTTCCCACTCGACCTGACGGCCGACATCTGCCGCGAGCGCAGCGTCGCGCTGGACGAGGCTGGCTTCGAGGCGGCGATGCAGCGCCAGCGCGAGATGGCCCGCGCAGCATCGAGCTTCAAGATCAAAGGCAGTGTCGATTACGACGGCGAGCCGACCGACTTTCGCGGCTACGACTCGCTCGAGGAGGAGGCCACGGTGCTGGCCCTGTATCGCGACGGCACGCGGGTCAATGAGCTAAAGGCAGGCGAGGAGGGCATCGTGGTGCTCGACCGGACGCCGTTCTACGCCGAGTCGGGCGGCCAGGTCGGCGACAGCGGCGAACTGCTGCGCACCACGACCGCCCTGTTCGAAGTGCGGGACACCCAGAAGATCCAGGCCGCTGTGTCCGGCCACCAGGGCATCCTGACGTCGGGCCGGCTGGCGGGCGGCGAGCGCGGCGCGGCGCGAGTGAACGCCGCGGCGCGCCATCGCACCGCCTGGAACCACTCGGCGACGCACCTGCTGCATGCGGCGCTGCGCGAGGTCCTCGGCAAGCACGTGCAGCAGAAAGGCTCGCTGGTCGATGCCAGGCGCACCCGCTTCGACTTTTCGCAACCGCAGCCGATGACGGCGGAGGAGATTGCCCGCGTCGAGGAACTGGTGAATCGCCAGATCCAGCGCAACGTCGAAGTCAGCTGTCGCACCATGCACTATGACGAGGCGATCAAGGCGGGCGCAATGGCCTTGTTCGGCGAAAAGTACGGCGACGAAGTGCGCGTTATCGGCATGGGCGACTACTCGACCGAACTCTGCGGCGGAACGCACGTCAAGCGCAGCGGCGACATCGGGCTGTTCAAGATCATTGCCGAAGGGGGAGTCGCCGCCGGCATCCGCCGCGTCGAGGCCGTCACCGGCGAAGGGGCGCTGGCTTTCGTGCAGCAGCTGGATGCGCAGTTGTCTGATATCGCCGCGCAGGTCAAGACCCAGCCGCAGGCGGCGGCCGCACGCGTCGCGCAGATCCTCGATGGGGTCAAGGCGCTGGAGAAGGAGGTGGCCCGCTTGAAGGGCAAGCTCGCGGCCTCCCAGGGCGACGATCTCGCCGGCGAGGCGATCGACGTCGGCGGCGTCAAGGTTCTGGCCGCGCTGATTGAAGGCGCCGACAGCCAGGGCTTGCGCGAGACCCTGGACAAGCTCAAGGACAAATTGAAAAGCGCGGTCATCGTGCTGGGAAGTGCGGCCGGCGGCAAGGCGTCGCTGATCGCCGGTGTGACTGCCGACCTGACTTCCCGGGTGAAGGCGGGCGAACTGGTCAACGCAGTGGCGCTGCAGGTGGGCGGCAAGGGCGGCGGGCGACCAGACATGGCCCAGGCCGGTGGCACCCAACCTGAGAAGCTCCCCGCCGCACTTGCTTCCGTGAAAGCCTGGGTTGAGCAACGGCTTTAATTATTGCCCTCGCTGCGCCGCCTTCCTGGAAACCCTCGATCTGGGCGGCCTGCCGCGCCGCGCCTGCACGAAGCCGGAATGCGGCTTCGTGCATTGGGACAATCCGGCGCCGGTGGTGGCGGCACTGGTCGAGCGTGACGGCCTGATCGTCCTGGCGCGCAACCATGCCTGGCCCGAGAAGAAATTCGGTCTGATCACCGGCTTTCTCGAACGCGACGAAAGCCCGCAGCAGGCGGCGGCGCGCGAAGTCAAGGAGGAACTGGATCTGGACGCCGGAGCAGTGACGCTGATCGGCGTCTACCCCTTCCAGCGCAAGCACGAGGTGATCATGGCCTATCACGTCGAGGCCGCGGGGGAGATCCGGCTCAACGAGGAACTGGCCGAATTCCGCTTGATCGAGCCGGCAAGATTGCGCCCTTGGGATTTCGGCACCGGCCTGGCCATTGCCGACTGGCTCAGGACGAAAGGCGTGTCGGCAATCTGAACAGGTTCCGCGCCGGGAAACCGGGACGACATTTCTGTCAGGCGTTTTCCTTGCCGATGTTGTTTGCCCATCCCAATGCCTGGGTCAGGCAGGCATTGACGACATCGGCATCGACGCCGCTGAGTTTCTCCGTCAGGTCATGGCATAGCTGGATGTCGCTGCCCTCCAGCGCCTCGGTCAGGCTGAGCATAATCCCGAGGGTGCCGCCGTGGGATTCGAGGGCCTCGCGGACGTCGTCGCCGAAGTTCACCGTGCGCAGGATCTCCTCCATCGGCGTGCCCATCAGCGTTGGCATCAGCGACATGATGCCGACCATGAAACCATGATCCTCGAACTTGCGGTCGCCGGGACGCAGCTTGGCGGCCATCAGTTCCATCATCCGTCCGCGCGTGGCGGCAAGTTGCAGCAGCGGCCCGGCGATGCTGCTGCCGCCGCCGGCCGGGTTTGTATACAGCAATAGTTGCAGCCAGCGCTGCAACTGGCGCATCCCCAGCACCTGGATGGCGTGGCGCATCGATGTCACCTCGGTGCGGACACCAGTGGCGACCGAGTTGGTAAGCCGCATCAGGTTCATCGTCAGGCCCGGCTCATGCTTGAGTACTTTTTCCATTTCCGGAACCTCGCCGTCGGCCAGCACCAATCCCAGCAGCTGGAGCAGCGCCAGTTGGGACAGGCTGAGCTTCTTGCCGGCAATGATGGTCGGCTTGGCGAAATAATAGCCCTGGAATAAATCGTAGCCGAGCTTGAGGCACAACGCCGACTGTTCCTGCGAGTCGACCTTCTCTGCCAGCAACGTTAGCGGCCATCTCTTGAGCGCGCGCGTGGCGTCCTCGAGGGCCGACCGGTCCAGCGGCATGATATCGACTTTGACGATCTCGATGACCTCGAGCAGCGGCTTGTACTTGTCCTCGTACTTGATGAAATCATCGAGGGCGATGGTGAAGCCGCGCGCCTTGAGTTCCTTGCAGCGCTCCACGATCGCGGGGGTGACTTCGACCGTTTCGAGCACCTCGAGAACGATCTTCTCCGACGGCAACGCCTCCAGCATGTCGGAAATCAGAAGGGATTCGTCGCAGTTGATGAATCCCTTGTAGGACCCGAGCGCCGCCTCGATGCCGAGGTCGGCGAAGGCATGCATGATGACGTTGGTGGTGGCGGAAAGATTGTCCAGGACTTCGGCGGAGTTCTTCTGGCGGCTACTTCTGAACAATAGTTCGTAGGCGAACAATTGCTGGTGGCGATCGATGATCGGCTGGCGGCCGATGAAGATTTCTTCACTGAACACGTTGGTCATAGTCAGTAGTCGACGGCAAGATTGGGGTTCGCTGACAACAGGGCGCGCTTGAACTCGCCCTTGATCCGGGCCAGTGCTCCGGCAGTATCGGCCTCGAAGCGCAGGACCACAACCGGCGTGGTGTTGGAGGCGCGCGCCAGGCCGAAGCCGTCGGCATATTCGGCCCGCACGCCGTCGATGCAGTTCAATTCCACGGCCCCCGGAAACAGTTCGGTCGAGCGCGCCTGCAGCCTTTCGATCAGGGCGTGCGGTTCGCCCTCCTGCATCTTGAGATTCAGTTCGGGCGTCGATAGCGCGTTAGGCAGGTGCTTCAGCGGCCAGCTGGCATCGCTCCAGCGCGAAACGATTTCCAGCAGACGCGCCGCGGCATACAGGCCGTCGTCGAAACCGTACCAGCGTTCCTTGAAGAACATGTGGCCGCTCATCTCGCCCGCCAGCAAGGCGCCGGTCTCCTTGAGCTTGGACTTGATCAGCGCATGGCCCGTATTCCACATCAGCGGGATGCCGCCCTGGTAGCGGATTGCGCGCGCCAGATTGCGCGTGCACTTGACGTCGTAAATGATCTGCGCACCCGGATTGCGGGTCAGCACATCGGCCGCAAACAGCATCAACTGCCGGTCGGGATAGATGATTTCGCCGTCCTTGGTGACCACGCCGAGGCGGTCTCCGTCGCCGTCGAACGCCAGTCCCAGCTCCGCGTCGGTTTCCTGCAGGACCCGGATCACGTCGCGCAGATTTTCGGGCTTGGAGGGGTCGGGATGGTGATTCGGGAATCTTCCGTCGATTTCGCAAAATAGCGGCACGACCTCGCATCCCATGCGGCGAAAGAGTTGCGGCGCAAGTTCGCCGGCGACGCCATTGCCGCAGTCGACGACGATCTTCATCGGCCGCGAGAGCTTCACATCGGCGAGAATCCGAGCAAGATACGCGGCCCGCACGTCGGCTTTCCGGGTCGTGCCACGCGTTGCGGCGCTGACAAGATCGCCTTGCTCGATGTGGGTGCGCAGGGCCTGGATCTGTGCTCCGTAGAGCGTGTCCCCGCCCAGCACCATCTTCAGGCCATTGTAATCCGGCGGATTGTGGCTGCCGGTGACCGATACCGCGCTGTTCGTTCCGAGTTGGTAGGCGGCGAAGTAGGAGAGCGGCGTCGGCACGCAGCCGATGTCAAGAACGTCTATGCCGGCGACATTCAGGCCATCGGCCAGAGCCCTTGAGAGTTCCGGACCGGACAGGCGACCGTCGCGCCCGACCGCGATGGTTCGCTGGCCGCGGGCCGCGGCTTCCGAGCCGAGCGCCTGGCCGATGCTGCGAACGGCTTTCGCCGTCAGGGTCTTGCCGACGATGCCGCGTATGTCGTAGGCCTTGAAGATTTCCGCTGCGGGGGTGTTCATGGCGTCAACCGCTCTTGGTTCGACAAAGCGTGATTATCTCACTTATCCCGGACTTCGATTTGCCGTTCGAAAAACTCCAGGATGCGCGACGGGAGCCAATTGAGCGTGCCCGGGAATGCGCCGCTGACGAACCCGACATGACCTCCCTCGGCGGGCGTTTCGAGCAGCACCGACGGGGAAAGTTGCGAAGGCCCCGGCAATGCGCTTGCCGGCAGGAACGGGTCATTCATGGAATTCACGAGCAGCGTCGATACTTCGATCCCGCCGAGGAATTGACGGGCGCTGCTACGCGCATAGTAGTCGGCAACATTGCGAAAACCATGCAGCGGCGCGGTGACCACGTCGTCGAATGCGTGCAGGCTGCAGGCGACGCGCACCTGTTCGGCGCGATACAGGCCGGGGAAGCGATCCAGCTTGGCCAGCGCCTTGGGAATCAGGCTGTTGAGAAAATGCCTGGCATAGAGGCGATTGACGCCCCGGCTCAGCGCGGCATCGGATGAGGCGAGGTCGAGCGGTGCGCTGATCGACGCGGCGGCGGTGACCAGCCGGCTTGCCGCGGAGCCTCGTTCGCCCAGCCATTTGAGCAGGGCGTTGCCGCCCAGGGAAATCCCGGTTGCGAAAACCGGTCCCGATTGTTCCAAGCGTCGCAGGATCCAGTCGATTTCCTCCGAGTCGCCCGAATGGTAGGCGCGCGGGAGGCGATTCGGCTCCCCGGAACAGCCGCGGAAATGCACCACGACACCGCGCCAGCGGCGCCGCTCAACCGCATGCATTACGGCGCGCGCGTAGTGGCTGCCTGAACTGCCTTCGAGACCGTGAAAGAGGACCAGCAGAGGCGCGACCACGGGCCCGTCGATCCAGTCCAGGTCAATGAAATCGTCGTCCGGCGTGTTCCAGCGCTGGCGACGGTATCCCGGCAACGCGTCCTTGCGCAGCAGCGGCCAGAGGGTCTGCGCATGGCCACCGGGGAGCCAGGCCGGGCCGTGATAGCCATTCGGCATTCGGCGTTCAGTGCAGCGTCTTGGGGATTTCGTTCAGCGATTCCGGCGGCGCCGGCGAGGCGTGGTGCAGCAGCATGCGCCAGCCCATGGCGCCGCGCACGTACACGTTGGTGGCGACCAGCGGCGCAGTCTGTCCCGCCTCGCCGCCGCGCAGGCCGATCTGCTCGCACAGGCTGTGCACGGACACCAGCATGCCGTGCAGAATCACCGGCTGGTTCAGGGTTACGACCAGCTTCTGGCCGCTTTCGAAAATGCGGCGCCAGGCTTCGCGCACGCCGGCATAGCCGGTCACCCGCGAGCCACCGGGCGGGACATAGACGATTTCCTCGTCCTCGGCCCACACCGACATCAGGGCCTCCAGATCGCCGCGCTCGATCGCGTCGTAGAAAGCCGCCTCGGCATCCTGCGGCGTCGGGAACAAGGGTTTCTGCGTGGATTGGGCTGTCATCGATTTACACGTGCTTCAAAACCATTTCGGGGGTCAGGTCCTCCAGGCACCTGAAATGGCCGAGGGGACAGACGCGCTGGAAACAGGGACTGCAATCGGCGTTCAAAGTGAGGATTTTCGCACGTGGCGACAGCGGCGGCGTGTACGCGGGACTAGACGAGCCATAGAGCGCAATCAGCGGCCGGTCGAGCGCCGCTGCGACGTGCATCAGACCCGAGTCGTTGCTTACCACCAGGTGCGCACCTGCGATCAGGTCCAGTGCCTGCTCCAGCGTGCTGCGTCCGCACAAGTTGAGCGCGGCGCCCTCGGCGAGCCGCGCAATTTCGTTGCCCAGCGCCTGGTCCTTGTCCGAGCCGACCAGCCAGACCGGCGAGCCTCCGGTCGCCAGGTGCCGAGCCAGCGCCGCGAAGTGGCGGGCCGGCCAGCGCTTCGCCGGGCCGAATTCGGCGCCGGGACAAAGGACCGCAGGCGACACGTCGGCTTGCAATCCGAGCGACAGGCGTGCCGCCCGCTGTTGCGCCGGCGTCGAACCCAGGCGGGGCTGCTGCAGTGTCGGTCGGGGCGGGCCGATCGAATCCGGCGTTTCGGCAAGCATTGCGTAGCGCTGCGCAAGCTGCGGGAACGCCGACGGATCGAGTGAGTGGCGCCGATTCAGCAGGCCGACGCGCGCCTCGCCGGCATACCCGACGCGCACTGGAATCTCGGCAAAGAAAGGCACCAGCGCCGATTTCCAGGAATTCGGCAGGACGATGGCGGCGTCGTAACACTCACCACGCAGTTCCCTTCCCAGCCGTCGGCGCGCGAGCAGGCGGAAATCGCCGTGGGCGAAAGGATTGTCGAGAACCCGGCGTACTTCGGGCATGCGCCCGAGGATCGGCGCACTCCAGTCCGGGGCGAGTACGTCGAGGGCGAGGTCCGGATGCAACT
>Ga0163199_1000724_pt1 | contig 20666 bp, 15 predicted proteins | sample PL_2010_150m_FD_113537 | JGI IMG/M metagenome (GOLD analysis project Ga0163199, IMG submission 113537) | Freshwater microbial communities from Powell Lake, British Columbia, Canada to study Microbial Dark Matter (Phase II) - PL_2010_150m | ecosystem: Environmental > Aquatic > Freshwater > Lake ...
ACGTGGGGGGAACTAATCCGGCAATTAGCGGCTTCGACGCTTCCTGTTTCGACGGCAAGTACATCACCGGCGACATCAGCGCGGAATACCTCGCGGCGGTGGAAGGCAACCGTTGCGCCGGCGCATCGTCCGAGACCTCTTCCAGCCGCCAACTCGACCTGAATCTGAGCGGGGAACGTCACGCCGGTTGACAGCGCCGCCAGCGGGGAGTAATTTCATAAAAAGCGCCGATTTGAGATCAGCTTGCGGGCGCTATAAAAATCCAGCTAAAGAGAGGGAAAACCCGATCTAGTTCAAGCTGATCGGGTTTTTTATTGGAGGCGAGAAAACATGGACGAACCACAATACGATCTGGAAACCCTGGCAATCCGCGCCGGCATCGAGCGCAGCCAGTTCAACGAACATTCCGAAGGGTTGTACCTGACCTCCAGCTTCGTCTTCAAAAGCGCTGCCGAGGCCGCCGCGCGCTTTGCCAACAAGGAACCCGGCAACATCTATTCGCGCTTCACCAATCCCACCGTCTCGGCTTTTCAGGAGCGCCTGGCGGCGCTGGAAGGGGCGGAAAGCTGCGTGGCGACCGCAAGCGGCATGTCCGCCATCCTCGCCTGCGCAATGGGGCTGCTGTCGGCCGGCGGCCATGTGGTGGCGTCGCGCAGCCTGTTCGGCGCGACCGTGCAGTTGTTCACCAATATTCTCGGGCGTTTCGGCATCGAAACCAGCTTCGTTTCGCAGACCGACACGACGGCCTGGGCGGCGGCGGTCAAGCCGAACACCAAGCTGTTCTTCGTCGAAACGCCGTCCAACCCGCTCACCGAGATATGCGACATCGCCGCACTGGCAAAAATCGCCCGGCAGGCCGGTGCCAGGCTGGCGGTCGATAACTGCTTTTGCACGCCCATCCTGCAACGCCCGCTCGATCTGGGAGCGGATCTGGTGATCCATTCCGCCACCAAGTATCTCGATGGGCAAGGCCGGGTGCTGGGCGGCGCAGTGCTGGGCAGCAAGGAAATGCTGGAGCCGGTTTACGCCTTTCTGCGCACCGCCGGGCCGACGCTCTCCGCCTTCAACGCGTGGATCATCCTGAAAGGATTGGAAACGCTGGCGCTGCGCATGGAAGCGCATTCGCGCAATGCGCTGGAACTGGCGTTATGGCTGGAGCAGCAGCCGCGCGTGAGCCGCGTCTATTACCCCGGCCTGCCCTCGCATCCCCAGTTCGCGCTGGCCAAGCATCAGCAGAAAAGCGGCGGCGGCATCGTCGCCTTCGCGGTCGAAGGCGGCCAGGAAGCCGCCTGGCGGGTGGTGGACGCCACCCGCATGGTGTCGATCACCGCCAATCTGGGCGACACCAAAACCACCCTGACCCATCCCGCCACCACCACCCATGGCCGTTTGTCGCCCGAACAGCGCGCCGCCGCCGGTATCGGCGACGGTTTGCTGCGCATTGCCGTGGGACTGGAATCGGTGGCGGATATCCGGGGCGATCTGGCGCGCGGCTTGGTTTGACGCCACCTGGGTTAGCGCATTTTGGCTGACATTCCGGTTTCCGCCGCGCCACGCGCCAATTCAGCTACGCCCGGCGCCGGTTTGACCTTCGGCAAGGGAATTTCTTCCACTACTAACGGTTTTTGCGAGGGATGGTCGTAAGCCTCGACGATGATCATTTCTCGTGCGTCATCGGCCTTCAGCACAATTTGCCTGCCTTTAGCAGGGTTCGGCGCATTGGCGACGAAGGCCACACCTTTCGGCGAGAGCGGCAGCCGTGCCGCCGCTGCCTGCTCCTTGATCATTGGGTCGTGTTCTGCGGCTTCTTCCGATTCCGGCCATTCCGCGGCGCCCATGCTGGAGAACACAAAGCTTACGAAAGTCGAGGCTTTGCCGTCCTGGATCGCGCTATACATGGATCTGGACAGCTGCTCAGGGGTTGTCATCCAGCGGATCAATTGTACGCCGCGCCGCAGTTCCGGCGGCGGTGCCAAGTTGTCGCAAGCAGTCAGCATCAGCATGAAGGCAAGGGCGTAAAATAAGCGCGGGGAATTCATCGGGTGATCCTGTAGGTGTGCAAACACCCGAAATATACGCCAGAATGGAATGATTGTGGCATGCGAACGAAAGGAGCAGAGATGGAAGATATTTCACGTTTTCGCGGCATGGCGGGGGAAGTAACATGCAGCTTCCTGCTCCCCACTACTTTTTTCTCGGCGTTGCCGGTACTGATCGTCTTTGCTGTTTTGGGCTACGCGGCTACGCTGTTGAAGGGCAACGCCCAAATTCTTGCCGCGCCCGCTATGTTTATCGTCTACGTTGCAATCATCGGGCGTTTCGCCCTGCCGGCAAGGCAAGGCTCCTTCGACAGCGGATTTTTCGGCGGGGCGGATGGAGGCGAACTGATAGGGTTCGTCGGCCGTTATCTGGTGCTGACCCTGGCTTGGTGTATTCCGCTGGCCTTGATCGTATATCTGGCGTTGGACCGGGAAACCCTGTTTTTTGCCATGATGGCGTTGTTTCCCACGGATGTCATGCTGGAAGGGGGCGGACGGCTACAGTCGGTCGCGCCTTCACCGTTCGAGTTGCTGCAGGGAGGCGCCGCTGTGCTGTTGTTGCCGGTGGTGGGGCTGTTATTCCTGTTGATGCCGACCCTGTGCCTGATCGTGGCGACCCGTGCCAATACCTTGGCGGAGGTCTTGAGCCGCGAGAGTTGGAGTTGGCTGCTGTCGGTTCGCGGCGCCGATTTGCCGGTTTTCTACGCTGGTTTGATCGGCGGCATGGCGGTGTTTTTCGGGGTGTATCTGCTTCCCTTCGCTATCATCGTTTTCTTTGCTTTCAAGCTATCCTTGCAGGCCGGAGCGGCTGTTTCAGGTTTTCTCTACTTGTTGTCGTTCGCTGCTACGCCGATCCTGCTCGGTCGCCTGTGCGGCGCTTTTGTGGCAGGCGAAGAGGGGCTGGACGCGAGTGACGGGGATACCCAAGCGCATGAACCGGCTCCCCCGGTTAATTACCGGCCCGAACCGTCTCTCGCCGTCGAGCCGCCGCCGATCCTCGAAAAAAAGCCGCTGTTCGAGGAAATTCTGGCGAAGGTGCGCGCCTTGCCCGCCGACAGGCTAGCCGACGAGATCGCCAGAGCCGAAGGCAAGCTTGCCATTCGTCCCCGCGATCCCCATGCGGCTGCCGAGTTGTCTTTGCTCTACAAAAAAGCCGGGGAGGGCGACAAAGCGCTCAAGATGGCGGCTAATGCGATTACCCAGGCGGTGCGCGACAGCTTCAGCGAAATCGGGGTGATGCTGTTTCGCGGTTACGCCAAGGAACGTGCCGCCCTTGGACTCAATGCGCAGACCCTGGAAGTTGTCGGCAATATCCTGTTGAACCAGGGCGCCGTGCTCGATGCCGGCTGGTGCCTGCATGAAAGCGCCATCGCCGAGGGCGACGCAGTCAAGGCCCAGAAGAAACTGTTGCATGTCGCCAGTGTCGCCGAGGAGTCCGGCAAGTTCGCCGAGGCCGTGTCGCTTTACGATTTTTTCAGCGCCAAATACCCGGATTCGCCATTGGTCCAATTCGCCCGGCAGGGGTGGGAAAGAGCGCAGGCGGCTAAACCATAGCGGTTATAGCTTTGCGCCGAACAGCGCCACCCGCTTTTGGTAAGCCTCGCGGGCGATGCGCACGTCTTCCAGGAACAGCGGCAGTTCTTCCATCAGCAATGCCTGGGGGCCGTCCACCAGTGCCTTGGCGGGCGCCGGGTGGAAATCCACCAGGATCATGTTGGCGCCGGCGATCACGCCCTGCATGGCGGCGTGCATGATGTCGAGAATGCCGTCCGGGGCGCGGTTGCGAGTGCCGACCGAGTGCGAGGGGTCGACGCACACCGGCATCCGGGTGAGGCGCTTGACTACCGGAACATGGGCGAAATCGACCAGGTTGCGGTGCGGGTCGCCCATGTTGGTCTTCATCCCGCGCAGCCCGAACACCACCTTGCGGTTGCCTTCCGAGGCCAGGTATTCGGCGGCATTAAGCGATTCGTCGAGGGTGATGCCGAAGCCGCGCTTGATCAGCACCGGAAATTCCTGCTGGCGGCCGACGATTTTCAGCAGTTCGAAATTCTGCGTATTGCGTGTGCCGATTTGCAGCATCACACCGGTCGGATTGCCGGTTTTTTCCAGCGCCTCGCGGATTTCCGTGACATGCGATTCGTGGGTGATTTCCATCGCGATCACCTTGATGCCGTATTTGCCTGCCAGTTCGAATACCCACGGCAGACAGGCTTTGCCGTGTCCCTGGAAGGCATAGGGGCTGGTGCGCGGCTTGTAGGCGCCCATGCGCGTGCACACCTGGCCGTTCTCCTGCAACGCCTTCATCATCAGTTCGACATGCTCCTGCGTATCCACCGCGCACAGGCCGGCGAACACGTTGAGCGTGTCCTGGCCGAAACGCACGCCGTTGTAGTCGAAATGGGTCGGGCGCTGGTCATCCTTGTGGCGTCCCAACACCCGGTATTCCTCGGAAATTCGCACCACCCGCTCGACGCCCGGCAGGCTTTGCATGTCTTCCAGGGATAGCGCTGCGGTATCGCCGATCAGGTAGATTTCGGTCAGTGTTTGCTGCTGGCCGTGCTCCTGATGGATACGCGTCTTGATGTTCGGCAAGCGTTCCAGATGGGCGGTCAATTGCCGGAATTCGCTACTGTCGGTTCGAACATCGGGTGTCAGGATCAGGATCATGGGGGAGCCTTAAGAAAATGAATATTCTACTGTTTCCCGAAGAACGGCGGGAATTTGTTGTGCCAGGTTAAAGGAAAATCATGTTTATGCCGTAATTGCTTTATAAATAAAGTATTGCGAATGTTTTGTCATGTTGTTTGTAAGACAAGTCCAAAACTCGCATGATTTACCTGGAGGTGGCTATGTTGAAATTCGATTTCTCATTGAAAACTCGCGACGGACAAAAGGTCGAGAGCATTCTTATCGCGGGCCGGGATCAGCCGGATGCCGAACGGAAGTTGCACCAGATGTATCGCAATTGCGAGGTGACGCGCTGCGATGTCAGAAAAACCGAGGACAAGTCCGGCCAGGCAATGTTTGTCGAGGATCTGCTGACATTGATCGCCAAATATCATTGAGCGGTGGATCAGCGCCGCAGACGGCGTGTTGGGTCAGGCAATAAAACCGTCAGCGATCAATTCGTCGAGCAGCGCGTCGTAATCATGCGCACCCCTGCTGGTAGGGGCGTGTTCGAAAACGGTTTTGTTCACTGCGGGGCTTTCCGCCAGGCTGACATTTTCCGCGATGCGGGTGCGGCATACTTCGTTGCCGAATTTTTCTTCGACGATGCGCGCCACATCCCATGCCATGCGGCGCCGCGAGTCGAAGCGGGTGAGCAGGTAGCGGCGGTTGACGCGGCGCTTCAGCACTTGCTCGAGCGCCTTGAGGGTTTTTTCGATCTGGATCGCACCTTTGGTGGACAGGTAATCCGCCGAGATCGGAATGACCAGGCAATCGCAGGCAAAAATTGCATTGAGCGACAGCACGCCGATCAGCGGGCAGCAGTCGATGACCCAGGGGATATTTTCCCCTTCTTTTTTCTCCGCTTGCAGGCCGCTATTCAGCTTGTTGACGATGTTGTAGCCCTTGCCGTACAGCGTATCCACCTTGGATAGTTCGATATGTGCCGGAATGATGCCGATGCCGGAAGCCGATAGCCGCACCTGTTCATGTAGCGGACGGTTGCGCTGGAACAGGCTGTATACCGTGTCGTCGCTGGAATCGGCGGTGACCCCGGTAATCGAACTGAATTGCGCTTGCGGATCGAGGTCGATGCCGTAGGGGGCGCGTCCCCGCCGCGCCAAGGCGGCGGAAAGATTGAGCGCGGTAGTGGTTTTTCCCACCCCGCCTTTTTGATTGAAGACAGCAACAATAGTCATGGCTGTTTTGTATTCTATCTGAAATTAATCTTCCTATGCGGATAGCAGCGTTTCATTGATTGGGAAATCGCTGGTATAGTTGCCGTCGCTTGATCTCATCCGTTTTTCATCCGGCGTGTCATGGTCGGACGGGCAGGCTGGAAACGGCATCCGACGTACGCACAATGAATATTAAAGATATTTTCCCACATCGCAAAATCTGGCCGGCAGTCGGGCTGATCGTTATTTTCGGCATCGTGGTGGCCTTTGCGCTCAACCTCAAGCGCGGTTACGACGACAAGCTGGCCAATGCCGCGACCGACAGCCAAAATCTCGCGTTCGCCGTCGAACATCATGCCGCTGCCACGCTCCAAAAAACCGACCTGGTGCTGAATCGTCTGGTCGATGAATTTTCGCCCGGATATGGAGATAAGTGGTTAAATCCTCAAAGAATCAGCAACTACTTGCTGACGCTCCGGCTTAAACAGCCCGAACTTCAATCCTTGCGTATCGTCAAGGCTGACGGGCATGTGCTGTATACCCTGTATACCCTTGCGGAGGGTGGCGGTATCGTTTCCCCCCTTTCCCTCGGCGATGAAGCTTACTTTACCGGCCATCGCGACAATCCGAATCTCGGTCTGACCCTGTCCGAGGCGGCGCAGGAGCCCGGCGGTCTCGACCGCAACTTCATCCTCAGCCGGCGTCTGAACAATCCCGATGGCAGCTTTGCCGGCATCGCGGCAGCGACTATCAGCCTGGCGTACTTTGAAGGTTTTTACGCTTCACTCAATCCAGGCAAGAACGCCAGCCTGACCTTGCTGAACGACAAAGCCGCCATGCTCGCCCGCTTCCCGGCGGTACGCGGTAAAACGCTGGCCGGCAGCCAGCTTGAAGCGCATCTGCGGAAAACGCCGCACGGCGCGACTTATTCCGGCGCATCTTCAGTGGACGGGGTGGAGCGCGTATTCAGCTTTCGCCAGGTCGGCGACCTGCCGCTCTATGTCGAAGCGGGATTGGCAAAATCGGATATTCTGGCCGACTGGCGCCGCAATGCGCTGATCGACGGTACGGCGCTGGCAGTGCTGGTTGCCGTCATGGTTTTCTTTTCCTACGGCAGGTCGCGCCGTTCAGGCGGCGTGGCGGAAGCGGAAGCGGAAGCGGAAAAACAGCTTCCTTCGTTCTATCCACGCAATCTGATCGAGGCCAATCTCGATCCTTTGCTCACCATCAGCCCGGATGGCTTTATCACTGCTGCCAACCAGGCGGCCGAGCGCATTACCGGTGTGGCGCGTACACAACTCGTCGGCAGCGATTTCTGCGCTTATTTCACTGAGCCGGACAAGGCGCGCGAGGGTTACCGGAAGGCCTTCGCCGACGGTTTCGTGCGCGATTACCCGCTAGTTATGTGCAATGCCAACGGTCGGGTCACCGAAGTGCTGTACAACATTACCGAGTATTGGAGCGAGGCAGGCGATGTTCAGGGGGTCTATGCCATCGCCAGCGATGTGACCGAACGTCGCCGTTCCGAGCGCTTGCTGAAATTGGAGAACCATGCGCTGGAAATTGTCTGCGGTCACGCGAGTCTGAGCGCGATCCTGGATCTGCTGTGTCGCGGCATGGAGGAGATTCTCGATGAATCGCTGTGTGCCATTATGTTGCTGGACAAGGATGGCCTCCACTTGCGCCACGGCGCCGCACCCAGTTTGCCTGACGACTACAATCAAGCTATCGACGGGGTTGCCATCGGTCCGGCTGCCGCTTCCTGGGCTACGGCCGCCTTTACCGGGCGGCAGGTGATTTCCACCGACATCGCTCACGACCCGCTGTGGGCCGATTACAAAAAACTGGCGCTGAGCCACGATCTGGCAGCATGTTGCGCGACGCCGATTTATTCGGAGAAGGAAGACTTGCTCGGCATTTTTGCCGTTTATTACCGTGCTACTTACCAACCGACACCGTTCGATTTGCAGGCCGGTAGCCGCGCCGCTCATTTGGCCGGCGTCGCCATTCGGCGCAAGCGCTCCGACGAAATGTTGGCGAACCTCAACGAAACCCTGCAACAGCGTGCGACGCAAGCAAACGCCAAGGCGGAAGGCAGCCGCGCCGAACATCTGGCCAGCATTGCACTGTTGCGCAAGCGTGCCGACGAGTCGCTGAACCAGCTCAAAAACGTCATGGAGCAGCGCGTTGCGGAAGAAGTCGGCAAAATCATGGAGCAGGAACGCAAATTCATGCAGCGCTCGCGCCTTGCCGCCACCAGCGAAATCATCGGCAACATCGCGCACCAGTGGCGCCAGCCGTTGAATGCCCTGGATTTGCTGCTCGCCAACATCAAGGATGCGCAAAAATTCCACGAGCTCGATCCGCAGATGCTGGTGCAGTCGACCATTGAAGGGCGGCAGATCATTCACGAGATGTTCGGCACCATCGACGACTTCCGCAATTTCTTCAAGCCCGACAAGGAAAAAGTTGCTTTTAGTGTGAAACAGGGGATACAGGGTACCCTCGACATCCTTTCGGCCAGCTTGCGCGACTACCACATCCAGGCGCAAATCGAAGCCGGGGATGATGTCATCGCCTATGGGTACCCCAATGACTATTCGCAAGTGCTGCTGAACATCCTGAATAATGCCAAGGACGCGCTGGTCGCCAATAATGCCATCAACGGCGTGATCCACATTCGCGTCGTCCGTGTCGGCGAGCAAGCTTGCGTCATCGTGCGTGATAACGCCGGCGGCATCCCGGCCGATATGCTGGCGAAAATTTTCGAACCCTATTTCACCACCAAACATAAGGGTACCGGCATCGGCCTTTACATGTCGAAAATGATCATCGAGGACAGCATGGACGGCAAAATCGAGGCGCGCAATGTCGAAGGCGGCGCGGAATTCGTTTTGACCTGCCCTGCCGCGAAATAGTCTCCACTGCTGAACGAAAAACCGTCCCGAAAACGGCCGTTATTTCATCCTCTCAAATCCTGCTGCGCCTATAGCCCGTCCCTGTCGTAGGCTAGTCTGCGCAAAATTCTGTTTTTGCCCGTCAGCAATCTATTGCTTGCTTTCCGATTGCTTGCCTTCGCCTGGAAACTCCCATGGCGTAGGGCGGTTTCGCGACCCTTTAACCTTGTTGTTCCTCAAATATTATTGATCAAGCGTAACGCCCGCTGTGGTGAGCGGGCGGTGAGATTTTGTGAGTGGATACGCCGGGAATATGTGGTTAACATCAAAAACCCCTACATAAATCGTACACATAAATTAATTGCGTTGACAAATAGATTTGTCAAGAAAAATAACTAAAGAATGTGTTGACTTCATTAAAGCCAAAAAATATAATTATAAATAAGGGTTTATGACATATTCATAATGAAGCGCATATAAAGAGTCGTGTAAATGACATATGAAGAGTTCCGCCGACAGCTAGGCAAGGCTGGTTTGACTTCGAAGCAGTTTGCCGACTTGGTGAAGCTCAACTGCAATTCGGTGACTAACTATGCCACGCAGGGGGAAGTGCCGTCTCATTGGGCGATTGTGGCGGTGCTGATGGGCGAGATGGCGGAGCGAAAAATTGATTTCAAAAGCATTCTGGAAACTATCGATATTTCCCCCAAGAAGGTTCGGGGAAGCGCGGCCAAGGGTAAGTTCGGAGGGAGCAGGCAGTTAGACTTTTTGATGGAAGAGGCGAAATGAAGATTTCGGTATTTTGTATGGCGATCTTATAAACCATGTTTCCAAACATACAGAAATATCATTGCTATCCCGCGTTGCGCAACGTGGCGCTCGTTGCGTTGTGTTTCCTGGTGCTGACCGGTTGCGCGGCCAAGCGCGATCACTACAATGTGCCAATGGTGCCGCTTCCCGCTCAGTATACGAAAGCGCCGGCGGTCATCGATGTGACCAATTCCAAGAAGTCTGCGGTTCCCCCGATTTCCTCGCCTGAGCCATCATTTGCCTTGAGTGGGGTGCTGGCCGAGTGGTGGCGCCTTCTGGGAAGTCCTGAACTGGACGCCTTGATGGATCGTGCGCTGGCCAATAATCCCGATTTGCGGATCGCGGCTTGGCGCATTGCGCAAAGCCGGGCGCGGCTTGAAGTGACGGGGGCGCCCAGGCTTCCAGAAATTTCCTTGCCGGCCCAGGCCAAGATAGAGGCGCCGTCTGGCGGTGTCGGGACGGTTGATCAAGGCGGCAAATAAAATCCCGCCGAACCTACCAGGTCAGCCTGCGCGGTGATTGGCGGCCCGATATATGGGGAGAGCTATCTGCGCAGGTCGAATCCGCCGAGCTTCAGTTGTGGCGGGCGACTTTTCAGCGCGACGATGTGCAGCGTAATGTGGTTGCCAGTGTGGCGGTTGCCTACGTGGAATATCTGTCGCTTAACGACCGCTTGAGGGTTGCGCGCGAGACCGAAAAGGCGCTGAGCGAAATGCTCGCGGCGGTGGATGCGCGTCTGGAAAAAGGGGATGCCACCGTTACCGAAAAGGAGCAACAAAAAGCGGCGGTCTATTCGGTCAGGGCGACTATCCCGGTGCTGGCGCAGCAGCGCGAGGTTGTGCTGAATCGTTTGACCTCCTTGGCGGGTGCCACGCCGGGCGTGTTGAAACTTTCCGATGGTGGACTCGATTCGGTCAATTTTCCGGCCGTGCTGCCCGGTGTGCCGTCGGCATTGCTGTTGCGCCGACCTGACGTGCGCGTGGTGGAGTCGCGGCTGCTGTCGGCCGATGCCGACATCGATGTGGCGCGGGCGCGGGTGCTTCCGCCTTTGGATCTGACCGCGCAGGTGGGTTATGGCAGTGCCTATTTGTCGCAGATGTTCCAGCCCCATGCGTTGTTCTGGAACGCTATCGCCAATCTCTCGATAAGCATATTCGATAACGGAAAACGTTCCAAAGAAGTAGATTTCGCCCAGGCGGTGCATGAAGAGTTGGTGGAAACCTATGTGCGGGTGGTTTATGACGCGGTGCGTGAAGTCGATGATTCCCTGAGCGCCATCCGCTTGATGGGGAGCCGACTGGATGCGCAACGGGTGGCAACCGATTCGGCGCGCCGCGCCTGGGACTTCAGTCAGGAATCCTATATGGCCGGTGCTGTGGATTACTTGGTGGTGCTTGATACCGAGCGCACCTATCATCGCAATCTGGATGAATGGTACAACGCCCGCATGGAACGCTATCGCGGGCTGGTTGGCTTGTTTAGCGCGCTGGGCGGGGGTGTTTCGCAGGGGATAGTGTTGCCTGGCGATGGGGTGCGGCCGACATCGTTGACCGCCGAGATCGATTATGGGGTGATTCTGACCGCGACGAAACCGCAGTCGAAGGCGGAAAACGATGCGCCGCAAAATCAGTCTGAAAGTCTGGCGGCTGGCATAGATGTTACAGCGAATGCGCCGCAGGCGTCTTCCTTGAACACAGAACTGAATAACGCTCGTCAGCTGAGCGATCGGGTCGACGTGATGCTCACGGCGACCTTGCCCAGCCGGTCTCAGACCGATGGCATCGACTGGTCGGAAAATCAGTTGCGCGAACCCGGGGATTATTGGCTGGTTGAGATGTCGGGCTTGCATGAACGTGCCGCTGTCACTGCTGCATGGAGGGACTTGCGTAGCCGTTTCCCCACCCAGATGGAAAACCGTACATTGCTGCCCCGCCAGCAGGGGCGGGTGGATGATGGGGGGGAGGAACGCGCTGCGATGTTCCGCTTGTTCATTGCCAAATTTCACGGCAACCAATCGGCTGAAGCGCTCTGCGCTACGCTGCGCGCAGGTATGCAACGCTGCCGGGTCGTTTCGGTGCAGTCGCTGGCTGGGAAAGGCGATTTCAATTTGATTACGGTTCCGCCACGCGCGGCTGACGAAAAAAGCCTATCCAAAGAAGGGAAAGGCCGTCAGTCATGAGCGGCAATCCTAAAGCAGCAGCCCAGCCCGACCTGACCCAGCGTCAGCGCCAAATCCTTAAGCTTTTGCAAGCGGGCAAGGTCAACAAGGAAGTCGCGCGGGAATTGGATATCGGTGTCGGCACGGTCAAGCAACATATTGTTGCGCTTTTCAAGAAGCTGAATGTGACCAATCGTGCCATGGCCGTATCGCGCGGCATGGACATCCTGCACGAACAGGAAAATCATGGCTCGAAGCTGAGCGTGGACGGTTTGCTCGAGCGCAGACCCTGCGTGGTGCTGAGTGTTGCGCTGCCTGAAGATGCCAGTCAGCTGGCGGTAAGGCTGATGCATGGCGCCCTGGTGGCCCTGGCTTCGTCTAACGATGCGGTTTTTCTGGCGCGTAAGGGGAATGCCGGGGATGTGATTTTCGGTATCCAGCGGGTAACCGAATATGATTTGGCCATTGCCCTGCAAACCGCGCGGGCCGTGTACAGCGACTTGCTGGCCGCAGACGCCGGCATGGCGGAAAAAATGCGGGGCTGCGTGAGCGCCGGGCTGGCGATTGCGAGCATGAAACGCTTCGGTGGCTGGACGGGGGAAGCCATCGCCAGTGCAGTTATCGCTTCGGCCCGGGAGTTGCTGAACAACACGCCCCCAGGCTGTCTCTCATTCGACGTCGCCACCCTGGATTTGATCGGCGTGTTCGGCATCGGCAGATCCCAGGAAGTTACGCCGGTCATGGCTTTTTCCGAACTCGAGAACCTGCATTGGACTGGGACGAGACGCGCCCACCCCCTGTTCGGCCGTGCCGATGAATTAGCGACGCTGGATGCGGCGATGAGCGAGGCGGCGAAAGGGAATGGCGGGTTAATCCATGTCGAAGGCGAGATGGGGATGGGTAAAACCCGTCTTTGCGATGAAGTCTTGCAGCATTGCCTAAGCCTGGGTGGGCAGGCGAAATATTTCCGTTGCTTGCCGGCGGTGCTGGGAAGCGGTCTTTACGATAGCGGAAAACGGGCAAATTGTGGCGTGGAAGAAGTTTCGGCGCATCTACGCGCCAAGCCGGTTTGCCCGCCCGAACTGGCGATTCTCGATGACTTTCATTTGCTGACCAGAGAGCAGCAGGATCTATTGTCTGCTGCAGGCGCCGAGGCGGTCGCGAATGGAAAGCTGGTGATTTTCTCGGGCCGCAGAGGGGTGATCGGCAGTGGCAGCCATCCTGCCGAGTCGATCAATCTGCGCCGCCTGTCCGCAGACGCCATTCATGCCTTGGTGCGCGAGTCATTGGGCAAGGATGCCGCCAAGGCAGGAGCGAGCGAGGTGCAGGATATTTCCAGTGAGGCGGCGGGCGTACCGCTGTTCGCCGTTGAATTGGCGCGGCATCACGATGTGGAACTGCTGGCATTGCCGCTGTTGGTAGTGGTCACTGCACGTCTGGACAGTTTGTCTTTGGATCGTCATTTTCTCCGTGCGGTAGCCCGCAACCCCGTTGATGCAACCCTTGATGAAGTTGCGGAAATCCTGGGCGAAACGGCCGAATCCTTGCGCCCACAGCTGGAGCACGCAATGACGGCGGGCGTTCTGTCAAGGAGTGCCGATGGATACCTGTCATTCACCCACCCATTGCTGCGTCGGGCAATAGACTGTTTGGTCATGGAATAACATGGAAAGAACACTTTCGATCCCCGCTCGGGAAACGCCGGGCAACAAGAACCAAGCTGGAGGCTATGCGGAGAGCGCGTTGCGCCAGGTATTCCGCTCGCCCGATTTGCGTCGGGTGCTACCGGGGCTGGGTTTGTCGACTTTCTTGTCCAACATCCTGGCGCTGGCGCTTCCCCTGGCGATACTCCAGATCCTTGACCGCGTAGTGGTAAACCAGTCGATCGAGACGTTGACCTTCCTGGTTGTCGGGGTGGTGCTTGCGCTGATTCTGGAAGAGGTCTTGCGCGCAATGAATGGGCTGGTCACCAGTTGGCTGGGGGCACGTTTTGAGCACAAAGCCAGTGTTGCCGCACTGGAGCGCTTGATGCGGGTTCCGTTGCAGCGCTACCAGCGTGAAGAGCCGGGTGCCCACGCCGAGCGGATACTGGCCGCAGCCAAGGTGGCCGACTTCTATTCCGGTCAGGCTTTGCTGGTGTTGTTCGATCTCCCCTTCGTGGCGATCTTTCTGGCGTTGATCTACATCATCGGCGGCTGGCTGGTGGCCGTGCCGGTTTTCCTCCTTTTGCTGTTTACCTACCTCATCTATTACTTTGGCAACTGGATGCGCAAGCAGGTCCAGCAACGTAATGTGCTGGATGACCGTCGCTTGGGCTTTTTGTCGGAAGTGCTGGCGGGCATTCATTCGGTGAAGACGCTGACCATGGAATCGCTGATGCTGCGCCGTTACGAGCGTTTGCAGGAAGCCAGTTCCGAACTCGGCGAAGCGTTGGCGCGGGGTAACACGTTGGCAGGAAATATGGGTATCCTGTTTTCCCAGGTCATGATCGTCGGGGTGGTTTTTACCAGTTCGTGGCTGGTAATCAGCGGAAAAATGACGCCCGGCGGTCTGGCTGCATGCATGATGCTTTCGGTGCGGGCATTGCAACCGCTGCGGCGCGGTTTAGCCGTGTGGATGCGCTACCAGTCCTTCGTTGCGGCGCATGAGCGCTTGAACGCTGTGCTCAATATGCCCTATGAGGCCGATGAGGGGAAGCCGGCGATTCCGCCGATTGGAAACTCTTTAGAGTTACGCAATGTCACGTTGACCCACGAAGATGCCCAATTGGTCTCCAATGTGCCTCTGACCACCAGCCATATCCATGGCGGGGGACAAAGCCGTCGCACGGATACCGAGTTGTTTTCCAATCTTTCGCTGACCATCGCGGCGCGGGAGTCCATCGCCATTCGCGGAGAAAGCGGCAGCGGAAAAACCACGCTACTGTCGTTGATGAACGGTATGCAGCGCCCGGATTCCGGCGAAATTCTGGTGGATGGCGTGCCGTTGAATAATTTCAACTCGGATAGTGTGTACAAGGAAATCGCGCTGTTGCCGCAAACCGGCACCATCGTTACCGGCAACATTCTCGAAAATCTGACGATGTTCGACGCCAGCCTGAACGAGGAGGCGCTCAAACTCGCCCAAAAGCTGGGTTTGGACCGGATCGTGGCGGGTATGAAGCTGGGTTATGAAACGCCCCTCGGCGAGGGCGTGGGACATACTTTGCCGGCGGGGGTGCGCCAGATTATCACCATCATCAGGGCGCTGGTGCGCAAGCCCAGTGTCATCCTGTTTGACGAGGCCAACATTTCCCTGGATCTGCACGGAGACCAGTTGTTGCGCGATTACTTCGCCGAGCTCAAGGGGAAATGCACCATGGTGCTGGTGACGCATCGTCCTTCGCTGATCGCGCTTGCGGATAGAGTCTACTCCCTGATCGATGGTTGCTTGCTGGAAGGCGTGGTTGAAACGCGCTCCGACGCAGCGGTCGCGGCATCGTCGGATATATTTTTCTTTCCTGATCGTCCTGAGGCGACTGAGGATCTTTCGGTTATTATCCGCCGCCAGTTCGATGACGAATCCGATTTCTCCATCTGTTTGCTACCGTTATTGAAATCGCTCCAATGGCAGGGGCAGCCGCGCGAACTGGCAGAGGCTATGCCGCATCTGGTCAGTCGCATGGAACTTTCCGGGTTGTGTTCGGTTATGGCCAACCTGGATCTTTTTCCCAAGCACCTCGATGGCAATCTGGCACGCTTGGACCCGCGCCTGATGCCCTGTCTTTTCGTGCCGCACAATCAGCCGGCAATGGTGGTTTTGAAGCTCCTGCCCAACGGAAATTTGCTGGTTTTCGATAGTACCCAGCGTGTGGAAGTCGAGATTGATCCACCGTCGGAAGTCGGCGAAGTCTTTCTTTTCCAAAAAAAGGAGAGTTTGCCCAAGGATCGTCGCCCCGAATCAAACTGGATCGGATCGTTGATGTTACGTTTCCGTAGCCACATTCTGCTGGCATTTGCGCTGACGATAGCGGGGGCATTCCTCGGTCTTGCGGCGCCGTTATTCGTCAGGTCGATTTACGATCACGTGTTGCCTACCGGCGATATTGTCATGGGGGCATACCTGATGATCGGGGTGATCATCGCCATAGTCGTCGATGGCTTTTTGCGTAATCTCAAAGGCCGGGTGATGGCCTTTGTCGGCGGCCGCTTCGAGTATATCCTGGGAAATAGCCTGTTCAAACGCATCATCACCTTGCCGGCAGCGTCCATCGAAGGGGCTTCGGTCAGCCAGCAAGTGGGGCGGATCAAAAGTCTGGAGAGTTTGCGAGACTTCTTCGTCGGGCCGCTTTCCGTGCTTGCATTTGAAGTGCCTGCTACCATGGTGCTGGTGGTGGCCATCGGGGTCATTAATCCATGGGTGCTGTTGGTCGTGTTGGCATCCGCGCTTTCCTTCGTTTTGCTGGGTATTCTGAAGCATAAAAACAGCGAAAGGTCGGTGACGAATTCATCCCGGCTTACGTCTATCCGCTGGGAATTCCTGAACGAGACATTGGGCGATATGCGTCCAATTCGCTCAGTAGGGGTCGGTCAATCATGGGTGAGCCGCTTCCGGGAAATGAGCGGCAGGTCGGTTATGGCCAATTTCCGCGATCATCAGGTACATGCCCGGATCGCCAGCCTGGCACAGATTGTTGGCTCTACTACCGGTCTGGCGGCGTTGGCGCTGTCTGCCTACCTGGCGATTCACGGTCAAATCAGCGGCGGCACCATGGTGGCGACCATGATGATTCTATGGCGGGTTACCAGTCCGTTGCAGAATATTTTTATGGCGGCAACCGCTCTGGTGCGCATTCGCGCCAATATCCGCCAGGTCGAGAACCTGATGCGCCTGCAAGGCGAGTCTGAAGTGGGCGCGACGCAGACCATCCGCCCCAGCGTGCAAGGCTCCTTGAGCTTTGCGCGGGTGTCCTTCCGCTACGTAACAGATGCCGATCCCGCGTTGCTGGGCGTGTCGTTTTCGGTGGAGCCGGGTCAGGTGGTGGTGATTGCAGGCGGCAACGGTTCCGGCAAATCGACCCTGCTCAAGCTGATCGAGCGCATCTACATTCCTCAGGCGGGAACCATACGGCTGGACAACGTCGATATCCGCCAACTCACCGCTGCCGACCTGCGTGCCAAAATCAGTTACATGCCGCAGCACTGTGAGTTGTTCTACGGCACGGTGGCGCAGAATTTGCGCCTGGTGCACCCTGCCGCAACAGAGGAAGAACTGAATTGGTCTGTCGAAATGGCTGGGCTTGCCGAGGATATCGCAGCATTGCCGGAAGGGTTCAATACCCGTATTTCCAACAGCCGCTCAGAGCAACTGCCGCACGGATTCCGCCAGCGTCTCTCGCTGGCGCGCACGATTCTCAAACCCGCCGCCATCGTGTTGCTTGACGAACCAGGCACCGGCATGGACCAGGCCGGGGAAGAAGCGCTGATCCGTTGCATCGAATGGCTGCGTGGGCGCTCCACGCTGGTTATGGTTTCGCATCGACCGGGTCACATGCGGTTGGCGGATTTCGTCATCCTGATGCAGCGCGGCAATGTGGTTGCGATGGGAGCTTTTGACAGTATCAAGGATAAAATCATGACGGGGCTGAGCTAAAATGTTCTTCAAAAACAAAGTGAAACGTCGGGGGTCGGAAGCGCCGGTTCAAGCATCATTGGGAAGCAGGGAGCGTCGCCTGCTTTCGGACTCCATCCATGTCGAAGAAGAGCTGATTCCAGGCTTTGTTCGTCCTATCCTGTTCATCGTCGGGGCGCTGGTGCTGGGATTCCTGGCTTGGGCCGCGCTGACCAACATGAAGGAAGTGGCACGCGCGCCGGGCGAGGTGATCCCCTTCAGCAAAGCCAAAATGGTCCAGCATATGGACGGCGGCGTGGTGACGGAGATGAACGTGGAAGAACGAAAGCTGGTCGAAGAAGGCCAGGTATTGTTGCGGATTGAAGGTTCTCAGGCGCTGGCCGAGCTAGGGCAGATGGAGGCCCGTCGGGAATCCCTGCGTCTGCGCGAAGAGCGTCTGATCGCTTATACGGAGGGCAGGAAACCCGATTTTGCAGCCCTCGTCGTCAATCAATCGGATATGGTTTCCAGTCAACGGGAAATTTATGTCACTCAATTGGCAACACGCGCTTCGACGCTTTCAATCTTGGAACGGCAAATCAATCAGCGCAAACAGCGCGTTCATCAGCTGGAAACCGCCCTCGGTGTGGCAAAGGAGCATCAGGCACTGACCGGAGAGCTATCCGAGATGCGTGAAGAACTGGCATCACGCCGCCTGATCAATCGAACGGTGCTATTGGAAACACGGCGCGCAAAAGTCACGGCTTCCGGTGAGGTGGCGCGCTTGACCGAAGAAATTGGTGTTGCGCAGCAGGAGTTGGCAGAGGTCCAAAACCGTTACACCGATACCCAGAATCAATTGCGGCGCGATGCCTTGGGCGAGTTGGGTGTGGTGCGTGCCGAGTTGGCCGAGGTCGAGGAAGGTATTCAGCGTTTGAAGGCGCGCGTGGATCGTCTTGAAGTGCGAGCCCCCAGTCGTGGTTATATCCAGGATCTGCGCGTCCAAAACGTCGGCCAGGTTATCCAGGCGGGAGCCCTGCTGATGCAGATCGTCTCGGATAAAACCGTGGTGGAAGCCGATATCCGCATCTCTCCGCGCGACATCGGCTTTGTCAGGGTGGGGCAGCCAGTCAATCTGCGGGTAACCAGTTTCGATTACGCCAGGTTCGGTGTCGCAAAAGGCACCCTTAAACGGGTGAGCGCCTCCAGCGTCGTGGGTGATAACAATCTTCCCTATTACAAGGGGCTGGTCGAGTTGAGCAATCCCTATGTGGGGGGGGTGCCGGGGCGAAATCCGCTGCAGCCTGGGATGAGCGTGGAAGCCGAGATTCTGACCGGTGAGAAAACCTTGCTGGCCTACCTGACAAAACCTTTGATTGATGTCATCTCGCTGTCGTTCCATGAACGGTAGAAGTTATATTCAGTAACCTATTGTGAATTCGAACGAATTTAATGCACTTAGACAAAAGTTCCTCAAGGCATTTGAAGGAAATGATGGGTTGTTTCCCACGCATCTTAAGGAAAAGCATCCTAGAATCATCAGCAATATTGTTACGCTGTGGGGCTCCCAGGAGATGGATGGGTTTCTTCACGATCTTTTGTTAAAACCCCGGAGCGGGCGAAGTGGTTTTTCAGAAAAAGCCATAGCGGAAATTGTCTCCCTCCAGGATTTCCATGCGCGTCTCTTTGCGGAAGAAGGGGCAGGGCTGGGGGGCGATGGTGAAAGCAGCCTTGATACGACTGATCAACACCAACCGGCATCTCTGCCAGTGACGGAATCCAAGGCGGTTGCCGAATCCGTATCCAAGCCCGCTTCTGTGCCAGAGCAGGCGACTGAACCAGAACAAAAGCCGGTGACCGCAGTCGAGAGCGTGTCCGAGCCAAGTCTGAAATCCAAGCCTGCGCCCAAACCAGAAGCTAAACCAGAAGCTAAACCAGAAGCCAAACCAGAAGCCAAACCAGAAGCTAAACCAGAGCCTGCGTTGCAAACGGTAGCGGTGCCGGATGTCATGCAAGCGGCAACTTTTCCCGTGCCAAAACCGGCACCGGTACCTGAGCCTGCGCAAAAATTAACGCCGGAATCCAAACCTGCAGCAGCAGAAATGATGGCTGCGCAAAAAAAAACCTCCGGTGCGGGACCTCTGGCTGAGCCAAAGCCGATACCCCAGCCCGAATCGAAATTTGCGTCATCGTCAGCGGTTGAGTCTAAACCGGCATCCGTACCTGAGACTGTGCAAAAAGCGCCGCCGGTTTCTGCCCCTGCCGCCAAAAAACCAGCGACGCTAGATGCTGTCGCAATGGCGACACCCAAATCCGAGCCGGTGCCAAAAGCAGAGTTGGCGTCTGCAACAAAAAGTGAATCTTTGCCAGACACCTTGCCAGCGTCAAAATTGGTACAGAAAACCGTGTCTGCGCCAAAGGCCGAGCAAAAAACCTTACTTGTACCCGGGGTCAACCCGGTAGCAGCAAAACCGGCGCCGATTACAACGCCTGAACCCATTCACGCAGAAAAAAAGGTTGCCGCGGTGGCGCCTGAACCTGTGCAGAAATCAGGGCTGTCTCCTATCCCCGTGTCAGTGCCAAAGCCGTTACCTCAACCCGCTTTTAAACCTGCGCCGCTGTCTCCAGTTGCGCCAATACCGTCGGTGTCGCCTGTTCCAAAACTTGAACTCGAGTTGGAATCAATTCAAAAAAACGTAATGACTGACAGCGCAACCCGCGCTGTTGATCCCTTGTCGAAGGAAGGTTCCGCCAAGAAAACAGTGGCGCAGGTTGAACTCCAGTTGGAAACTGAAATTGCCGGCCATGCGAAACTCAATTCCGCTATCTCCGGGAAAACACCGGGCAAGCATGAGAAAACGGCTGAGAAGACAAATTCAGGACGCGTTGTCATGCCTTTGGATGGCGATGCCCTGGAGAAAAAATTTCTTGAGGCATTCGAAGGGAATGAAAGCGCGCTACCCCGCAAATTAAAGCAAAAGTATCCCAGAATATACCGAAAAATCGTTGTGCTCTGGGGGGCTCATGAGATAGATGACTATCTGGACGACCTGTTGATCGATACGCGGGGAGACCGGCAAGGCTTTCCCGAAGATGTCATGACGGAGCTATTCGAGCTTCAAACCTTTCATAGCCGCCTTCTTCCACCACCGCCCACCAAGAAAAAGCCCGATACGGCAGGCATTACGACTGTCGAGCAATTGCAGGAAGCGCTTGACAGAGAATTTACGCCTCAGTTTGAGTTGAAGTTGGGTGAGGTGCTGGTTCATGATGGAATCATTACTCGAAAGCAATTGAAAATTGCGCTTGCCGATCAGGTTAAGCA
>Ga0163199_1000725_pt1 | contig 20616 bp, 22 predicted proteins | sample PL_2010_150m_FD_113537 | JGI IMG/M metagenome (GOLD analysis project Ga0163199, IMG submission 113537) | Freshwater microbial communities from Powell Lake, British Columbia, Canada to study Microbial Dark Matter (Phase II) - PL_2010_150m | ecosystem: Environmental > Aquatic > Freshwater > Lake ...
CAATGGAACTATACCATTCGACCTAACAAATAGTGCTCAACTTATTTTTGGACAAATACTTAGCGTTGATCCGTTTGGTCGAGGCAGGGTTGTATTAGAAGATAAAAGTCCTGACGTTATTCATGGCGGAGTCGTGTTTAGTAGTCGAGATGAGTTTGAACTGCTAACAGATTTAAAGTTAGAACCCAAGTGGGAAAAGAAAAACGATGCCTATTGGAAAAGTTTGAGTAATTTAAGCAAATGGTATGCAGCGAGACTTCAAGGGCTTAATTAATCTACAGGAACAGATACCGCAAAGCGCCAAGTAACCTTGGTGAAGAGGCACCAACATTAATTCCTCAACCACAGATCATTATATCCGAAGTGCTGTTAAGACAATCGCTGGCATAAGCCAGCGATTGCTTTTTTAACTCCCATCTATGGGACACAAACAAAACCGACAATGGAAAAATGGTTTCAGACTTGCAAAGAAGTTAACCTATGCCTAGAAGAAGCGGAAACTTATTGAAAAGCCATACAGAATACAAAACCAAAGTGGGGAGGAAAATTGGCGCGCGCATCAATCAAAGACGCACAGAATTAAATTTCTCGCAAGAAGTTTTGCGAAGCAAATTGGAGTTGGAAAACGTCCTCATCACGCGATCAAGGTTGAGCCGATTGGAAAATGGGGAAACCTTACCTGATGCTGTGGAAGTTTTAGCTCTAACAAAAGTCCTACGAGTTTCTTTAGGCTGGCTCATTGACACCGACAAATCAACATAGGGGGATAAATGGATTCTTCGCTAAATGTTAAACCTTGTATCAAATGTGGTAGCACAAACATCGGATATTGGACATCGACAAGCACAGGCAAGTTACGGCGTTACTGCCGTGATTGCCGCGAAAAAAGAGCTTATACCTATATCAAAAGACGAAAAGAAAGTGGAACAACATATACACAAAAACAATGGCTAGAAAAAGTGGCGCAGTCTGATCGTTGCCTACGGTGTGGCCGGCGATGGGAAGACATACCGCGCCGACCAAATCCTCGGTACAAAAATGTTTGGACGAAGGACCACATAATCCCATTAAAATACGGGGGGAAGGACATTCTCGAAAACGTTCGCCCCTTATGCTACCGATGCAATTCTTCTAAAGGCATGAAAATCGAGAAACAAAAAACGTGAGTTGGTATGAAGCACACTTTCTACGTGATCTTTTTTCTTTCGCCCATATCAAAACATGGGACATCACTTACGGCATGAGAAACATCACCGACGAATCGGATCAAGCCGAACAAGAACTGTTCATCGCCAATTACCCTATCACTTTAGCAAACGAAAAGCAGTTGGCATTGTTTGAGAAACGCAAGCCTTACAAAACCGCGCGCTAAAAATTACGATATGCGCCATTTTGCCTCTATTCAAGAAGTCCCAATCACTCAAGACTCCCTCACCCGCGCCCGCACGTTTGCCGAGCAAGTCACCCCCACTGTTAACTACGCCGACACACATCAAGCGAATCGTCACAAGGTGATGAAGGATCACTTCGTCAGCAAGGTCGGCGAAGAAGCCGTCAAGACGATTTTTGAAAAATTAAATCATCGCGTGCGCGGACCCGATTACACTGTGTACGCGGGCAAAGGGAAATCGTGGGAAGCCGATCTGTTCATAGACGATGTGCCGCTCGCCGTCAAAACGCAGACCGCCGAAGCGGGCAAACGTTTTGAACTCTCGTGGACATTTCAACTTGGACCGTATCGCCGCGATCCCATTTTGAATCAGCCCGACGCGTGGGTGTGCTTCGTGGAATACGATGAACCGAAAAACTTGTGCCGCGTCTTTCCGCCGTATCAAATTAAAGAACTCATCTTTGAAGCGCCAAAACTTGAGCGGCTGCAAAAAGTAAAAATCGCGGTGTATGCCCGCACATTCAGTTTGCCAAAGGGCGTATAATTTGACTGTATGACTTCTCTACTCGATCCCATTATTCAATCCCCGCGCTTGCCCAACTACATCCGCAAGCTCGAAAACGTTTTGCGCGAAGAACAGCAGAAGCGCGAAGCGTTCTATAACACGATCACCGAAGACGAAAAAGCCGAATTCATTAATGGAGAGGTCATCATGCATTCGCCTGTCAAACTGATTCACAATTCCGCTTCCGGAACACTTTATCGGTTGCTTTCGGCATTTGTAGAAAAACATAATACCGGCTATGTGGGACATGAGAAATTGATGATCTCTTTAACGCGCAACGATTACGAACCCGACGTCTGTTTCTGGAAAAAAGAAAAGTCAGCACAGTTCAAACCCGAACAACTACAATTCCCCGCGCCCGACTTCATCGCCGAAGTCCTCTCCGACAGCACCGAGAAAGTGGATCGTGGCGTGAAGTTTGAAGATTACGCCGCGCATGGCGTGAGTGAGTATTGGATCATTGACGCTGCGAAACAAACGATTGAACAATACGCGCTCGATGGCGATCAATACGCGCTTGCCCGCAAACTCGATAACGGCACGATCACTAGCTTAGCGATTCCAAACTTCACCATCCCCGTGCGCGCCTTGTTCGACTCGAATGAGAGCGCGCGAGCCTTGCGCGATCTCATCTAACGTGCTGCCCCTCTCCAAACAAAATTTATATCGTGATCGCTATCAGGTCCTCAACCCGCAGTGGCACACGAGCGGCAACGAATATGAACGTATCGTGCGCGAACACCTCACGCCGCAAACACGGTTGCTCGACATCGGCGGCGGGCGCGGTGGGTTGATCGAGATCATTCACGATCAAGTGGCTGCCGCCACCGCGCTCGATCCTGATCTGCCGTCGTTGATCGATCACCGCGCCCCAGCCGTTAATCGCCTCTGCGGTTTCGCCGACTCTCTCCCCTTCGCCAATAATTCTTTCGACGTGATCACCGCTTCATGGTTACTCGAACATCTGGCGCAACCTGAGATCGTGTTCAAAGAAATTCATCGCGTGTTAGATCACGATGGAAAGTTTATTTTCCTCACCCCCAACTTCAATCATCCATTACTAATTACTAATTACTTTTTACTCCGTCCTCTTCAACATCTCTTCATCCCGCGCCTCTATGCCCGCGCCGAAGCCGATACATTCCCCGTGCGCTACAAGGTCAACACGCCGAGTCGGCTGCACCGTGTGTGTGAACGAGTCGGCTTCACGCTTGAATTAAGTTTCATCGCCGATCCGACTTACACCGCGTTCAATGATCCGTTATTTAATTTGTCGGTTGCGTTAGAGAAATTGATTCCTCAATCGTGGAGGATTCATTTGGTTGGGGTGGCGAAAAAATACGGCGGATAAATCCCCACCAACAAAACACAAAGCCGCCCCGCAAAGCGGAGCGGCTTCGGTTCATCACAGTCCGCGTAGGCGGACTTCGCTTTGTGTTGCCGCGATTTCAATCGCCCGCTGTTGCCTTCTGCATCTCTACCGGAATTCCCGCCCCGCCTTTGCGGAATTCGATCTGCTCTTCTTTCATATCTACCAGCACCGTGTCGCCGCTGACGAAATCACCGCGCAGCATTTGAACCGAGAGCGGACTCTCGATATATTTTTGCAACGCGCGGCGCAACGGACGCGCGCCATACATCTTGTCGTAACCTTGCTTCGCCAACCATTGACGCGCGGCATCGGTCAACTCAATCGAGACGTTATTCTCCTTCAATCGCTCGCGCAATTCTCTCAGTTGCAAATCCACAATGCGTTCCACATCTTCCAACTTCAACGGCGAGAAGATGATGATGTCGTCAATGCGATTCAAAAATTCGGGGCGGAAGGTTGCCTTCAACGATTTTTCAATCTTCTCTTGATTATCCTTGTCCTCACCTTCACCTTCACGATGCAAGAAGCCGAGCGAACCGGATCGTTGCACAAACTCCGTGCCGAGATTGCTGGTCATGATCAACACCGTGTTGCGGAAATCCACCACGCGCCCTTGCCCATCGGTCATGCGTCCATCATCCAAAATTTGTAGAAGCGCGTTCCACACTTCGGGATGCGCTTTTTCAATTTCATCAAACAGCACCACGCGATACGGGCGACGGCGCACGGCTTCGGTCAACTGCCCGCCTTCATCGTAACCCACGTATCCGGGTGGGGCACCAAACAAGCGCGACACCGAGTGTTGTTCGCGGTATTCGCTCATGTCCACCCGCACCAGCGCATCTTCATCATCAAACATAAACTCGGCAAGCGCTTTCGCCAATTCGGTTTTGCCCACGCCGGACGATCCCAAAAAGATAAATGAACCAATCGGGCGCTTCGGCGATTTCAAACCGGATCGCGCGCGGCGGATGGCGTCCGCCAACGCATGGATGGCGTCGTCTTGCCCGATGATGCGCTCGTGCAAACGCTCTTCCATCTGCAAAAGTTTCGCCGACTCCGTTTCCAACATTTGATTCAAGGGGATGCCCGTCCATTGCGAGATGACGGCGGCGATATCTTTTTCATCCACCTTCTCGTCGAGATGTTGTTCCGCTTCCCACGTATCGCGCTTCTTGCCAAATTCTTGCTCTTTGCGGAGTCGCTCCACTTTTATTTCTGCCGCGCGTTGATAATCGCGCGAAGCTGATGAGGCATCTTCTTCCGTTTGCAAGCGATCAATTTCTGTTTTCAGTTCCTTGATCTCCGGCGGAAGAGAATACAACGCTACGCGCAGCGCCGCCGCCGCTTCGTCCATCAAGTCAATCGCTTTATCAGGCAGAGATCGATCCGTGACATAACGTTGCGAAAGTTTCGCCGCCGCTTCCAGCGCGCCATCGGTGATCGAAACCTTGTGATGCGCTTCGTAACGATCACGCAAACCCTTCAACATCAAAATCGTATCTTCCACGCTCGGCTCTTCAACGAACACCGTCGAGAAGCGGCGTTCCAATGCCGCATCCTTCTCAATGTGTTTGCGATATTCATCCAACGTCGTCGCGCCGATGCACTGTAGTTCGCCACGCGCCAACGCCGGCTTGAGCATGTTGCTGGCGTCCATCGCGCCCTGCGCCGCGCCCGCGCCCACCACGGTATGCAGCTCATCAATAAATAAAATGATGTCGCCCTGCGCCTTTTGAATCTCCTCGACTGCCGCCTTCAACCGTTCCTCAAACTCGCCTCTAAAACGGCTGCCAGCGATCATCGCGCCCAGATCGAGCGAGATCACTTTCTTGCCCAATAAAATTTCGGGGACATCGCCGCTGGCTATCTTTTGCGCGAGTCCTTCGGCAACCGCTGTCTTGCCCACACCGGCCTCACCGATCAACACCGGATTATTCTTTGTGCGGCGCGAGAGAATTTGAATCACGCGCAAGATCACCGCATCACGTCCGATGACCGGATCAAGTTTGCCCTCTTTCGCCGCCGCCGTTAAATCACGGCTATATTTTTCAAGAGTGCGATAGCGAGTCTCGGCTTGCGGATCGGTCACGCGCTGCCCGCCGCGAACATCTTTAACCGATTCATATACGCGCTCTTTGGTGATACCGGCTTCACTTAAAATACGCGCAACCGCCGTGTTGCGTTCCGACAATACGGCGAGAAAGATATGCTCGGTTGAAATGTATTCGTCCTTGAGTCGGTTCGCTTCTTCGTTGGCAAGATCGATAATGCGCTTCACGCGCGGCGTGATGAACACCTGCCCCGTGCCGCCGCCATAAATGGCGACCTTCGGGCTGGCGCGCAGCACATCGTCGAGTCGGCGTTTGATGATCTCAATGTCCACCGACATCTTGTCCAAAATTTGCGGGATCACGCCTTCGGGCTGTTCGAGCAGCGCCAACAAGATGTGTTCCGTATCCACTTGGTTGTGTCCGTATCGCTGAAGAATTTCGTAAGCGCGGGAGGCAGCATCCTGCGCCCGCTCGGTGAAACGATCAAATCGCATCATGGTAATTATCAACCTCTTTCATAAACGTCTCGCCCATTCTGTTAATCCGACACCGATAGCTAAGTCGAACCATTTTCTAAAATCCACTTTCACCCCATCAAGGCGGTCACTATCTGTATAAGAAAAAGAAAAGAGTTCGTCACAGATTCGGTGAGTTTCGGCAAACGGCATTTCTGCCTCTGCTTCTGTTGTAACTTCTGGTTTGTTTTCCGGAAAATAAATGAACGCAGAGCAAACCATCACCCCGCGATTAACTTTGCCCAGATAATGGAAAGAAAAAACAATATGAGTCCTCTGCCCATCCACTAAATGCAATCGCGCCCAACCACGATATCTGGATATATTTGCAAAATAATTCAACTCATTTGCCACTGACACGATTTGAGCAGTGTAATAATGGCTGTTTTGTTTACGACTTCGAGCAATATGGGTATCAATCGGAAAAGCGGATTGAGTAAGCCTTTGCTTCATCTGATCGGCAACATTCTGTAATTTCGTCAAAGATTCATCAATCAAACTCTCGGCGATCAGTTCAACTTTTTGATAAGTCTCTTCAGTGCCTTGACGACGATGTTCATAGACTTCAACAACACTTTTTACAATTTGTGGCACAGAAACTATCGCCTCGCCATGTAACACATCTTCAGATAGCGCCAACATTCTTACAAAAGATCGTTTAGCCGTGCGGGCAAAGAGAGTCACTAGCGGCGCAAGGTTGCCTTTATCCGCAGATTCCAATGCGGCAATATACTCTCCACGTTGATCACGATTAATGACTAAAGGAAACCATCCTGCTTTCAAAAACTCAATCGTCGCTAAAGCTCGCGCCACGCGCCCGTTGCCATCTTGAAAAGGGTGGATTTGAGCAAAGCGGTGATGAAGCCATGCGCTATTAACTTCAGGCGCAACGTATTGATGAGATTGATAAAAAGCAATCAGTCTTTCCATTTCACCCGCTACTTGCAAAGGCGGGCAATACTCGTGAATTTTTCCGTCGGGGCGCGTAGGGTTATTTGCCCATTTTTTCCATTCACCTTTTTGCAATGGCAGATTAACCGGGTTGCCAAACTGATCAACACCTTCAACATAAAGTTGATGTCGAGTTAAAGTTTGATACAGTTGGCGAATGTAGCTGGTCGTCAAAAGTTCGCGGCTTGCAACAAATGAAAAAACGCCTTCAAGAGTAATGCTGTGATCTTGCAAAATACGGACTACTTCCTCCACCGGGCGATCCGTAGCACCATGCGGTATCAAAGTTGCGTCAATGCCTTGTTCAATAAGCAATTGAGTAATACCGCGATCTATTGTATAGAGCCTCTCCAATATGCCGGTCTCGATAGACCATTCTCGACGCAAGCGCTCATTAAATTCCTTCACCGCTTTAGAATCTTCAAGCCGCTCCTTTTGCTCCATCCACACTTTAGCGAGCGATGAAAGTTCAGGCACAGCAAGTTCTTGCCAGTGAGATGGTAAATCTTCAATCTGTTGCCACATTTTTAATTTCCCAAAACTTTTCTCTTCACTGTCACTTCAAACAAAACGTAATCGTCATCGTCGTTTACGTCCCAATCATACTTTTTCAAAAACGCATCCGCAACTTTTTTTGTGGGTTTCACAATTTTTGCGTCGCCTTCCACCACGAAAGGATTCGTTCCATCTTCAAGTGAGATAGCAATCGCCGGATTCTGTTGCAAGTTTCGCGCCTTTACACTGTTGGGGTCGGTGGCGAAATACCATTTCTCATCCACCACCACAAACCAGATCGGCACTAAATGCGGCGTGCCATTGGGGCGCACCGTTGCCATCCACATATTCGGCGCGTTCGCGATACGCTCGTCACTCATCTGCAAAGATTATATACCTCGCCCACAAGAAAACAAACGACGAAGGTTTCCCTTCGCCGTAATTCTCCCTTGAAAGTATTAGAGTTTCATCAGCGCGCCTCTGCCCAAACGGGGAGTCAACGTCTCCGACGTTGTCGAAGTCGGAGACTTCGGACTCCTAAATTGAGTCAACGTCTCCGACGTTGCCGAAGTCGGAGACTTCGGACTCCTAAATTGATTTCGTCATATACAGCCCGTCGATCTCGAATCCACGTTTGCGATAATACGGGCGCGTGCCGATGGCGGAGATCACGGCGAGCTTTTTGAATCCTGCTGACGCCGCCAACTCCTGCGCCGCCTCGATCAACTTGAGGCCGATTCCAACGTGCTGCGCCTCCCCTTCACTCTCATCACCCAACCCGAGCGAGGGCCCATACACATGCACTTCGCGGATCATCGCGGCATTCTCAATTTCGGGCAGACCCAACATTGCTCCCCTCTCCAGATGACGCTCTTGTTCTTTGTCATCTGGAGAGGGGTTGGGGGTGAGGTCTGGGAGTGAGAGTCTTAAGAACCCCGCCACCTTATCATCTCTCGTCACAAACGAAATAAAATTCTCCATCCCGAATCGCGTCTCATACTTCATTACATCGAGTCGCAGTTCATTCGCGTTCACGCTTGAGCCGCGCACTTCTCGGCAGCGCAAACACTCGCACCTCAATCCGCGCTTGTGCATCTCACGATCCGCATCCTGGCGCATGTTGGATCGTTTGCTGCCAGCCACAATGTTCGGCGCGGGGATGTCGCGGATGACGCGGTTGATTCGGCAATAGCGTGGAGTCCGCGCCATTGAGTTGGCGATCAGATCGATCAATTCTTCATCGCTATACGGATGATATTCGCCGCGCTGCCAATACTCATACAACTCGGCATTCGCCAACAACGAGCATGGATAAATTTTTAATTCATCGGGACGAAGGGCAACGTCGCTCCACAACTTGAGATAGTCTTCGTGATCCGATTCAGGAGTCGCGCCCAAAAGATTCGGCATCCAATGGAGAACGATCTTGAAGCCCGCCGCCTTGAGCATGGTCACCGCTTCGCGCGTTTGCTCCACCGTGTGACCACGTTTGTTGAGATCGAGAATGTGATCATCCAAACTCTGCGCGCCCATTTGCACTTTGGTCACCCCGAGTCGGCGCAACCAACGAATCTCGTCGGGGTTGATGTGATCGGGTCGCGTTTCAATCACCAGTCCCACGTTGCGATGATCGGATGTCTCATTCCATTGTTGCGCTTCTTCGAGTGAAGATGAATCGCGCTCGTTCATTGCGTCGAGACAACGTTGAATGAACCACTCTTGGTAGTCGCGTTTATACGATGACCATGTGCCGCCGAGAATCAGCAATTCAACTTTCTTCGCGCTATGTCCCAAATCTTCAAAAGCTTTGATGCGCGCAAATGTTTGGTTGTATGGATCGAAGGCGTGCATCTCGGCGCGCATCGCGCCCGGTTCGTCATGCAAATAGCTCTTCGGCATTCGCACATCGGTTGGGCAGAAGATACATTTGCCGGGGCAAGGATACGGTTTGGTTAAAACGGTGACGGGCGCAACACCGGAGATCGTCCGCGTCGGCTTCATCTGCAAGCGGCGCAGAGTCTCGCGTTCAAACGTCAAAACGTTTTCATCGCACAAGCGTTTATACGCCGCGACAAGTTCGCTCTTGCTGTATGCGCCTTTGCCATCCTTGGGCGCATCGCGCAAGATCGAAAAGATATTTTCTGTCGTCACCTCTTCGTCAGAGAGGAAACGAATCGCCGTAATGATCTTCATAACTTGATCATCACGCTGCGCTAAATCTGCTATAGGAACGAATGCCATGACGATATAATACCATCATAATGAATTTGATTTCCCTCAACCGCGAGTTCTACAACACCTTCGCCGAAGATTTTTCCGAATCGCGCGAGACGATCAACGAAGGAATTAAGCAATCACTCGCCTCACTCGATCTCTCGCGCCTGATTGATGTGGGCTGCGGCGACGGGCGCGTGAGCCGTCTCTTGCCTTCAACCTCTTTCTACGTAGGCGCAGACTTCAGCGCACAGCTGATTGGACGGAGTGCGAAGTCTTCGACTTCGCCCAACATCGGAGATGTTGGACTCCATTCATTTGTTTTAGCCGATCTCTCTAACGCACTGCCCTTCTCCCCTCAATCATTCTCTGCTGTCGTCTGTTACGCCGCCCTGCATCATCTCCCAGATCGTTTGTCGCCTCTGGTCTCAATGGCGAATCTTTTAAAACCAAACGGACGTATAGCAATCTCGGTCTGGCAGTTCGCGCACTTGGAACGGTTTAGAAAAAAGATCGTAGATGATTTGGGGAATGGCGATTACTTATTAAGTTGGGAGCGCGGCGGTCACGGCGTGCGCTACGTGCATCAGGTGACGGAAGAGGAAATAAAAAGACTCGCGCACGAGGCGAGTCTTTCGATTGAAGAAATGTTTTATGCCGATGGGAAGACAGATGATCTATCGTTGTATGTGATTATGAAACATCTCACTTCTTCTCTTCAAACTTCTTCAACGACTCCTGCAAACTTTGCTGACGCAGACTCATCGTGAGGTCGCCGCGTGTGCGCTCGGTAACACCGCGAACTAAATCAGTCGTGCGCCGCAAGCCGCCGGTGATTGCATCCGGATAATCTATCGTCACCAACAAGTTATACACTTCGTCCATCGCCTCGAGCAATCGCTCCGCTTCCGACGAATGATCGTGACGGATGATATCGAGAATCCGCCGCCGCATTTCGCTGGCGGCTTCCCCTAGTCCATTTAGATAAGCGGCATATTCCACGCCGAGCGAGTCGGGATCGGGCAAGGGTTCATCGGCAACAAGAGCCAACACTACATTGGCTTCGGCAAATTCTTTGAGCGCGTCTTGCGTATAACCGGCGTGATACAGATCAGGATATTGTTCGAGATCAACACGAATCGCGTTGACGATCTCTTTAGCTTCGCTTAACAACGCGCGCGCCTGATCGCGCTCGTCGCGATGCGTAGCGCGGATCGAGTTGGCACATAGACGAGTCAATGAGCGTGAACGCTCCAACGCTTTATCGCGCGCGGCGTTTTTGGCGGTGAAGTTGTTGCGGATGTGGGAAGCTATTGTGTCAAGATTTTTCATAATTAATTATTCGGCGGTTGAAAGAGTTGATCGGCGAGGCCGGTGGGAATCGTGATCTCCCCATACTGCGCTTCATACTTCCCCAGATTCTCCGCCAATGCTTTCAATAACAACTTGGCATTCATCGGAGTCAAAATCACCCGCGCCACAATTTTTGCTTTGGGCGTGTTAGGCATGGTGCGCGCCAAATCCATCATCACCTCAGACGGCGTGTGAGTAATGATCGCAAAGTTGGAATAGACAGGTTCCAGAGTCGGCGACAGTTCAAACTCAATTTGCATTACGGGTTGTTTGCTCATCATGATCTCCATAAAAAAACTTCCCGAAGGTGGCTCACCTTCGGGAAGTTAACTTTAGAACGGGATGTTTTCTTCATCCGTTGGCGGCGCATCGTGGAGGGCTTGCGCGCCCGACGCGGCGCCTGCACCTTCACCCTCGCGCTGCGCGCTGCTAAGAAATCGCACCGTGTCCGCCGTCATTTCAAATGACGCGCCGCTTGTGCCATCTTGTCGCGTAAAGATTCGCGGACCGCCCGTCGCCTTATCTGCATTTAACCGCCCCTCCACTAATACTGCCCGCCCTTTCTTTAGATACTGATTGCACGCTTCCGCTTGTTTCCCCCACACCGACACTCGAACCCAAATCGTTTCCTCCACCTGCTGCCCACTCTTGTCAGTATATTTACGACTCGTCGCCACATTTAAATTGGTGACGGCATCCCCACTAGGGGAGTAACGCATTTCTGGATCCTTCCCCAAATTTCCTGCGATGATAAGTTTTTGGTACATGATGTTCTCCTAGTTTAGTGACCGTTTGCATTCTATACAAACAGTTCAAGATGCCAATAGTATGACACGATTTTTTTTACTGTCAATAACCAATTTCGATTAAAACAAAACGCCCGCCGTGATGGCGGACGTTTTTGTTGAGCGTTAATCCCCTTTGGCTGCCGCCTCGTTCATCAACGACATCACTTCGGCAAGTGGCTTCGCTTTTAAATCTTCTCCCGATCTTAAGCGCACCGCTACCGCACCCGCTTCTGCTTCTTTATCACCCGCCACAAGCATGTATGGAATCTTCTGCACTTGCGCGTCACGAATCTTGGCTTGCATTCTTTCGCTTCGCGCGTCTACTTCGACTCTGAAACCGGCGTCCTTCATTTGCTGCGCAACTTTATTGGCGTAGTCCACATGACGATCAGCAATCGGGATGATCATCGCCTGCACCGGCGCCAGCCACACCGGGAATGCGCCCGCGAAGTGTTCGATGATCACGCCCATAAATCTTTCCGTTGATCCCGTCACCGCGCGATGCAGTAACACCGGCGTATGCACTTTGCCATCCTCACCCACATACTCACATCCGAGTCGCGCTGGTTGAATAAAGTCCACTTGAATCGTGGAGAGCTGCCATTCACGACCCAAGACATCACTGGCGAGGAAATCGGCTTTGGGTCCGTAAAAAGCGGCTTCGCCCTCGACGGCATCATATTCGACTCCGTTTGAGTCGAGCGCCGCCTTGAGTGCATTCGTCGCCAATTCCCATTTCTCGTTGTCATCCACAAATTTGCCTTCACTGCCACGCAGCGAGAGCCGCACGCGATAGTTGGAGAGCTTGTAGCGATTCAACACTTCACGAATCAAATTCAAAGCGAGAGAAAATTCTTCTTGAATCTGATCGGGGCGGCAGAAGATATGGCAATCGTCTTGCGTCAGGGCGCGCACGCGCGTGAGACCGCTGAGTTCGCCCGTCTTCTCGTAGCGATACAACGTGGCAAACTCGGCGAAGCGCATCGGGAAGTCACGATACGAGTGCGTGCCCATTTCTTTATACAACGCCATGTGGCTTGGGCAGTTCATCGGCTTGAGACGGAACTTCACGCCTTCATCTTCCATCGGCGGGAACATCGCGTCTTTGTAGTTCTCATAGTGACCGGAGCGATGATACAAATCTTCTTTCACCAGATGTCCCGTCCACACATGCTGATAACCATATTTCGTTTGCAAATCGCGCACATACTTCTCCATCAAGTAGCGGATCATCTCGCCCTTCGGCGTAAAGAGCGGCAAGCCGGGACCCACATCGTCAGAAAAGTAAAACAAGCCAAGTTCCTTACCCACCTTGCGATGATCGCGTTTCTTGGCTTCTTCGATCTTCCACAAATAGTCTTTGAGCTCTTTATCATTCTTCCACGCCGTGCCATAGATGCGTTGCAATTGCGGTTTCGTGGCGTCACCGCGCCAATAGGCACCAGCGATACTCATCAGTTTGAACGCGCTAGGATTGATCTTACCCGTATGCTCGACGTGAGGACCACGACACAGATCCGTGAACGAGTCATGTGTGTAGAACGAGATGACAGGCTTCTCTTTGATCGGGTTGCCGTATTCATCCACGCCGCCTTTATCCAAGCCGTCAATCAACTCGACCTTATACGGTTGATCTTTAAATTCTTGGCGCGCATCAGCGGCACTCACTTCACGGCGCACAAATTTGTGATTGGCACTGATGATCTGCCTCATGCGTTTCTCGATCACTTCCAAATCTTCGGGCGTGATCGAGCGCGGCAGATCGAAGTCGTAGTAAAACCCTTCGGCAATTGGCGGACCAATGGCGATCTTCGCCTGCCCCGGAAACATCTCCATCACTGCTTGCGCCATGACGTGCGCCGCCGAGTGACGGATTTTATACAGTTCGGATTCTTCGTAACGTTCTTTAACTTGATTTGACATTTTCAACTCCTTTGTCGAAAAACAAAAAGACTCTCGCCCATAAAATTTGGGGCGAGAGTCTTAGCAACACTCACGCGGTTCCACCCAAGTTGATCGAGCTTGTGATCGATCATCTCTTGAAGCTGTAACGGGCTAACCCGTTCTTCTTAATTAGTAACGTGATTAGAAATCACTGCTACGATTCAGATTCACGCTCGCGGGTGGTTTTCATTGCTTCACTACTTGCAATCACTTTCAGTCTTGGTGATGGCTCCCTGTTAGAGTGAGAGGCAGTTACTCGTCCCGTTCAATGCGTTTTAGTATTCAATGTTGTTGCCATTATATTGAACATCGCTGAGATGTCAATCTCAAATTCTGCTATACAATCGCGGAAACGAATTTCAAGGTGATCTATGCGCGCCAAATCCAAAGAACGCTTGAAAACTGAACAACTACGTCGCGAACAAGGTTTATCCTATAACGAAATTGCCGCGTTGACTGGCATCAGCAAAAGCACGCTTTCAGATTGGCTTAGAGATATTCCGTTAACCATGGAGCAGGAAACGCGCTTGCAAGAACGCTTGATAGCGAATCGATCTTCCTTCGCCGCGCGGGCATTACCCATCAACCGCGAACGTCATCAGCGCGCTCGACAACGAGCATATCAATCGGGAGTGAACATCGCCAAGGTGTTACCCGATCAAGCAAACATTCATGAACTTGCTCTTGCCATGCTTTACTTGGGCGAGGGCGCAAAGCGCAACAGCACCGTGCAAATCGCTAACACCGATCCAAGTATTTTGCGATTCTTTTTGTGGGCACTGCGCCATTTGTATGAAGTTGACGAAAAGCGATTATCGTTTCGCCTTAATCTGATCGAAGTGGCGCGATCACGCGAAGAAAATTTTATCGTGTGGTGGTGTCAACAACTCAGTTGTTCGCGCGGACAATTCAGGAAGACTCAATTCGACCCCCGTTCCCACGCAACTCACATCACTGACAACTATCGCGGTGTCTGCACCGTAAATTACAACGATCTCTTTCTTCAACAACATATTCTCGGTTTAGCGCACGCTTATATCCAAGAAAAACAAAATGACCGTCAAGAATGACGGTCATTAAGTGGGCGGCACAGGGCTCGAACCTGCGAACCTCTCGGATGTCAACCGAGTGCTCTAACCAACTGAGCTAGCCGCCCAAAGTGTTTGCATTATAGCGCAAACTCACACAGGTCTCAACACACGATCTTCGCGCAACTTTTTAAACAACATCACCGTGCCAGCCGGTTGCGATTCTTTCACTGCTTCGCGCCAAGCGGTGATGCTGATCTTCTCGACGGTGATCGGCTCGTAGCCCGCCGCAGAAAAGGCGGCAACACTAGCGTTCATTGCCGGAGGCAAAAATATGAACGAGGCTTCACTTTGTAATTCGCTTGACGATAATTCAATCGCCTCTAACATCGGCTTGAGAACAGAATCAAGCGAGACCTCAGACAGCAGATGCAATTCATCAATGCGCGTCACCAAATTATCTACACGCCAACCCGCCAACGCGCCCAACGCGCCGTTCACTTGCGCCAACGTAAACGCTTTCTGCCCAAACGCTTCCATGATGTCGGTGCGCGTGAGAGGCGTCGGCGGTTTGCTTACCTGATTCACAAATGTGGCGATAGCGGCAGCGTCTGCCGGTTTGCCACGACGGATGGATATGCTTGGGATGCGTGATCGAATCACGGTAGCCGCTTGTGTTGCCGCCACAAAAGTGGTTGCCGCCTCTTCGGGTTGGGCGAAGCCGCCACTGACAAGCGTCGCCCATGCCGCTTGCACTTGCGTCCACGAGTCTTCAAACGATCCCGCGTTTTGAATCACCACATTGGCTTTCGCCAATTTATCGGCTTGCGAATTTTGAACTTGAATACGTTGCCGCGCCTGATCAGGAGTCAGGTTGCGCTTTTGAACCAGGCGAACTATTTGCACCTCATCGGGGGCGTTCACTACCCAAACCGCATCGCACCATCCGGTGAGATCGCCTTCCAGTAATTTGATGGCTTCAATGACGATCACTTTTTGAGTAGCGCGCTTCGACAAAATATCTACCGCTTGGCGCACGATGGGATGAATGATCGCTTCAAGTTTGGCGAGGGCTTTAGGATTCGCAAAGACAATACTGCCAAGCATTTGACGATCAATCTGTCCATCCTCGCCGACGATGAACTGACCAAAGGCTTGCACGACCTGATCGTAGGCGGGACCGCCCTTCGCCGTTGCCTGATGCGAGAGACCGTCGGCGTCAATACCAAACGCGCCGAGATGTTCCAGCATTTTGCGGATGACACTTTTGCCGGTGCCGATGTTGCCCGTCAAACCAATAACGTATTTACCAGTCCAGTGACTCATGCGCGGTATTCTATCTTTCGTGAGGGTGAGAGTCAAGGTTTCTTCGCCCAATACACATTCGCTCCTGCGGCGACGAAGACTTCCTTGTTAGTGCCAACTGCCAGCGCGGTGGCGGCCTCCCCGATGGCTGCCGCCGGTTTAAATTGTCGCTGTAAAACCATCTTGAGACTCAATTGATAGATCGCCAACGTGCCGCGATCCAACAAATACAACGACGGCTCGGGCGGCGGATCGAAATATATCTCGCCCGGGATTTTGAGATCGTCGAGTCGATCACCGCTTACATGACCCGTGCGCGAATCGGCGACGGTCATAGCCAGTGTGCAGTTTGTGTTCAGGGTGGCAGCATCACGCACGCAATGAGTCACACGCCCATCGCCGCGCAAGATATACACCTCGCCGCTGGTCGAGATGGTGAAGCTAAGAGCGTTAGTGAGATCGGGAGTCTGACCGGCGAAATAATGTTTGGGTCGCTCGGAGAACACACCACTCGGACGATCATATTGCCAAATTTCATTCGAGCCGGGATCGAACACATACAAACGATTGGCGTAGATCGAGATCGCTTTCGGTTTCTTCCATCCGCCATCGGGCATGAGGAGCGGCGAGGCTTGCGGCGGCGTGCCGTCGGGTTTGCAATACATCAGCGCGCCGTTCTCATCCACCGCGAGTAGCACCGGTTGATTGATGATGTTCGGCACATCGAGCCACGCAATATCTACGATGCGTTTGATGACGAGTGAACCCACTGGACCCGCAGCGCAATCGAAGGTGCGATCCATTGCATACTTGTTGGATTTTGTAAGAATCGCGCGATACACTTTTTGATGCGCCGAGTCGAGGGCGTAGACTTCACTGCCATTCACCACCACTTGGGTGATCGTCGCCGTTGGATTGAACCCACCCGGCGCTAACACTTCAAAGTTGAGTCGTTGTGTGCCTTCCACTGCATCAACAGATTGTTGCGCTTCGGCACGCAGTTGCGCCGAATCGGGTTGACTGGGGAAGACCGCATCAGCTTGATCGAGATTAGCCATCACCATGATCCAGTGCGGCTTGGCGGCATTCGGGTCTGCCGACGTGCGGGCAAGACCGGCTTCTAATTTTGCGACGTCCAGATATTCTTTAAATTGTTGATTGCGCCCGCGTTGAACATACACAACACCCACTGCGACTCCAACGATCAACGGCAGGATGATAGCAATCGCCATCATGGTTGAATTGGGAACACGAATTTTAGTTTCGGGATTCAACACACCTTCGGGCAACAAACGACTCAAGGCCGACGCTCCCGACGACGAAATTTTTGAACCGACATCCACGCCGCGTCTTTTGATCGCGCTCTCGCCGCGATTGAGTGGCAGAGCGGCGAACCAATCTGTCATTTTTGATTTTAACTTTTCAAAGATCGACTCGCGCGGTTCTTCTTCCTCTTCGTCCTCATCTTCTTCAAATTCGTAGACGTGTTCGCCGATCTGCACTACGGCTTCTTCCTCAGGGGGCGCGGACTCTGTCTCTTCAACTTTTGATTCTTCTTCGAGCGATGGCGCATCTGGATCGGGGTCACCCATCATCGGTGAAGATCGCACACGCGCTATAATGTTTTCGAGCGATGATGGTTCGCTTGAAGCGGGTTCGGGTTCAGGCGTTGGCTCCCGCACTTGAGGCGGCGTCACCTGAATCGGTTTGGGTTCTGGGATCAGCGGCGCGGCAGTGATCGAAGGTCGAGCTTTGATCGGCATCGCACCCTCATCCACAAAACGAACGATCATCGCATTCGCTTCATCACCCGCCATGTGAGTCAATCGGGCAATCGCCGATTCGAGCGTGAGCGATGTGAAGTGCGAGAACGACGACCAGCCTTCGGGGAGCGAGGCGGAGAGAATTAAAAAATCGGCGGGGCTGATGGTGGTGTAAAAATATTGAATGTCGGGTTGCGGACTCGCGCCGATGGGCGCGGGTGCGGTTTCGGGGACGCGCTCGACGGTGTGCGAGCGAATGATGAGCGATTGACCGTGACCGACATGGGCGATGTAAAAATCATTGTTGCGTAAAACCGCGCAGCACATGCCGCCAGTGATCGCGCCGCTCGATGGGGGCCAACGATTGATGTCGAGCAGTTTGGCGTTGACCGCACTGATCGCCGCGCGCGTGGCAGAGGTGACAGTGCCGGGTGTGTCAAAGTAAGTTTTGCTGGCGAGATCAATCCACTCGGCGAAATCATTCGTATTGAGATAGAAGGCGAGCATCAACAACTCGCGGTCACGACCCCGCGCGCACTTTTTGGGCGCGGGTCTCACGGCGAAGTGCGGCAGCGTTTCGCTTTGGCGAACGCCGTTGGAAATGTGAAGATAGGCAACATCGGACTCAAGAGGCATCGGATTGATTTTAGATTGGCATATCGCAAATAGCAAATGGCTTATCGCTTATGGCGAATGGCAATGCGCGATGCACGATATGCGATACGCGAATAGCAAATGGCAACCACCCAACCATCCAACCACCTAACCACCCAACCACCTGATCGCCCCAAACGATCACGATCTAATTCTTGTTTACAAATTTTTGCCTCGGTGCTGGGCGGGTTGGTGATCTTCAACTTGTGCATGACGATCATCTTCATTGCCTATTACGCCAATGCGCGAGCGAAGGCGATTGAATCGAATCAGACTCCGCCCAAGCCGTTGGAACTCTTGCAAACCGTTATGCCGCTCCCGAACCCAACGACAACGGTGAAGCCGCCAACGGGTGTGGTGACGATTCTCTTAATGGGAACGGACGCCCGCCCCAACGAACTGAACACACCGTCACGCACCGACACCATGATGATCGCCCGCGTGGACTTTGATCGCAAGACGGCAAAACTGCTTTCGATCCCGCGCGATGTGTGGGTGGCGATCCCCAATCTAAAAAGTTACGGCGTGACCGAGGATCGAATCAACAGCGCGTACTTTTACGGCGAAGCGTTCAACGTCAAAGGCGGCGGCGCAAAGGTGGCGATGGACACCGTCACGTTAAATTTCGGCATCCCGATTGATCATTACGCGGTGATCAATTTTCAAGGCTTTGTTAAAGTGGTGGATGCGCTGGGCGGCATTGATCTCAACGTGCCAACGGCGATCTACGACCCCGAATTTCCGACTGACGATTACAAGACGATGGTGTTCGCCGTGAAAGAAGGGCAACAACATTTAGACGGCATCACGGCATTACGTTACGCCCGCACACGGCATCAAGATAGCGACACAGAGCGGATCAAACGTCAGCAGTTGGTGCTGTTGGCGATTCGGGATAAAGCATTAAGTGTCAACGCGGTTGTCCGCATCCCCGAAGTGTATAACGCCATGCTTGGATCATTTAATACCGATCTCTCGCTTCCCACTTTGATCAGCTACGGCGTCACTGGTCAACAAATTGATCGGGCGAACATCAAGATGTATGCGATTGATTACTCGATGCTGATCAGTTGGACGACTCCGCTAGGCGCGAGTGTACTCATCCCAGACCGTGCAAGGATCGCGCCAGTGGTGAAAGAGTTTTTGGGGGATTAGGGATTCTGTGGATCACGAAAATGAATCAAAACGATTTCCTACAAACACTTAGCAATTATCGCGCCAGCATCGTCAAGACATTACCCGGCTATATTAGCAAGCGATTGACTGACGATGAATCTTTGGCGGACGAATTAAGTTTGATGCTCTATAGCCGCGATGTCTTAGCACGCGCCTTAGCTTCAGCAGATATATCGGCGCAGACTCACTTAAGTGAGATTGAACAACTGGATCGCCAACTTTTAAATCTAAAGGATGCGCTTCTCCCTCTTGTGCCGTTTTATGCACAACTACGCCAACGTAAACCACGCCCCCGCAGCCAATGGTGGTATTACCTTGATGAAGTAGTGTCATCACCACCCATCGAAAAGAAAACTTCTATCAACTATTGGTTACCACTCACTCCGCAACCCGCTCCATAAAAACGCCGAGTGTTTTCCAAAACACTCCGTGTCTTGTTAAATTCCACTCACCCTCTCCCCTCTCGTCGCTCTCTCAATTTCACTCGGCGCGATTTTCAACATCGCATCAATCTCGCCGCCACCGCCATAAATTAAAGTTTGATCGAAGACACGCGAATCGATCAGCGTGCGTAAAACAGTTTTGTGTCCAAAGGGCGGCATCGAGCCAACGATGTAACCCGTGATCTCCAAAACCGTTTGAGCGTCCGCCATCTTTACTTTTTTGCGCGGCAGATGTAAGTGATCGGCAACACGTTTGAGATCGATGCGTGAAGTGCCGTTGGCGATGACAAGCAAAGGAGAACCGTCGGCGAGCAAGACGATGGATTTGATCACTTGATCCGCATGCACGCCCAACGCTTGTGCCGCCGTCTCAACAGTAGGGGTGTGAACCGGCATATAAACGATCTCGGCGGCGATGGCGTGGGTGGTGAGGAAGTGTTGAAGGTCGGAGGAGTTCATTGTTCATTCTTCATTGTTTCATTGTTCATTGTTTCATTGTTCATTGTTTCATTGTTCATTGGCATTATCATTTCCATCACATCTGAAAATAAAAGTTTGTAGCTGCCTTTGGGAAATTTTTGCAAAGCGTAGCCAGCGCGCATACCG
>Ga0163199_1000726_pt1 | contig 20582 bp, 27 predicted proteins | sample PL_2010_150m_FD_113537 | JGI IMG/M metagenome (GOLD analysis project Ga0163199, IMG submission 113537) | Freshwater microbial communities from Powell Lake, British Columbia, Canada to study Microbial Dark Matter (Phase II) - PL_2010_150m | ecosystem: Environmental > Aquatic > Freshwater > Lake ...
ATAATTGTATTCGCCGTCGCACAGAACACAGACTCCATGTTCTTTGTATTTATTCGTCATTTTTCCCTCTCCATTTTTTTTTTTGGCTTTCGCCTTTAACGTTCCTCACGCAGCAGTCCGGCGCGCTTTGCCGCCTGCCGCAAGATTAAAGCTAGTTCGGTTTCCGGGTTCATGCCGCAGCCTCCAAGACGCGCAGGCCTTCAAGCAAAACCGCCCGGTAAGTTTCACTTTTAGTGAGGGCAAAGCGTTTCTCGCTAAGGTCGCTAATTTTTTCGTCCAGCACTTTTGGCACTTTGAAAGCTGCAAGCACTTGTGTTTCAGGCATAGTATCACCAATCCAATGTGTTTATGTTCGTTCAAGTCCGTTAAGATAAGTACAGGCAGCCACCTCTTTTAAGTGTTTTGTAACTACCCCCGAATAACTAAAAGAACGCGCTAAAACACAAATGAATATAAACGCCCTAAAACAATTAGTTTTATGGTTCCTGCTGCTGAAACACAAAAAACGGTTTTTACTTCGCAGGCCGAGTTAAAGCCCGTCTTAGACCACCCGGAGCTTTTGCTTAAGGTTGTTACTCCTTTGCAAGGGCGAATTTTGCGAATTCTTTTTTATTCGGAGAACGCAATTACGGCTAGACAACTGCAAAAGGCTTGGGCGAAAGAGGAGATTGAAACGTTTGTTTCACATTTTAAGCCACACACAAAGCAAGAGAAGAAAGGCATTGCCAATTTAATTTATTCCGCAATTTCGAGCGACGAGTTCAAGCAGATATTTGAGGCCGCAATAAAAGCTAAGCGTAAAATTCCCGGCCACCCCACGTTAATGCGCGCTTTGGACAGCTTGCAAAAGCAGGGTTTTCTTACTGAAATGCAATCGGATTCCAAGCGCGAGGGCAAGCTTTACACTATTGCCCCGCCAATTTATGCAATTTTGAAAGAAAAAGGCGTTTTCAAATGAGGGATTTTACCGTTATTTACGCGCAACGCCAGCTTTCCTTAGCGCAAAGCTCTTACTGCGCGCAAGACCGCGAGGCCATTACTGCCTTCTTAACGCACTTGCAGGCCGTCGGCGTGGGCGAGCGCCGCCTCACGAAATACGCGGGGCACTTCTTGCAATTAGCCAAAATGCTTGCGAAAGGCCGCCCCTTGTGCCTCTTGACCGGCTCGGAAATAGACGTTTTGCTTAAAGCCGTCAATACCCGGCAGTCTTGGAGTGGCTGGACGCGGCACGACTACCAACTCGTTTTAAAAAAGTTTTTTGCTTTCCACGACGGCAACGCAGAACGCGCAGGCCGCATTAAAATAATAACGCCTGCCTTGTTGCCTAGCGACGAAAACAAAGTCTTGACCGAACAGGAAATAAGCAAAATGCTTGCAGCTTGCCGCAACGTGCGCGACAAAGCAGCCCTAAAATTCTTATACCTTACCGGGGCGCGCTTAATGGAGTTCTTGACGCTCAAGGTTGGCAGCGTGGAAGACCGGCCGCCCTTCTTGCTGTTCAAGCTGGAAGGCACGAAAAATAAGTATGCTTGCCGAACCGTCCCGGTGGACGACGCCGAAGCAATAAGCCTTTTCCACGAGTTCATGACGAGCCACCCTTTCAAGCACGACGCTAACGCCCCGTTGTGGCTCAACGTGGAAGGCAACGCGCCCTTAGAACCAAAGAACCTTAACGAATTGCTGCGCTATCGCGCGCGCGTCGCTGGCGTCAAGAAGAAGCACAACCCGCACGCCTTCCGCCACGCTAGAGTAACGCACTTGCGCGGGGCGCGCAAGGTTGGCGACGCCTCATTAGAATTGTTTTTCGGTTGGACGAAAGGCAGCGCCATGCTGCGCGTTTATGACAAGACCGGGTTTAGCGGGTTGCTCGCTGATTTTGAAAAGACGCGCGGCCTTACTGCACAAGGCGCGGCGCATAGCATTGCCCAAGCTGCGGTTGCAACGCTGCGAAAGCACCCCAAGCTGGCCGAAGAGTTCGTTAAGGCAATGGAAGAAGACGGAACAATAGGGTTGTTCCGTGCCCTGCCCCCCAGCGAAGAGGAACAGAGCGCCCCGGAAACAACATACGCGCCTTGGCCGGGATTTGAACCCGGGTCAGCGACGTGACAGGCCGCTATGCTAGGCCACTACACCACCAAGGCAAAAGACGCAATATCTTTTATGTTGTAAAGGAATAAAAAAGGCAGTCGTGAAGAGTTTTGATGGTCCAAGTGCGCGTAGTGCCGAATTGTCCAGTGCCTTCCATCGAAGAGTTTAACGGGGGCTTGAAAGTTAGAGTCAAGGCCAAGCCTGTTGGCGGCAAGGCGAACGCCGAAGTAATAGCGGCAGTAGCGGCGCATTACGGCGTGAAGCCTTCCGCAGTGAGCATCGCACGCGGCGCGAGCTCGAACAAGAAGACGGTTTGTGTGAAAAATTAAGGAAACGGCCAGCTTTAATAATTGCTGCGCGCTAATTTTTTACGCAGTTTGGAGATAGAAAAATGGTTTTGCAGTACATTATTGGCGCAACAGTGCTAGTCAGCCTGGTTTCACTAGTAGGCGTGTTGACTCTTGGCCTGAGCGAGCGAACGCAAAAGAAAATCTTAATGCTCATGGTGGCGTTTGCCTCAGGAACGATGCTTGCAACCGCGTTTTTCGACTTGCTGCCAGAATCAATCGGCGAAATAGGCGTGCAAACAGCGCTTTCCTTCGCGCTTGCAGGAATAATCTTCTTTTTCGTTGTCGAAAAGATAGTATTGTGGCACCACCACCACGCTCCCCACAAGAAAGGCCTCAAGATTGAAGGGGAAACGGAAAAACCGCTTGGCTATTTGAACTTGGTGGGAGACGGAATGCACAACTTTTTTGACGGAATCGCGATTGCCGCCGCGTTCCTCGCCGGTTTTCCAGTCGGAGTAAGCGTGACGTTCGCCGTAATGCTGCACGAAATACCTCAAGAAATTGGCGACTTCGGCCTGCTTTTGTACAGCGGGTTTAGTAGAAGAAAAGCAATTGCCTTCAACCTGCTCAGCGCGCTAACCGCAGTTGCCGGAGGCGTGCTGTTCTACTTCGCCTCGCCCTACATCTCGAACCTGGAAGGCCTCGGCCTCGCCTTCACGGCAGGGGGTTTTGTTTACATGTCGACAGGAGATTTATTCCCGGAATTCCACCGCGAAACTGACACGAAAAACTCGTTGTTACAACTCGCGCTCATCCTGGCCGGAATACTCTTCATCTGGCTGTTCACCAAGACGATTGGCAGGTAAGAAACTGATTTTCCAGCGCGCCTTCCGAAATTCTTAAATACCCCGCGAGCGTTCTCTGCTTGCAATGGCTTTCCTGCGCGGCAAACCGCTGGCAAAACTCGGCTTAATCACACTAGTCTTCTCATTAGTTTTCCTCGCCGGTTGCTTGGGCGAAGGGCAACCAACGCCTTCACCCACCGTGAACGCTTCCGGCATGGCGCCAACGCTTGTTCCCGCTATCACCCCGAATCCCTCCAACTTACCGCCACTCCCTCCAAACCTTGACGAGCAGCTAAACGCATTGCAAGAGGCAGGCAGGGCGCTCAACGAGGCAGTACAAGGCTATCCAACGACCCTATCACTTCCTGGGCTTGACATTGATGTTCGACCTTTTGCGCTGACGCTTTCTGACGTGGTTTCTGCAGGCATTCCCGCAACTAAACAAGCGCCTTTTCAAGTGGCAGACGGAGCCGGCGAAATAGTAGGCGCTGGCCACCAGGCAGACGCGTGGTATGAAGGGCTGGGATACTTCTACGAGATTTCCGCCAGCCAGTACGTTGGCACTGAAGCAGACCTTTGGGACATGATGAAACGCGGAATGACCCCCGAGTCGACTTCCAACAAGCAAATTCAAATCGTTCCAGTAGCCATGGGAGACAGGTCGTACATGGTAACCAGCTACGAACAAGACAACGGCTGGACCGCACAGCTCATGGTAGAGAAAGGAAAAATCTGGTTCAGGATTGCCGCAATGGGGCTGGAAGGAGTTCCACAACCTTCAATCGCCCAGTCGCTCGCAGCAAAAGTACTAGAAAAGCTCCCGCAGTAAGCTAGGTAGATTGCCAATGCCCAAGCAGGAGAAAACCCCGCCGCCTGCTCTGGTAGAACCTCTTTCTCAAAACAACGCCATATTCTCTTTGGCAAACATTCTTGCGATAATCGCAATACTTGCCTTTTTTTCGGTTGCCATTGACGCGATTAGCTATTTCGCCGTCCTACAAACACACCCTACAGCCATACCGCCCAAAATCCAGCCTACTGCCCTTCCAATAATGCCTATTCCAACCCTCCGCCCAATACCCACCGCTGAAAACTATAGCAATACCGCTCCAGAAACCCCGGTAATAATACTGCAAGCAAAAACGCCCCCCTTACCTGAAAACCTTTCCTTCTCTGCAACACAAACGCGGCTCCTGAACTTCACGCTCAACGGGCAAGCCTACTCGCTTTCCTTTCTAGTTTACCCTGGAGTACGCCAGTATTTGCAAAAACAAGGTGGTTTCACCTATCACTATAATGGAAACCCGCCTTCCGCCGCAGAGATTGCTGAAAAAGTATATGGACAGCTAACAAGCGACCCGGTCCAGCAGGCACAACTCGGCGCGATTGTAGAGACAATAAGAAAACTGACTCCCGACCGCGACGACCAGGCGCGAGCAACCGTAGCTCTAGTGCAGAACATTCCTTACGACATCGAGTCTTTCACGCTCAATTCGACGAAAGACAAATACCCCTACACCGTTATTTACAACAATTCAGGAGTGTGCATCGAAAAGTCGTTCTTGCTTGCATACCTGCTAGGAAGGCTAGGATTCGGGTCTGCACTCCTTATTTTTGACAAAGAAAACCACGCCGCCGTAGGCATAAAATGCCCGGAAAAATTCAGCGTCAACGCAACCAGCTATTGCTTTATTGAAACAACTTCGCCAACAATAATCACTGACGCGACAAAAGAAGTCTACGGCGTTGGAACGCTAAGCGCGCCAAGCGCAATAATCAAAACAAGCGAAGGACAAGAATTTGCGGGCGCGGAGCAAGACTACCAAGACGCGATTGACTACAACCGCCTGTTAAAGAAAAAGAAAGCCCAAGAAAACTTCAGCGAACAAGAATTCGCGCGCTGGACTGAAATAAGAGTAAAGCACGGCCTGCAGGCAACCATTTGCGACAAGGACTCGATATTCTGCGCAAGCGAATGCTGGCAGGCCTGCGCAAACGGAATACCCAAGTGCACCTCAAACGGCCTCGTTTGCCTAATCTACGAGGTCTATAAGTAGGAAAGGCAAGGAACCCGGAGCAGAACTATATCAAAAACAGTCGAAACTCTCCAATACTAACTACCGAAGACGATATATAACTTCGAAAAGTATATCAATACCCGCTATTACTACTATTACTATCTGACCGCTTTTGATAGAGTTAGATTAGGTAATAGTATGAAGTATAAGATAACCAAGGCAGATTGGAAGTTGCTAGTGGCAACAGCAAACCCCACGGGCAACACGGTTACAAGCGGCGAACTGTCCAAAATTCTTGGCATAAGCGAAATCAAAGTCAAGGCTCGAATAAAAAAGCTAAAAGCCAGCAATTTGCTTATTGAGATCTTTGGCGGGCCAACTCGATTAACTAACGTAGCCGTAAATTTTGAGATTGCACCCAAAATGCAGAACGTAATCTCAACACTACCAACCATCGACATAAGCGCGGTCTTATCCGGAAACAAGATGGCCACAATAGTTGCGTTTAATGGACGAGCTAGAACAAAGAAAAAACTAATGTCCGATACGCGGTTGTCCGCCCCCACTATGCAAAGACTCTTGTACGCACTCAAGAACCAGGGAATAGTCAGTTACTCGAAAAAGAAGTATTCCCTTAGACCTGAAATAGAACCAATAAACCAACTGGTAGAAACGGTATACACCGCCATCGGACACAAACAAATTTTCCAGCTTTTCAAGAAACCAGAAGCCACAATAACTAAGGGTAACATCCAACTAGTAGCGGCAGGCGACGAAAACCCCCCAACGGGCTACTTTTTAACGGGCTTATCACGCTTTTCTGAATTAGGCGTAAACGTATTACTAACTAACAGGCGATATTACTGCAATTTCAAGCCAGAGTTGAACGACGTATTTGTTCATTCGATCTTGTTTGCAGTATTGTTCTCTCCAAACGGAAGTGTTGACTCGCGCACAAAGCAATTCCTACAAGATTTTTACCAGAAGAACCGCGAGAACCTATCCTTGGACCGCCTTCTAAAACAACCAACATCGGAGGGCGGAAATCTACTTGAAACTCTTCTAAAACGAGGAAACCAAAGCGGATGGAACCTGCTCGTAGAGATAATCAAATCGGCAGACGGGGGTGGCGCAATTGCCACGGCAACCATTTAACACGAGTTATGTAACGAAACAGTTACTTGAAGTGGACAAACACTTGAGTCGACGCTTGAGCGCGTACTTCATAGGCGGATGCGCTCTTTCGCTTAGAAATCTCAAAGAAGTAACATTCGACATCGACGTAGTATTGGATGACAACCATGATTTCAAGGAAATATTCTCGGCACTAGAGAAGGCAGGGTATCATAAACCACCAGAAATGTCGGGCGAACACAAACTGCTATATACTCACGAGCAGGTTGAGAACAAAGACGGCTTGCATTTTGATTTATTTGTTGAGCGAGTATGCAAGATGCTGAAAATCTCCGAAGCAATGAAAGGAAGAGCTGACGAATTTGAAGCGGGAACCTACCGAAATCTACGCGTTTTCTTGATTTCTCCTGAAGATATTTTCCTCTTTAAAGGATTTGCAAGCGAAGGTAGAACCAGAGACTTAGATGACATGGAAATGCTAGTCTACAAAAACCTTAATTGGAAGACAATCGAAGATGAATGCCTAGCTCAAGCGCAAAACCACCCAATTTGGGAGGAGAAACACTGGCTTTCTTTCTTTATAGACCGACTAGACGAGCTAGAACGAATCAAAGGAATTCAGACGCCAATACGCCAAAGGCTTGCAAAGCTCCTTGAAAAATAAGAACAAAACCAGTACGCGACGCGATTCCTGGTACTCAAAAGACGATAAGCAAAAGAAAGCAAGTTCGAAAGCTAATTCACTTGGCGGCCGCCTGCAGTCTTCTTAGCCCTTCAGCCAGGCGGTTCATCGTTCTTCTTAGCTCGCCAAGGCGCGTCTTAATACGCGCGTCTGCAGGGGCAACTGCAAAAATCAAGCCAGTGCCCTTATGCTTGTGGTCAAACGCCTTCTCAGCCTTATGGCAAGTAAGCCCTTTCCTCTTGGCATAAGCTGCAATTGCTGCGTGCACCGCGTCATTATGCGTTTTGCCGTGATAAACCGACAGCGTAAGCGTGCGCATGCCGTCGTACGGCTCAACGTGCGTAGGCACGAACTTGAGTTGCTTCAACTTTCGCATTAGCTCTCTCACAAAAATCACCGCCCGATTGGCGAGTAAACTAAACAAAAACGCCTTTTAATCGTTATTGGTTGGAAAAAGAAAGAGTCCCGCTGGGAGGACACCTAAAAAATCCCCCCTAATTCTTAACTCCCCGGTTTGGATAAAAAAACACGCTAAGCAAAAAGCTAAAGCGGTCGAAGCACGGTTGATGTTAAGGCCCGATTAGGGTTACTTGTTTGCAACAACGACTGAAACATTGCAGTTGAAGTATTGGAACTGTTTGTCGTAAGCTACTATGACTATTGACTTTCCGTCGGGAACCACCGTCGAGTCAAGATAAACGCTGTTTTCGTCTTCGGCTGTTGAAATCCCAGCTGCAGAAAAGCCTTTGTTGCCAATCAGCCCATGCATTCCAAGGTCACGCAAGGGCGTTCCGTCATCAACCCGATATTCCACTGCAACGGTGTGGCCCGAAGGCAGCAAAGCAGTCCAAGACACTTTAACAACGCCACTGACCACGGAGTTGTCGGAAGGGCTGGATATATCCAGATTTGTGCCAGACGGCCAATTCATGCCAAGATCCGTCTCGGCCCAAGGCGTCGGTTGAGGAACCAGAGTTATCGTCTTGTTTGGAGACGACGGAGGCACGGATTCATCCTCCACCACGATAACCCGTTTTTCGCCCTTGTAGTCCGTAATTTCTTCGAGTTTTGTGCGATGGTAGGCCGCAGACAACAAATACCGCCCGGGGCCGACGGGTTCGGTTTTGTCGCAGCCATAATGAATTACTGCCAACGGATCAACACAATTGCGTAGTTGTTCAGCCAATATGACTCGTTCTTGGCCTGGCTCGAGAACGGTGATAGTAGGCACGTCGCATTGAAGCCCAGACCGAAGAGTAACTGGAGTACCATTCTCTGACCTGACGTTCAGCGTGCAAGAAGGATAAGCGCCAATAGAATAGTTGAAAACGCCATCGTTTCGAATCTTGACGGACACCCAATTGCCGGCAACAAACACGTCCTGCGCTACGAACACTATTCCCTTATCTTGAACGCTTGACCCGCTTTGGTGGATTTGCGTGGCCTCACTGGACTTCGGGCAGTCGGCAGAAGAAGAAGCACCGGAACCGTCAGGACAAAGAAAGCTCGGCTTTTGCCTGAGCGACTCGGCGCTGTAATGCAAACAACCCGTCAAAAACACGGCCAAGACAAGTAACGCCAACAGACGCTTCATAGAAACAAGAAGAACACCGGCTATAAATACTTTGGTAAACATTGAGGCGAAGAGAAAGAATCCCGCTGGGGAGAGCACCTCCAAAAGAAAGAAACCACCCCTAAGAACTAGCTTAATGTTCTATCCCTTAAGACGGGCCGTCACGGATATAAACCGGCGTTGCCAACGCCTAGTTATGCGACGAGAACTGGCACCGGAGCTTCCCGCCGAAGTCTTTCTGAGCATTCTGGGAAGGAAAAGGCTTGCCGCGCCAATCGTGCCGCGAGAATATTGGGAAAACGCGCACAATCTTACGATGAACAGACGGGAGGCGCCTTATTTCTATCCTGCCTCGAAATACGTTGACTTGTCGGCTTCAAAAAAGCAAGGGTGACTGGTCGGGCTTTGCACTCGAATACCGGAAATCATTGCAAGAGCCGGCAAGATGTCGGGAATCCAGGGAAGGTGGGCAGGCCCGTCTGCATTTCTTGTAGACCCCGGCAAGACGAGGGAACAACACAAGAGCGTTCACGCTGGGCTCGACATCTTCGGGCCAGAAGGCACGCCCGTATACGCCCCTTTTGCAGGCAAGATTATCGGCGCTGAAGACGAAGGAAAGACGCAATACGGCCACGTTGTTGTCCTTGAACACAAGCTTCTTGGAAAGATCTTCTTTACGTTGCTTGGACACTTGAGCGCGGAGAGCATCGCCAGACTAAAAGTTGGTATGCGACTAAGGCGAGGGCAGAAAGTCGGCGAAATGGGCAGTTGAAAGGAAAACGGCGGGGTCCAGCCCCACACGCACCTGCAAGTAATGACACGGCCTGAAGATTCTATAATAAGAAGAAGGCGGGACGGTTCGATTGAAAGCACGCTGGAAGGAGGAGTCTCGCCTTGGCAACTTAAACACCCTGACCACCATGAAAGCCAAGTGTTCGAAAGGTTCCCCGACCCTGCACTGTTGTTTCCACACGCGCCCCGGTATGCAGAAGTAAGGAGAAGAAGCGAATTCCAAAGACGGTCTTGAACATTTCCTTCTGAGCGACGCCCAAACCAATGGTTTTGAAGCGCACATAAAGCATTTAAATAAGGCGATTCACATATTTAAGTGAGGCGATTCCAATGTCCAGAAACATTACACTGTCGGTAACCGACGAGGTTTTCGAGAAGATGAAGGAACACTCGGAAACAAAATGGAGCGAAGTTGCCCGAAAGGCGATTGAGGAACGCGTCGAACTGCTTGAAGCGCTCGATGCCATTGCCTCGAAAAGCAAGCTCACCGAAAAAGACGTTGAGGAAATAGCGGGAAAAATAAAGCGCGGGATGGCCCGCCGACACGGGTTGGCCAAATGAAGCTAGTGCTGGACACCAACGTAGTGATTTCCGCAATACTGCGCAACTCGGCAACAAGACAGCTGCTAGTCCACCCTGCGCTAGAACTCTACGCGCCAGACCACTTGTTTGAGGAAATCGAAGAGCACAAGGACGAAATACTCGAAAAGGCCGGGATAACTACGGCCGAGTTCGTAAAATTCGTAAGCTCGCTTGAAAAATTAGTAAAGATCCTGCCCAGACGCGCCTACGCCGAATTCTTGGACGAAGCAAAGACCGCCATAGCAGACCCTGACGACGCGCCGTTCCTTGCAGCGGCAATGGCGTTAGGCGCGCCAAGCGGCAAAGAAGGCGATTGCGACATTTGGACCAGCGACAAGCACTTCCTAGCAAAACAAGGCGAACTCTTCCAAAAATACGGCGTCAAAATTCTTAAGACGGGAGACCTTCTGGCCCTCTTGAGAAAATAAGAGAATCCCGCTGGGGAGATTTGAACTCCCAACACCCTGATGGCTGCAAGTGTGAGCGTGACTGGGCCGCCCGCATTTCCGTTTGGAGTTGGGGGCCGAAAGCTTTCTTTCTACAGTCAGGTGCTCTGCCAGATTGAGCTACAGCGGGGCATAAGCCTATACATTGAATTAATGCCAAACATTTAAAGAGTTGGCGCAATAGTAATCTAAGCCCGCAATTGGCATAAATTGCTTTCGGAACAAGGCCCTTGGAGGGAGTTATCTTGCACTTGAACAAACCAGTCTTATTGTTTATGGCATTAGTCGTCGCCGCGGTAGTGCCTTTTGCGATTGCGCAGAATGCTTCCAATTCTACTAACTCTACTTTAGGCAATGGCACGGCACAGACGAATGGCACGCCCGTCAACCAGACTTTACAAGAATTGGTGAAGCAGCTTGACGCAACGCCGGTACAAAGCGAGCTTCAGTATTACGTTGAGGCGGGCGAGACGCGCGAGATAGGCAATTTCTCTTCCGGCGGGCAGTCTTACTTCGTGCTTAAAGTGAACGGCAAGAACGTAATGTTGTTCGACGCTTCCGGCCAGCCGATTACTGACGAGGCTAAAATGCGCGCCTTGATGACGCCCTACTTGACTACGCTCCCGCTTCCGTTCAAGAAGACCGACTTGAATTCTTTCAAGTTTCAGTTCGGCAACGTCAACTCCTCGTGGGAGGGGTGCAAGCGCAATTACTACGATTTCCGCAAGGGAGTCAGGGTATGCATAGAAATGACTACCCAAAAGCTTACTTGCGACTTTGTTTACTCTGGAGACTTCGGTATTGCCTACATGATTCCTCCGGCAAACGGAACTGCGAGGCGGATGATTGAAAACGCTACGGCGAGGATTGACTCGGTTATTACTGAAGAAGCTTCAAAAGTGGGAACATTGGAGGCGGGTTTTGACGCGTTAGTGTTCGACCAGCTACAGTCTAATCTCTACTCGCTGCAAAACTCTACTAAAGAACTGCGCGCTGCATACAACTTGTTCAACGCCGGGCACACGCAAATGCTTACTTACGGGCCTTTTGCCGTTGACGGCGGGATTAACCGGTGCAAGTTTGACAGCTCTTCTTTGACGGAAATGGAGCGGATTCTCGACACGGCCGGAAAATTCCAGACTGTTGACGAGACGCTTGCTGACTTTACCGTTGGCACAAAGGCGCGCTACGACAAAGGCCAAGTCAAGAAGCTTTCCTCCAAGACGGATCGCGAAAAGGCGGCCTTTGAAGTTGACTACAACGCATTCAAGCAAAACTTCACTTCAGTCAACACGCTTGAGCCTACTGCTGCCAACAACGCGTTCAACGAGCTTTCGGCGCTCGCAAACGACCTTAAGGCAGCTACAAACGCCTCAATTGCACAAAACAAGTACGCGTCTTTCTCGGCAAAGCTCGGCGAAGCAAACCGGCTTTTGGCCGCATCCCAGCCCGTGCTGGCGGACTACTCGCAAAGCCTGCAACGGCTAAACAACGCTTCCGGCGCGTTGATTGAATCCCAAAAGGTCTTTGGCACTAGCGACTCGCGCATAACGCTGCTCAAACAGCAATACTCGGAACTCAAGGCTGCGTTTGAACTAAAGGAAGCCGACCTCAAGGCGGGAAGGGCAGTCTCGGCGGCAGACTTCCAAAACATTTCGGCCTCGACCACCGCGCTCACCGAAACGGTGAAAAAACTGCCGCGCAAGGAAAACGAAGTAGACTGGCTTCTCATAGCCGGGGTAATCGTGCTTTTGGCGCTGCTTGGAGCGGGGATATACTTCTTGCGCAAGTACAAGGATCGTTACCAGCCACTGGCGTAAGTCAAAACTGGTTTTGAAAGAAAAGAAAGGGCCTAATGGGGGGTCCGAGATTCGAACTCGGGTCTCCAGCTCCCAAAGCTGGAAGGATGCCAGGCTACCCCAACCCCCCGCGATAATATTAGAAGACACGAGAAATAAAAATAGCGAAGCCTGAAGAGGTTTGAAGCTGCACGCTGCGCCCTATCACTTTTTCTTTGCGCCAGCAATGCGGCCGCGCGGCTTTGGAATCTTTAAGTCAGGGTAGATTCTTGAAACCTGGTCTGTTGAGACGAAAGGCGGAAAGCCCACTTGTTCCAACACGCGGTAGTAAAAAAGTTCGAGCAGCAGCTTTTCAAATCCTTTCTCGGCAAACGCTGCAACTGAAGCCTCTTGGGAAGCTGCTGCAGCGAGGATTTCTCCAAGCCTGCCGAAAGACTTGCGCAAGGGAAACTTCGAAAGGAACGCTTCGACGAACGCCTCGTACTCCCCAGTTTTTCCTTGCGCGCACGCGTAGGAAGGCAGCTTTCGGCGCACGCTGTCGAAGATGGTTGCGCAGCACGCGACGACTTCCTTTGGCTTGCCCTTTTCAATAGAAACTTTGCGGACTGCCTGCCAGCCGGTCACGTTGGCAACTAGGCGCACTTCTTTTGCAGAAGGCGAAGGCGCAAGCTTTGGCGCAACGAAGACGTTCTCAAAAAGGCAGTTCAAGAAATAAGACAATGCGAACTCTGAAGGGCGGCCTTTCTCCTTCTTGGCGGAAACTATTTCAACGGCTTGCTTGTTGGCCTGGCCGTCCTGCGCTGCCGGGCTTGCGACAACCACGCACTTTTCGAGGGCCGGCTCAAGCTGCGAAAGCTTGATTGAAGGGAAGACTTTGGCAAACCCCGCCGAGGCGGAAGGCTTGCCTGCCTGCGCTGCAAGCTTTGCAATTGCGGCGCGGTCTATGGGCGCAAACTGGAAGGCAAGCGCCTTGGTTGTACAAAGCGCGCCAACAAGCGCCTGGCGCGCCTGCGCAGCAGTAGGGCTAGTTAGAACGGTCGAGTAGTTGGGCGAAATGAAAGACAGTACTTCTTGTGCCAAGATAATCTTCCCCCGGTAGTAGAGCTAAAAACCTTCAAAGTGAAGGCTGGCATCAATTAATCGTTTGGAAAAGATAAACCCTCGCAGGGAAAGAAGCTTGCGCAACTCCCCGGCAAGGAAAACAAAGTTTTAGTCTTGCTGCTTGTTTGCGCCTTGAGTAAGGCCGCGGATGGTGCGCCTTGCTGCAGCTCCAACCATGGTTTCGGGAGAGTAAGCCCCGCCGGCGAACTTCGCGCGGCACGAACCGCATTCCCACAGTGCGAACGAAACGCGCTTGACGCCCTTCTTACCGCACTTTAAACAAGCGTAAGAAGAACTCTTGCGGGCAATAATCTCGTCGCGCCGCTTTCTTATCTTGACTCCGTATCTTGAACCCATTGAAGTACACCCCTTAAATCTTCTTGAGCAGCTCGGCGCCCTTCTCGAAAGCGCGCTGCGTCAATACTGACATTTTTTCGCGCGAAAAGCCCACTGCGCCACTCTTTTGGCCTGCGCACACGAAACCATCGTCGGTAGTTGATATAGTCAACCGGCCGTCGCTTGCCGACTGTTCATCGTAAGTAGCGTCGACAATCTCGTGCCCTTCTATTGACTCGAAGGAAGTAGAGACGCACTTGCGCTGTAAAGGCAGGTTGCCGGAATAATCGCCGCGCACAAGCTTTTCAGCCTCAAACTTTGGGACCTTGGCCGACGCGAGAGCCGCCATTGCCGCGACTGAAGCGCAGTCAATGAGATTGCCGCACTGGTCGAGGATGTAAAGGTCGCAGTAGACTCCCATCACCTTGCCAGTTTCACTGCCAGTCTTGGCAAGTCCCTTGAGGTCAATGCACTCTGCACTGCGGATTCCGCGGTCTACAACGCGCGCCAGCTCTATGCTGTGCTCGTTGGGCGGGCCTGGCTCGAAAGAAGGATGGGCAACCGGACAGAATTCGGAGTTGAACGAAAGCACGCCTTCTTCCGGACGGTCTGGAAAAGGCATTGCCAAATCAAGTTTTACTCCTGCCAGCACTTTAGTGTCGCCAATAGAAACCAGCGCGCTGCCCTCGGCGTTGGGCACAAAACCGCGCTCAATCTTGACCTCGCGGTAATCCATCAGGCCGCGGCCGTCGGCACGCTTGCCTTTGCGCAAAAGCTCGCGCACGTACGCTTTCTTTACTTCATCGGTTATCAATCAAACCACCTTGTTCAATGCAAAACTTTTTTTGAAACTAATCTAGTGTTAACTCGTTTTTAGAAACGGCTTAGAAAACCTTCTCGCCGCTTTCATCCTGCTCTTGGGCGCCGGAATACTTGTCGCGAAGGGCGGCAAGCTGAATTTCGTGAACCTTTTTCGCGGCCTCCCAACCCAACGAAATCGACTCGTCGACTTCCTCTGCGGTCATCATGCCGTCCATCTGGTAGAGCAAAATCTCGCCCGTGCGCATCGAGAACGCCATCGGCACGTCGCTCTCGCCTTGGTTGTCCTCTTCCTTGCTCAAGTCGACTATAACTCTGCCTTGCGCCTTGCCGACTGAAACACCTGAAACCACGTCTTTTAGTGGAATGCCGGCATCTGCAAGCGCGAGTGCAGCTGCATTGAGGGAAGCTACGCGCGTACCGCCGTCGCTCTGCATCACTTCCATCGAAATGTCTATTGCAGTCTTGGGGAACTGGTTGACTAGAACTGCGTTCTCAAAAACGTGTTTTATTACCTTGGAAATCTCCTGGCTTCGCCTGTTGGGGCCGCTGCGCCCGTGCTCTTCCATTGACGAAAAAGGCGCCATTACGTAACGGCAGTTGATGATTGCCTTGTTAGGGTTGGTGAGAAACTTGGGGAAGACTTCGCGCGGGCCGTAAACTCCTGCAACGACCTTGTTCTTGCCCATTTGGACAAAAGCACTGCCCTGCGCCTGCTTGAGCACTCCGACCTTCATTGAAATCTCGCGCAGGTCGGTAATACCGCGGCCGTCAAGCCGCTTTCCATCCTCGCGAAATAATACTGCTCCTTTTTGTGACATTCAAACCACCTGTTTTGCAAACGCAACTTTGTTTTTACTTTGGGGACTTGCCCGACTCTGACTCCAAAAACGCCTTTACGCGGTCAGTAAGACCTGAAGTGTGTGCTTCTGCGGCAATCTTGTTTATTGCCTGCCCTGCAAGCGCGACGTCGCCGCCACGCAGGTATATCCGGCCGTTCTTTCCGACGAAAAGCTCGGTCCCAGAAAAGTCGGTTATCATTTGCAGCATGCTTCCACTGCGACCGATTACGCGGGGTATTTTCACTGCATCAATCTCGATTATCGTGCCGCCCGAAATTGTGTGGGGCTGCACCAATATTGCCTCGTTGACTTCGTTGACTTCAGCAATTTTTGCCGAGACCACATCGCCAAGCTTGAACTCTTCGCGCGTCTCGCGAGAGCTTATGTTGCCCTCGTAAGGAGAATGCAGCTCGACAAGATAACCGGAAAAGCGCGCTTCAGTGACAATTCCAACGACGTAATCGCCTGACACGGGAACATACAAACCTTTGAGCGGTACAACCCGGCCTTCCCTAAGCAGGCTTACAACAGCGGCGTAAGTCTTGCCGTTGGCGACGTAGCAGCCCGGGATGTTGCGCGCGTCGCGCGAAACTTCTTCGCCTGGCGCAATTATTCTAGTATCGCCACCCGAAGACTGAACTTCGAATTCTTCCATCCAAAACAACTCCTGATATTTTCAAACGCAAACTTTCCTAAAACACAAACCAGCGAGACCGGCACTCAAGCGATTAAAGCAGCTTGGTCTGAGCCTGTCCCCCAGTCATCCTGTTGAGCCTGTCGAAGAAGTTGCCCTGCAACCCTGCCGGCATTTCGCAAACTGCGACAAGCGAACCGTCGCCAGCCCACTCTTCCTTCGAAAGCCCGAATTCTTTCAACATGCCAAAACACTTTGGCGCGAACTGCGCCGGAATCTTGACTGCAATCTTGGTCTGCTCCATGCTTATCGGGATTATTTCGCGGATGCGCTCAATCGCGTCTTCCATTTGCTCTTCAGCGCTCTTGAAAGCATCCAACCCGAACTTTGCCTCTTCCAACGCCTTTTCGATGCGCGCAGGCGGGTGTGGTGCCTTGCTGCGCGGGTCAATGCAGTTGCGCGCAATAAGCTCTATTAGCTTGAGCCGCTTTTCCTCAACCAGTTTCTTTCGCTGGTCCGTCGTAATCTGCAGCTCTCCGTCCGCAAAAATCTTGCGCGCAATAATCTCTATGTCTTCAGTGCCAAACATTTTCTTTATCGCGCTTGCCGTCTGGCGTTCGCCTTTGCGCGCGTCCTTGAAGACTTCCTCGAACGCAATGACGTTGGCCAAATCCTTGCGCACGCCAGTCTTGAACTCGTACGAAAGCTTGGGGTCAACCAACAACTCGAAACGCTCGCCAGCCTTCTCAAGCCGCGCAATTATCGTGTTCTCGATTCCAGTCATTTAAACACTTCAAGGTTTATTTGCCGTGCAAACTTTCTTACTTGGCATCCAGCAGCTTGCCGAGCTCCAAGCCAGTGTAAGTCTTCAACAGCTTGGTCTTGCGCTCTATTACCGCAAAGTCGACAACTGCGGGAACTAGCTTTTGGTCAACCGCCTTTCGCAGCCCCTTGATTGCCAACGCAATTCCTTCGGGAAGCGAAAGCGAGTCCTTGTACTCTTTCTCAAAAATCTCTTCAACAGTCTTCTTGCCCGCTCCAATCGCAGTCGCCTTGTACTCGAACAACGCGCCGCTAGGGTCGGTCTCGAACAAATGCGGCTGGTCGTCAATGCCAGCAAGCAAAAGTGAAACGCCGTAAGGGCGAACACCGCCGTACTGGGTGAAGAATTGGACGTGGTCGCCAACATGCTTGGCTAAAAGCTCTATCGGCACCGCGTCGTTGTAAAGAAGCCGGTGGCGCTGGGCCTCGAGCCTCGCGTAGTCAACCAACTTGCGAGCGTCTGCGACAAGCCCGCTCGAGCACGCACCAATGTGCGAGTCAATCTGGAAAATCTTCTCGTGAGAATCGCCGACAACCAACGGCGATGAAATGCGCTTGTGCGCCGCCAAAACAACGCCATCCTGCGTGACAACACCAATGCTGGTACTACCAGTCTTGACTGCCTCTCGAGCGTACTCGACCTGGAAAAGCCTTCCGTCGGGCGAGAAAACAGTGATTGCACGATCGTAAGCGGCCTGTGAAGGAGGATACATTCAAACCAACCCCATTTTTTGAAAACTCAGCGCGCAACCCAGAAAAATCTGGTGGCGAACAAATATGAACAAACCAAGCGGGCTGCGGGCGCAAAGCGCGACGCGAGCCAAGACTGCGCTCCCTATTAAACTACATAAAGAATTGGGCACGAACGCTTTTTAAGCTTACCAAACCCGCTTTTCCAAACTTATTTCTCCCCCTCGGACGGGTGGCGCTTCTCAAGCGCCCTTCGAATCTCATCGTCAGTCAATGCCCTCTCGCTGCCATCGGAACCCACCAACCTCAAGCCCGAACCTCGAGGCGGCCTCGAGCGCCCCGCCAGTTTTTCCAGCGTTTTCTTCGCGGGCGCTTCATTCGTTCGGCCCGTTCCTGTTGCAACCACTCGAGTTGCAGAAGCATCGAAAGACCCTCCGTCAACCCATTCTACATTAAACTCAGGCCTGGCCGATAACTGTTTAAACAAATTGCCAGCCGGGCCGTAACGCTCGGGAGCAGAATGCGAAAAAGGAATTGCACGCCGTAAAGGAGCAAACAGCCCGACTAATCCCCTAATACCAATCTCGTGCGGGGGCGTGCTGTGGAAAAGGCCCATTAACAAAACTTCAGTTACGCCACGGGCTTTAAGCCACTCGCCGAAAGCCCTCGCGCCCTTGTCGAATATCGGCTTGGTTTGCTCGTGCCTTAAAACCAAGTGCCCTTCCTCGTCGCAAGGAAAAATCGGGTGAGACAAAACGCTGGCGCGAGTTAGTTGCCCATGCGTTTCGTCAACGTTCTTGTGGTGCTCGAGAAAAACAAAGGGCCAATTCGAATCCTCAATTAAAGCGTGAACCGCCCTTTTTTGCGGTTCAGGAAGCGAATGGTAGCCAACTACAATCGCAATCTGCCCGCCTGCACGCTTGACCCTTCCAGCAATTATCGCTTTGTCGTCGTGCTCAAATCGGGCAAGCGATTCTGGCCTGACTGTCGACAGTTTGCGGGCTGGCATGAAAAGAATTGCCCGCCTTGCGTTAAAAAGAGTGTCGTTTACACGAGCTTGCCTATAGCCCCGCTGATTTTTTCCAGCCGCAAGGCGATTTTCTTTCCCTTGAAAGAAGTCTTGGCTGCAAGTGCGGCAATCACTTTCTCAAGGCGAGAAAGCGAGCACTTTACGATTCCTTTTTGCAGCTTTTCGTCGAACGCCTTGGGCTGCAGGGCAGCACGCCCAGCCCCCTCCTCGCCCAAAAGAGAAAAAACCGCTTCGTAAGCCGCGTGCTTGAACTCGTCTTGAGATAGGGGCGAACCCAAAGTTTCAACTCGCAAAAGCAAGTACCGTTTTTTCTCGAGCTTCACCATTTCAACCACACGCTTCACGAACCAACAACTACTCAAACTAATATTGCGCCCGGCGTTTATTTCTTTTCCCTGCCTATTGAGGCTTGGCTTGCTTTGAACCACTGCGCGAACTTTTCGAAAGCCCTAGAGCGGTGCGAAAAACCGTTCTTCTCTTCCAAAGCCATTTCAGCGTAAGTCCTCGTGCTTCCGATTGGAACGAAGTAGGAGTCGTAAGGCAGCTTGGCAGGCGGGTTGCCGCGCGGCGAAAGCACTACTTGCCCGTCCACCCTTCCTTCGAAGCACTCGGTAGTCTTGCCGTCAGTATAGCAGGCAACAGTAACAAAACTTGCCGAAGTGTCTTTCTTTCCTTTGAGCAAGCCAACCGTATCGCGCACGCCAATAGTCTCAATGCAAAACTTGGAGTAAGTACCGGGAAAAGAGTTGAAGGCATTAAAGAAAATGCCAGTATCTTCGACAACAAGCGGCCGCTTTAGCAGCGCAAAACTGTCTTGTGCCTTCTCGCGGGCAGTCTTCACTATGTCAAGGGATTTTATCTCGTCGACGTCAAGCTCGGCACGTTCGAGAGAAATTGCGAAAGGCGAAAGGCAGGCAGAAACCTCGCGGAATTTTTCTGCGTTTGAAGTTGCAAACAAGATATGTTGCATTAAGGAAAACCTCACTCGACTTGCTGGGAAATGAACTTTAAAGGAAGCCGGCTTATTGCCGCCGACGCCTGCATTTGCGAAAAGCCGAACAACTCCGCAAGCGCGATTGTCTCGCGCGGGCTTTTTAGCTCGAAATCGTCAACAGCGCCGGACGTCACTATTACTGGCGCGTCAAGCTTGAAACACTTTTTTACAAAAGAGGTCGCCTGCGAGACGAAGCGCGCGCGGAAAACGAAAGAACAACGCAAGAATTGCGAGCAAGCAAGCTCGAAGCCAACTGGGCGGGAAGAATTTTCTTGCGCAATCGCGCGAATCAATCCTTCGTCTCGGTAAAAGTTGGGAACGGAAAAAGCGTCGACGAGCATTGGCGAGCGCGACAAAGAAACAGTCTTGCGCAGCAAGTCGCCAGACTTGCTAAAAACAATGCAGGCACCTGCTTGCGCTGCAGCCTTGTTCAAGTCTTGGCGCGACTCTATTGAAAAACGGGGGAGGACAACCGCGTTGCCCCAGCCTAGCTTGAGCGCCTTGCTTTGCAGCCGAGAGTCGGCAAGCCCCAAGTCGACAAAGTTCAAAAGCCCCACCAGCAAAGCCGCAAGACTCTAGCGCACCAGCGCCTTTTCCCTAAGAATAACTTCAAAGTAGGAGTTGACTCCATCCTGGGCTGCAAGGAACGTGTTGACAATAACCATGTTCGAGAAGTTCCTCGCTGCGCGTCTTGCTGCAATTGCAGAAAGAGGCTGGCCGGGAGGCACTCTCTTTACGTTCTTACCGGGCTTGCGTCCCATTCTGGGTGCAGGCCGGATGCGTTTGCCACGTTTAAGGCGCACGCGAACCATGATATAACCCTTCTTGGCCTTGTAGCCAAGCGAGCGAGCCCGCAAAGGGTTGGAAGGCCGTTCGACGCGCTCGACAGACTTGTCTTTCGCCCACTTTCTAATACGGGCGCGCAACAGCTCTGTGCGCTCTGACATGGAAGTCCTAAACGATTTCGAAATATGCTTCAAACAAACCACCCTGATAGGTCATAATGCAAAAACTAGCGTTTGCAAAACAATTTTGAACAACGAGGTTTATAATGCTTGCAGAAAG
>Ga0163199_1000727_pt1 | contig 20581 bp, 16 predicted proteins | sample PL_2010_150m_FD_113537 | JGI IMG/M metagenome (GOLD analysis project Ga0163199, IMG submission 113537) | Freshwater microbial communities from Powell Lake, British Columbia, Canada to study Microbial Dark Matter (Phase II) - PL_2010_150m | ecosystem: Environmental > Aquatic > Freshwater > Lake ...
ATAAAATAAAAATACACTGCACCGCAGTAGCCTAGCGCCTTGTGCGCGTAAGATCGCCCGCAAGGGGCTAAAACTACATAAAATAAAAATACACCGCACCGCAGTAGCCTAGCGCCTTGTGCGCGTAAGATCGCCCGCAAGGGGCTAGGCTACATAAAATAAAAATGCCCCTTCTGGGCGAGAAGGGGCAAGCATCAATACGAACGATGTTGGTCCTTCTCATCTTCCAGAAACTAAATTACTCTGCCGGAGTTGGCACCTTCCCGATGCTTCGGGGGTTGTCGAGGCTTCACAGGGCCGGACCCTCTGCCTCTCTGGATAAGAGAACCTGATTAGGTTTGCGGGCGAGATGGTATCACGCACGCATCATGTTGTCAATTACGCTGCCGTGTTATCGAAAAATATCCGCACGGCGGTACGCACCATGATCTTCACATCGAGCCAGATCGACCAATTCTCGATATACCACAGATCATATTTCGTGCGCTCTTCAATGGATGTGTCGCCGCGCAAACCGTTGATCACCGCCCAGCCGGTGATGCCCGCTTTCTCGCGATGACGCTCGCGATAGCGCGGAATTTTTTTCTGAAACTCTTCCACATACTTCGGTTGCTCGGGGCGCGGACCCACCATGCTCATGTCGCCGAGCAGCACATTGATGAATTGCGGAAACTCGTCAATCGAGAGTCGGCGCAGCCACACGCCGAGTCGCGTGCGGCGCGGGTCATCACGCACCGTCCAATCGCTCAAGGCTTCCGCATCACGCCGCATGGTGCGAAATTTAATCATCGGGAACGGTTGACCATCGAGACCCACGCGCTCTTGTACGAAAAATGCCGGACCTTCGGAATCAAGTTTGATCAAGAACGACACCAGCATCATAATCGGTGACGCCGCCACCAATAAAATAGCGCTGACCACCATATCCACCATTCTCTTCAGCGCCAAATTCCATCCGCGCAATGCCACGTCACGCACGGTCAACATCGGCAAGCCGCCCATGTCATCCACGCTAACGCCGCCCGACATAATCTCGAACACATCGGGGAACACTTTGATGCTCACTTGCCCGCGTTGACACAAAGCGATCCAATTCAACATCTCTTCGTGCGAGGCTTCGGGCAAGGCGATGATCACTTCGTCAACGTGATGGCGATCTATTAATTGCGGCAGTTCATCGGCGTGACCTAATACCGGCACGCCGAGCAACTCTTGTGGCGCTTCGGGACCGTTGACGATGCCGATGATGTCGTATCCAAGATAGGGCGACCACTGAATCTTTTGCACCACGACGCGCGCCACGTCGCCCGCGCCGACGATGATCACCCGCTGTCGCCCCACCCCACGCGCTTGCAAGCTGGTAATTACACGCTGATGTGTCCATCGTCCCAAGCTGATCAACAAAATCGAAAGCCCCCAAGCGTAGACAAGCGTCGCGCGCGGATAATCTACTTCGAGCGGCGTGTTCTTAAAAAAGATGGTCGAGAATGAAACCGCCAACAACGACCCAATACTCACCGCGCCGAAGATGGCGTAGAACTGATCGACCCGCGAGCGCACGAGATGATACATGCGATAGAAGAACATGGTGATCATCACGCAGATCGCTTGCAGAATGATCAAACCTGTATACGAAGCAATCGGAGCAAGCGCAACCGGCTCGGCAGGGAAAGGGATGTTGGCGCGCAGATAGTAGGCGATCACAAATGCGATCATCGTGATCAGCGCGTCGAGAACCACCAGCGCGAGTGTGGAGAGGGATTGGAAACGGTGTTGAGTCATCTTTCGTTAAAACCCTAAGGGTCTTGGAGACCCTTAGGGTTTGTTCGGGACCTTTCGGGTTTCGGAGTATATCACCCTTCACTCGTCGGCAATTTCGGCATTTCATATCCCGAGAGTCCGAGTCGTTTGGCTAACGCCGCGCGCACAGCGACTCGATCATCCCAAGGATATTCAATCGTGCCGAAGCACATACTCTGCTCGTGCGCTTTGCCGCACACAAGAAGGACATCGCCTGCGTGAGATTGATCAACCGCAAATTGAATCGCCTCACCGCGATCCGCAATACGCCAAAATGTTTTGCCTTCGATTCTACTTTTGCTCGTTGCGCCTTCCGCCGACTCTGCCATGATGGCTTCAAGTGATTCGGTGCGCGGGTCTTCGGCGGTGATGATCGTGAGGTCGGCAAACTCGGCGGCGATCTCGCCCATCCATTTTCGCTTCGCCACATCGCGCAAACCGGCAGAGCCGAAGACCACGATGACGCGCCCCTGCGTGAGAGTCCGCGCCACTTGCAGAACTCGTTTGAGCGCGTTAGGTGTGTGAGCGAAATCTACAATCGAGATGAAATCTTGACCGAGACCGATTCGTTCTAATCGCCCCGTTACGCCCTTCACCGATTCGATCCCGCGTTGCGCCGCCTCGGCGCTCACGCCCAAACCTTTAACCGTTGCGGTGATGGCGGCGAGACAGTTGGAGATGTTGAAGTCACCGAGTAAATGGGATTGGTAATTAGTAATTGGTAATTGAGGGATGTTGACGTTGAAGTGTGTGGAGTCAGGTTGGTAGCTGATCTCGGTGGCGCGGACATCGGCGGCATCACCGTTGAGTCCGTATGAAGCATAATCAACAGTGATTCGCTCGCGCAAATAATCAAACGACCAATCATCACGATTCAACACGGCGAGTTTGTTCACACTTTTCTTCGTCGCTGTTGAAAGACCTTCAAATAATTTTGCCTTCGCCGCGCGGTAATTGTCAATCGAACCGTGAAAATCTAAATGCTCGTGCGTGATGTTTGTGATGACGGCAATATCGAACTCGCAAGCGGTTACGCGATGTTGAGCCAGACCGTGCGATGTGGTTTCGAGAATGCAGTGGGTCATTCCCGCCTTCACCATTTGTTTGAGATAACGTTGCACATCGGGCGCGTCGGGCGTGGTGGTGTGCAAGCCTGTATCTAAAACTTGATCGCCAATGATAGCGTTGACCGTGCTGATCAACCCAGCTTTGATTCCGGTAGCAACCAAGATGCTGTGAATGAGCGTGCTGGTTGTGGTCTTGCCGTCCGTGCCTGTGACTCCGATCATGATCATCTTGCGTGCCGGGAAATCATGAAACGCGGCGCACAGCCAAGCGAGGGCTTCGGAAGAATCGGGGACTTGGATAAAAGGAACTAAGGGAAACGAAGGAAATAAAGGAAAGGCGTTTCCTTTGTTTCCTATTATTTCCTTTATATCCTTTTCAATAACAATCGCAGATGCCCCACGTTGTATCGCATCCTCAATAAATTTATGTCCGTCCACATTCGTGCCACGACGGGCGACGAAGAGTGAACCGTGTTTTACGTTGCGCGAGTTTTCTTCGATGCTGGTGATGTTGGGATCGCCTTCGCTGCGCGAGAGGATTTTGGGGAGAGCCGAAGCGAGTTGGGAGAGGAGCATGAGGGGATTATAGCAATGGAATCCGAAGTCTTCGACTTCGGGCAAAGTCGGAGACTTTGCACTCCAAAGAATCAAAAAGGAGTCGAGACAACCCGACTCCTCTTTAATTACCAATTACCACTTACTACTTCACAGATTGTCGCAAACCTTCGAGCTTGCCACGCGCTGAACCATCTACGATGCGATCACCGACGCGGACGATCAGACCGCCCAAGATGTTCGGGTCCACGCGGAAGGCGACGCTGGAAACGCCGGAGAGACTCTTCTTTACATTCGCTTGCTCATCAGCAGTGAGAGGCAGGGCAGAGGTCACTTCAGCCGCCGCACCCGAGACGGTAACACCTTCGAGAACGGTAACTTTGCCACCTTTGACTCCGCTGAAAAATTCTTCGACGAGTGAGTGGGCGAACTTCTCATCTTTCTTCAACACATCGCCAATCACTTGATGCGCGGCGGCGAGGGCGAGTGCCGCTACTTGCGAACGAAGATCGCCTAAGGCGGCGTTACGCACGGCATCTGCATCAACCGCAGCCGCTTGCAGTATCTTCGCCTTCTCGGCTTCGGCGGCGACGGTCACGTCACGCGCCGCTTGTTCGGCTCGCTGCGCGGATTCGGCGACACGCTTGGCGGCGTCGTTCTGCGCGTCTTGAATAATCTTCGTCGCTTCTTTCTCGGCGTTGGCCCGCGCTTCACCGGCAATGCGCGCATCTTCTAAACTCTGGGCGATCTTCGCTTTGCGATCATCTAACATCTTGAGGATCGGTTTATACGCCCAGGCATATAAGACGATCACCAAGATCAAAAAGTTGAGAACTTGGACAAGGAAGAAGCCCAAGTTGATGCCAAGTGATTCCATATTTTACGCTCCCGGCGCGGCGAAGAGAATGATCAACGCCACTGCCAACGCATAAATAGCGACCGCTTCGGCGAAGGCGATACCCAAGATCATGTTCGTTTGGATAGTCGGCGTCGCATCAGGATTGCGACCCATCGCTTGCACTGCGCCGTTCACCACGATGCCCACGCCCGCGCCTGCGCCAATCGCGCCAGTCATCGCCAAGCCCGCGCCAATATAGCGGAGACCGATAATCAAGATTTTTGCTGCTTCTGCATCCATTGTAAAAATTCCTCCGTAAATTTGAATTAGAGTTGAGAGTTTAATGATGTTCTTCACCATGCTCTTCGCCGCCATGATGGCTGACGGTGGCTTGGCTAATGAACACTAAGGCTAACATCGCGAACACATAGGCTTGAATAACGCCCACGAACACTTCAAGAGCATAGAGCGCGCTTGGCACAACGACTGCCGTGAGCGCGCCGAGAATTGAGATCAACAACGCACCGGCAAAGATGTTGCCGAAAAGACGGAAGCCAAACGATAAAATTTTGGCGAACTCCGAAACCAATTCAAGCAAGCCAACGGCGAAGTCAATCACGCCGAACATCGGCACGGTGAACATGGTGCGGAAGTTAAAGAACTTGGTAAGGTAGCCCGCACCCAAAGCCCAAAAGCCGAAGACTTGGATCAACGCGACAGTGATCGCCGCCAGCGCAAAGGTGAAGTTGAGATCGGTGGGTGCGCCGCGCAAGAATGGAACCACCTCGCACGATTTGCACAGCCCTTCCGTCTTCACTTCGGTAGTGGCTGCCGATTTCGCTTCTTCTTTCTTCGCAGGCGTTTGAAGTTTGCCGGCATCGAGCGAATACACGCCAAGTTCACCAATGCTAAACAATTTTACCGGCGCGTAACCTTTGACAGAACCATGCACTGCTTCGAGTCGCCCGATGCTTTCAAAACCGGGGACGAGCTTGGTCATGTTGACCGCGAAGACCAGCAAAAAGATCGTCGCCGTCCACGGAAAAATTCGACGCGCCCATTTGTTGCCTGCCGCGCCCTCGGCGGCGTTCCACAAGAATTCGATCAGAAATTCAAAGAAACCGTAGAAGCCTTCGGGAACGAGCTTACCACTACGGCTGAACGACCAGGCGATAAGCGCACAAGCGATCAACGCAAGATCACCAATCAATGTTGCCAATAACGTATTGGTGATCTGGAAACCGCCAATCGCTAAACCGGTGGGTTCACCCGGCAGCACCACTGCCGGACTTACCGGGCGCAAGAATGTCGGCCCGAGGAAAGCCGTATACACTCCGATAAGGATAAGGGCTAACACAATCCAGCGTTTGACCGGAATGCGCCGCTTTGTTGTTTCACTACTCACTAGAATCTTCCTCCTTCTTTGTTTGCTCGGTTGTTTCGCGGGGCGGCAGCACAGGTTTAATTTTTGACACCGCACCCAGCGCCAAGCGAATCATGATAAAGATAGTTATCGGCACAGAGCCGATCAGAAACAAAATCATAAAAAGTGGGCGGACGTTCAACAAACGATCTACCCACAACCCCGCCCCTAACGCAACGCCGACAATCAATAGTGCAACAAAACCAACTTGTCCTGCAATGCCCGCAAAGCCAAGATTGAGCGCGTACTGAAACTTTTTATTTGGATCACCGTTAGGGGACATGGCAGAAGTTGGCGAATTATATCACGCACTTTTAGAACAACGACCCCGCCGCCGTGAATGCCCAACTTAACCACGGGGCTGCCGCCGTGCCGGTGGCAATGATCGCAAACGACAAGACGATCAACACAAAGGCATACGGACGCGAGATCGGAATCGCCGGCGCGCCTTCGGGTGCGGGTTTGACATACACAACTTTCAAGACGATCAAATAATAGTAGAGACCGATGATCGAATTGATGATACCGACGAAGACCAACCAGATCAAATCTGCTTTGACTGCGGCGGCGAAGACGAAAAACTTAGCGGCGAAACCAACGAGTGGCGGCATCCCCCCGAGTGAGAGGAAGGCGACCAACATCGCTAATGCCAGTCCAGGTGATCGTCGGCTCATGCCAGCGTAATCGGCAATTTCATCGGAGCCGGCAACACGCGAGAACAAAATCACCACAGTAAAGGCGGCGAGATTTGTGAAGACATATCCCGTCAAATAAAACACCGTCGCCGCGATTCCTTCTTTCGAAAGCGCGACTATTCCCATCATGGCATAACCGGCGTGGGCGATAGACGAATATGCCAACAAGCGTTTGATATTTTTTTGCGGCAGGGCGAGCAAGTTGCCAAGCGTCATCGTCACCGTCGCCATCGCCAACATCATCGGCAGCCAATCAATGTTGGGAGCGAAGCCAATGAGGAAGATGCGGATGAGAACGGCGAAGCCCGCGCTCTTGGAGGCAACCGAAAGGAATGCCGTCACGGGTGTGGGAGCGCCTTCGTAGACATCCGGAGTCCAGAAGTGGAACGGCACGAGCGCAACTTTGAATCCAACCCCGACCAAGACCATCAACGCCGACACGACAAGTGGAAGCGTTGAGACCTTACCCGCTTTGATCACTTCGGCGATGCGATAGAGATTCGTCTCGCCGCTGAAGCCAAAGAGCAAACTGAAACCGTAAAGCATCACGGCAGAAGTCATCGCGCCGAAGAGAAAATACTTGAGACCCGACTCGGCGGACTTGTCGTCGTCGTGCAAAAATCCGGCGAGGGCATACAAACCAATCGAGGTCGTCTCAACCGCGAGATAGAGCATGATCAGATCGGCAGACATCGCCATGAAGTTCATGCCGAAGACGCAGCCGATTAACACCGTGAAGTATTCGCCTTTGCGATTCAACTTTTCAACATCCACGCTGATCAGCGCCGTGATCGCTCCGGCGAACATAAAGATCATGCGGAAAAGAAATGAGGCGAAGTCATTGCGGATCATGCCGCCGAAAATTTGCGCGCCCTGCCCCGTGCCGGCAAGGTTGTATGCGATCAACGCGCTCGCCATCGCCGCGAACATACCGATTGCCGCCGCGAAGCCCAGTTGCCGACGTTGAGATTCGGGCAAGCGCACGTCGAGCCACATCACAATGCCGGCCACCACGAGCAGAACAATTTCAGGCAACAGCGCCAACAAGTGCGCCGATTGAAAATCTAGTACATTCATTTACGCGCCTCCAAACAGTCGAAGCACTGATCGAACACCTGATTCTGTCATCGGTGCCATCAAAGCCGGGAACACGCCAAGCGAGATTATGGCAATCGAGAGAGTCGTAATAGCGACTTTATCCAATACCCGCACGTCGCCCACATGATGATCGTGTTCTTCGGATATTTCGCCGAAGAAGATTTTTTGAATACAGATCAAAAGGTAGGCCGCCGTGATCACAATAGCGATTGCCGAGATTGCGGCGAACACGGCGTAATACGACGCGATAAATTCAGGCGTGCCGGGCGACGTCCCCGCGCGCCACATCCCCATGAAGATCGGGAACTCGGCGATGAAACCGGCGAAGCCCGGCATCCCCATTGAGGAAAGAGAAGCTATCGTAAAGCCAATTAACACAAACGGCATTTTCTTCGCCATACCACTCAGCTCGGGAATCATGCGGGTGTGAGCGCGATCATAGATCATGCCGACGGTAGCGAAGAGCATCGCCGTCATCACACCATGCGCGAACATTTGCAGTGAGGCGCCGAGGTAACCGTGATAGTTGAGCGTGGCAAAACCCATTGAGACCAGACCCATGTGCGACACGGATGAGTAACCGATCATGTATTTCAAATCGGTCTGCCTCATGGCGATGAACGATCCATAGACTACGTTGATAAATGTCAGCACCACAATCCACGGCATGTGAACCTTCGCGCCTTCGGGCAACAACATCACGCCGACTCGCAGCGCGGCAAACGCGCCGAGCTTCATCAACACTCCGGCGTGGAACATTGAGACGGCAGTGGGCGCGGCAACGTGGCCATCAGGCGACCAGTTATGAAATGGATAGATGCCGCCTAGAATGGCGAAACCGAAGAACACAATTGGGAACCACAACACTTCAAACGGAATCTGTGCGCCAAAGAAGGGAACGGCGAAACGCATCGCACCCGCCGCTTGCGCCGCCGACATCTTGATCATGTCGAAGGTGTAGACGCCAGTGTTTTTGCCAATCGTAAAATACATCGCCAACGCGCCGACTAAAGAGAAAACGGATCCGATGAATAAGAACAGAGTCAATTTCATCGCCGCATATTCGCGCGTGACCTTCCAACCCCAGATGGCGATGAGCAAATACATGGGGAACACGGCGATCTCGTAGAAGAAAAATAATTGGAAGAGATCGAGCGAGACAAACACGCCGAACACGCCACTGGCAAGGATGAAGAGGAAAGCGAAAAATTCTTTGGGTCGGTCATCAATGCCCCACGAGATCAACACGCCGGTGAAGATCACGATGCCGGTCAACAACACCATCGGGTTGCTGATGCCGTCCACGCCAACGTGATACGAAATACCGTATTGAGGTATCCACTCAAATTGTTCGGTGAATTGATAACCCCCTTTTGCCACGTCATAACCAAAGAAGACGAAGAGCGAGAGAATCAAACAGATCATCGCAGCGGCGAGTGCCGCCACGCGCGCTTCGTTCTTGCGATCTTCGGGGAACATCAACAGCAAGAGCGCAACGATGATCGGAGTAAATGTGATAACGCCTAGAAACGGAAATGCCATATCTATCTCCAATTACTGATCACTGATTACTAGTTATCAGTGATCAGTTATCAGTAATCAGTGCAATAGTTTCAACACGGCTTCGTTGATCACGCTGGCGAGGGGCCAAGGCCACACGCCGAGCAAAAGCATCAAGGCCATCAACGGCACCACCGTGGCGATCTCGCGCACGTTCATCTCCATGCCATGACCCGCCCATTTGGGATTCTTAGGTCCGTGCAACACAGCGCGGATCGCTTTGAGAATATACAAACCGGTGAAGAGAACACCGATCATGCTGATCGCCGTGACCAGAGTGAAGACGGGCCACGCGCCTCGCACCGTCATGAACTCGGAAACGAAGCCGTTGAGACCGGGCAAGCCGAGTGACGACATGGAACAGAAGATCACAATGCCGCCATAGATCGGCGCATACTGCCAGATGCCGCCGCCGATCTCGTTGAGGTCGCGCGTATGCGCTCGCTCGTAAACCACGCCGACGAGGAAGAACATCGCGGCTGACGATAGACCGTGATTAAACATTTGCAGAACCGCGCCCGTTGCGGCAATTGCCGCGCTCTCGCGCAACGCTTCATTGGTTGAGCCGCCAACCCACGCGGCGACGGCAATACCGAGAACGACGAAGCCCATGTGATTCACAGAAGAGTAAGCGACGAGCCGTTTGAAATCCGTTTGCCCAAATGCGGCGAATGCGCCCATCACAATGGCGATCATCGCCAACACCGCCAGCCAAGGAGCGAAAGCTTGCGCTTGCACTGGAAACAACGGCAGCACCAAACGCAAAAAGCCAAACGCACCCAACTTCAGCAACACGCCGGCAAGGATCATCGAACCGGCAGTCGGCGCTTCGGTGTGCGCGTCGGGCAGCCAGGTGTGAAAGGGCCACATCGGAACTTTAATGGCAAAGGCTAAAGTGAAAGCGAAGAAGGTAACAGTTTTGATCGTTTCAATCGGCATGAAGGTTAGCACTTCTTTGTTGAACTTGGGCCACACCGTCATTAACTTCACGATGTCGAATGTTCCGGTGGTGAGACCGATCAACTGGATGGAGAGTAACAACCCCAGCGATCCGGCCATCGTATAGACGAAAAACTTGAACGACGCCGCGCGGCGATCTTTTCCGCCCCACTGATTGATGAGGAAATACATCGGCACAAGACCGATCTCCCAGAAGAGGAAGAACAAAAGAAGATCGAGCGAAGCGAACACGCCGAACATTCCCATTTCAAGCATGAGGAACAACATCATGTAGGGCTTGATACGATCTTCAACGCTGAACGAAGCGAGTATCGCCAACGGCGTGAGAATGCCCGTCAGTAAGATCATCGGCACACTCAAGCCATCCACGCCAACGTGATACGCCGCGCCAATGGGCGCATACCACACAAACGTTTCTTCAAAGCGCATCCCGTGAGCGTTCTGGGCGTAAGCGAACCACAAGGCAATCGAGAAACCCGCCGGAACTAAACTGGCAAGGAACGCCGTCCAACGCACCGCATTTTTTTGATCGCTTGGGATCAACCCGACGATGATCATGCCGATCAGCGGAGTGAAAAGTGTTAGCGAAACAATCCGAGAAAGAATAAATTCCATATCACTGCTCCCGCATCACCGCAACAACCCGATGAATCGTAAATAATAAACGCCGCCAAAGGCAAGCACCACCAACATGGCTACCAACAAATAATTTTGCACGCGCCCGGTTTGGATCACGCGGAAGGTGCGGCCCATCCACTGAATGGGCGCCGCCAACCCCCAATCGGGCGGATCGTTGATCGTATATTTCTCCGTCACCTTGAAAACGTGACCGACGAAATATGCGAAGCGAGCGATCAACGTTAACGCGCCGTCAATGATCGTGCGATCCATAATCTGATAAACCAAGACCGAAGCGATCCATCGCGCCGGTCTGCCGAAAATAAATTCGTATAACTCGTCAAAGTAATATTTATTTTCAAGCAAGGTGTAGATCGGACCCAACACGGTGAGCGGATCTTTTTGTCCAGCTTTGAGCGGCTTCATACCGTATACCAACCATCCGAGAGTCAAACCGCCCAACGCCGCCACAATCGAGAAGATCATTGGCACGATAGTAAATTCGGGAGTGTTGAGCTTCTCGACTAATGTTGCGCTGACAAACTTGCCGAAATTATTGAAACCCAACTCGGCAAGTTCTTTCGGCACGCCGACGAAGCCGGAGAACAGCGCAAAGATGGCGAGGAAGATCAACGGATAGGTCATCGTCCAAACATTTTCCGAAGCGTGTTCCGCCGAGTGTGTGCGCGGCTCGCCAAAAAATGTCAGGGCGATCTGCCGCATGGTGTAGAACGCGGTGAGCGTTGCCGAGATCACTAAGACATAGAAAACGATCTGGTTGTTCGCAAAAGCGTCAGCGAGAATTTCATCCTTCGACCAAAAGCCTGCCGTAATAAACGGAAAACCCGCCAGCGCGAAGCCGCCGATCAAAAATGTCCAGAACGTGATCGGCATCTTCTTACGCAAGCCGCCCATGTTAAACATGTCTTGCGGATCGAGATGCTCATTGGAATGATGTGCGCCGTGTTCCACTCCGTGAATGACCGAACCCGAACCCAAGAACAACAACGCCTTGAAGAAAGCGTGCGTCATCAAATGGAATGCCGCCGCCACATACGCCCCAATGCCGAGCGCGGCAACCATGAAGCCGAGTTGTGAGATAGTGGAATAGGCGAGAACTTTTTTTACATCGCGTTGAGTAACGGCTATAGTGGATGCGAACAACGCGGTGAAAGCGCCGATAGCGCCCATCGCCAGCATCGGCGGCGTCAGCGGTCCGCCTTCGTGCCATCCCGCCGACATAAGCGGATACATTCTGATCACCGCATACACACCGGCAGAGACCATCGCCGCCGCATGGATCATCGCGCTGACGGGTGTGGGTCCTTCCATTGCATCGGGCAACCACACATGAAGCGGGAACTGCGCGCTCTTGCCCACCGTGCCGATGAACAAAAAGATTCCGATCAACGCCGCCACCGACAAGCCAACGATCACCGAAGGTTGTTCGGCAAGATACTCCAAAAATTTTGCGTTGTAGAGAATGTCGCGGAATGACAATGTGCCAGCCGCCTTGCCGAGAATGTGACGCGCTTCTTCGGTGGTGGTCATGAAGTAGAGATAAGCAATGCCGAGCAACATCACCACGTCGCCAACGCGGGTCGTGATAAAAGCTTTGACCGCCGCGCCGCGTGGAGTGATCTTTTTCGGGTCATCGTAGTTGCGCGCATACCAGAAACCGATCAACAGATACGAACACAAACCCATGATCTCCCAACCGACGAACATCAACAACAAATTGTCGGCGACAACGAGGGTCAACATGCCGAAAGCGAAGAGGGAGAGGAAGGCGAAGAAGCGCGAATACATCGGCTCGACGCCGTTGTGAGGCGGCTCGCCCACTTTATCGTGCGGGTCGCGCGGCTTGCCATAATTTTGATAACCCACGCTGTAGACGAAGATCATCGTGCAGCACAACGGCACAAAGAACAGCATCACCGCCGTGAGCGGGTCGGCTAACACGCCCATCCTGAAAACTGATTCGCCAGTGGGCAACCACGGCACGCTTGAGCCGATCACCGTTTTACCGAAATCCTTCAGACCGATCACGTTGAAGAATACGATCAAACTCAACGCCCACGATATGAGAATCGAGACAATGGCAACGGCGTGACTCAAACCGCGACTGCGATTAGTGAAAAGCCAGATGATGAAAAACGCCGCAACGGGCGGAACAGGAATTAACCAGAGAAGAAGATCGAGTTGCATAAGTGATTGATGATTGTTGATTGCCGATTTCTGATTTTGCGTTTCAATCCACAATCAGAAATCTACAATCAAAAATTTCCTTTACCACTTCATTAGATTCATATCTTCGGCGACCACACTGCTGCGTCGGCGATAGATAGAGATGATCAATGCCAAACCCACAGCCGCCTCTGCCGCGGCGACGGCGAAGACGATGATGGCAAACACTTGCCCGCCGATCACCGTCGGTTGGTTGTATCGCCAAAAGGCAACCAAGTTAATGATCACGGCGTTCAACATCAACTCCACGCCCATCAAGATCGCAACCGCGTTGCGCCGCGCCAATACGCCATACAAGCCGATGCAAAATAACGCGGCGGCTAAAGTGAGATACCAACTGAGAGGGATCATATACAAAGTCCTAGTAAAAAGTTATCAGTGAACAGTGATCAGTAAACAGTAAATAGTAATTGGTAATTAATTTTTCTCGCTGGCGATAGCAACCGCGCCGATCAAGGCGATGATCAACAACACCGACGCTACCTCAAACGGAAGAACGTATTGATTCGGTTCAACCAACGCACGCCCCAACTGCGCCACACTGCCCTCCAAAGATACTGCTTGCAAAGGGGACCATGCGGTTGCATTAAGCAAACCCGCCAAGCCGATGAAGGCGGCAGCGGCGACCACTAAACTTAAAACCCATTGGCTGTTTGTTTGCGGCTCGGTGTCGTTCATCACTTTGCGCGTCAACATCATAGCGAAGATGATCAAGATGGCAATCGCGCCGATGTAAAGAGTCACTTGCACGACGGCGATAAAACCGGCTTCAAGCATGGCGAAGACCACCGCGACTCCGAAGAACGACAAGATCAACCACAACGCGGCGTGAACCAAGTTGCGAGCCACCACCACCATTACGCCGGTGAACAACGTGCCGATGGCGACGACAAGAAAAATAATTTGTGGAAGCGTAATGCTCATATATGTTTCCTAAATGATAACCGTCGTAAGGGCGAGCGTGCATCGCCTCATCTGTATGGTAAGGGCGAGCGGCCGCTCGCCCCTACACATACGACCTAATGTGCCGGAGCGGGATGGGCAGAATGGTCGTCGTGAGAGTCGGCGGCATCACCGTGTTCGGCGTGGTCGTCGCCTTCCTCTTTAACTCGCACCGCGTGTGCCGCGTTGCGAATCCCGATGATCACCGAGATCACCAATAACACATTTGCCGTGAACAAGACAATGGCGCGACCCGCCACGCCCGTGCCGGGTGCGAACTCGCTCATGGCTTTATCTACTAACGCTGTGACGATCAACGCCAACAGCGAGACCGGAACAAAAAATTTCCAGTTGAGCGACATCAGATGATCAATGCGGATGCGCGGCAATGTCGAGCGCACCCAAATGATCATGAAATAACCGAAGAAGGATTTGAGCATGAAATACACGATGCCTAGCACCGGAATTTCAGTGGCGTAAGGTCCTTGCCAGCCCCCGAGGAAAAATGTGGCGAAGAGTGGACCGACGGCGAAGGCGTGCGAAAATTCTTGCAGCATCCACACGCCGAACTTCATGCCGGTGTATTCGATGTTGTAGCCGGTGGCGATTTCACTTTCCGCTTCGAGTAGATCAAACGGCGCGCGACCAATCTCGGCAATGGATGTAATGAAGAACAACACGCCCGCAAACGGGGCGAGAACAATAAACCACATCTGCCCTTGCGCCTTCACGATGGATTGCAGACTCATCGAACCGGAGAGCATCACCGGAATAAGAAGCGTGATGATCATCGGCACTTCGTAGGCGACGAGCTGCGCCACCGCACGGAACGCGCCGAGCAAAGCGAACTTGTTGTTCGACGACCAGCCGCCCATCATGATGGCAATCGTGCCGAGACCGCTAATGCCGAGAAGATACAACACACCGACGTTGATGTCTGCCCCGACCATCGTTGACGCCCAAGGGATCACCGCCCAAACTGTGATGATAGATAACACTCCAAACAACGGTGACAAGTTGAAGATCCACTTATCCGCTTTGTGGGGCGTGATGTCTTCTTTAGTTAATAGTTTTAAAACGTCGGCGAAGGATTGAAGCAAGCCATAAGGTCCGGTGCGATTCGGTCCCAAACGATCTTGAAAGCGTCCGGCGATCTTGCGCTCCAACCAGATGGTGAAGATCGGGATCAACAAGACCACCGTGGCTAACATGCCAATCGCGGCAAACAACTGCACGAAAAGCACGAACTCCGGCGCCAGTCCCAACGAGGTTAACCACCACCCTAAAAATTTATACGCCCACATAAAGATATTAGCGGGATCAAAAGTTGGCATAAATATCTCCACAAAACAATTCACAATACTTTAGAAAGTATTGTGCATTGAATAGTCAGACTCTATTTAATTATTACGCCCACTCCAACACGCCTTTGCGCCAAATATAAACCAACGCGCCGACGAGCAAGAGGATGAAAAGAATGCCCTCGAAGACCATGAAGAACGGCATCGCTTTATATGCCACTGCCCACGGAAAGAGGAAGACCGACTCTACATCAAAGACCACGAACACCAACGCGAAGATGTAATACTGCGCCTTGAACTGCACCCACGCTTCGCCCACGGTCTCAATGCCGCATTCGTAGGTGTCATTCTTTAATGGATTCGATTTGTGTGGGGAGATAAAGTAGGCTAGGACAATCGGCACTGCGGGAAAAACCAAACCGATTGCTAAAAAGATTCCGATGAATAACCAATCCGTCTGCATAAAGTCTCCGAAAAATTTCGTCCCGTCACGCCGAAAATTTTTTGCGCGAAAGGGCTTTGTGCCAAGCGGCGCAATAGTAACATGGGAGTAAAGAAGTTGTCAATGAAAATATCCGATTCATGCTCGCATCACCATCGCTTTTGGCAAATTTTCCTCTTGCGGTTTCACCGCCGCCGCCTTGATCACTTCACTCTGCAACGCCGGATTCAAATTAAACGTGTACGCCCGCAATCGCTTCATATCATCCACCGTGATCAGCGGCTCCACTTTAGCGAACACCTCAAACACTTCTTTGTCGCCATCGAGATTCGCAAACGCCCCCGCCCCTTCTGCCACGCGCTCTTGCACCGATTCAAACACCGACCACAGCGACAACGTTGCGCCCAAATCGTGACTCAATTGATATTCGTCCTCAATTTTTTGTAACACCCACGAGATACGATAGGGCCATTGCTCGCTCAAGATCACCCACTTGATCATCTTGCGCCGAAACTCCGCGCTCTGTTCGCCCGCCAACAAACGCACGATGCGATAAATGTTGACGATGCGTTTAATACGGCGCGGGTTGGGCGTGTAGTAACGCGAAAAATCTTTGAACGCCGTCTGCTCTTCGTCTTTGAATGGAACTTCAATAGATTGAATCTTGACCTCAGGAATTTTTGGCGACTCGCGCTCGACCTGATCATTTTGGGCTGGCAATTTTTGATCAGGTGACGCCGCCACCGCGCCCGCACCTTCAGTTTGTGTTTGGCTGATCGCCGCCGCAGCCACGCCTGCCTCACCCGATTCGATCTTCGGCGCAACTTCCTGCTTCACCTCTTGCGCCCTTTCCTCTTTTTCCTTTTCTTCTTTTTCCTTCTTTTCTTTTATTTCCTTTTCTCTATCCTTTGCCTCTTTTCTTTCCTTATCACTCCTCCACAACAACGACTCCACATAATTCTTCAACGCCGTTTCGTTCGCGGGTGGGATGCGAAACGGAATCTGCACGATCTTGTCGAGATACTCGTAACCCGTGATGCCTGCCTCGACCAACACTTTGCCATAACGATCTTCAATCGCCTTCACAATGACGCGCGCATCAATGCCCAAGAAAATAATGAACGGTATGCCATCGTCGTCGGCGAGCAAAAGCATGATCGCCTCAAGCACCTCAACTGCCTTCGCCGGAGGGCAGCGATCCAGATCGTCAATGAAGATCACGAAACGAACCGGGCGACCTTCTTTGCCCGCATTCAGCATCTTGCCGATGCGCCCGATCTCCGTTTTGATGTCTGCCATGAACCCGATCTTGTCGCGAAAATCTTTGCGCGATGAAAGCGCGGCAAGCTGTTCCGAGCGGACGAAGATCAACTTGGTAGAAAAATCGTAGAGTGCTTTGATGATCGATCCCAAAGCAACCACCAACGATCCACCAGCGAGTGTGTTCACAGCGATCAACACTGCATCCCAACTCTGTTGAACTTTGTTGTAATCCAACAACAGCGAGAGAAGCACCGCCAGTATGCCGTAAGTGGCAACGATGAAAATGGCTTTCTTCCATCGGCTTCGCAAACCCTCCATCATCAAATGCCAATTGAGTTGAGTCGATCCAAAATATCTTTCCACTTCGCTATAGAGTTTAGTGACCAGCCCCGCCCACAGATTCTCGCTACCCGAATACACCCAAGCGTTAAAGTGAACAAAATGAAAATCGTGATACTCCTTGACCCCTAATCCGTTTTTCTTCCTCTCTTCCTCTACCTCCCCTTTCACCTTCTTCAACTGCTCCTTGATCTTCTCCATCAAAAACGATTTGCCCATGCCCCATGATCCATAAATGCCAATCGTCAACGGCGTCTTCGTATCCGGGTTCGCCAACACCTGCGCGAAGGCTTTCGCGTAATCGTCGTAACCTAATTTGTCTTCACCCGTGGGACGATCATTGAGGGCGAAGTTAACCAGAATTTCGTTACGTTGTTCTGTTTGCTGAGCGCTCTCCTGCGCTTTAGATTCTTCGATGGTTTGTTGGAGGGGCTTGCGTTCTTTGATCCAGAGTCCGAAGAGAGGGACGAGAAAACCACCAGTCTCTCGAAGAATTTGTTTTTCAACTAAGCGGTTGAGCAATTCCCGAATCTCCTCAGCAGAGGTCTTGCTAAGCAAACTTGCAAGAATCTCTGCTATCCCTGCGGCACTTGCCTCGCTCGGCAACTGCTTTGCCACAGTTGCTGTGGCTTGCTGTTCATCAGATGTCATATCCCGCCACATCGCCTCAAACACATTCTCGGCTTCCCGCAACACATCAGGCACAATTGAATTAACTAGCGATTGAGTTGCTAAAGGTATATCTGATGTTGAAGAAGCGCGAGCGGCGTCAAATACTTTCGAGGAGAGGAGCTGAGTGAAATAAGGGTGCCCGTTGGTCAATGCAAAGATATACTCAACAGTTGATGTGTCGTAGCGAATCTTGTTAGCCGCAATCTCGGTTATTAATAGGGATGCCGACACTTGATCAAATGTAGAAAGATGGACGGATGTTAAAGGGATGGATTGAAATACTGTTTGAATAGCGCTACCCCAATATGGCGGGGGCAAACTTGATGTAAAGATAAAACTCAACCGAGTTTCTTCTAAAATTAATCGGCGTAGGAATTGAAGGAATGGCAGGAGTTGATTTAGATCTCGATTCTTTTTGTTCGTAACCTCGAGATTTTCAAAGCAAAATAATATTTTACGCTCTGAAGGCGACAATTGGTTATAAATTGCGGGTAGGAATTCTCGTAGAAAACTCTCCCCACTGTCATCGAATCGTGTTTTAGGAATTTCAAACTTAGATGAAAGGGTATTAGCAATAACTTGCAATGCGAATCTCAGAGGTGTTCCCCGGTTGATATCATTGGAGCTTAGATCTAAATAGAAAGGGACGTATGGTAAGACTTCAATCTCATCAATTGTACTTTCCCGATACAACAAGTTATTTAAGAGAGATGTCTTCCCTATCTTGTGCTGCCCCCAAAGCAAAATAGAACGTTGCGAAGAAAGGGTACTTTCAATTTGTGCAATTTCAGTCCTCCACATAAATCTGTCACCAGTCACAGGCTGATCGTAGACGTAGGGATTAGAAGAGGATTTCGGCTTTTCCATGAGGTTGACCTTTAATAATGCAAACTTGTTGACAACAAAATGCAGGTGGGTTTGGCTTTTCTAATCCGCCCGTCACCCATCTCACCACTTGTAACTTGATTCTGCCGTGATGCTCCCGCAGTTGAACCAAGCCACAAGCAAGAACCATGTAACACTGCGGATTAGAAGGACACTCCCCTCAACAATCTTGTGCATCAAACTCCTCAACGATTATAGCCTCAACACAAACATTTGCTCCGCGCATTCACCTCATCACCCCTTCATCCCCTTCACCCTCTTCATCCCCTTCACCACACCCAACCACCCAACAACCTAACCACCCACCTCAATCCGCTATAATGCCAACCCGTGTCCACCACCATCATCGCAACCGAATGGGATTCGTTTGTCGCCTCACATCCTCAAGGTCACATCTTGCAAACACCGGCATGGGCAGAACTTAAATGCGCCTTCGGCTGGACGGCGACTCGCATCGGCATCAAAGAGAAAGGCATCGTCGTCGCAGGCGCGCAGATTCTTTTTCGCGCCCTGCCCCTTGGCATCGCCACCATCGCCTACATCCCCAAAGCCCCCATCGTGGATTGGGAAAACGAATCGCTGGTCAAATTTTTGTTTGAGGCAATTGATAGCGTTTGTAAATCAACCAATGCGGTCTTTGTAAAAATGGAGCCATCAGCCATCAGCAATCAGCAATCCCTCTCCGCTTCGCTACGGGGACTATCGTCAGCAATCTCTAATCTCCAATCCCTAATCTCCAAACCCATTCAACCCCAAAGAACTTTAATTATTGACTTGCGCCAAAGTGATGATGAAATTTTGGCGGCGATGAAACAGAAGACTCGCTACAACATTCGTCTCGCCGAAAAGAAAGGTGTCACCGTCAGCCCTTCCGATGACCTTGATACGTTTAATAAGCTGATGCAGATCACGGGCGAGCGCGATCAATTCGGTGTGCATTCGAGCGCGTATTATCAAAAAGTCTACGAACTGTTTCGCCCATTAAACCGCGCCCAAATTTTCACTGCCTATTACAACGATCAACCGTTAGCGACACTCATGCTGTTCATGCTCGGTAAACGGGCGTGGTATTTTTATGGCGGCTCATCTAACGAAGAGCGTAATCGAATGCCAACGTATTTATTGCAGTGGGAAGCAATGCGTTGGGCGAAAGCGCGCGGGGCGACACACTACGATCTTTGGGGCGTGCCGGATGAAGATGAAGAAACGCTTGAGGCGAATTTTGAAACACGCGATGATGGTTTGTGGGGCGTGTATCGCTTCAAGCGCGGCTTCGGTGGAAAACTAATCCGTGAGCCTGATGCGATAGATCGAGTCTATTCGCCAATGATGTATAAGTTGTATCGGATGTATATGGGGAGTCGGGTAGTCATGTAGGCAGGTAGACACGTAGGTCAGGTAAACACGTAGTCAGGTAAACACGTAGTCAGGTAGTCAAGTGGTCATGTAGTCGAGTAGTCACTGTTCATTGTTCATTGTTTCATTGTTCATTATTCATTAAGTCATCGTGTCACCCCTTCACCCCTTCACCTCTTCACCTGTTCACAGCTCCACCGAATGGGACTCCGCCCTCACCCATCTCCCTCACCCTCACCTTCTCCAGTGCTGGGCGTGGGGTGAATTTAAATCGAAGTATGGTTGGAGTGCGCGACGGATCGTTTGGAAGAAAAATGATCAGCCCGTTGCGGCGGCGCAGATTCTCAAACGCAGTGTCGGTCCTCTTTCGATTCTTTACGTTCCGCGCGGACCCATACTTAATTGGAACGACTCGGAAACAGTAAAAACGGTTCTTTCCGATCTTCAATCCATCGCCCAAAAAGATCGCGCCATCTTCATCAAGATCGATCCTGAGATTGACGACCAATCTCTAATCCCC